>ERZ1026780.292-NODE-292-length-41720-cov-6.839890_pt1 | contig 41720 bp, 35 predicted proteins | sample MGYA00380126_ERZ1026780 | MGnify/ENA primary metagenome ERZ1026780 (study PRJEB33269, sample SAMEA4719762) | human gut metagenome | biome: human-associated habitat; feature: organic feature; material: feces | place: Cameroon | collected 2013-10 ... | reverse complement strand
CCGCTGAAAGCAGAAGAGACTGCGACAGAAGAAACTGAGGAAACAGCGAAACTGAGAAACCGGCGACAGTTCCGAAGAAGTCACAAAGGCGGTGACAGCGCGGGGGATCCACCTCTTCCCATTCCGAACAGAGAAGTTAAACCCCGCTACGCCGATGGTACTGCGAAAGTGGGAGAGTAGGTAACCGCCACCTTAACCGTCCGGGCGGCATCCGATTATCGGATGCCGCCCGGACCCTTTTTATAATGTCGAATGTGGAATGTCGAATGTGGAATGGGCTACGCCGAGGTGCTTGATGGGACTGAGTCTTTAGGGCCTTTAAGGACCTTAAGGACCTTAAGGACTTTAAGGACCTTAGGGGCGGATGTGGAATGCTGAAGATAATGTGGAATGTTGAATGTCGAATGTGGAATGGGCTACGCCGAGGTGCTTGATGGGACTGAGGCTTTAGGGCCTTTAAGGACCTTAAGGACTTTAAGGACTTTAAGGACCTTAGGGGCGGATGTGGAATGGGCTGCGATGGGGTGTTTGGAGGGCTTGGGGAGGCTTTTTTTGATTGTTTGTGTTTTTTTGACGGCGACGGTTTGGGTATGTGTGGGATATTGGCTAATTTTGCCTATATGGAACATCCCGAGAATGACAGTCGTTACACCGGACTGACAGTAAATAGCGGTGTAGTACAGCCACCGAGTGTGAATCCTTATTTGAAGGTGCATCGTCGTAAGCCGCTGCCTACGGCATCCGAGCTTGTGGAGGGCATCCTCAAGGGGGATGTGACGGTGTTGAGCCGTGCGGTGACTCTTGTGGAGAGTCAAGCGCCGGTGCATCAGTCTTTGGCTCAGGAGGTGATAGAAAAATGCCTGCCGTATACGGGCAATAGTCGCCGTATCGGTATTACGGGTGTGCCCGGCGCGGGCAAGTCTACGTCTATAGACGTTTTCGGCTTGCATGTGCTCAAGGATGAGAATGCCAAGCTGGCGGTGTTGGCTATCGACCCGTCGAGCGAACGCACGCGTGGCAGTATTCTGGGCGATAAGACGCGTATGGAGCGTCTCGCGATACATCCCAAGGCTTTTATTCGTCCCAGCCCGTCAGCGGGCTCGCTGGGCGGCGTAGCGCGCAAGACACGCGAGACGATTATGCTATGCGAGGCTGCGGGTTTTAATAATATTTTTGTCGAGACTGTCGGCGTAGGACAAAGCGAAACGGCTGTTCATTCGATGGTCGACTTTTTCCTGCTAATCCAGCTTGCCGGCACGGGCGATGAATTGCAAGGCATTAAGCGCGGTATTATGGAGATGGCCGACGGTATCGTCATCAATAAGGCTGATGGCGATAATATCGACCGTGCACGCTTGGCTCAGGCTCAGTTCCGCAGTGCGCTGCATCTATTTCCACCTACAACATCGGGATGGATGCCCGAGGTGCTTACTTATTCGGGATATTACGAAAAGGGCATAGATGAGGTCTGGGAGATGATAGATCGTTATTTTGCGTACGTGCAGGGTAACGGCTTCTTTGAGCATCGCCGCATCGAGCAGTCCCGATATTGGATGTACGAAACTATCAACGAGAAGCTTAAAGCGCATTTTTATAATAATCCGGACATGGAAAAGCTTTTGCAAGTGAACGAATCGCTTGTGCTTGATAACCGTTTGTCGTCTTTTGTGGCGGCACGCAATGTCCTGGATGCGTATTTCGAGCAAAACAATTTGAGTAAAGACCGGTAAAAAATGAAAGCGATGAAATGTATTGGCGGGTGGCGCTGCGTGCTGCTGTTGGCGGCTTTGGCTATCTTGATGCCTGCCAATGTCTTTGGCGCCGGGAAAAAGGATAAGTCCGAGAAGTCTCCCGCCGTTGCGGCTTTTGTGGAAAAGAGCCATGACTTCGGCAATATCAAGGAAGACGGCGGCCCGGTGTCTTACGAATTTGTCTTCACCAACGAGGGCGAAAGTCCGCTGGTGATTGTCTCGGCGACAGCCTCTTGCGGGTGCACTATGCCGCGCTATCCGAAGGCACCTATCGCACCCGGCAAAAGCGAGAAAATTCGAGTAACCTATCTTCCCAAGGGTCGTCCGGGCGAGTTCAATAAATCGGTGAGAGTGCGCACCAACGACCCCAAGAATAAGAAAATTACACTGCACATCAGCGGCGTAGTCGTCCCGTAAGTTCTATAAAAAAACCAACCGTGGAGATGCCTCACGGTATCCCCACGGTGGAAATAAACCAATCATTATCACATTTCTTGCAATGGAAAAAAAGTAATTTCGCTTTCTATAGACAGAACATTGCACAATGTGAGATGGTTCGACGATATGCACCATTATCCGGAAAAATGCGATAATGACACATTCTAAGCGTTGGTAAATCAGCGATGTATGAAAATGCAGCAAAGGGATATTTAACTTAAGCGGGCAATATGATTGCACATACGCGATGCTAACTTTGCATTGTCAACGCAAGAAGTCCTTGCCGCTGATCAGATAAACAGAATAATATAAACACGAAACATATACCATAATGGAAAAGACCAAGAAAACGTCCAAGAAGGAAGCCGAAGACCCCAAGAAAGCGCGTGTCGAGGCTCTGAGTGCTGCCTTAGGCAAGATTGAAAAGAACTATGGCCGCGGCGCCATCATGCGTCTCGGAGACGAGGCCATCGAAAATGTCGAGGTGATACCCACCGGGTCGATTTCGCTGAACCATGCTTTGGGCGTCGGCGGCTATCCCAAGGGACGTATTATTGAGATATACGGTCCCGAGTCGTCAGGTAAGACAACCTTGGCGCTCCATGCCATAGCCGAAGCCCAGAAGACCGGCGGCATAGCCGCGCTTATAGATGCCGAACATGCCTTCGACCGCTTTTATGCCGAGGCATTGGGCGTAGATACCGACGAGTTGTTGATTTCGCAACCGGACAACGGCGAGCAGGCTCTTGAGATAGCCGAGCAACTGATTCGCAGTGCCGCTGTGGATATCGTGGTTGTCGACTCGGTGGCAGCTCTTACACCCAAAGGCGAAATCGAGGGTGAAATGGGCGATCGCAACATGGGATTGCAGGCACGACTGATGTCGCAGGCTATGCGCAAGCTCACCGCCGCCATATCGCGTACCAAGACCACATGTATATTTATCAACCAGTTGCGCGAAAAAATCGGGCAGATGTTCGGCCCCAGCGAAACCACCACCGGCGGCAATGCGCTCAAATTCTATGCCTCCGTGCGTCTCGACATTCGTCCTCGCAGCACCATCAAAGACGGCGATGATTATCTGGGCAAACGCGCCCTCGTCAAGGTGGTTAAGAATAAAGTGGCACCGCCTTTCCGCCGTGCCGAATTCGACATCATGTTTGGCGAAGGCATCTCGCATTCCGGCGAAATCCTGGACCTCGGCGTTGAGTACGACATCATCAAGAAAAGCGGGTCGTGGTTCAGCTACGACGGCAATAAATTGGCACAAGGTCGCGATGCAGCCAAGCGTATCATCGCCGACAATCCCGAATTGGCGGACGAACTTGAGGCCAAGATAGCAGCCGCTATGGACGCTGCCGACGCACGTCCCGATGCAGCAGCACGCCGCGCCGCCAAGCAAGCCGCAGATGCTGCCGCCGAAGCCAATCCCGCCGCTCCGGCCGCCGATATGGACACTACCGTCCCTGCCGCTGCCGATGATGACGACGAATTCAGCATCGAAGAAGACCTGTAATCAGATACGGTTCAATACAACAGCGGGGGGCGAAGCCGACAAACGCGCGGCTTCGCCCCTCTGCTGTTTAATGCCGAATGGGGCTGCGCGGCGGGCGTATGCGACCGCTTATCAGATGATGTCGCCGCTCGGATGATGTACCGCCGCCTTAGACGATGGTAACGTCAAGAGTTATGCGTAGACATAGGGCTATGGTGCGCAGCATTGAGGCTTTATCCTTGATGGCGCCGGGAACATAAACCCAGCAATCGTCTACCGGTAACTGACGAGAAGACTCGCGCACACGCGTGGCCAAGGTGTATGATTTGTACGGAATTCGGCGATTGACAATTTTATTAATTCCGATCTTGCGCAATGCTTCGAGGTATCCGTCTTGCGAGCTTTCGAGCGCGATGTAGGTGTCGTCTTCCGGGAAGTGTATGCGCAGTGTTTCTTTGGCGCGGTGCCTTACGGCTCGGCCAGGCATCGCTTGGGCTTTGAAATCGGATCCCACTTCGACTTTCAGTCCGAGTCCGAGTGTATCGCTTATAGACTTCATCTGCATATATTTGCAGTCGGTGTCCGACTGTGTGTTCAGATACCATCCATCGCAAATTTCGCGCATATAGGCCTTGTATTTCGGGAGTATTTGCTGCGAAATTATTGGCTGGCCGCCGATTTCAAGTTTTATTTCCGGGAACCGTTCTTTGCCGATTTTGGCTAAAGCGGCAAGCATTGTAGATGTCGAATCCGTATAGCAGAGGACTTCTCCGTCCGGGAAAGTGATGCGGAGTTTTTTGCGTGGAGCTCGTTTCTGTGGTCCATTGTCTTCCATAATGAGTCTCTGAGTTATTTGAATCTTTGAAATTAAAGGTGTGATTTTCGATGGTGTCGTTACAGATTATTGTGACGTTATGCGAATTTCCGGACGTTCGGACGTTTGTGCCGCCGGTCGGACGCACCCGGGTTTGTCGAGGCTGTCACAGGCGCGGCTTGGGTTTGGTGGCCTGAAAATCTTTGAGGTATTCGGGGACGCTGTAAGCCGTGTCGAGGAAATCGCGGCGCGAGTATGCACGTTCGGCCAAAGCCAGCATATCCACAGCCAGGGGCACGACGCCCGACACGAAGCGAGCCTCGGGATGTCTGCCGCAGATAAGATTGCGAGCCTTGTCCGAGCCGTCGCCGAAGAATACGACGGTACGACCCGAGCCAAATAGCTCCGCGTAGCGGTTTTCGTCCAGGATAAGAGGTTGCGGCGCCATGACTTCGCCCAGGGCCATATCGTAAGCGGCGGTGTACACCTCCATACGTCGGGCGTCTATCATGGGCACAAATATCGGGTCATCGTCATAGTCCTCGCCGTCAAACATAACGTGTGTCACCATAAGTTGGAGCGTGCTGACGCCGATTATCGGGATGTCCAGGGCGTAAGCCAGGCCCTTGGCTTCGCTGAGGCCTATGCGCAGGCCGGTGTAGCTCCCCGGGCCCATAGACACGGCCACGGCATCGAGGTGCATTTCCTTTTCGCGGGCGTGGTCAAGGCAGGCCTTGATGTATCCGCTGAGCAGGGCGGCGTGGTTGCGCCCTTGAAAATCTTCGAAATGCTTGAGTATCATACCCTCGGCGGTGAGCGCTGTCGAGCATACCGTGGTGGAAGTGTCTATGTTCAATATTACGGCCATAGTCTGAAATCTGTATTTATGAAAGTCCGGCAGGGGCGTGTGCGCGTGCCTTGGCGCGTCCGCGATGCCCATGCGAGTGCAAAGTTACTTAAAAAGGGCCGAAATCTCATAAATTATTGCTAAATTCGCCTATCCAAACACAAATAACGACACGATATGACAGCAGACCAGCAGAGATATGACCGCCGCGGCGTATCGGCATCCAAAGAAGACGTACACGCCGCCATCCGCCACATAGACAAGGGCCTCTACCCACGTGCCTTTTGCAAAATTATTCCCGATATACTGGGCGGCGACCCGGAGTGGTGCAATATTATGCACGCCGACGGGGCGGGCACCAAATCGTCCTTGGCCTATATGTATTGGCGCGAAACGGGCGATATGTCTGTATGGCGCGGCATTGCGCAGGATGCCTTGGTGATGAACCTCGATGACCTATTGTGCGTAGGAGCCGTCGACAACATTCTGGTGTCCTCCACCATAGGACGTAATAGGCGGCTTGTCCCGGGCGAAGTCATCTCGGCCATTATCAACGGGACGGAGGAACTTCTGGCCGAATTACGGTCATACGGCATAGGTATCTACAGTACCGGAGGCGAGACGGCCGATGTGGGCGACCTTGTGCGCACCATCATCGTAGACTCCACAGTGACGTGCCGTATGCGGCGTGACCAAGTCATAGACAACGCGCACATCAGCCACGGCGATCTTATTGTCGGGTTGGCCTCGTATGGTCAGGCGGCATGGGAACATAGCTACAACGGCGGCATGGGCAGCAACGGCCTGACCTCGGCACGCCATGATGTTTTTGCCAAGTATTACGCCACACAATATCCCGAGAGCTATGATCAAGGTATGCCCGAGGAACTGGCATATTGCGGCAGTCGCCGACTGACCGACCCGGTGGAAGGCACGCCCCTGGATGCCGGACGCCTGGTGCTGTCGCCCACGCGCACATACGCTCCGGTGGTACGTCGCATTTTCGACGAGGTAGGGCGCAGGCATATACACGGTATGGTGCACTGCACCGGCGGCGCGCAGACCAAGGTGATGAATTTCGTGAAAGACAAGCACGTAATCAAGGATAATCTGCTGCCCGTACCCCCGCTGTTCAAGATGATAGCGCTCGAAAGCGGCGCCTCCAAGGAAGAGATGGAGAAAGTCTTCAATATGGGACATCGTATGGAGATATACGTAAGTCCGTCAGAGGCCGAGGCCGTTGTCGCGCTGGCTCGCGCCATGGGCGTGGAGGCTCAGGTCATAGGACACGTCGAGGATCGTCCCCAAGGCAACAAGTTGACGATACTCCGCTCCGACTTGATATAAAAACGATATACGACAGGCATGGTCAGGCTGTTATACATAGTCGCGATGGCTGCGGTGCTGCTTTTGGGCGGCTGCGGCAAGGGCGCGGGTTCGGACGCATCCACCGATTCGGTGGCGTACGCGCTGCCCGAGACGCTGCGTATCGCCACGATATACAGCCCGTTGTCCTACTTCCTCTATCGCGACGAAGCTATGGGCTATGACTACGCCCTGGCCGCCGAATTTGCCAAGGCAAAAGGGATGGCGCTCGAGGTGGAAGTGGCGCCGAGCCTTGACGGAGCCATAGAAATGGTCAATACGGGTAAGGCAGACGTTGTGGCTTACCAAATTCCGGTCAACAGCGAATTCAAGGCGCGAGTTCACCACTGCGGACCCACCTTCGAGACCACGCAGGTGCTGGTGCAACGCCGTGGCACCGATAGCATCGTCACCGACGTCACCCAACTGCCCGGACGCGATATCTACGTGGTCGACAGCAGCAAATATCATCAGCGGCTGCGGCATCTCAACGAAGAACTCGGAGGCGGCATACGCATACACACGCTCAACCGCGATTCCATTGTGGCCGAAGACCTTATAGCTATGGTCAATGACGGCAAAATACCCATGACGGTCATTGATAGCGACTTGGCTCGCATCAATCGCACATATTATCCGCGTTTGGACATCACCGTGGCGCTCAGCTTTCCGCAAAAAGCGCGCTGGGCCACCGCCCCCGATCACGCGTGGCTGGGCGACAGCATAGACACCTGGCTGTCCTCCGACAAGCCTCGTGAACGCAATTTGGCACTTCTGAAAACATACTTCGAGATGTCCAAACAGTCGCCTACTGCCTTGACATACACCTTCCACGGCGGACGGCTGTCGCCCTACGATGCCTTGTTCAAGCTCTACGCCGGCGAAGGACACGATTGGCGTCTGCTTGGCGCGATATGCTTTGTCGAAAGCCGTTTTGACAACAGCGTGACTTCCTGGGCCGGTGCACGCGGTATTATGCAGATAATGCCTTCGACCGCAAGGGCCAACGGTATCGACCCGGCGGCACTGACCGACCCGGAGACCTCGATACGCCTGGCTTCGCGGCTGCTCAAGACACTCGACCGCACCATGCGCCCCTATGTCAAAGACCCGGCCGAACGTGTCAAGTTTGTCTTGGCATCCTATAACGCCGGAGCCGCGCATATCATCGATGCCATAGCCTTGGCCCGCAAGCACGGGTATAATCCCGCCGTATGGGAAGACAATGTTTCCGAGGCATTGCGACTCAAGTCCAATCCGGCGTACTACAACGACGAAGTCGTGCGCTACGGGTACTTCCGCGGCACGCAGACCATCGAATATGTCGGGGCGGTGATGCGCTTCTACCATCGTGTACTGGCCAATATCCATGCCTGACAATCCTCATTATAAACGAAACAAGACACAAAACGTTATACAGAAACAATCCAACCCATCCTTAACAAATAGATAGAATTATGAAAAAGTACGCTATCCGTGTAGCAGCCGTCATCGCGGTATGCTCCTGCATGATGTTCAGCTCGTGCATAGGCTCGTTCAAACTCACAAACAAACTGCTGACGTGGAACAATTCGATAGGCAACAAGTTTGTCAACGAGTTGGTATTCTTTGCCTTCTGGATTCTGCCCGTATACGAAGTCTCCGGTTTGGCCGATATTCTGGTGCTCAACAGTATCGAGTTCTGGAGCGGCAATAACCCCGTAGCCAAGGGCACCAAGGTTATCGAAGGTCAGGACGGCAAGTATCTCGTAAAATGCGACGGCAAGGGCTACGACATCATCAGCGAAAACGACGGCACCAAAGTGCGCCTCGACTTCGACGTCAAGACACAGGAGTGGAGCACGCTCGATGCCCAAGGTCAGCGTGTCGTATTCCTCACCTTCATCGATGCCGACCACGCCAAAGTCCCCATGCCCAACGGCGACTACAAAGTCGTAGAAATCAGCCAAAACGGCTGCTACGCATATCAGGAAGCTCTCGCAGCCTCCAACTTGGCCGCTCGCTAATGTGACGGCGCATACGCACAATAGACATACATCGACACCCTTGGGCAATGACCATATCGCCCGAGGGTGTTGCGCTTTTTTAGGTGTTGCCCAAGTGGATTACGGCTCCCGAGCCGTAAACTAACTCAGCAGTTCTTTGATGAATTCGTCTCGGTCCGGGCAGTCCGGCTCGAGGCCTAATCGCTCGGACAGCGCCGTGATAGCTTCGTTCTTAGGCATGTTCTTTTCGAGATAAAGAGCCCGCCATTCTTCCGGCGTCAAATCCTCGGTCAGACGATACTCACGGATGTTTTCAAGTAGATGTGATGTCGCCCGGTTTGCTTTAAGCCTCTGTTCCAATACAATCGGTCTGCCTTCGGGACAATCGTCCCAAGACGAAGCTGAAAAAACGGAGGCGTTTACTTGTCGGTCGTTTTCGATGGCATACTTTCGCTTGTCCTTGGGGTACATGGCGTAAGCCAATTTGCAAAACATCTTCAGATCGCGCTGCTTTTCGGCGCTTTGGTCGGCCGAGAAGCCATAGTACATGCCTCCGACAAGCCGATAAAACAGCTTGCGCACCTTCATATCCCAGCGCAAAGCCTCGGCCACAATGGTCTTTGGCGCAATGCGATATATGTAGCGCAAGCACTCCATCACGTTTCGGTCCCATGCTATGGACGGCACGATTGTCTCGAGAATCCGTTCTTCGCTGTCCGCTCGTCCGTCATAGACACAGAAGTACGGCGCAATATCGCATTGATGACAGATACTCTGCAAGAGTGCGCGGTCAATCACTCGCCAGAGGATATCCGTGGCTTCGACCACTTCGAGAGTTCGTTTGGTCTTGTATAGCAGCCGGACATATATTGCCGGGCTCTCCACACGGTCTTTTTCGATGACGAAATCCCGGTCTTCGAGGCCCAGCCTCAGGCAGACTTGGTAATAGCCCGCCGACTGCGCCAACTCGTCTTGATGTCGGCGTACATAGTCGATGTCGCAGTGCAAGATTAAAACCTCGGCACATTTAGGCTCGTGGTGTTTTTCCCATAATTCGATAATCTTTGAATGGAACACCTTGTCCCAGGTGTATTTCAATTTCATATAGCAGAACAGTCGGTCGCGCTTCGAGCCGGCCAAGAATAACCATAGGATTTTCTTTTGAACCGAATAATCTTGGTTATAAAAACGATCGCGTAATTTAGTGCGTGCTTCATCTTTGCGGCCGCTGCGGGAGCTGTACAGCTTCATTAACGAAGCAATCGAGACGTTTCGGGCTCTGGCCGAGAAAGTGCGCGGCAAGAATCCGAAGACGGCATTATATGTCTGCTTGGCGGATGGAAGCCCTCCCAATTCGGCTGCAAAGTCGCTGCCGGTGTCATCGTTCGGCTTAGGTATCTCCGTCAGCCAATTGTCTTTAGCGTAGTGTCTTCCCATATCATTAACGGTAAAGTGAGTTTGCTTAAAATGTTTGTGATTAAAAGGCGAAAATTGATGCTGTTATCTAATTCTGTCGGTGCAGTATTGTTTGCGTCCGCACATCTTGCAGTGACTGCCAATCCAAACTTTATCAAATTGGATTATAGCTGCTTCGACAAGTGTAGGGTCATTGGTAAGGATGCCGCTCTCGAAGTTGCGACGTTTGGGGGACTTCATACCAATGCCTGCGCCGGTCAAATTGGCCGAGCCGATGTAGGCCGTTTGGCAATCGAATATCCATAGTTTGAAATGTACGCGGGGACAAAGAATACGTTCCAGGCTCGTTTGTAATACCGGATATTTGTCGAAGTCCTCTCTGAATGCCGGTCCCGGCTCCTTGGCATGAATCAGTCTGACCTCCACTCCGCATCTCAGCAGCTTGGCTATCTCCCCGAGAATCGGGACGGCTACCTGTCCTCGCTTGACATATAGGTCTTTGATGTCGGCAGTTCCTATCCAGAGAGTATGACGGACACAGTCCATAAGGCTGACGACCTCATGGTAATGCTCTTCGTTGGCGATAAATCGGGTGAACGGTATCATATCGAAGCTTTCATTTTTGACTTGTTATTTAGATACATATCGGCGAGGTCACGCACCCAATTGGTTATTTCCTCGCGGAGCGTGGCCGGTTCGAGCACTTCGACCATACTGGCCATGCCGAGAATGGCCATGATGAAATCGTAGGTTGGAGCAAGGAAATATTTGAAATCGGAATATTCTCCGCCCTCCGTATGGACTTCTTGCTGTGACTGATGAAGGGGTAGGGAGCGTATGTAGTTCACGTGATTGCCATAGGCTCGAAGGAGGACAGTGCATGGCTTTGTGTGGTCGTGGAGGACGACTCCAAAGTGAAGGGCAAAATAATCCTCGGCGTTGAAATCCCGAGGTATATCGAATTTCCTGTCTGTCAATTCCAGAGCCTTGATACGGTCGAGCCCGTAGAGCCTGAGCCTTTTGTCCGTTCCGTTACCGAGCACGTACCAACGATTTTGGTATAACTTGATGCAGTAAGGCGAGATACTGAAAGAGTGGGCATCCCTTCCGTAAGATTGGTAGGTTAGGTTTACGACCTTATTCTCTTTCATAGCAGTGAGAATAGGCATCAGGAAATCTCGGCCCGAAGGTATCTCATCGACCACGATGCGATTGTTCAAGCACTTGTTCCCGGCGATGATATTGCCGACGCCTATCGAGTCGAGCATCCACTTCTTCAGTTTGCTGTCTTCAAACTCTTCGGGATTGGCTATGAAGTAGCGGTATTGTCCACCCTTTTCGCATTGAATATCAATTCCGTACTGAATGAGAATTTGATCGCGCCACCGGTTGAATTTGCATCGGAGCAAAGGCTTGTGGCAACTCAATTCTTCATTGTCCATCCACTTTTGCGAAAGGTCTTCGAGCGAAATGCGACCGGCCCTTCGGATGGTCTCAATCAGCCAAATATGTTTTTCTGCCAGTGTCATAATGTCTTTGAATGATTACACCGCAACCGTCAGTCCGTATCAGCGCCGAAATATGTATCGGTCGGCAGTCGGGGTGCGGTGCCTAAGGTGCCGGATTGTAATTTAGTTTGACGCTTTAAAATTGAAAATAGGCTTGATTATAGTGTCGATATCTACTGTAAGACCGATATTGGCGATGATTTCTGATGCCGGCTTATAGACCATAGGCGACTCGTCGCGAGTGTATTCGTTGACGCTTTCCGAGTAGATTCCGGTCATCGAGGCTTCGAAGTCTTCCATCTTGATGTTATCGTAAGCCTGAGTGCGGCTCATAATTCGTCCGGCGCCGTGGGGCGCCGAGCAGTTCCAGTCCGTATTTCCTTTGCCGGTGCAAATAAGAGAGCCGTCTCGCATATTCAGCGGGATAATACATCGCTCTCCGGCAGCGGCAGAGATAGATCCTTTGCGGATGATATTGTCGTCCGAGATGTAATTGTGCACGCTCTCAAATTCTTCTACGACTTCGACATCAGGGAAAAACTCCATCAATTCCAGCGAGATGATTTTACGATTGAGCACAGCCCAACGTTGGCAGAGGCGCATATCGTGTAGATAATCCTCTCGCCCTTGGCCTTCCAGATAGCATAGTTGGCGAGGAAGCGTTGGCTCCGACGCCTGATACTCCTTGCGCATTTTTTTGATTATGCCTTGAAGTTCGGTTCGACGTCCTGCAGCCTTATATTCCTCAATAATACGCTTGATTGTATCTTCAAGTTGGTCGGCGCCTTCGGTCAGGTGCTTGATGGCTTTATCTTGATAGATTTCGGCCACTTGTTTGCCGAGGTTGCGCGATCCGGTATGAATTACGAGGTATGTCCATTCATCATAATGGGTTTGCTCATCAATCGGCTCGTACGATTTATCGCGGTCGAGCTCGATGAAGTGGTTGCCGCCGCCCAGCGAACCTGCGGACTTGTAGATGCGCCCCGAATCCTTCAGCTCGCGGTGGCATCGCAGCTGAGTTACAATATCCTTGGCTTCGCGGTAGAGGTCCATCGATTCGTCAAGCAAAGGCGCGAACTCAGCTTTGGCTTCGCGGATGCCTCTTCCTGAAGGGATATGACGGTTAATGTGCTCGTTGAAGGCATGGTAGTCAATGTCGCCTTCAATCTTGAATTTCAACACTTTCATGCCGCATCCTATGTCCACGCCTACAATATTGGGAATCACCTTGTCGCCAAGGTCGCCGGTGAAGCCTATGACACATCCAGCTCCGGCATGGACGTCGGGCATAATACGAATCTTTTTGTCGGCGAATACGCCGATTGCCAAAAGTTCGCGAATTTGCTCAAGGGCATTTTCGTCCACGATGTCAGTGAAAATCTTTACGTTATATCCTTCGATTGTCTTCATGTTGTCGCCGTTTCCTTGAATTATAGGCAGTCCGTGCTGCAAATTTACGGATTTTAGCCGAGAGTTGTCTGCGCACCATCTCTAAAAGAGACGAAGCGCAGGCTGATGCCGTGATTTAGCCGGCTATAGTATCACTCAGTTTGTCAGCTATAGCGTCCACAATGTCATCCCACAGGCGAGAATCCTGGAATTGAAACATGGGTATGAAGTTCTCATAGCGTTTGAAGAATTGAACAGGATTCTTAATATTCCAGTTGCTGATGATTTCCTTCCAGTCTACCATGTCGGTCACCTTGTCGAGAAGGCTCCAGTTGTTATAAAGCTCGGCGCGGTTAGACAGTTGGCTCCAATTCCAGTTGTTTTTGAAGCGAAGCAGATTGTCTTCCGTAATAAGGTATTCCGGGCAGTAGCGGGAAAAATCCTCCCAATTGATTTTGCTTATAAACTTGTTGACACCTTCAACGGTCCACATAACATCGGAATTAGAAGATATCTCCTCCCAATCCACTTTGCCCTGATACTTTTCGAGAACATCCATGGTCCATTCGCCTTTTCGCGAGAGTTCTTTCCATGCGGCTTCTTCGATGATTGCCGCCAAAAATTGGTTGTTTGTAATAGGATTCATATTTATTCTGTTTTTGTGATTACGCTGCAAAGGTAGCCTCACCCTGTATCATTTTGCGATACAGACTAAGTTTTTTTCTCAGAAATCGGTTATTCGTTCCGACGAAAGCCCCGGTGTCGTCCAAGCTTTTCTTTGATTGCAGAGTTCGGGCCTCCCATTGCATTGTTTGTGTTCGGCAGCTCGAGTCCGGGATTGTCATAGAAAGTCCAAAATGACTCCGGATTATGGTTGATAGACAACCACGCGTTCTCAGAAGTATGTTTTGCTGTCATTAGAGACGCTTTCCTCCTCCAGAAAGTCCGACCGTTTTCATCTCCCTTTTTGGCATATAAGCCACTTGCGTATTTAATCTGCCACCTGAGGTGTTTTCTGAGGTGTTTTCGGCATAGATGCGGGATTATTCCCGGAAAAGTGCTATATTTGCCAATGAAAGCGGCGAGATAGCCAGGGAATGAAGGCGGCGGTGATGGCACATTGACGCCTCTGAGGTGACTTTCGTTGCTCAAATGCCGCAATCCGTGCGCTGTGAATGTCATCGTGTGGCTTCGGCGCGGAGGATGGCGGCAAAAAACCGAACCCGAGAAACCAAACTCCCGTAAGCGACGGGGGTAATATCAAGACCGAACATACGATACCGAATATACAACAGACTATATCGAAACCAAACACAAATAAACACATAAGTGCCAGACCCGAACATGAAACGTATCATTGAGTGCGTCCCCAATTTCAGCGAAGGACGCCGCCCTGAAGTTATACAAGAGATAGTCAAGAGCATCGAGGACGTTGAGGGCGTCCGACTGCTGGACGTGGACCCCGGAAAGGCGACCAATCGCACGGTCGTGACCTTTGCCGGTACGCCGGAGGCGGTGGTCGATGCGGCCTTCCGCAGTGTCAAGAAGGCTTCCGAACTCATCGATATGCGTACGCACCACGGCGAGCATCCGCGCATAGGCGCCACAGATGTTTTGCCTTTGGTGCCGGTGAGCGGCGTCACCCTTGAGGAGTGTGCCGAGATGGCTCGTGCTCTTGCCAAACGTATAGCTGATGAGCTGGCGATACCGACGTATTGCTATGAGGCGGCAGCCTTGCGTCCCGAGCGCCGTAACTTGGCTGTATGCCGCAAGGGTGAGTACGAGGCTCTGGCTCAGCGTATCACCGACCCGGCGGAGATGCCGGACTACGGTGGCGGAGAGTTCACCGAGCAGGCAGCACGCAGCGGAGCTACCGTCGTCGGTGCTCGCGACTTTCTGGTTGCTGTCAATTTCAACCTCAATTCGACCAGCACTCGCCGCGCCAATGCCATCGCCTTTGATGTCCGCGAAAAAGGACGTCCGCGCCGCGAGGGTAATCCCATCACGGGCAAGATTGTACGCGATGCCGAGGGTAATCCGGTGATGATTCCGGGCACGCTCAAGGGTTGCAAGGCCATAGGATGGTACATCGAAGAATACGGCATCGCCCAGGTGTCGATGAATATTACGGACATACGCGCCACGCCGCTGCACGTGGCTTTCGAGGAGGTGTGCCGCGCCGCCGACCGCCGCGGATTGCGTGTCACCGGAACCGAAATCGTGGGACTGGTGCCGCGTTCGTGTCTGCTGGATGCCGGCAAATATTTTCTGCGCAAGCAATGCCGCTCGCTGGGTATCAGCGATGACGAGATTATCAAGATAGCTGTCAAGTCGCTCGGTCTTGAGGATTTGGCACCTTTCAAGGTTCACGAAAAAGTCATTGAAGACCTCTTGGCACCCAAGGGCGGCAAGAAACTCATCGACTTTACTTGCCAAGGCTTTGCCGAGGAGACAGCCAGCGAATCGCCCGCACCCGGCGGCGGCTCCGTATCGGCGTATATGGGCGCTATGGGTGCCGCTTTGGCCACGATGGTCGCCAACCTGTCGGCGCACAAACCCGGATGGGACGACCGCTGGGAATTCTTCTCCGACTGGGCCGTGAAGGGGCATGCGCTGATGCAGCGTCTGCTCGCTTTGGTGGACGAGGATACCGAAGCTTTCAACCGCATTATGGCCGTATTTGCCATGCCCAAGGGCACGGATGAGGAGAAGTCCGCACGTGCCGCCGCCCTCGAGGAGGCTACACTATATGCCGCCCAAGTGCCGCTGAAGACTATGAAAGCCGCCATGGAAGTCTTTGAAGTGGCGCATGTTATGGCTGTGGATGGCAATCCCAATTCGCTCTCGGACGCCGGTGTAGCCATACTTGCCGCTCGTGCCGCCGTGCGCGGTGCGGCGCTCAACGTGATGATAAATGCTGCCGGACTCAAGGACACGGACAAGGCCAAGGCACTCAAAGGTGAGGCTCAGGCCTTGGCTGCCGAGGCGGACAGCCGCGAACAGACTCTAATATCCGAAATCGAAGAAAGACTATGACCCTCAACCAATTCCAACAGGACATCGTGGGCGGTATTCCGGCCCGACTGCCCGAACCGCAGGAATATGACACTTCTGTCAACCACGCTCCGCGTCGCAAGAATATCCTCACGCCCGCACAAAAGGCCTTGGCTCTGAAAAATGCGTTGCGCTATTTCCCTAAGGAACAGCACGCCGTCTTGGCTCCGGAATTTGCCGAAGAGCTGCGCCGCTATGGCCGCATATACATGTATCGGTTGCGCCCGCATTATCCGATGTACGCCCGCCCCATCGAGGAGTACCCGGCCAAGTGTCGGCAGGCAGCGGCCATAATGCTGATGATACAGAACAACTTGGACCCGCGCGTGGCCCAGCATCCGCACGAACTTATCACCTACGGCGGCAATGGCGCCGTGTTCCAAAACTGGGCGCAATATCGCCTGGCTATGCAATATCTGTCGCAGATGACCGAGAACCAGACACTGGTGATGTACTCGGGTCATCCGCTGGGGCTGTTCCCGTCGCACAGGGATGCTCCGCGTGTCGTGGTGACCAACGGTATGGTCATACCCAATTACTCGAAGCCGGACGACTGGGAACGCTTCAATGCCATGGGCGTGTCGCAGTACGGCCAGATGACTGCGGGATCGTATATGTACATAGGTCCGCAGGGCATTGTCCACGGCACCACCATTACGGTGCTCAATGCAGCGCGTAAGCGCCGCGCTCCGGGCGACACACGCCGTATGCTGTTTGTGTCTTCCGGACTGGGCGGAATGTCGGGAGCACAGCCCAAGGCCGGGAATATAGCCGGCGTGGTAAGCGTCGTCGCCGAGATCAATCCGGCGGCCGTGGAGAAGCGCCACAGCCAAGGATGGGTGGACGAGGTGCATACCTCGCTTGACGAACTGATCCCGCGTATACGTCGCGCTTTGGCCGCCGGCGAGGTAGTGTCTATGGCCTATCAGGGCAATATTGTAGACCTTTGGGAACGTTTGGCCGATGAGAACATCCGTGTAGACCTGGGCAGCGACCAGACCTCGCTGCACAACCCGTGGGCCGGCGGATATTATCCGGCGGGGCTCACCTACGAGCAGTCGTGCATGATGATGGCCGAAGATCCCGAGCGCTTCAAGCAGCAGGTGCAGATGTCGTTACGCCGTCAGGTGGCCGCTATCAACAAGTTGACAGCTCGCGGTATGTATTTCTTTGATTACGGCAATGCCTTCATGCTGGAGGCCTCGCGTGCCGGAGCTGACATTGTGGACTCCGAAGGCAAGTTTATATACCCGTCATACGTGCAGGACATTATGGGGCCGTTGTTCTTCGACTACGGTTTCGGCCCGTTCCGCTGGGTGTGCACCTCGGGGTTGCCGCAGGATTTGGCACTTAGCGATGACATTGCACGTCGCGTATTGGAAGATATGCGTCGCGACGCTCCCGCCGAAATCGCGGGACAGTTGGACGATAATATCCACTGGATAGCCGAGGCCGGCGCCAACAACTTGGTCGTAGGTTCGCAGGCTCGCATCCTATACGCGGACGCCGAAGGCCGTATGGCCATAGCTCGAGCCTTCAACGAAGCCATAGCCGACGGGCGCATCTCGGCGCCCATAGTCCTGGGGCGCGACCACCACGATGTCTCGGGCACCGATTCGCCCTATCGCGAAACCTCCAATATCTATGACGGGTCGGCATTTACCGCTGATATGGCGGTGCAAAATGTCATTGGCGACGGATTTCGCGGTGCCACCTGGGTGTCGCTGCACAACGGCGGCGGTGTCGGATGGGGCGAAGTAATCAATGGCGGCTTCGGCATGGTCATTGACGGCAGCCAAGAATCGCGCCGACATATAGACGAGATGATGCTATGGGACGTCAACAACGGCATAGCTCGTCGCAGCTGGGCTCGCAACGACGGCGCCATGTCGGCGGCGCGGCGCGCTATGGCTCTGCATCCGGATATGGTCATCACTATGCCCAACATCGCGGACGATGACGTGGTGCGCAACGCACTCGCCTGACCGTGAGGACGTATCATCGGCCTTAACACTTTTACAAACCACAAATTCTTACCTCGAATATGTATCATACCATTAGCGAAAGGCATATTACGCCTGCCAAAATATACGAAATCGTTGCCTCGGGCAAGGCGCTGCGTCTATCGGAGCAAGCCGTGGAGCGCATATGCAAGTGCCGCGAGTACTTGGACAAAAAAGCCGTCGGCGGCACGCCCATTTACGGCGTCACAACGGGCTTCGGTTCGCTGTGCAATGTCTCTATAGACCGTAAAGACTTGTCCACATTGCAGCGTAATCTGATTATGTCACACGCTTGCGGCACCGGCGAACGCGTGCCCTCCGAGATTGTCAAGTTGATGATGCTGCTTAAGGTTCAATCGCTTGCCTACGGCCATTCGGGCGTGCAAGTGGCGACCGTTCAGCGACTTATTGACATGTACAACCACGACATCATCCCCGTCGTCTATCAGCAGGGTTCGCTGGGTGCTTCGGGTGACTTGGCGCCATTGGCGCACATGTCGTTGCCGCTCATCGGAATGGGCGAAGTGGAATACATGGGCAGGGTGGTGGATGCCGGCGAAGTGATGCACAAGATGGGCTGGGAGCCTATCGACTTGCAGTCCAAGGAAGGTCTGGCGTTGCTCAACGGCACACAGTTTATGAACGCCTACGGCACGTGGGCGCTGCACATGGCACATCGAATTTCGGCATGGGCCGATGTCATCGGTGCCATTTCGCTGGATGCCTTCGACGGCCATATCGAGCCGTTCAATGATTCGGTCAACCGCATCCGCGCACACCGCGGCCAGTCGGACACTGCTACATTCTTCCGCAAGTTTATGGAAGGCAGTGAGATAGTGGCTCGTCCGAAGAAGGATGTCCAAGACCCGTACTCGTTTCGCTGCATACCGCAGGTACACGGGGCGTCCAAGGACACAATACGGTACGTGGACAGCGTCTTCGAAGCCGAAAGCAACTCGGTGACAGATAACCCGACGGTGTTCCCGGACGAAGACCTCGTTGTTTCGGCCGGCAACTTCCACGGCCAGCCATTGGCCATCGCCATGGATGCCTTGTCCATAGCCGTCGCCGAGCTGGGAAGCATCTCAGAGCGCCGCATCTACCGCCTCATCTCGGGCCTGCGCGATCTGCCGCGCTTCCTCGTGGCCAATCCGGGCCTCAATAGCGGATTTATGATTCCGCAATACACTGCCGCATCCATCGTCAGCCAAAGCAAGGGCCTGTGTATGCCCGCCTCGGTAGACTCGATTTCGTCCTCGCAGGACCAGGAAGACCATGTCAGCATGGGTGCCAATGCGGCTACAAAGTTATACCGCGTGGTACTCAATACCGAACGCGTACTCGGTATTGAGCTTTTCAATGCCGTACAAGCCCTCGATTTCCGCCGTCCGCTCAAGTCGTCACCGGCCATAGAGGCTCTTGTGGCCGAATACCGCGCCATTGTCCCCTATATAGACAACGACCAACCGATGTATCCGCATATTGCCAACTCTATCAAATTCATACAGCGCGAAGCACCGCGCATCTGACAGTACACGCCCATAATGGCTATAAAGTTGTAATGGCCATTATGGGCACGCTTCTTTACCTACTACGCGTTATGGACATTCTATTATACAATATCGGGCTTCTCGCCGGCATCGAAACACAAGGCCGCACACGCCTACAAGGAACGGAAATGGGCGAAGAACGCTCGATGCGCGATGCATATCTTGTAATCAAAGAAGGGCTTATCGCCGACTTCGGCCCCATGGCCTCGATGCCGCGTGACCGCCGCTACGACACCGAGACGGATGTCCGTGGCGGCGCCGTCCTCCCGGCGTTCTGCGATGCGCACACGCATATCGTGTATGCCGGATCGCGCGAGCGGGAATTCGAGGATAAAATACGCGGACTCTCCTACGAAGACATTGCGCGTCGCGGCGGCGGAATACTCAATTCGGCCGACCTGCTGCACAACACCTCCGAGGACGAACTTTACCGCCAAGCACTGCCGCGTGCACGCCGTATGATTGAGTACGGCACCGGAAGCATCGAAATCAAGAGTGGATACGGGCTCAACCTCCATGACGAATTGAAAATGCTGCGTGTCATTGCTCGTTTGCGCCAAGACTTGCCGGCCAATATTGTGTCCACATTTCTGGGAGCGCACGCATTGCCGCGCAATTTCGCCGGTAACTATCAGGGATATGTCGATGTTGTATGTCGCGAGATGATTCCCGCCGTGGCGCACGAAGGCCTTGCCCAATACATCGATGTGTTCTGCGACCGCGGATTCTTTACGCCGCAGCATACGGCGCAGATACTCGAATGTGGGTACCGCCACGGCTTGCGGCCCAAGATTCACGCCAACGAGCTGGACTACTCCGGCGGCGTGGAAGTGGGCGTGGCGCACAATGCCCTCTCTGTAGACCATCTCGAACACACATCCGATGACCAAATACGCGTCCTCAAAGGCACCGCTACGATGCCGACGGTACTGCCGGGCTGCTCGCTTTTCTCGCGCCTGCCTTACGCCCCGGCACGCCGAATGATTGACGCCGGGCTGGGTGTTGCAGCCGCCTCCGACTACAATCCCGGCTCGACCCCCTCGGGCAATATGTCGCTGGTCAATTCGTTGCTATGCATACAGATGCGGCTCACTCCGGCCGAAGCGCTCGCCGCCACCACCATCAACGGCGCCTACGCCATGGGCCTGTCCGAGACCACCGGCGCCATCGCCGTCGGCCTCCGTGCCGACCTCCGCATCACCGATCCCGTCCCCTCGCTCGCTTTCCTGCCATACTCCTTCGGCGACAACCTCACCCGCACGACCCTCCTCTCCGGCCGCCCCGCCTGACATCGCAATAGCTGCATATGCGCGCAAAAGACGTTATACCGGACAAATATGGATGGAAGCAAAACTATAATTCGAATCTTTTGGGCGGTGATTATTATCGGCATCATCGCCATAGGCGCGCACATGCACGACAGCAAAGACACCGAAAAGCCTGTAGCGTCAGAGTCGGACACGCCCCAAACTACATGGTACGATTTGATGTTGAATCATAAAGTCGATACGTTTATCGATCCGACCATCCCTTGCCCGTCGAATGGTCGCGGCACTTACGTAAGCCGGTCTTCACCATCGGGGGATCCCTACAATGCCGGGTATGATGCCGGGTACGAAGACGGCTATGCCGCCGGAGTGGCAAACAATTCGTTCGGCGCCGGCTATGATGATGCAAACGAGTTTTCGGGCGAAGATGCCACGCGCTTTTGTGCCGGATACGAAGCCGGCTACGAGTCCGGATTCTCGGAAGGCCTCGCTCACTACAACGATGAAAAACAAAAAGAATCCCTAAGAACGCGTTCCTTCTTCCATCACAGCAGCTATCCCGACCCTTGGGATGAGGAATAGAAAAACAAGTGCTCGCGATTATGTGGAGCCTGCTGTGTCTATTATGTTCTAAACGAGTATCTTGAGTGCCTCTATATCCAGCAAAAATGGGATAATGCCCACATAGGTGATGCCATCTTCATCTGTCCACAATCTTTGATTACCATCTAAAACCACTATTTTGCGATAGAAGTCTCCGCTATGTCTCAACGAGAATGTCTCCTGTTTGCGCTTCTCCGGGTCATCTACATTCAGCGCGGACTGGATATACACTTTTTCTTTTCCGGTGTTCACGACAAAGTCAATTTCGTATTGAGATTGCTTCCGTTTGCCATCAATCGTTTGTAAGACTTCGACCACGCCGACATCGACACTTAGTCCGCGCATTAACAGCTCGTTGTATAACATGTTTTCCATCAGGTGCGAACGTTCCTGTTGACGCCAGTTCAAGCGAGCATTCCTTAATCCTAAGTCCACTGCATAATATTTCTGAATAGACCCAAAATACTTTCTGCCTTTTACGTTCCATCTTTTTGAACAACTAAAAAGATACGCGTCTTCAAGGATGTTTATGTATTTCTTGATGGTGCTGTCCGATGTTGTCTTGCCCAAAATAGAACAAGCAGTATTAGCCAGCTTGTGTGGATTTGTTAGTGAACCGACCGATGACGATAAAACGTCTGTCAAAGTATCAAGCAATGTTATGTCTTTTAGCTTGTTTCGTTCAATAATATCCTTTAGATAGACGTTCTTATAAAGATTTATAAGGTATTTGCGCTTTTCGGCCTCGTCATCTTCCAGCACGGCTAACGGCATACCACCATATGCCAAATATTCCTCAAGGGCATCAATTTTGTCAAGCTCTTTTGTTTGGCAGAACTCTTTGAAGGACAGCGGATAAACCCTGATTTCCGACCCCCTGTCTCGAAAATTGGTGACAATATCCGTAGACAACATCTTAGAGTTTGACCCGGTCACATACACATCCAGATTCGGATGCCCCATTAAGTCATTGAGTACGTCATAAAAAGTCGTATAAAGCAATTCCCGGTCCTCTTCCGGCACAGATTTTTCATCTATATCAGTGCTTTTTACCCTGTAGGACAGCTGTATCTCATCGATGAAAACATAATACCGCTTACCCATATCGCTTGACTTTTTGACCACATAATCGTATAGGACGTTTGGGTTGCGGTATTTTACGTCACGTCTTTTCTCTAAGTCAATTTCTATGAAGGAGTCTTCCGTAACGCCGGTCTCTATCAGATGCTGTTTGAAAAGAACAGATAGGAGGAACGACTTGCCACAGCGTCTGATGCCTGTGATAATCTTAACCTTGCCGTTCCAGCTTTTGGCACTAAGTTTTGCTATGTAATCGGCTCTATTTATTATCATTACGTCTGTTTTTTAGTAGCTGCAACTGAAAAAATGGTTGCAGATGCAGCTGTTTTTTCAGTGCAAAGATACGATTTTGTGTTATATGCTACAAATAATTAGCGTTTTACCTCTTTCTATTTCCGGACCGCAGATGGTTGGGTCAGGGGCTTCTCGTAGGCGAGGCGGGGGCCCCAGGTGAAGTGGTGGAGGCCGCGGCAGATGTAGTCGGCGCGGCTGAGGATGCGCTGCATCACGATGTTGTCTTGGCCGGTGTCTATGCGCATGGCGCGTATGCCTTGTGCGGCAAGGTGTGCTTCGGACATAGCAAGTATTTGGGCGGCAAGCCCTTGTCCGCGAAATCCCGGGGCTATGGCCAGTCGGTGGATGACGCCGTAGGGCCCGGGATAGTGCCATATCCGGGATAGACGGTTGTACTCGGCATCGCCTTCGGTCAGGTAGGCATAAGCGACAATATTCTCATGTTCAACGATGTTTGAGCCTTCAATGGTAATGTCTGCGGCTTTGGCGGAGGTGCCTTCGTTTTCGAATATATATGCGCCTTGGTCGGCAATGTCTGCGGCAATGTCGTCATATGACGGGTAGCCGTCTTCCCATTGGCGAAATCCGCATTGGCGCTGGAACCGTCGAGCGCTGTCGGTGATTGCCAGTATTTGCTCGATGTCTGCCGTTGTGGCGTATCTCATTTTCATACCCCAAAGTTAGGGATAACTATTTGTTTTGGCAAGATTGTCAGACGCGGCGGTGGATGATGCTTGAAAAATTGAAAGGGAGGCGAGCCGCGCGGCTCGCCTCCCTTTATTGAGGATGATGTTGGTCAGTGGTTATTTGATGACGACCTTGGTGGCTTTATTGCCTTGACGGCGTACATAGATGCCGGGGGTGAGGTTGTCGGCGTCTACGCGTATGCCTTGGAGGTTGAAGTACTCGACGTCGGCGTTGTCGCCATCGACGGTGATGTCGGAGATGGCGTCAGCGATTTCGCCGGCATACTTGAAGTATCCCAGACCTTGTCCGAAGACGTTGGCGTAGATGTTGACGATGCCCTTGCGCGATCCTTCGGCGCTTACGACAACTGTGGACATGTATTGGCTGTTCACGTTTGATCCGAAGCCGTTTTCGGGCAGGCGTTTGATGGGAGCCGTGGCTTTGGCCACGCCGTTGGTTACATCAATGATAGCTACTTGTCCGTCTTGCAGGTTGCCGGTCTTGTAGGTGATAGCGGCGATGTATCGCTTGTTGCCTATGGAGAATTGGGCGAAAGCTGTGCCGTAGGAGGATCCGCCGAGCGCTTCTTTGGGCAGGATTTCGTCTGTAATCTTGCCGGAAGCATCGAACTTGGCTATCTGGTTGTCTTTCTGGGCCATCCAGAAGCTGCCGTCGGTGTTGGGATAGATCTTGGAAGCACCACGGCCGTCGCTGCCGTATGCATATGCTTCGCCTTTAGCGTTTTTCAGCGCTATGGTGTGCATATTGTTGTCGCAGCTGCCGTTTTTGATTTCGAAGTATACGACTTCGTTGGAGCCGTCTTTGGTGAGCCATACTCGGCCGTTGTTGAGCGTTCCGCTGAAAGCTACGGAAGCACCGGTGATGATGCCTGCGCCGTCTTTCTGGACGAGTACGCGCGGTGCGGCTGCATCGTTGTCCCAAATGTATACGCGGAGGTTTTGGGCGGCTGTTACGATGTTGGAGGCGATGAGTTTGCCGTCGGCTACGGCGAGACCGCCGAGTCTGCCGAGAGCACTTCCGAGGTCGGCCACGGAGAGCGAGCCTTTGTGCTTGCCGTCCTTGGTGTTGATGATGTTCACTGCGACATCACCCCAGTTTTTGCCGTTGAGTACATAAAGTTTGTCACCAATCAGAGCGATGTCACGGTTGGCCGATTCGGTGGTGACGAAGCTTGTCCAGCTCGGGGTGTTGTTCTTGTTGGTGGAGTATATCCATTCCTCGGAGAGTTTGTCCTGATGGGCTGCAATGTCTTCGAGCAGGGTTATGGTGGCTTCGCATGTGCCGTTGAGGGCTACGGTGACGTTGGTCGCGCCCTGGCTTGACAGGGTGAGGGTAGCCTTGTGCGAGCCTTCGGCGGTGGGGGTGTATGTCACCTTGAGGGTGCCGGAGTTGCTGAGGCTTGTGTTCGAAAGTTTGAACATATTGGCGTTGGCACCGCTGAGTGTGGCGGTGATGTTGCCTTTGAGGTTGGCGCCTTCAATCTTGAGCTCTTTGTCCACGGCTACGTTCTTCTTGGAGGTGAAGGACAGAGTGGTGGGATTTGCGCTGATTGAGGGGTCGGGTTCGCCCGGGCCGGTGATGGCCGAGGGGTTCTTGGCCGGCGGGTTGCCGTAGGTGAAATATGCCAAGCCGTGCTTGGTGGAGAGTACCCATGCTTCCAAGTAGTTGTTGCCGTCGGTGTTGATCATGCAATCACCCGTGCAGTTGGAGTTCTTGGATGCGTCACCGAGGCCGTCGGAGGGGTATTTGCCGTTTTCGGTGGTGTTGGAGTAGTTGCCGGCGTTATCCTTGACGATGCGCATCTTGGCTCCGGTGTAGTTCGTCGTGCCTTCGAAGATGAGGTTGGCTGCGTATTTGCCGCCCTTCCAGTTGAATTCGTGGTGGCTGGCGCCGAAGGTCTTGCCGGCGCAGGTGTTGACGCATTGTACGGTGCAAGTGCCGTCGTTGGGGTTATTGGTCCATGCGGGCTGGCTGCTCTTGCCGTCTACCCACCATCCGTTGCCTTGGGGATATGCACGCGAGGTGTCGCCGGTCTTCCATTGTTTGCCGTCTTTCAGAACCTTAGTGTTCTTGGCCTGAGCAATTTTGGTGCCGTTCATATGGTATTCGACGATGCGGGTGTCGGTGCCGTTGTCGTTACAGAATGCTAACCAGTAATCCGAGGGATATGTACCGGTAAGCTCCATACAGTCACCCACACGAGCGGCGCCTTGGATGTCTGTGGTAGATAGTGCCAGTGTGGGGTAGCTGTTGTCGTTGTCCCATGCGTATACGCGGAATTCTTCGCCTTGTTTTGCGAGGTTGCAGGCAAGTACCTTGCCGTTGTTGCATTTGACGTCGCAGAGGGTCAGTGTACCGCCTTTGACGATGTTGTTCTTGGGCAGGAAGCCGAGCTTTTCGCCGGTTTGGGCGTTGAGCACGAGGATGTCGCTGTGGTTGTATACGCAGTACAGTTTGCCGTCGTTGTATACAAAGTTGCGGATGTTGGAGGCGTCATAGCCTTTGGATTCCTTATTGCCCTTTTTCTCGGAGATGTTCCATTTTTCGGAGAGCTTGCCCAGCGGCGGAGGAGTAACGGTAGCGGTGATGTTGATGACCTTTTCAAGACTTCCGCACTTGACGCGTACATAGAATTTGGAGTTGACAGCCGTACCGCCTTCGCAGTATGTTCCGACTTTATCGGAGATCTTGAAGGTGATGGTGAATGTACCGCCCGAAGCGGGGAGCGAAGTCACGCTGGTGGCGAAACGTCCGGGGGTGTACGAAGCTACGGTGATGTTGCCGCTGAGGTCTTTACCGGTTACCTTAATGGTAGCGCTCGGGTTCTGACCGGCTTCGCAGGTGAAGTTTACGGAAGTGGGGCTGACGGTGAGCGTGGGGTTGCTGGTCGAGGGCTTGGAGCCGGTGGCAATACATCCCCAGTGGAACGTTCCGATGTTTTTGTATCCGTTGCTGTATCCGGGCCAGTCGTATGTCGAATAGCGGCCGTCCCAGTTGGGGTAGTTGGCGCCGTTGTAGTCGCCATAGGGGTCGTGGCAGATGAACGAGCCGGTCTTTGCCCAGGTGCTGGAGCCGTTGGAGGCAGCTGCCTGATTGGTGCGGAAGCCGAGGACGACGTGTCCGCCTGTGCCGTTGGCCAGACAGATGGTGTACGGGTCGTTATTGTTGGTCTGGGTGCAGAAAGTGCTCCACGATGAGGCGAAAGAGGAGCTAAGGCCGTTGTTCTTGTAGAAGCTGGCCATCATTGAGGCGGGCGAACCTAAGCCCCACATATATCCGTACCCGCCGCCTACCGAGCCGTAGTAGGATGCGCGCTGGGTGAAGCCATATCCGGTGGAGGATGTGTAGTCGCGCAGTACTTGCCAGGAGTAGTATACTGTGCCAACGCCGGAGGCGCGCGATGTTACGGCTACTTTGCTCAGTTTGCCGCGCCAGCCGAGGTTCATACAGCAGGATGAGGGTGCGCAGCATACGTAGCCGACACTGTAGTTGCCGCTATACGATCCGGGGGTATCCCATACCTGATTGATGTAAGGGATGGCGGTCAGACCTATGTCGTTGCCTTTGCGTGTTCCGCTGCTGTATTGTGCGCGTTGCTCGGGAGAGAGCTTCCGTGCCTTGGCGTTGTCGGCCATAATGTCCTCGAAGGAGGCCATGGGGGCGTCTGTACGCGAGAAGCCCTTGAAGTTGGTGATTCGGGAGTTGCCCACTTGCTCGTCTTTGCCGAAGGATACCAGGGACACTGTGCGTGCCGGTGCTCCGACAAAGTCGGAGACGGTGCGGTATACTCGCTTGCTCAGGCCGCGTTGTGTGCCTACGGCGTAAGACACAATCAGAGCGTTGCCATCGGCGAGTACGGCCACGGGACATGATGCATCATTGTCGATGATTTTGGTGTTGGACGAACCGTCCCAAGCGACGCGGCATACCGATGCGCCGCTGGAGAGCATGTCGTTGATGCGGTTAACCTGTGTGTAGACGATGCTCTTTGAGTCTTCGGTCCAGTTGAAGGACGAAACTTCGCCAATGTTGTGGCGTACTTTGGTGGCGGCGTCTATGGTGAAGAGGTTGCCGTTGACACGTTGTACAGCCAGGCGAGTTCCGTCGGGGCTCCATACGGGGTTGTATGCGCCTTCGCCTCCGGGGACGGTGACGATGTCGCCATCGGCGAGGTTCATCATGTAGAAGTCGCCATCGATGCTGCCGAAGGCGGCACGGGTGCCGTCAGGGCTGATGTTGACGATATTTACGTAGAATGGCATGTTGTACTCGCGGCGTTGGCTGCCGTCGATTTTGCGCACTACGAGTTTATTGCCGACGGTGTAGCACACGGTGTTGTCATCGGCGAAGGAGGGTTGGCCGCACTGGTTGGTGTAGCTCTCGAGGATGATGCTTCGGCCGGTGGTGACGTCAAGTACCATGGGGGCCTGGTCGGTGTTGTTGTTGATGCTCTTGTATCCGATATATTGGCCGTCCTTGCTTGCATGTATGTACATGCCGACGCCCGGACCGGATACCATGGGAACCATCTTGCCGTTACGTATCACGGAGATGTCCTTGCCACGCTCGGTGGCGACCACGATGCCTGCGCGGGTGTTCAGCATGGTGCTGACGTATCCGTGCGAAGCGGCATCGTAGAAGGAGATGCCTTGCTTGGCTTCGGTGACGGCGGCGGAGGCGCTGACTGTAGCGGCCAATGCTGCGGCGATACCGAAGACACGGAGGCTGAATTTTGTTTTCAGATCCATAAGATGCTGGTTGTTAGGATTATTTGTGTAGTTGGTTAATGTATTTGATTTTACTGACATTCGGAGTGGTATTTCTCCTGATGCCATAAGGTTATGCCCCGAAGGGCCGTGGTATAGGTTTTGCCGGGGGTAAGGTCGCCGGCGGAAGAGGCTGTGGCTTCACGGTCGTTTCATGGCGGTGTGGGCAATAACAACTGCCGGAAGTAACAGGAGGTACGTCACAATAATAATTGTGAATAGCATAGAACGTGTATGCAGATGCCTGATATACAATGTACAGTGTGTAATATCACATCAAAGGTCGGCCATCATCTTTGACGGCGAACCGCATACGGCACAAAGTTACGCATTTTTTCGCGTATTTGGCTGTGTTTTTCGCAAAAAATGCGTTACTTTGCACAAAGATAATAAGGCAAAATGGATTTCGAATTAGAAATGCGGGTTCTGACCCTCGATATGGGCGTAGTCGAATGGTGCGGCCGCGAGCTTGAGATCAAGGCCCGGGAATTTGACCCGGAACTGATTATAGCCATAGCGCGCGGCGGCGTCACGCTGGCCAAGTATATGTTCGAGGATGTCCCTCACTTAGACGTAGATATACATCGTCCTTCGACGGTATGGAAACGGCGGCTTCATTCGGTGATGCGATTGACGCGTTTTCTGCCGCGATGGATAGGCGATGAATTACGCATAGCCGAGGCCAAGCGTCTGTCCATGCACAAGCCGCGAGCCATCGTGGCGACACCCGAGGCGGTGAAGGAAATGCTGGATGCGGCGCAGTACGCCACGCGTATCTTGGTGGTGGACGATGCCGTCGATTCGGGAGCTACGCTTCGTGCCGTCTTTGATGCCCTGAAGGATTGCGGGGCGGAGGTGCGCGGTGCTTCCATAGCCTTGACGCGTGCCGACGCGGTGGCGTACCCGTATTACCATATCTTCGAGCCCGGGACGTTGATACGATTCCCGTGGTCTGCGGACGCGCGCCGTCGCCAACTCACGCCGCGATATATGCAATGGCAAAAAAAGAAGAGATAGACATTTACGACCTGGACGAGACGCTGTTGCGCGGCAACAGTACGCGTCTGTACTTGGACGTGCTGCTGGATGTGGCGCGTCGACGTTGGCAGGTGATTACGTGGTTGCGCACAGCCGCTGTGGCTGCGTTGCGCCTATGCCGAGCCATAAGTCATCGGCGTTACAAGTGGATGTTGTGGCACGCCGCCACCGGACTGTCGCCGGATGCCGCAGTCAAATTCCGTGACGAGTATGCACGCTGTTTCAGGGAGATGCTGCGCCCGTCGCTTCTGAAAGCCATGGAGCGGTCGCGCCGCGACGAGCATCATATCATGGTCGCCACGGCTGCGTATGCCGAGGTGCTTGGCCCGCTGCAAGGTCTTATAGACGGTGCGGTGGCCACCGAGACGGCTTCGACGGCCAGGTACAGAGATTATGTGGAATGTCGCGGAGATGAAAAGGCGCGTCGGGCACGTCTATATGTCGAGAACCGCAAGGCCGATGTCAGCATAATCTACACAGACGGTAAGGATGACGGCCCGTTGATGGCCGCCTTTCCTAAATCGGTGCATTGCATAGTGTTTCCCGGCAGCTGACGGCTACGGCGACAATCACAAACCCCAAGGCATAGAGGAGCATAAGTACGGCGGTGGCGCCCAATAGGGGGTTGAGTCGTGCGCCGCGCCTTACGCTCATAAGAGCCCAAAGCAGCGTATGGAGGGCGGCATAGACCACCGGAACAATCCACGCGGTTCCGCCAATGGCGGCCCATAGCGGCGACATAAGCAGTACGGCGCCCCAGCCGCACAGAAGATACAATATAGATGTTGCGCGGCGGCCCAAGGCTACGGCCAAGGTATGCTTGCCTACGGCGTGGTCGTCATCGCGGTCGCGGTAATTGTTGACGATGAGGACATTGGCGCCCATAAGCCCGATGGCGACAGAGCAGCGAAAGACATCCGCATCGAAGGCTCCGGCTTGGACGTAGTATGTCAAATTGACCGGAATGATGCCGAAAAAAGCGATTACGGCAACCTCGCCCAGGCAATGTCGCGACAACGGCCACGGTCCGGCACTGTAGGCCAATGCGGCTACGGCGATGCCTATGCCGGCCGGCACAAGCCACCATCCGCCCCAATGTACCAGGCACAGCCCGACGGCACATGCGCAGGCAAGTACGGCATAAGTGGCCACGGCCATGGCCCGGGGCGTGATGTCGCCCTCGGTGACGCCGCGGCGCGGACCTTGGCGTCCGCGACGGTCAAGCCCGGCACGAAAATCGTAATATTCGTTGGCAAAATTCGAGGCTATTTGGGCCAGTACGGCAAAGGTCAGGCATAGCAGTGCTTGGGCCGTGCCGAAGGTTCCGTGTAGTATCGTGTAGGCACAGGCTGCGCATACTCCGGCTACGGATACCGGCAGGGTGCGCAGGCGCATGGCTTCCACCCAGCACGCTATGGCCGAGCGATGCCGGATGCCATCGGTGTGAGCTTCGGCGTTGTCTACCTTGATGTTATGTGTGTTTGTGTTGTCGCAAGTCATAGTTGTAGTCGTGGCGTCGGGAGGTCTTCCCGAGCGAATGTTCCGATGTGGCGCTGCCTTGCAATCGGATGTGGGACGGCGCAATCAGTCCTTGTCGTCGGGGTCGGGTATGAAGTTGTCGTCCATAGCGGCGGCTTCGTCCCACGCCTCGGGGCTGATGGTACGCAGGTCTTCGCCTTCGTCCTCGTATTCGTCGGCAAAATAGTAGCGGTATTCCGGGTCTACGTAGTCGGCGTTGTTGGCGAAGATGAATGCGTCTTCCTGCGGATCGCGATGGCTTTCGTCAAGGTCGCGAGTGGCGATGCCGGGGGTGGCCAAGCGGTTGGCGTCATCGGTGACGGCACGCCAGAGCATGTCTTTGAGCTCGGTGATACCTTGGCCGGTGACGGCGCTGATAAATACGTGCGGCACGTCCGCAGGCAGGGTCTCGGATATGGCCTGCATCAGTTCGTCGTCCAGCATATCGCTTTTGCTGACAGCCAGTACACGGTGCTTATCCACCAATTGAGGGTTGAACTGCTGCAATTCGCGCAGTAGTATTTCGTATTGCTCGGTGATGTCATCGGCATCGGCCGGGACCATAAACAGCAGTACGGCATTGCGCTCGATGTGACGTAGAAATCGTAGCCCGAGCCCGCGGCCTTCGCTGGCACCTTCGATGATGCCGGGAATGTCGGCCATGACAAAGGAGCGTCCGTCGCGATATTCGACGATGCCCAATTGCGGCTCCATGGTAGTGAACGGATAGTCGGCAATCTTGGGTCGCGCGGCGCTGACCGAGCTGAGCAGCGTCGATTTGCCGGCGTTGGGGAAGCCTACGAGGCCTACATCGGCCAGTAGCTTGAGCTCGAGCACGATATTTTTTTCGATGCCGGGTTCGCCGGGCTGGGCATGGCGCGGGGTGCGATTGGTGGCGCTTTTGAAGTGCCAGTTGCCCAGACCGCCGCGCCCGCCGCGCAGCAGCTTGACCAATTGGCCGTCATCGCGCACTTCGGCCAGATATTGCCCGGTGTCGGCGTCGTAGACAACGGTGCCGCAGGGGACATTGATTACGATGTCCTCGCCGTCGCAGCCGCTACTGCGGTTCTCGGAGCCGCGTTGGCCGTCGCCGGCAAATATATGGCGTCTGAATTTGAGCGGTAGCAGTGTCCACATGTGTCGGTCGCCGCGCAGAATAATGTGTCCGCCGCGTCCGCCATCGCCGCCGTCGGGTCCGCCCTTGGGGACGTACTTGGCGCGGTGAAAGTGGAGCGAGCCTGCCCCGCCTTTGCCGGAGCGGCATTGTATTTTTACGTAGTCTATGAAGTTTGATTCGGGCATATCGTGTCTTGTTTGTGTCGTTGTGTGTGTCTTCGGCCGCTGCGTGTCATCCCATACGGCTGTCGTTGAGACGTCGATGATTTTCCATCAATCGGCAGGCCTGAGCAAAGTCGGCGGGAGTGCCTATGTCCATCCAAATGCCGTCTACGGGATAGTAGGTGACGCGTCGGCCGGCAGCAATGGCATCGGCCACGAGGTCGGTGGCATCGGTTCGGTGCGCCGTGTCAAGCGTGCTGAGCAAATCGTTGGAGATGAGGTATATCCCGGCGTTAGCGTAGTGGGTGTACGAGGGCTTTTCCTCGATGCCGCGCACCATACCGGCATCGTCGGTGGCGAGTATGGCGAAGGGCACGGACACTTGGTAGGATATGGCGGCGATGGTGATATCGGCATCGGTGTCGATGTGTCGCAGGTACATTTGCTCGAAGGAGATGGTGGTGAGCAAGTCGCTGTTCATCACCAGGGTTGTGCCGCCGGGAGTGTGGTCTATGAGTGCGGCGGCGCCTATGGTGCCCATGGGGAAGGTCTCGCGGACGCAGCGCACACGGACGCCTTCGGGGGCATTGGCACCGTCGGCAAAATGGGCGTCCAATTGTTCGGCCAAGTACCCGGTAGTGACGGTGATATCGGTGATGCCGGCGGCGGCCAAAGCATCGATATTGTAGTCGATGATGGCGCGATCGCCCACGTGCAACAGCGGTTTGGGGGTGTCATTGGTGAGCGGACGCAGGCGCTCGCCCTTGCCTCCTGCCATGAGTATGGCGCTGACAGGCAGGCAGGTGGAGGTGTGACGCAGATCGACGATGCGAGTCAGCCGCTTGTCGCGGTCCAGCACCGGCACCAATGTGATGCCGCGACTTCGCATCATGGCGATGCGGCGCACATCGGGACGTGCCTCGGCATCGATATATGCAAATCCGGTGTGGGCGGCTTCGGTGACCGGAGCGGCGGTGTCTATGCCTTCGCACAGGGCGCGGCGGATGTCGCCGTCGGTGAGCGTTCCGATGACGGCTCCGATGTTGTCGATTACGAAGAGTGTCATGGCCTTGCCGGACAGCTTGTTAAGGCGTTGCAAGGCCGTAAGTATCGATGCTTGAGCGTCTATGGTATGGCGTTGTATGTCGGCCGGGGTTGCTGGCGTATTCATTGGCGTAATTCGTTGATGAGGGTTTCGGCTATCGCCCAATCGCGAGGGGTGTCCAGGTCGATGCTTCGTGCGGCGTCCATTTCCAGAGGCAGTCGGCGGCGCATTTTCAGCATGGGCGTGGTGCGTACGGCCTCGGGATTGATGACATACACAGCTCCGTTGTATTGCCATACTGCGGGTGCGTCCTGACGCCGGGTATATCGGCCGTCGCCTTTGCTGACGTGCAGATAGCCGTCCTTGTCACATTCCATAATGTCGTAATAGGGGTTGGCCTCGGAGGGGCATACGGATACTACCATATCGCACGAGCCTTGAGCGGCAGCGTACATTGCCAGACCGCGGCGGATGTCGTCGGGGCGGCGTAGCGGCGAGGTGGGCTGGAGCAGCACGACGCAATCGTAGGCTATGCCGAGGCTGTCGGCGTAGTCCATAGCATCGATGATGACGTCCTGTGTGGCGGCGGTGTCCGTGGCCAGAGCTTCGGGACGCTGACGTATGGTGATGTCGGCGGCAGCGGTGAGGGCCGTCTCGGCGATACGAGCATCGTCGGTGCTGACGATGATGCGCCGATGGTCATTGGTGCCGACGAGCGCCAAGGCATTGGCTATGGCGTAGTGTATCAGCGGCTTTCCGCCAAGACTCTTGATATTCTTGTGTGGAATGCCTTTGCTGCCTCCGCGTGCGGGGATGATATATATCGGATTGGTGTCCATTGAGGTGTTCCCGGCTATTATCGGGGGATGTCGTAAAAAGTTTTGGCCACGCTTAGCGGCAGATGCGAGAATATGGCGTCGACGATAGCGTGCGGCGTCTCGGGACGGTAGTAGGGGTTGGCGACGGTGGCGGCACGCATTCGTGCCTCGGGGGTGAGGGCTTCGGCGATGGCTTCGGCGATATCGTTCGCTCCGGCGGCGCAATGTATTACTGAGTCGGCGCACTGTCGTCCGGCTTGGCGTCCGCCGATGTCGACGGTGGGGACGCGCATGCTCGGGGCTTCGATGATGCCGCTGGAGCTGTTGCCTACGACGGCGGCGCACCGGGCCATTGTCGAGAGGTAGCGTCGTGCGCCAAGGCTCTCGACGGCCAATACGCGCTCGGGATTTGCGGCGGCGTATTCGGCGGCCAGCGAACGTATTCCGTTGGCGCCCGCATCGTTGTTGGTGCCTGTCAGGATGATGTTGCAGCCGTCAAAGCGGTCGAGCGCTTGCAGCAGAGCCTCGAAACGTTGAGCCGGGGATGCGGCACGGTCGTTTGTCTCGGGATGGTAGGTCACCAGCAGCGTGCGTTCGGGGTCGATATCGAACCCGCCAAGGCTTCGGCGCAGTTCGTCCAAAGGCATTTTGGGCATTTTCAGCGCATTGTACACGCCCGGAGCGCCCACGGTGATGACGCTGTCCGGTTGCTCGCCCATCTGTATGATGCGTTGGCGTGCGTCATCGGTCGCGCACAAATGCAGCGAAGCCAACTTAGTGATAGCGTGGCGCATACTGTCGTCTACGGCACCGCGCGAGGTCTCGCCTCCGTGCAGGTGCGTCACCGGGACAGCTGTGAGTACGGCGGCTTGGGCTGACGCCAATGCTTCGAAACGATCGCCGAGAATGACGGCTGTGTCGGGCAGCAGTTCCGCCAAGGCATCGGCCACTCCGGCCAGACATACAGCCGCGGCATGTGCGCGCCCGGCTCCGCTATCGTCCGCCCCTTCGGGCACGGCAACGCGATGCGTAACGTCGAAACCCTCGGCGATGATGCCGTCCACGGTGTGTCCGTGCCGTTGTGACAGGTGCATATTGGTGGCCACCACCGAGAGACGTACCCCCGGGGTATCACGCAGCAATCGCGCCGCCGGAGACAGCAGTCCCCAATCGGCGCGCGTTCCGGTGATGACGGCTATGTGTGCGGCCTTGTCCATAATGCATAATATGGCGCGGTGGAGGATGATACGCCGGTGATATCACATCGGCGGATACATCCCTCCACTGCGTATGCTTGCTCGGTAATTACTTCTTATACTTGACCACCAAGAGCGAGGCATCGGCATAAGGCAGATGCTTCATAGGCACTTGAGTCAGAGTCGTATCCGCCTTGGAAGTGTCGTAATCCTCCAGGCTGTATACTCCGGCGCTGACGGCATCGGCTGCGGGTACGGCAAAATATACTGCGTCGGCACCGCTGCGGCAGATGGTATTGTAAGCCTCTGTGGTGGGCTGTATTACGGTGTAAATGCTGCCGCCGTAAAGGCTCTTGCGACGCGACGATTTGATGGCATTTTCCTCGGCGGTGGCGGTGGCGGAGGCTGTACCCTGCGAGCGCAAAGCCCCGTTGAGAACGACTACGGCTCCGATGGGCTTCTTGGCGGTCTTGGCCACGGATACGGCCATATCCATAAACATTTCGTCGTTAACGGACACCTTGTCCACCTTGGTGATGTTGACGCCTGCGGTGATGGCAAATACGCCTACAAGCACGGCTGCAACAGCCAGCATAAATTTCTTTTTCATCTTTATATCCTTTCGTTTTTAAGTTGTTTCGGTTTATTCTGTTATGTGTTTTAAGACGCTCTTTGTCGCTCTGTCTTGCCACATCTGACTGAAAGTATCAAATTATAACATATTTTTGAAAACGACTCGTTGGCTTGTCCGGAATCGTCTTTTGGATGCGTAGGCCGAGGAGCGGATTAAGATAACGCTCTCTAAATTTTCGTTTGTTCTGAAAGCCGCAGTAAGCGGCTATCTCAGCCAAAGTGTGAGGTTCTATGCAGAACTCGATGATTTTTTCTTCAATAGTTATATTGTTCTGACTTGTGCCCTGACTTGTGCCCTGACTTGTGCCCTGACTTGTGCTTGGCTTATTGTCTGCCGACAAGTTGACTTCGGCTGTTGCGTAAGCCCTTACACAGAAAGCGGTAATTGTGGATACATCAAACTCTGCCCGGGAATTGCCATTTTCCTTTAGCATTTCTTGGACGCGGGCCACACCGCGGTTGAATTTGTTGACATATTTGCCGACTTTCATTGCTTCGGCCACAAGGGGATTGCGGTAGTCGTTTACCGAGGGAAAGTTTTCGGGTCGGGCCTCGCCATATAATCCGCCGGCATTCATTATCTCGACATAGTCATCAAACTGGTAGAACCGGATTGGCATATTCGACTGAAAATCTCGGTGCATACAAGCATTCATTACCAGTTCGCGGATGGCTCCTTCAGGGTAATTCCATACGGTTCGTTCTCTGAATAATGATTCCGGAACAGGGCGTTGTGTAATTATGGCGTCTTTCACAAAGGACTCCAACGCCGGCAACATCTTATATAACGGGCCTTCAAAAATCCGCTCATTGAGGACCTCGCCACCTTTATCCTTACCGGCAAATCTGACAAACTGTACATAATCGCCCAAGAGAAAATATCTGGGATTTTTGCCAAATAAAATAATCCCGGCATAGGTGGGGCAGTTGTTGTTGCGGTCGAATAAATGTATGGAAGCAAGTTGCTCTCGTATGTCTCGCGTATCCTCCGCAATGGTGTCAGCGTCAAAGATTTTAGGAAGATATGAGGATTTGATATAATCAATATCCAGATCGTCTATTCGTGCATTCAGACAGGGGGAGGCATCAAAGGTCGCCATAAAAGAGCATCGGCGTTCGGCAAGTATGCGTTCTTCCGCCTCAGTTGCAATATCTCGGCGAGGTCCAACTCGTATAAATGTACGACTACGATAACGCACAGGTGGTAAATCTGAAGGACGAACTTCGGCCACTAACAAGTCGCCTTCAGGGAAGGGGAATCGCTCGACCGACATTGTTGGCAAAGGGAGGATGTTTCCGTCAGAACGTATGCCCGCAATCTTCTTCAACAGCGCGTCATCTACCCTCATTCCGGCAATGCTTCCATCGTCACTCGCTCCTATAATTAGATAGCCATTCTTGCGCGAGCCGGGCATATCATTTGAAAACGCACAAATAGCCTCACAGAATTTGTCCATATTGCCGGTGCTTGTCGTGCGTTCCACGCGATATGACTCTGTAGACTTAAGCAGGTCTAATATTTCTTTAGGAGCTATCATATTTGCAAAATTAGTAAATTAATCTCTATGGGCAGGATGCGCGGCGGATGCCCTTGGGCTTATGCCGTTGCCATTCTGATGAATCCGATGCCGAAATACAGTCGATGCACATCGCGCCATAGGTTATACCTAAATCCTTCGCCAGCATCGAGGTCAGCTCTATATAAATTTCTTCCATCGTATCGGAGTTATTGGCAACACATAGCAGCATGAGGCTGAAATATACGTTCAATTGTAGCCATTTACAATGATTAGACAGATAGCCTTGCTCGCCATGCGAACTTGAGTAGGCAAATCCTTGCCCTTTAACTTGTTTGTAGATGGATAGTTGACGGTTTGAGGCAAGATTTCAAGAAGATTTTTAACATAGCTCATTTTAATTGCGTAACCTGCGTTTTCTGCTTGAGTATGTTTTGCTTGAACAACCCCAATGATATTTCCATCTCCATCAAATAATGGGCCTCCACTATTCCCTGGTTGAATTGGCGCCGATATCTGATATTGAGAAACGCTGCCATTGTAGCCAGTTCTTGAACTGATTACGCCAGTTGTAAGTTTTATCTCCTTACCCATTGTCAATATAAGTGGATATCCCAACACATAGCAATTTTCGCCAATATTAGATGTCGAAAACTTGAATGTGTATGGAATGCTGATGACTGGCAATGACGACACGTCCTCTATCTTTAGAAGTGCTAAGTCATTTTGTTTATCCTCCAATACAACTGTCGCTTTATATGATTTTTGATTGTCCCCATTAACACCGGAGACCCGAATGTCTCCGTTTTTAGCCTCTTCAATTATATGATAATTGGTGATAATGAGTCCCTCTGTAGTCACAAAAAAACCTGTGCCAGATGAAGTGGTAATCTCGTCCTTCTCTGTAGACTGATTGACTAATTCTGGATAAACCTTAAAATATTGTTCCTGCTTATCTCCGATATGATTTCCGTAGTTTGCGTCAAGTTCTGGGACTTTAGAGATTAGAGTTGAACCATTTAATCGGGATACGCAAGAAAAAGGCTCAATGTTATATTCTCTAGTTCTGCCTTTCCAAGAAGCCCTATATAAGAAATATGTGCTTTCAAAGAGGTCTTCTGTTGAGCCTTTTTGTAAAAAAAACATTATATCTCCCACTTCAGCAACTGTTTGTCTAGGAACGCTAACCAATATAGCTCTGTATCTATGCGAGTTCCTTTTGTTGCCATCGAAATCTTTTTCAATGCTATATTTATAACCGCCATCCCCTATGTATAATCCTTCAATCGGATCTAGATTCTGACTTTTATTAAAATATTGAATTGCTTGCTGTTCGGAATAATTATTTACATAATAAATCTGACGTCCTTTGATCGTTTCTTGCGCAAAGGAGAAATAAGGGACTAAAAACAACAAAAACAATAGCTTTTTCATCTTTATATATATATATTATTGTAGTGGTATGGATGAATGGTCAACTTTGATTTGGCGCAATCCTTTGGTCTTAAGAAGTTCGGTTATGGAAAATGAGTTTCTTGGAAAATCGCACTTTGGTCCAAGCCTAATGGAGGAGATTGCATCAATAGGGATGTTGAAATCTAAATACGGAACAATTCCAGTTGGGCCAAGTCTAAATTTCTCGGTTACATCATGCTTAATTATTCTCCATTCATTCTCATCTCTAAAAGAGTTGTGTTTATAAATACAACTAGAGTGAAGAAACCTTGACAAAGGCAATGTGTCTTTTGCATCGTTATAGATTTCCACCCCAAAAGTTGATTTAATCAGACATTCTACTTCTTTGGGAGAAATATATTTGCATTTTTGAAGTTCATCGCCAAACGTGTTATCTAAAACAGATTTTTTTAACTCAATTGCAACACCCTTCCCCTCTGTCGCATAACATCTCCACATATTAAGATCATCTTCTTTTTCGCTTAGAGAAACAACATATGGGAATCCTGAACAACTCATCAAAGCTGTTATGACATTCCTTGGAACTCCGCATGCGAATAATGCATTCGCTGACAATACTCCATCAGTTAAATCATTAAAGAAAGAGATATGTGTACCTCTAAGGCAAACATTGCCGTTATTGATGCCCTGTATAATGGCATATAATGCTTCTATCGAGGTGTAATGATATAAATTTGTGATTATATCCATTATTTCTTAAATTGATAGTGTTGTTAACGCGAGTCTAATACAACTTGTGAGTTTCAAATGTCAGCACAAAATTAATAAACAAATTTCTATGGGCAGGGTAAATGGCTGAATATTTCGTACTATGCCGTTGCCATTCTGATGAATCCGATGCCGAAATACAGCATCGTCAGCGTCAGAATGCCGATGCCGGTGAAGAAGCAGACCTTGCCGGACTTCTTACGGCCTTGCATCATCAAGAATGCGGACGCAGCCAGCGCTATGGTCCACAGCGCCGGAACGATGACGTAGCAGACGATGCACATCGTGCCGTAAGTGATGCCCAGTTCCTGTGCAAGCATCGAGGTCAGCTCTATGCAGGCATTGTTCATCGTATCAAAGCCGTCGGCAATATTTAGCAGCATAAGTTAGTTCCCATTAAAAATTTCGTATATCCAGTGCTTACATTCTTAGACCCGGCCAAAGCCGATAAGTTAAATCACACTACAAAGTTAAGCTTTTTTCGCGATATAAGGGAACACGGATATCCGCTTGTTTCGCGCTCGTTTCGCGAAACAACCCTGCTGTCAGCCACGAAGTCGGGAAAAACAACCTGCTATGCAGACGCATGACGCCGAAGAAATTACCCGAAAATAACCGCGATAGGTAGCATAATCAAAAATAAAGCGCTAAATTTGCGGACAAATTTAAAGTCCAACCTTAAAATTGGCCAAATGACAAACAACACGCTGATAAATAGGACGATGGCCTCTACCATCAAAGAGTATTTCAAATATTTGCCCATAATTACCCTTACCGGACCACGACAGTCGGGCAAAACTACCTTGTGCCGCAACTTATTTGCTGACCTTCCTTATGCCAATTTGGAGGACATGGCTACGCTCGAAGAGGCTCAAATGGATTCAAAAGCATTTCTCGCAAAATTCCCGCAAGGAGCAATTATAGATGAAGCACAGAATTTCCCGAAGATTTTTTCTTATTTGCAGGTCCTTGTAGATGATGACCGTATAAAAGGCAAGGATCGTCGATTTATTGTAACCGGGAGCAACAATTTTGCTCTAATGCAGCATATCACACAGTCTATGGCCGGACGTACAGCCGTGATGTCTCTATTGCCCCTTTCCACAGAGGAAATTTTGACTATATATCCGGACGCTACGACATCCCAATTGATTTTGTGCGGAGGTTATCCGGCGATTTGGAGAGGCGGAATGGAGGGACGACAAATACTATTAAGTAGTTATTACTCAACATATGTAGAAAGGGATGTGCGCTCACTGATTAATATCAAGGACTTGTATGCGTTTCAAAGATTCATACGTCTTGCAGCCGGTCGCATCGGCCAAGAATTCAATACATCGGCATTATCTGTTGAGGTCGGAGTGAGTGTGCCTACCATAAAAAGTTGGCTTGGTGTGCTCTCGGCATCGTATGTCGTATACCTGCTGCAACCATATTACTCCAATATAGGGAAAAGACTTACGAAGACGCCTAAATTGTATTTTTATGATACCGGATTGGCCTGTTTCTTATTGGGAATCAATACTGTAGAACAACTGGATACGCACCCGCTTCGAGGAAGCCTGTTTGAGAATATGGTCGTGAATGATATGCTTAAGAATGGCACAAATCAAGGACGGTCTGAAAATCTATTTTTTTATCGTGACAAATCACAACGCGAGGTGGATATCCTTAGACTGAGGCAGGGCGACACGCTTGAAGCCTATGAAATCAAAGCCGGGATGACGTTCCATACAGAATACTTCAAAAATCTGCATTATTTACAGTCAATTATAGGCGAACGAATGAAACGTACAGCTGTGATATATGACGGCGACCAAGAAAATCAGCAGCTTATAGATGGCTATTGCAACTTTCGTAATTTGCAACTCGAATAACGATTGTCCGTCTTGTGTACGAACTTTAAGTTTGCATTATCTGTGGCATAAACCCTTGCGGGAAAGATCTTGATTGAGGAGCAATAATTGAAATTACTTTTATCTCGGTCGGAGAATTAGAGAAAAATTCTATACGCAAGCCTTAAAATGCGGACAAATTTAAAGTCCAACCTTAAAATTGGCCGAATGATGAGTAACTTGCCGATTAATGATAGGATTGGCGTCAATATTGTCCTAAATAAAATCGAAAAAAAAGAAAAAGGAAGTAGTCACTAAGGC
>ERZ1026780.289-NODE-289-length-41922-cov-8.077149_pt1 | contig 41922 bp, 18 predicted proteins | sample MGYA00380126_ERZ1026780 | MGnify/ENA primary metagenome ERZ1026780 (study PRJEB33269, sample SAMEA4719762) | human gut metagenome | biome: human-associated habitat; feature: organic feature; material: feces | place: Cameroon | collected 2013-10 ... | reverse complement strand
GTTCGGAAATTTCCGAACCCCGCCGCTTTATACGTTTGATTTTTTTCGACAGAAATGTTACAATCGAAAAAAGGAAATAAAAAGAGATAAAAAGAGGTGTGTTTATGGACGCGACTATCGGGTATATTTTACAGGTAATAACCATTTCTATTACCCTGGCATTAGGCATGATCAATTTGTTTCAGACGAAAAAGATTCAAAAAGGGCAGAATATAATCGCCGTAACCACGACATACAGATTGCAACGCTCGGAGCAAATCAAGGAATACGGAAAGATAATTTTAGCCGACTCCGCGCCGGAAATCGCGAAAAAATCGCAGGCTAAAGCCGAAGAAATGCTTTGCCGCGTTTACGAAGCGTCCGCTCAGTATTCGATGATTCTTCATCGCTCGTTCAGACAGGATATGGAATTAATCGTTTTATCCGACGTCATCGCGAAAACTCTTAACGAATATATCGAGTGTTTATATGAGAAAAAAGATAAGAAAAAAGCGGAGTTTTCAGCCGAAAAACTTTATAAAATAAGAGAGGCTTTCTCTATAAAGTGCGACGTTTATACCGCGGCGGAGTGGTATCGTATAAAAAAAGAAACCGACGGAAGCAACACGACGGCTATGTTCTGGAAGGAATATTACGAAAAAATCAGTTTGCCATACGCCGAGCGGTTGCAGGAGTTGTTAAAAGATTATCAGGACGTTCAGATTGTTTTATAAAATGTAAAAGGTAGCGGCGGGGTTCGGAAATTTCCGAACCTCGCCGCATTGTTTTCTTTCACTAAAATAAAGCCGACGCATTTCTGCGTCGGCTTTATTTAGTGTTTCGTATATTCCGAAACAACGTCTTTCGGGTTTATTATTCCTTTCCGGCAAGTTTCTTGTATTTGCCAAGTCTTGCGGTGTTCTCTTCTTCGGCTCTTTCAAACAACTTTTCAGCAAGTTCGGGCTGAGCCTTCTTGAGCGTTGCGTAACGGTTTTCGCCGAGAATGAAGTCGTGATAACTTTCGGTAGGATCCTTACTGTCAAGCGTGAAGGGGTTAACTTCGGTGCCGACGTGTTCGGGGTTGTATCTGTAAAGATGCCAGTAACCTGCGTCAACCGCTTTCTTCTCTTCGGTCTGCGAGTTAGCCATGTTGATACCGTGGTTGATACAAGGCGCGTAGCAGATGAGGAGCGACGGTCCGTCGTAAGCCTCGGCTTCGGTGATAGCGTTAAGGAATTGCTGTTTGTTCGAACCCATAGCGCACTGAGCAACGTAAACGTAACCGTAACTCATAGCCATCATGCCGAGATCCTTCTTCTTGATTCTCTTACCGCCCGAAGCGAATTTGGCAACGGAACCGGTAGGAGTGGACTTGCTTGCCTGTCCGCCGGTGTTGGAGTAAACTTCCGTATCTACGACAAGAACGTTGACGTCTTCGCCCTGAGCGAGAACGTGATCGAGTCCGCCGTAGCCGATATCGTAAGCCCAGCCGTCGCCGCCGATAATCCAGATAGATTTCTTGATTACGCAGTCGAGCATTCCGCTGAGTTCTTTAAGAAGATCCTTAAGTTCGCCCTTGGCGTTCTTGATAGCGGAGGGAAGAGCAACTTCGAGCATCTTGTAAACGCGTTGAGTAACTTCCGCGCTCTTCTTGTTTTCAAGCCAGAGTTTGCAAGCCTCGCCCACTCTTCCGTGAAGGTTGAGATTGAGAATTCCTCTCATAACGTCCGCAAGTTTTTCTCTTCTCTGGAAGTAAGCAAGGTGGAAGCCGAAGCCGTATTCCGCGTTATCCTCGAACAAACTGTTAGCCCATGCGGGACCTTTGCCTTCCGCGTTCTTGGTGTAAGGACACGTCGGGGAAGAACCGCCGTAAATGGACGAACAACCCGTAGCGTTGGCGATGATCATACGATCGCCGAACATCTGAGTGATGACTTTGATATAAGGAGTTTCGCCGCAGCCTGCGCACGCGCCGGAGAACTCGAAGAGAGGTTTGGAGAACTGAGATCCCTTAACGGTATTCTTCTTGAATACGGAGGTATCCGCTTCGGGAAGTTTCTCGCTGAATTCGTAGTTGACGGTTTCGTCCGCAACGACTTTTTCAAGCGGAATCATAGTCAGAGCCTTCTTGTCCGGTTTAGTGGGGCAGACGTTGGCGCAAACTCCGCAGCCCATACAATCGAGCGGGCTGACCTGCATTCTGTAAGAATAACCTTTCAAGCCGATAGCCGCTTTGGTTGCAAACGTTGCGGGAACGGTTTCGCCGTCCTTAACGAGAACGGGACGGATACAGGCGTGCGGACATACGAACGCGCACTGGTTACACTGAATACAGTTTTCTGCGTTCCATTCGGGAATCTTAACCGCAACGCCTCTCTTTTCGAACTTCGTCGTTCCGGTGGGGACGCTTCCGTCTGCATTGAATGCGGAGGAAGGAAGTTTGTTGCCTTCGAGAGCGATGATCGGGTGAATAACCTCTTGGAAATATTTATCGTCTGCGAGTTTCGCGGGAGCAGCGCCGGTAGTAGCGTCGGCCCATTCTGCGGGAACCGCGATTTCTTTAAGTTCGGAAGCGGCTTTGTCGATAGCGGCGTAGTTCATCTGAACGACGGCGTCGCCCTTCTTGCCGTAGGACTTCTTAACGTACTGCTTCATCCAGTCTTCCGCTTCGGCGTAAGGCATGATTTCGGGGTTGATTTTGAAGAAAGCCGCCTGCATGATAGCGTTGGTTCTTCCGCCGAGGCCGATGGACGCGGCGATCTTGATTGCGTCGATAACGTAAAGTTTAGCGTGCTTTTTGGCAAGAAGACGTTTCATCGAAGCGGGGAGATTAGCGCCGAGATCGGCAACGTTGTCCCATTCGCAGTTAAGAAGGAATTTGCCGCCTTCTTTGAGGTCGGTGACCATGTCGTATCTCGTAACGTAAGAGGGTTGCGAGCAAGCGATGAAGTCCGCCGCGTCGATAAGGTAAGACGATTGAATGGGGGTTTTGCCGAAACGAAGGTGCGAAACGGTGATACCGCCCGACTTTTTGGAGTCGTAGAAGAAATAACCCTGAGCGTACATATCGGTGTGATCGCCGATGATTTTGATCGAGTTCTTGTTCGCGCCGACCGTACCGTCGGAACCGAGACCGTAGAACTTACAACTGATCGTGCCTTCGGGAGCGGCGTTATACTGCTCGGAGAAGTCAAGCGAAGTATGAGTTATATCGTCGTAAATACCGACGGTGAAGTGGTTCTTGGGTTTTGCGGATTCGAGGTTCTTATAAACGGCGTAAACCATCGAGGGGTTGAATTCCTTCGAGCCGAGACCGTATCTTCCGCCGTAAACTTTAATTTTCTTCTTGCCGAGTTCGGCAAGAGCGGCAACGACGTCGAGATAAAGGGGTTCGCCGAGAGAACCGGGTTCTTTCGTTCTGTCGAGAACGGCGATGTTCTTAACGGTTTTGGGAAGAGCCTTAACGAACGCTTTCGCGGAGAAAGGTCTGTAAAGTCTGACTTTGAGAACGCCGACTTTGTGACCTTCTTTGTTCATTTTCGCTATGGTTTCTTCGATCGCTTCCGCGCCGCTGCCCATGATCACGATAACGTTTTCCGCGTCGGGCGCGCCCACGTAATCGAAAAGGTGATAACTTCTGCCCGTAAGAGCGGAAACTTTATCCATCATCTTCTGAACGATTGCGGGAACTTCGTCGTAATATTTGTTCGCGGTTTCTCTGTTCTGGAAGTAAGTATCGCTGTTCTGAGCCGTACCTTTCTGAATCGGGTGATCGGGGTTCAACGCTCTCTTTCTGAAATCTTCGATATCTTTCATATCGACGAGTTTCTTCATATCCTCATAGTCGATAGCCTCGATTTTGGATACTTCGTGGCTCGTTCTGAAACCGTCGAAGAAGTGAAGGAACGGAACTTTGGATTTAAGCGTGGAAAGATGCGCAACCAAAGCAAGGTCCATAACTTCCTGAACGGAGTTGGAAGCAAGCATCGCGAATCCCGTCTGGCGGCAAGCCATAACGTCGGAATGGTCGCCGAAAATGTTAAGAGAATGAGCGGCAAGGGCTCTCGCGCTGACGTGGAAAACGCAGGGGAGAAGTTCGCCCGAGATCTTATACATGTTCGGGATCATAAGAAGAAGACCCTGAGATGCGGTGTAAGTAACAGTCAGCGCGCCTGCGGAAAGAGAACCGTGAACCGCGCCTGCCGCGCCCGCTTCCGACTGCATTTCGGCGAGTTTGAGTTTCTGACCGAACATGTTCGTTCTGCCGGCGGTGGACCATTCGTCCGCAACCTCCGCCATGGGCGAAGAGGGCGTGATGGGGTAAATCGCCGCAACTTCCGAGAACGCGTACGCAACGTGGCTCGCGGCGGTGTTACCGTCAATAGTCATAACTTTCATAAATTTTGACCTCCGTATGAAATAAATTATAACTTTTTTTATTGTATTGTGTCCGTTGCGCGGTCCGGATTTTCCGAGCCTCGCGCGTAACCTTATATATTATAGCCTAACGGCGTGTTTTAGTCAAAGGTTTTTAAGGATAAATAGAAAAATTTTTCTTATAAATATACGGTTTTCCGAGAAAATGAAGTGAAAAAGGCTTAAAGGGTTGCAAACGCTTGTTATTTCGGGGCGAATTGTGATAAAATATTAACTATGTATGCCATTGAATTCCAGAACGTCGGGTTTTATTATTCGTCCACCGACGAAAACGACGTCAGAAGAAAAAATTACGTTCTCGAAGGTCTTGATTTTGCCGTCGAAAAAGGCGCGTTCGTCGCGCTTTTAGGTCGGAACGGAAGCGGGAAAAGCACGCTCGCGCGGCTCGTGAACGGACTTTTGAAGCCCACGGCGGGCAAGGTGTTCGTTTTCGGGCTTGACACCGCGGAGAAAAGCAACCTCTTTGAAATACGAAAAAAAGCGGGAATGATTTTTCAGAATCCCGACAATCAGCAGATCGCGTCGATCGTCGAGGACGATATCGCGTTCGGACCGGAAAACGTCGCGATGCCGCGGGAGAAAATAGCCGCCGCGATAGACGGCGCGCTCAAAGCCACGGATATGGAAAAGTTCCGGAAATCGGAAGTTGCGAAACTCTCGGGCGGGCAGAAGCAAAGAGTAGCCATTGCGGGGGCGATTGCAATCGAACCCGAAATTCTGATTATGGACGAGTCTACATCGATGCTCGATCCTAAGGGCAGAAGAGAGGTCATGGAAGTTGCGAGAACGCTCAACAAAGAAAATGGAATGACGGTTATCGACATAACGCATTATATGGATGAAGCCGCGGAAGCCGATTGCGTTTACGTTCTGGACAACGGAAGAATAAGGCTTAAGGGAACGCCGAAAGAAGTGTTCGAAAAAAAGGAAATTTTGCGCGCTTGCGGACTCGAATTGCCGAGGGCTGCTCTCATCGCGGAGAAATTGCGGCGCGCGGGAGTCCCGCTTTCGCCCGATATTCTCGACGCGGAAAAATTAGCGGAGGAGTTATGCGAGTCGTTGCGGAAAAATTAGCGGAGGGGTTATGCGAGTCGTTGCGGAAAAATCAGCGGAGGGGTTATGCAAGTCGTTGCGGAAAAACTGAATTTTTATTACGATAAAAAATCGAAAAACAAAGTCCGCGCCTTGTCGGACGTAACTCTTACGATTCCCGAAGGTTCTTTTTTCGGAATCATCGGTCACACCGGCAGCGGAAAATCCACGTTTATTCAACATATAGACGCGCTTATTCCCGTTCAGGAGGGTAAACTCGTCGTCGGCGAATACGATCTTTCGCGCGGCAAAAAAACCGACAAAAAGAAACTGAAAGAACTCAGAAGCAAAACGGGAATCGTGTTTCAGTATCCCGAGTATCAACTGTTTGCCGAAACCGTTTATCAGGACGTCGCGTTCGGGTTTAAAAATTTCAACAAAGACGCGACCGAAGAAGAGGTGAAAACTGCGGTTTACGGCGCGCTTTCGCTTGTGGGGCTTGGGGAAGAATTCGCGAACAAATCGCCGTTCGAACTTTCGGGCGGACAGAAAAGGCGTGTGGCGATAGCCGGCGTTATCGTCAGCAAACCCGAAATTCTTATTCTCGACGAACCGGTCGCCGGGCTTGACCCCGTGGGTAAAAGAGAACTTATGTCGCTGCTACACGCCCTTCACGAACATTACGTAAAAACGGTCGTGATCGTTTCGCACGATATGGACGAAGTTGCGGAAAACTGCACCGACGTGGCTGTTTTCTCGGAAGGAAAAATCGTAATGACGGGTACTCCGCGGGAGGTGTTTTCCCGCGCGGGCGAACTCACGGCGCTCAGGCTTGACGTGCCGATAACTGCGAAACTTACGGCGGCCCTCAAAGAAACCGGTGTGAATATCGATTCGGATTTTACGACGGACGACTTTGTTTCAAAAGTGGCTGAAATTTACAAAAAGGCGTGATAATCGACTTATAGCTTTGTTTTTAGATGTTAATAAAGGCTTGATAATCGACTTATAGCCTTGTTTTTAGTTATTAATTTGGAGAATTATGTTAGGAGACGTAACTTTCGGACAGTATTATAACGCGCGGTCTTTTCTTCACAAAACCGATCCGCGCACGAAAATACTTCTGCTTATCGCGTATATTGTCGCCGTGTTTCTCGCGCAGAGCTTTTTGTCGCTTGCGGCGGTTCTGGTATTTCTGATCGTGGCGATAATCTTTTCGTCCGTGCCGCTCGGTTCGGTGCTGAGAAGCGTAAAGGCGATATTCTTTCTTATATTGTTTATGTTCGTTCTGAACGTTCTGTTTCACGTTCGGCAGGAGGGCGAGACGGTTTATTTCTGGGTGATAACCAAGGAAGGCTTAATTTCCGCGTCGTTCCTTTCGGCAAGGCTTATCCTTCTCGTAACGGGCAGTTCGCTTTTAACGCTGACCACCACGCCCGTGAGCCTCACGGACGGAATCGAAAGTTTGATGAAACCGCTCAATCTCGTTAAATTTCCCGTTCATGATCTCGCGCTCGTTATGTCCATTGCATTGAGATTTATTCCCACCCTCGCGAACGAAACCGACAGAATAATCAGCGCGCAGAAAGCAAGGGGAGCGGACTTCGAGAGCGGGAATATATTTTCCAGAATAAAAGCGCTCGTACCCGTCCTTATTCCTCTCATTATCAGCGCGCTTCGCCGCGCGGACGAACTGGGCGACGCGATGGACGCGCGGTGTTACACGGGCAGTAAAAACAGGACGAAGTATAAAAAACTGACGTTCACGTTCAGAGATATCGTCGCGACGCTTTTCGTCGCCGCGCTCATCACGGGCGTCGTTTTTATAAATATTTATTACGCGCAAATCGTTGCCGTTATTTTCTGAACTGCCGACGCGAAAATTTAAACCGTTGCCGTTGTTTCTGAACTGCCGACGCAAAAATGCAAACTGTTCCATTGTTTTTCAAAACGGGCAAATAATCGACTTATAGGCGGCTTTTATGAGAGTTAAACTTACAATCGAATACGACGGGACGGATTACTGCGGCTGGCAGATTCAGCCGAACGGAACGTCGGTTCAGCAGGTGATTACCGACGCGATAAAAAAAGTTACGGGCGAAACGGTCAAACTTATCGGAAGCGGAAGAACCGACGCGGGCGTGCATGCTCTCGGGCAGGTCGCTCATTTCGACACGAACTCCGCCGTGCCTGCCGAAAAATTTTCAAACGCGCTCAACGCCGTGCTGCCCGCCGACGTAAAAATCGTTAGGAGCGAGCGCGCGGACGAAAGTTTCAACGCGCGTTTTTCCGCAAAGAAAAAGACTTACGAATATCATATCTACGTTTCTCCCTTTCCGCGTCCGCTCAAATCGCGTTACGCCGCGCAGATATGTTACCCGGTTAACGTCGAAGCAATGAATTCGGTTGCGGCGAGTTTCGTCGGCGAACACGATTTCAGATGTTTTCTTGCGGCAAATTCCTCGGTGGAAACCACGGTGAGAACGATTTACCGCGCGGAAGTTACGGCGCGTGGCGACGAAATCGTTTTTTCGGTGACCGGCAACGGTTTCCTTTACAATATGGTGAGAATTATGGCGGGAACGCTCGTCGCCGCGGGCGAGGGCAAAATCAACGCTATGGACGTTGACGAGATCCTTGAAAAGGGCGAGAGAAACCTTGCGGGGAAAACGATGCCCGCCCAAGGACTTACTCTTAAATCGGTGGAATACGACGGCTGATTTTCAATGCGACGTGACGGTTGATTTTTCGGGCGGCGCGACGGCTGATTTTTCACTAAGTAATACTGCAGATTTTTATCGGCTGAAAACCGTAAAATTTTTTGTATATCACGCGTAAAACGCTTGACAAATAAATTCAAATAACATAAAATATTATGGCGTAATCGTGCGAGGGATAATTATGCCTTGCGCGGCGGGACGTCGCTATTCCTGAAAAAATCCGACAAAATCGGGTGAAACACGGGAAACGCGGCGGCTAAGGAAATCACCATGGAAGAACTAGCCCCTCCGAAATGCTTTTTTCCTGTATAAAAAATAAAATTTGGAGATTTTCAGATGAAAAGTTATATGGCAAAAAGCCAGACGGTAGAAAGAGAATGGTATATCGTCGACGCGGAAGGCGTATCGCTTGGAAGACTTGCTTCTCAGGTTGCGTCCGTTCTTCGCGGAAAAAACAAGCCCACGTTCACTCCGAACGTTGACTGCGGCGATTTCGTTATCATAGTTAATTGCGATAAGGTTGTTCTTACGGGAAAGAAACTCGAACAGAAGTTCTACACTTATCACACGGGTTATATCGGCGGATTGAAGCAGGTTCCCTATTCGAGAATGATGGCGGAGAAGTCCGACCTTGCCGTTTACGAAGCGGTTAAGGGCATGCTTCCCAAAAACAGCCTCGGCAGACAAATGCTTACCAAACTCCGCGTATATAAGGGAGCGGAGCATAATCATCAGGCTCAGCAACCCAAAACGCTCAACATTGAGAGATAATCGGAGGAAATAAGTTATTATGGCAAAAGCATCAGTTAAAAAGAAAGTTCAGTTCTGGGGAACGGGAAGAAGAAAGAGCGCGATTGCGAGAGTAAGACTTATTCCCGGCGGTACGGGCGTAATCACCATCAATGACAGAAGCATCGATGAGTATTGCGATCTCGACACTTTAAAACTCATCATTCGTCAGCCCCTTGCCCTCACGGGTACGGAATCGGCTTACGACGTGTTCGTAAACGTAATCGGCGGCGGTTTCACCGGTCAGGCGGGCGCTATCCGTCACGGTATCTCGAGAGCCCTTATCGAGGCTCAGCCGGAACTTCGCGGCGCGCTTAAAGCGGCGGGATTCCTTACGAGAGATCCGAGAATGAAGGAAAGAAAGAAGTACGGCTTGAAGAAAGCAAGAAAGGCTCCTCAGTTCTCGAAGAGATAATCTGTCGGGTTTTATCGGAATTTTTGGATTTATGCGGAGATGCGGAAACGTATCTCCGTTTATTTTTAATCGGAAAGGAATTTCTAAAGATTTGCGCGGCGGCGTTTCGTGATGCGAAACGCCGCCGCGTTTTATGTTGAAAATGCAGGAAATATGCCGTCGAAATACAGAAAATAACGCCGTCGGAAAATATCGAAAAATGCTGTCGGATCGTAAAATTTTTTGCCGTCGAAATACAGCGGATACCGCCGTCGGAAAATATCGAAAAATGCTGTCGGATTGTAAAATTTTTTGTCGTCGAAATATAGCGGACACCGCCGTCGGAAAACGTCGGTTTCCGCCGTCGAAAAACAACAAAAAAGCGCGACCGATTTTATCGGTCGCGCCGCTTAGCTGCAGACGTTTTGGCGGGTTCTAACGCAATCACCTGTGGATAGCCGAGAGAGGCAATTATTTATCTATCGCGTTGTAGTGCGATTCGATAAATTCGGAAGCAATGATAAGAACGTAGAAAACTTTTCCGTGATTCGCGCTGTCGACGATTCTGCCGTGGTCGAAAACGTGCTTATAAGAGCCGTCTTTTCTGGCAAAATGGAATTGCACGTAGTCGTTCGAGCCGTCTTTATGCGAGTTGATCTGATTCCAGATGCTTTTTTCTACGGCTTTCACTTCGTCCGGATGAATAAGATTTGAAAACTTCTGACCGCTGAATTCCATAAAATCGTCGAGATTGTCGCACCCGGCAAGTTTAACCATTTCGTTGTTTGCGTAGAGCAGAGTATCGTTTTCCGGATCGGCTTTGTAGATAAGGAACGCGCTCGGCAGATGTTGCGTCACTTCGTTCAGCGCAAACCCGAGTCCCGATCTTGCCGACGAAAGATACGTCGGGTCATAACGGAAACAAGCGTGTTTGCCGTGAAGTTTCGCCTGATAAAGCGCGACGTCGCTTTTAAGTTCGAGGTCCGCCATTGTCTTGCCTTGTTTCGGATATTCGACGAAACCGAGCGAAATCGTGTAATTATGTTTCTTATCGTTAGCGTAGAACGATTTGTCCGAAAGAACGAAGTTTTGCAGATTTCCTTTCACGTCGTCGCAGGTTTTGTTTTTTATCAATATATTGAATTCGTCGCCGCCGCATCGCGAGATAATCGCTTCCTCGGCAAGAAACAGAAGTTTTAGTTTTTTTGCAAGATCCTTGAGAGCCTCGTCGCCCACGGGATGCCCGTAAAGGTCGTTTATTATCTTGAAATCGTCGATGTCGATTGTCGCCTGAACGCAGTTATCGAGCGCATGCGAATCGATATATTTTTTCATTTCGATTTCGAATCCCGCCCGGTTATAAAGCCCGGTGAGTTCGTCCGTCAGAGCGAGTTTTTTATAACGATTGTGCCTTTGCAGGATAATGAGCAAAAACAGAACGAGCGCGGTGAACATACACACGATTACAATTGCCACCGAAGCGATAAGCGGAGTGTTGTCGCCCTTATTCCAGTCTTTCGGCGCGACATTGATCGTCCACGTGCTTACGCCGAGTTTAAACTGCCGGGAAAACGGTTCGACAGGCTCATTCTCGGATTGGCAAACAACGATTTCTCTTTCGCCTGTTATTTCCGGAGATTTTCTCGATAAAACAAAATTATAACCGAATGTTTCGAGCGCGTATATCGAATCCTCGAAAATTTTCGGAACTTTGATTATCGCGATGGTAAAACCCCAGAAAACTCCTTCGGAATCGGGATCGTGGTCGGGAGTTATGAACACGGGATTGCGTATCGCGATGCCGCTTCCGCCTTGAAGCAAAGTGTACGGACCTTGTATCGTAACGACGTTGTGATCCTTCGCGTAATTTGAAAATTTGCCGCGGTCGCCCGTAGAATTCAGAAGGTCGATTTTTCCCGCGTCGCCATCTTCGGGATAAGTCGTCGTGACAATTCCGTTCGGCGCGAGTTGGATGGAACTGATATAGTCGGTCATCAACGATTTTGCGACGGATTCGAAGTTATTGATGATTGTGTAACTATCTCCGCTTTCGTCATCGATAACGGCTTCGCCGCCGCGCGCGCTCTGAATGATCAGTTTCAACGATTCCGTGAGCGTGACGCCTTTCTGAATTTCGTCGCGCATTCTTTCGGAATACATCACGGCATTCGTAACAGCCAGGGATTTAACCTTTTCCTTGTTGTTGGAACGATGCGAAACCACCAGCGGTATAGTCATCGCGATTCCGATAATGAAAACAAGCGTCGGAATCCAATAAGTCATTTTGTATTTCTTTATAATCGATTCTCTCATCCTGAATATTTCAACGTAAATTTCATATTTACACGGTCAAACTGAAGATAAACGTCCGTCCGTCGGATACGGCGGTTCGTCAAAGTCGGTTTACCCGGCGTTTTTCACGTTGGTTTCTGTTTGTGTTTTTTCTTTTTGTAAAATATCGTCTAAGTCGTTTATTTCAACGTCTTTATAATATAAATACCCTTGGAAGATATCGCACCCCAGAGAGAGGAGAATATCTCTTTGTTCCTGCGTTTCGACGTATTCCGCGATGACTTTGAAGTTCAGGTCTTTTCCGAGTTTCGCGATAGATGAAACGATGCTCTGAATTCTTTCGTTTTCGATTTGTTTTATGAGTTTTCCGTCTATTTTTATAAAGTCGAAATAACTCTTTTGCAGTATCGAAATGGAAGTATGCCCCATAGAGAAGTCGTCCATAAACAATCTGATACGTTCGGCTTTCAGTTCGTTGAAAACGCCATCGTAATCGTCGGTTTCGGAAAAATTCGAGTCCTCCGTTATTTCAACGCCGAACGTGCCGGGCGTAAGGTCGGAGTTGCGCACGGACTCAATGAGCCAATTTCGGAATTCGTTGTCCATAAGCAGGTCGAGATTAAGGTTGACCGCAATTTTAAAATCGGGTTGCGTTTGTTGCAAGCCTTTGAGGTCCGTTATCGCGCGGCGTACTATCTCTTGCGAAAGTTCTTTGAACAGGTTGTTTTTGAGCGCTATCGCAATGACGAGCGGCGGATATAAATATCCCGTTTCGTTATAAGAAAATCTCAGAAGCACTTCCGCCGCAACGACTTTTCCGTTTTTGACCTGCGGTTGATATTTAAGGTGAACGTTACGTTCTCTTATAGCGTCGAAAAGCGCGGAAGTAACGTCGTCCTCAAACGAACGCAGAGGATAAGTTTGATCTGCGATTGAATAAGGAACTCCGCGCGCTTCGCACGAGCGGCAGATGTCGGTGAGTTTGTCGAGATATCTCTTTTCGTTTTCTTTGGAAATTCGGTTGTCGAGCAGAACGAACGGTGCGTAAATCGCCACGCCTATGGCGAGCAGGAAAATCTGCAGAACGCTTCCCATGACCGATCCCGTCGCGCGGTATCCGCTGATGATTATCGGCGTAGTCCACTGAACGCCCGGGTTGATTATTTGCGGAACGATTCCCGTAAAGGTCGCGAGGTACGCAATCGAGTAGCAGACGAGCGGCGTTAAAACGAACGGAACGAGGTATATCGGGTTTAAAACTATCGGCAACCCGAAAACGATAAATTCGTTTATGTTGAAGATCAGCGGAATCCCCGCGAGATGACAAAGCTTTTTCCGTTTTTTTATTTTAGAAAAGATAATAATCGCGATAAGCAAGCAGATCGTCGCGCCGCACCCGCCGAGAAGAGCGAACGTGTCGATAAAAGCCCCGGTCGTTATCTGCCCGTTGGAAAAGGCGAACGCGCTGTTCGTCGAATTCAGAAGCCCGTCGAAAACGTTGTCGCCGTGTATGCCGAACAACCACAAAACGGACTCGACAAGCACAATGAGAAGTCCTCCGAAATAGGTTGCGCCGATCGATTCAAACGGCTTTGCGAGCAAATTGAGGATTATGTCGTTTATATTGTAGCCGCCGTCATATAAAAAACCTATCAGCGAACTTGTCACGGCGAAAATCGAAACGCACGCGGCAATCGGGAAAATCGAGCGGAGCGAACGGCTGAAAGTCGTCGAATGTTCGGGTTTGTCGCGATTGAAAAGTTTATAGAAAAAGAAGAAGAGATTCGTCGAAATAATCGTGGTTATCATTGCCGGGAAAATATTCGACATATTCATGTAAGAAACGATATCTTTGTCGCTTTGCAGAAAAACTTTTCCGAGCGAGGCGAAATAGGATATCGCCGCCGTGATAATGCAAAAAAGTTTAACGTCCTTGTAAGCGGTTTTTGTCTGCGAAAGGCAACACGAGAGAGTTATAACGAGATAAAGCGAGGCAAAACCGTAAGTAGCGGTATAGACGGTGTTGAAAAAATGATAGAAAAATCCGTTGAAAACGCTGTTAATAAATTCGCGCACGGCGTTGATCGGGAAGTTCTGAAGGGCAAGCGTGACCGCGCCTGTCAGGAAAACGGGAAGAAGAGAAACGAAGGCCGTTTTAATACTCTTAAAAGTATTATTGTTTTCTATTCTGACCGTTCGCTCTGTGATTTTATCGATAAATCCCATATGCTTATCCCCGCGTTAATTCCGTATCGTTTGTGATAAATATACATAATTATTATAGCATGATCTGTTTCGGAAATCAATTTTATTTTACACGGATTTTACATAAAATTCAACAAAAAACAAATATTTCCGTCGTTCTTGTTTTTGCGCCCGAAAAAACTTGATTTTTGCGTCCGAAAAAACTTGACAAAAGCGAATTAAGTTGTTATATTAATAGGGATTTCATTCGTTATCGCGGATTGATTTTATCGCAACGTGGATTGTTGCCGTAACAAATCGTTCGGGCGAGTGGCTGACGCGGGTATGGCGGAATTGGCAGACGCGTAAGATTCAGGTTCTTATAACCGCAAGGTTGTGCAGGTTCAACCCCTGTTACCCGCACCAAAAAAAGTCTTGGAAACAATACGTTTTCAGGACTTTTTTCTTTTTTTATTTACAAATATCCGTCTATAAGTCGATTAATTGCTGTTTTTTGCGTTAATCGATAATTTTTTCATTATAAAACCATATACTGATTGCGAGAGTATTGCCGCCGTCGTTCCGACGACGATTCCGCCCAGAACGTCGGAAGCGTAATGAACGCAGAAGTATATTCTCGTGAACCCCATAACGAGCGGAATGAACAGAAAAGTCCACGAATATTTTTTATTCAAAGAAATAAACAGCGAAATCCCGAAAGCAGTCGCCGCCGTCGTGTGGCCGGACGGAAAAGAAAAGCCCGATTCTTTCAGCGCGCCCGCGCTTTGCCAGATTTCGTAAAATGTCGAAGTCACGTCAGCATAAGGGCGCGGACGGGCGATTATGTTTTTCAGAAGCAGGTTCGTAAAAATAAATCCGATAAGCAACGCTCCGCCCGCTTTAATTCCCGTCGTTCGCGTCCTTTTAAATATAATCAGCGTCGCCGCTGCGACGATAAAAACCGCGCCCGCCGTTCCGGATAGCGTGATTATTTTCAGCGGCGTGGTTAAAAATCCGCAATTTTTTGCAATCGCTGCGGCGAATTCCGCGGCGGCGAGATCGAACGAATTGATAAAATTCATCATCGTCAAACACCTTTAAAAATAGTTCGTTTTAATATGTAAATGCGCCTATAAGTCGATTAACGTCGAATTTTGCGGCGCAATAAATCGACTTTTTGCGACGTTTTTAATTTCACGGAGAAAGTCCGGCGAACGCCAAACATTTCAACGGCAAGCGTCATGAAATTTTCGCGGCGATTTCCAAAGCCGTTCCGATAAGATCGTCGAAAGATTTTTCACGCTCTTTGGCGGCGAGGGTTTCGTCGGGGTAAACGAACGAGTCGCTCACGGCGCATATGCAAAGAGCCTTTTTTCCGAGCCTTGCGGCAGTGCAGTATAGCGCGGCGGATTCCATTTCCACTCCGAGCACGCCCATCTTCGTCCATTCGAGTTGCCTGTTGCCGTCGTCGTAAAAATATTCCGAGCAGAGAACGTTGCCGATTTTATGGTTCACGCCGCGTTTTTCACATTCTTCCGCCGCGAGTTTTGCTAAACCGAAATCCGCAATCGGGGCAAATTCTCCGGGCAGACCGTATTGCTCGGCGAAGTTTCCGCTCGAGCAAGCGCCGAGCGCGATAACGAGATCTTTTAAGTGAAGGTCCTTGTCGAAACTTCCGCAAGAGCCGATTCTGATGATGTTTTCCACGCCGTAAAACCTGAAAAGTTCGTAGGAATATATCCCCATGGAGGGTTGCCCCATTCCCGATGTCATCACGGAAACGGGTTTGCCTTTGTAAAACCCCGTATAGCCGTAAGCGCCGCGCACTTTGTTGATCAAAACGGCGTTCTCGAGATAGTTTTCGGCGATGAATTTTGCCCTCATCGGGTCCCCGGGCATAAGCACGGTCTTTGCAAAATCGCCTTTTTTCGCTCCGATATGCGGCGTGGGCGTTTTATCGTTTGGCGTGGGCGTTTTATCGTTTATTATTTCGGTCATTTTTTGCTCCCTGTCTTTTTTTTGCGTCGGCTGTCCGGAATTCCGCAATCGGAAACGTTATACCGAAATTCCGCAACCGGAAATATTATAGCACGAAAAATTTTTTTTATCAACTTAGCGGCGTCGATTGTAGCAAAAACCACGCGTGAACATGTGAGCATATATCGATTCGACAATGCAAATTGTTATCAGAAATGAATAATAATGCAAAATATTCATTCAATTATACGTTTTCGGCGGGTAAACGCGACCGTGAACCCCAACGTGAAAACAGGGCAAAACAAGTATAATATTTTCTTATAACAAATATAAACATTGTTAAACTGTGTCGATAATCAGTCGTTTGACAAACTTTATTTTTTTTAGTATAGTATAATATGGAAGTTTATGCAATCAAGGTTGCAAAACTTCGGAATAATAACCCCGGAGCGGAAACGCTTCGTTGCATATAACAAGCATAAACGTAAAACAGTAAAACAAAGGCAAAAGGAGTAAAAATGCGAATCAAGATTATTTCTGCAATCACCGCATTATGCATGTCGGCAACCGTTATCGGCGTCGCGCTCACGGCGAACGGAAAAGGAAACGGAAACGGAGTAACGCCGTCGCAATCGCAGACCACGGTGACGGGAAGCGCTTCCTCTTCCACCGCGCTCAACGTGATCAAATACGGCGATAAACTCACGCAGGATCAGGTTATGTCGCAGATCAAAGCGCAATACCTCATCGAAAACGGAGGATACAAGGATACCGACAAAGTAGTCGTTATGGTAGCCGTAGACGGCGAATCGCTCATCGAAACTTTCAACGGCGGAAAAACCGAAACGAAATCGGTTTCGGAATACGCCGAGTCGTTCGCAGGAGAAGTTCAGGAATCCGACATCGTCAAAAAACAGAACGCGGTTATTTCCGCTCTTCAGGCAAGCGGATTGATAACGGGCGTGGAGTATAGGTATACGACCGTTTTAAACGCGTTCGCCGTGAACACCGTTTACGGCAATCTTGAAAAAATCGAAAAAACCGCCGGCGTAAAGTCGGTTTCGCTTTCCGATACGTATAATCGCGTCGAAACGCAGATGACCGATTCTTCGGCGAATCCGCTCAACGTGGTCGATATCGACGAAAACACCGGTATTTACAACAATACCAGCAAATATACCGGACTCGGAACGGTAACCGCCGTTCTCGATTCGGGTTTCGATATGAGTCACAGAGTTTTCGCCCGCGATTACGAAGGCAAAGAAGATAAACTCGTCATCGCGAAAACCGACAGTACGAGCGAACTCGAAGTTAAAAACGTAGAGGGCGGAGCGGTGAAACTTGCCGATCTCAAAGCGGGGCAGACTACGAAAGGTCTTAAAGTAAAGGACGTTTATTACAGCCAAAAGATTCCTTTTGCTTACGATTACGCCGATAAAGACCCCGACGTTTTCCCCTACGACAGCGAACACGGAACGCACGTTGCGGGCATCATCGCCGGCGACGACGAAGTTATTCACGGCATCGCTCCGGATACGCAACTCGTCCTCATGAAGGTTTTCCCCGATCTTGACAGCGGCGGAAAAACCGAAGATATAATCGCCGCTCTCGAGGACGCCGTAAGATTTAAAGTCGACGCGATAAACATGTCGCTCGGCACGTCCTGCGGATTTTCGAGAGAATGCGACGAAGATCCGGATAAACCGAACGTCGCTAAAGTTTACGACGCGATAAACGACAGCGGAATAAGCCTTATCACCGCGGCGAGCAACAGTTACAGCGCCGGCTTCGGCGGCGAGCAGGGCAACACGAACATGGTCACCAACCCCGATTCGGGAACGGTAGGTTCGCCCTCCACTTACGACGCGGCTTTGTCGGTTGCGTCCATAAGCGGCGAGCGTTCGCGTTATATCGAAACGAGCGACGGAAAAATGTTCTTCTATAACGAGTCGAACGACCTTCAGAAAATCGAGCAGAACAATTTCTTCGAGGATTTCAAGGCTTATCTTAAACAACTCGGCACGCCGCTTAAGTCCGGCAAAAACGAATTCACTTACGTTCACGTTTCGGGCTCGGGCGACGACGTTTGTTACAGGGATTTCGTAAACGCTTACAAGGCGGAAAACCCCGGCGCGGATATGACCGATCCGGAAGTTAAAAAGCAGGTTCTCAAAGGCAAAATCGTCCTTGTCGAAAGAGGAACGAACAGTTTCGAAGACAAGGCGCACATCGCGGGGGAGTACGGCGCGATCGCCTGCATAATCTACAACAACATCGACGGCGATATCACGATGTCGATGGGTAATAAGTGGCACATCCCCACGATTTCCATTTCGAAGGACGACGGAAGAGAACTTGCGAAAAAATCGCAAGGCTCGCTCTTCTTCGACGAGGAGAATCTTGCCGGTCCGTTCATGTCGGACTTCTCGAGTTGGGGCCCCACGCCCTCGCTCGGCATCAAACCCGAAATCACCGCTCACGGCGGAAACATAAAATCGGCTATCCCGGGCAGGGACGGCGACGAATACAGATACGGCAAACTTTCGGGAACTTCGATGGCTTGCCCCAACCTCTGCGGCATCGTCGTTCTTATCCGTCAGTATCTTAAGGACAGTTACGGCGGCGAACTCACCGAAAAACAAATAAAAAACCTTACGAACCAGTTGATGATGTCCACGGCGGGGATAGCGATCAACGAGGAAAATAACCCGTATTCGCCCAGAAAACAGGGCGCGGGACTTGCCGATATCGGCAGAACTACCACCACGAAAGGTTATATAACCGTAGACGGATCGGACAGATCGAAACTCGAACTCGGCGACGATCCGACGAGATCCGGTATCTACACGATGAATTTCAACGTCGTGAACATGAGCGAAACCGACCTTGTTTACGATTTCTCGCTCGTCGGCATGACCGAAAGCGTTTCTACGTCGGACGATAAATTCGTCGCGGAAACCCCCCATATCCTCGGAAACACTTTCAAAGTGGAATTCGAGGGCGGCGACGGCAACGTCAGCGGCAACAAAATAACCGTAAACGGCAACGCGTCGGGAACGAACGCGAACGAATGGAACAGCGTTAAAGTAAAAGTGACTTACACGCTTTCCGCCGACGACAGAAAGTATATCGACGACCGTTTCCCTTACGGAATGTACGTCGAGGGCTTCATAAAACTCGCGAACGCCGATTCACAGGGAGTAAGCCTCAACGCTCCTTTCCTTGCGTTTTACGGCGACTGGACGGAAGCGCCGATGTTCGACAAAACTTATTACGAAGTCGAAACCACGGCTCACGATCCTTCTATAAGCGACGACGATAAGGTTAAAGCCGATTATTACGCGACCACGCCTTACGGAAAATATTTCTACAATTATATGATTCCGCTCGGAACGTATCTTTACGATATCGATACGTCCAAGTACGGCGAAATCCCGGCGACCGAAGAAAAAATCGCGATATCCGACACTCTCGGCGCGATAGACGGCGTTTCCGTCGTTCTGGCGGGGCTTCTCCGCGGCGCGAAGAAGATGAAATTCACGCTTACGGATAAGGTTACGGGCAAGGAACTCTGGAATCATATCGATTACAACGCGTTGAAGTCGTTCTCGCAGGGCGGCAGTCCGCTTCCTTATTACGACTATCTCAAACTCGATTCCGCCAAGGTCGGACTTGTCAACAACCGTCAGTACGAACTCAAAATGGTCGGTTCGCTCGATTACGGCGACGGCGGCGCGGCGAACAACCGACGCAACAGTTATTCGTTCGATTTCACGTTCGATAACGAAGCGCCGGTGATAAGAGAAGTGAATTACAGAAAAGAGTACGACTCGGTAGATAAAAAGGACAGATATTATATCGATATGGTTATTTACGATAATCATTACGCGATGTCCGTTGCTCCGATAGCGTTCACTTCGAGTTCCACTTACAAGTTCATAACGGAGAACCCGATTCCCGTAGTCGACGCAACCAAGGGCGGCGACACAAAAGTCAGTTTCGAAGTTACGGATATGCTCGACGATATTCTGAACGACGCGCTCATTCCGAACGCATTCGCATTCTCCGTCGACGATTACGCGCTTAACTCAAATATATATATTTGTCAACTTCCCGGCACGAGGGGCGACTTTAAGTTTACCAGAACGGGCGAAAAAGACAGTTCCGAACTTCTCATTCTCCCCGCAACGGAAGGCGAAGTCGTAGATCTTGTTCAGTATCTTTACACCGCAGACGAAACGGTCGGCGAAAACAGAGAATACGCCGAATATCTCGATCATCTCGTGTGGACTTCGTCCAACGAGGACATCGTAGAGGTCCGGCAGGGAATAATCAAGGTTAAAAAACCGGGCAGAGCGACCGTCACCGTCACCGAAAAGTGGGAGGGCAAGCAAGCCGTTATTCTTATAAACGCAAAGGCGTCGTCCGAAGGCGAAGCCGTTGCCGCGGCTCTCGCGGAAGCGGGGGTGAAATCGGCTGCGAGCGAAAAACTTCAATCGCTGAAATTCTCGCGTTATAAAACGCTTTTTGCATTCTCGAAGGCGGCGCAGACGAGCGATATCGGCTCGACGGGCGATATTAATTACGTCAACGCCGGCAGCGGAATAAGCTTGTATCCGGGCGAAAAGATTCAACTCTTCGAGCAGATGAAACCCTGGTACGTTTCCGACAGATACGAACTTGTATATTCGACCACAAACAGCAGTAAAGTCACCGTCGATAAGGACGGCGTGGTCACCGCGATAGCGGAGGGTACTTCCACGATAAGGCTGAGGGCGAGAGATAAATATTCGAGCAAAGGAAACGATTATTCGCCGATAAACGCGGCGGTCGTCGTAACCGTCAAGAGTCCGTTCGTCATCGAAAACAGAACTCTCGTCGCGTATAAAGGCTTCGGCGAAACCGTAGACGGTCAGGAGGGCGTCGTTAAAATTCCGGACGACGAAGGTATCATATATATCGATTCTTTCGCGTTCTGTCTTTACACCACCGACAGAAACGTAATTCTCGAAGAGGACGATTACGATTCCAACAAAGTTCCGTCTTATAACGACAAAATAACCAAGGTAATCATTCCCGAGGGCGTGGAAGAAATCCGTAAATACGCTTTCTATAACTGTTCGTCGCTCGAGGAGGTTATTCTTCCGTCAACGGTCAAGTATATAAGAGAATTTTCTTTCGCGCTCGATAAGAGCCTGAAAAATATCGGCATAGCCGACGCGGACGGCAACGTAATCCCGGGGCAACTCAACAAGGAAGCGATCGTCATCGGCGCGCAGGCGTTCAGAAAGTGCGAAAACCTCGGCGTCATCGATTTGTCGAATATTTACGCGATAGGCAATTATGCTTTCGAGGGTTGTTCTTCGCTTAAAACGGTCAACCTTAAAAACCTCCGCAACACGGGCGTAAACGCATTCCAGAATTGTACCGGACTCGAAAGCGTCCGGATGAACGAGGACGGGCATACAAAACTTTCCGAGGCGATGTTCGTCAATTCCGGTCTGACTTCGGTCACGATTTACGAAAAGACGGAAATCCCCAGGAACTGCTTTGCGAATTGCTACGAACTCAGAAGCGTTAAAATAGCGAATTCTCTTCTTTCGATAGGCGACGGAGCGTTCTCCAGATGCGTTTCGCTCACCGATTTCGCTTACGGCGACGGCGTAACTGTCGATAAATTCGGCGGCGGCGTATTCCTCAACGCGACAGGACTTGTGAAGTTTGCTTTGCCGGAGGGCAGAACGTCGCTCGGCGTTTCCTGCTTCGGTATGGACGAAACCGATTCGCTGCTTATAAGCCGCTTCGGTAAAAAGGATCCCGAAAAACTCAGGAGCAAGTTGACTACGCTCGTTTTCGGAACGACCACGAAACTCGAAAGCATCGGCGGCTCGGCATTCGACGGAACGAAATTATCGACTTTCGAAGTCGGTTCAAATAACTATTACGGCGTTGCGGACGGAGGAAAAATCCTTACGTCCAAGGACGGAAAAACTTATTATCTCGCGGCGATAGGGGCGGATTTCGGAACGCTCACGATAGGCGGCGAAGTGAATACGATCGCTTCGGGCGCGTTCAGCGGAACGAACGTGAAGAAACTCACGATCGAAAACCCCGAACTTACAATCGGCGATTACGCGTTTGAAAACTGCGAAGTTCTCGAAACGATAACTCTTCCGAAAGACGGCAGAATCGTAGTCGGCAATTACGCGTTCGCGGATACTGCCGTCACGCTTAAACAAGATCCGACGACGGGCAACAAATCCAACGTATTCTCGACGCTCGAAGTAATAAATTCCGAATCCATAGCGTCGCTCGGCGATTACGCTTTCGGTATTTCCGGCATTCAATCGCTCACGCTTAAACTCGAGAACGGAGCGACGATCGGCGAGGGCGCGTTCTACGGCTCGGTCATTAAAAGCCTTACGATTTACGTCGGCGACGGCGTGGAAAAAACGACGCTCGACGGAAAAGGCTCCGCGATAGTTGCCGGCTCGATAGGCGCGGGCGCGCTCAGACAATGCGGCAAACTCGCAGAGTTGAACTTCTTAAGAATAGACGGGACGAACGGAATTCTCGACCTCGGCGCAACGGTGTTCGCGATGTCGACGTCGCTTTCGAGCGTAACGTTCGATAACGTGGTCGATAAAATACCCGTTCAGGCGTTTTACGCTTGTTCGAACCTTAATTCCGTAAAACTCTACGGCGTTAAGGAGATAGGCAATTATGCGTTCACCGCATGCAGTTCGCTTGTGTCCGTCGAATTGACGAAAGAGGGCGAAACGGGCGTTCTCGAAACCATCGGCGACGGCGCGTTCTCCGGCAATCAGGTCAGCGCGTCGAGTTCCAACGGTCCGCAGTTTACCGGGATCGATCTTCCCGATTCTCTCCGTTATATAGGCGAGGGCGCGTTCCTCGGCTCAGGTCTTAAAAAGATAACCATTCCCGAAAAAGTTGCGTTCGATTCCGACGCGGACAGCAAAGACGGCGATCCCGTGGAAATGCTCCACGCAAACGGCAATTACGTGTTCTTTGCCTGCGCTTCGCTCGATGAAGTCGTTCTTCCGAAGTCGTTGAAGAAAGTCGGGAAATATATGTTCGGCAGATGTGATTCGTTGAGAAAGGTGAACCTTGAAAACGTTGAATATATCGGCGAATACGCGTTCGCGCAGACGGCGGTTTCCGCAAGGAAAGTCGAGTCCCTTCTTCAGACGATAGATCTTTCTTCGGCAAAGGAAGTCGGCGAAGCGGCGTTCATCAACTGTTACGCGATCAATTCGACGGTATACGCCGACAATCTTACCAAAATCGGTGCGTATGCGTTCAACGGTACAAATCTTAAGGGCTTTTACGCTTACGCTCTCGAAGAAATCGGCGAATATGCGTTCGCCGGTATAGAAAACGTCAACTTCGACAGATTCGTCGTCACGGAAAATCTCAGAAAAGTGGGCAGCGCGGCGTTCTTCGGTTGTAAATATCTCGAGAGATTTACGAATAATTCCGGAAACGACGGGTTCGACGCGGCGGTTAACGTCGGCGATAACGTCATCATCGACAAGGGTTCGCTCTATACGAAGATGGACAACGGCAAGTGGCAACTTTCCTGTACGCCCGCAAGACTTTCCGACGAAAACCATAAGAAAATCGCCGAACTCGAAGTTATGGAAGGAACTTACAGAATAGACGCTTTCGCGGCGGCGGGCAACAAGAATTTCGAGAACATCATTCTCCCGGAATCGCTTGCGTTCATCGGCAATTACGCGTTCTATTATAACCTCGGCGCGAACGAGAAACTCAAAGACGAACTCACGGTGTACTTCTCGTCATACAAAGCGCCCGCGCTTGAAAATAATTACAATTCCAACATTTCGCTCGACGAAAAAGCGAAAGGTTACGGAATGTTGCACGCGTTCCCCGATATATTCAATACGGAACTCTGCTATTGCAACTTCATCGACGTTCTCGGCAAATACGACAAGATAGGAATAGTCCTTCCCGGAAACAAAGTTCTCGAAGGTTACGATTCGCTCGTATATCAGACTTATTTCGACGTTGAAAACGCTATGATAAGCGATAAAATCGCGATGAACACCAACACCGCGACGTTCGTTGAAAACGCGAAACAACTCGACGAAATAATGAAGAACGGAGAAGTTACGCTCGACAACGAAGCGATGATAAACGCTGCAGTCGCGGCGATGAACGCTTCGGGGCAGAAAGCCGATTGTCTTGAATTCGGCATAACCGAAGAGCAGTGGAACGCTTACGAAAATATCGTAAACGAAGCGAAAGAGCGGATCAGACTTATCAAAATCGGCAGGGCGTCCGAAAAACTTAAGTCGATCGAAGGCGAAATAAACGCGCTCCCCGAGAATTTCGATATGGCGAATCTCGAAGATCTCCGCGCGCTTGCGGCAAAGATCGCCGAACTTACTCCGGAGAATAAAGTAATTCTCAACATGACTAAGTATTACGCGTTCTATTCTTCTTTCAGCGACTACGTAAGGTCTGCGGAAAAGGAAGCCGACGCGATATTCGCGGCAACGGGTTACAAATTCAAAAATCAGGACGAAGGGGCGGCGGCAGAACAGGCAAACGCTGCAGAAACCGCAAACGCGGCGGAAGCCGCTCTGCCTCAGTCGTTCCCGTTGATTTTAGGGCTTGCGGCGGTCGCGCTCGTAAAGAGATTCTTCTGAGGTGAAAGCGAATGAAAAAAATAGAATTTAAATGGAGCAAGAAAAATATTATCATCGTTTCGGCAGTCGCCGCGGCGGTGATAATAGCGGTCGTTTTAACGCTCGTATTCACGCTCGGCGGTTCGGCCGAAAAAATGGAAAGCAGATATAAAAGTTCCGTTAAGTCCGTCTCGTCGGTTGTAAAAACCACCGAGATAAAGGACGGCGAAACGTCCGTAGAAAAACGCGTGGAAACGATAACGTTTTCAAAGGGCGATGAAGCGGAAGTCGTAACCGCGATAACCAAAATCAACGAATTCAACGCCGAAATGAAAGAATCGACCACGACGGCGAGCGGCGAAATCGACAGAACTTCGCTCGTTGCCGTCAATCTCGGAACGAACGTGTTTGAAAGCGGTTATTCTTACAAAAGCAACGTTTTCAAAGGCAAAGTTTCCGCCAAAAACGCAAGCAAATTCTTCCCCGAAGGGTCTGTGAGCGTAGACGGAGAAATAGACGTGGAAGTCGTTTTCAAAGGCAGCAAAATTTCGGAAATAACTTGTCGGTATAAAACGGAAACGGGGCTTTCCGCTTCGCTTAAAATCACGTATTCTTACGGCAGATAAGGAGAAACGGCTATGAAAATAAAAAGAATATTAAGTTTATTGCTCGCCGTTGCGATGACGTTGTCGTTCTTCGTTTCCTGCGGCGGTAATCCCGGAAATACGTCCGAAAATTCAAATCTCGCCGCCCCCGCGAACGTTGCGGTGGACGAGCACGGCGTGGTAACGTGGGACAGGGTTGATAACGCCGTTATGTATTACGTTTATTACGGCGAACAGAAGGCGTTCGTCCAAAGCGAATCGTTCACCCTCCCCGAACCGGATCGGAAATGTACGATCAGCGTTCAGGCTGTCGTGAAAACCGCGAACGGGAATTACGACACGGAAAAGAGCGCGGAGATAGAGTACGAACCTTACGTTGAGCCTTTCGATCCGTCGGTGGTCAAAATCGCGATAACCGCCGACAAAACGGTTATAAAGAGCGGCGCGACAGGAACGGGGAAAAACACCGTTACGTTCCGGGCGATCGTAAACAACGCCGAAAAAGACGCGGACACGTCCGTTAAGTGGACTATCGTTTCCGGTAAAGAATCGGTGGAGAGTTCTTCCGCCAAGGGCAACGAATTCACGCTTACCGCAAAAGGCGACGTTACGGGCGACAGCGATATAATCGTTGCGGCGACGTCGGTTGCGTATCCGCAGATCTCGGCTCGCAAATCGGTTGAAATCGTTTCAAAGCCCGCGCTTACGCAGGCGATGCTCGATAAGGCCGCTTCGTCCGATAAAATCGGTTTCGAGGGTTACGTGAACATAGACGTATACACGAGGGTGCAGGGAAACAAAGGAAAACTGCACACTTCGCAGATTTCGACGATAAAAACGAGTATGAGCGGCGAAAGCGACGCGAACGAAAAAACGAGAAACACATGGTCCGCCGAGTATTTCAACGGCAGTCTCGGAATAACTCAGCAGATTTATTGCAGAAAAGATTCCGAAGGCAGAGCGTGCGAGATAGGCGTGAGTTTCATGAACGAAGAGCAACTTTATCCCGTCAAAGACGATTCTGGTAACGTCGTCACGTGGGAAGAATCGGGTTATTATAATAACTTCGTCGGTCTTTCCGTTTCGGATTTCTATCTCGACGAGGAAACCTGGCGTTACACTTACGACACGCAAAAGAACGGATCGGATAAGGTTAAAAAGATGGTCGCTTCTGCCAACCCTTACGAGTTTGAACCGAAAAATCTCGAACTTATCATCGACGGCGACGAAATAATAGGCATTTCTTCCGTTTCGGAAGATTCGCTTTCGATCGTCGAGGGATATATATCCGTTCAGACGCTTCGTGCGGTTTTCAACGTCGGCGATAACGTCAACGTCACCACGATCGGTAAATTCAAAACTCTCGAAGAGTATAAAAACGACGAAACCGAGGACGGGCAGGCGATGTATGAAAGATTGTCCATTTTAAACGAGGCAATCGAAAACATGCGTTCGCTCAAGTCCTATAAAACCAAATTTTCCAAGGAAGAGGTGACGAGCCTCGGCGTTCAGTTGACGACGAGAGAAGGTTACGACGAAGTCGTCGCCGAAGATTACAGGTATTTCACGGGATGCACTCTCACCACCGTAAACAATCAGACCGTGAGGAATTACAATTCCACGGGCATGTACGGTTATAAGAAGATAGACGGCAGAACCGATATCTACAATTCGTTCGTAGACGCGCGCGAAAAAGCCGACGAGAGCCTTGCTTTCAGAGCGGCGAGAGCGTTTACCGGCGATTTTGAAGAGTCCAAACCGTCGTTCGCGTTCTCTCCCGAAATATTCACTTCGACAGCTTATACGAATCAGTCCGGTTACGACGAATATTATTTCTACGCGGACGGCACGATGACTCAGGTTGCCACCACGTGGTATCAGAGTCTCGGTTCGGACGATCAGTTGTACGGCATATTCGCAAAAGTCGCCCAGAACGCAAGCGGACAGACGATCCCGCCGTTTATTATCGTTAAAAAAGGCGACGACGGCAAATGGTATATCGAATACGCGGCGTTTTATTACGACCTCGGAATGATGCAGGGCGCGATTCAGATCGAATTCGGCGAATATAACACCGCGGAAATAGATTCCGCAACGCTCGCCGCGATCGACGCGACGGGAACGAGAGAACTCCCCGCAAAGTGGAACGACCTTCAGATCGTTACTACGGTAAAAGACGAAGCAAGCGGTAAAGACGTCGACAAATATACCGCCGCAGGCGACTTTATGTTCGGCGGCAACGGCGTGGAGGGCTACTTCGGAACGACGCTTTTCCCGATTCGCGACGCGGAACTTCCGTTCTTCGGCGATAAGGAATGTTTCGGCGATACGTTCGCAGTCGGAAGCGCGACGTATTTCAACGCCACCGATATAACCGGTACGAATTACGTGCAGAACGCTATGTTGCTGTGGTACGACGTGCCGCTCGACATAGATTATACGATAACGTCTTCGCTTGAAAAAGCCTATAAATTCCTTGAAGAAAAAGGGTTCGTCAAGGGTTCGGATAACGCTTACAGAAAAGGAAACCTTTGCGTAAGACCGGTAGACAGTTCGCTCGACCTTCACGTTTACGTCTGGACGGAAGAGCAACTTGCCAAACCCGGGAACGTGAAACTCAACGGTAAAAAGGTAAGTTGGGACGCCGTTGAAAACGCAACGCAATACGCGGTATACGTGGACGGAATTTACGTCAGAATCGTAAGCGGAACAGAGTATACCTTGTCGTCGGCTTACGACGACGGAGAGGCGCACGCGATAACGATCGTTGCGAAAGCGGATAAATACAAAACGTCCGGATTCAGCGATAAAGTCGTATATAAGGCAAACAAAACGTAAACAATTCGTCCGCTCCGGGAAACGGAGCGGAAGCAGAAAATAAAAAAGGAGAACATTATGAAAAAGTTTTCAAAAGTAACGCGCAGTCTGATAGCGATAATCATCTGTTTCACTATGATGATGGGTTTCGCATCCTGCCAGAAGCCGGGAAATGAATCGAACAAAGCGGAAATTACGTTCGACATGCAGATTTCGGCAACGGAAATCACCAAAGGCTCGGACGTCAGCGTGTTCGGCGTGGTAAAAGGTTCGGAAGACACTTCTTATGAAGTGGTCGTTAAAAACGTAAACGGTTCAAACGGCGCGTCCTATATCGATATCGTTTCAAACGGCGCGCTTTACACGCTCAAGGTCAACAAAAACGTATCCGAAGAGATGCAGGTAGTCGTCGAAGGCTATCCCAACGCTAAACCCGACCTCGTAAAAAGCAGTACGCTCACTATAAAAGCGAACGTTTCCGGCTCGACGACGATAGAGGCGTCGATGGTTTCGTCGAAGAATTCCGTAAGAAAAACTTACGTGAGAAAAGGCGACGAAGTAGAACTCAACGTCGTTCTTTCCACCACCGATAAAGACAAGAGTTATCGCGTAGACGTAGAAAATCCCTCCGATATGCCCAACCTCGTAACGGTCGGCGAAGACAACAAGGTTATCGTCAACGGCGACGTAACCGAGAACAAAAAAGTTACGATAACCGTCGTTTCCAACGCTAATCCTGCGGTTAAAAAATCTTTCCAGATAACAGTTAAACCTCCCAAAACGGCAGGTGCGGTCGGCAACCTCAAACAGGAAACGCTCGATAAACTCGGCAATCTCAAACTTGCCGTAAAAGGTACGCTCAGCGACGTTGAAACCAAAAACGGAGTAAAGAGCGAATCTGTTTACGATTTCACGACTTATCTCAACGCAACCGCGACAAAACAGGAAAACGAGCAAGGATTGTTCGACGATTACGTATTCTCCGACGCGTCGTGGACGAGCGAATGGAACATTCGCGGCAATAAGAACGTCCTTTCCAACACTTACGTAAGAAGCGACGACGGACTCACTCAGAAGAGATTCGTAAACAAGAACAACAAAGTCGTCAACGAAGTGGTAACGGATTCTTACAGCAACGAACTCACCTGGGAAAGTCAGCGTTACTGGAACCATCTCGGATATCTCGATCTTTCTTTGTTCGAGCAGGATTCCGACGATGAAAACCTTTACACTTACGAAATGGAATACGGCACGATCGATACCGATATAATTCTCGGCAACACCACTTACACTCCGTCCGAGGACGAATATCTTATGATGTATCTCGCATGGTCGCTCACGCCTATTCTCGACGAACAGTTCTATAAGTTCGCTTTAAGGCTTGATGAAGAAGGCAACGTTGCGCAGATCATAGGTTCCACTTACGAAAACAACCTTTACGATTATGACGACGACGGAAACCGCAACAACGTTATCGGTTCTTATTACACGAGCGTCGTAATGGAGATAGAGGCTTACGGCGACGACGTGTCCGCACCCGAAGTTAAACCTTACGAAGAGCCTGCGGACGCCGAAGATAAGGTTATGTTCGGTTATCTCAAAACCGCGCTCGATAACCTTGCCAAGGCGGATAAGTCCAATTATACGTTCAAAGTGAAAGATACGTCCACTTACGCTCCTTCTTACGATCCGTCGGATTACACACCTTCGGGCGGCGAAGGCTCCGCTCCCACCACGAGCGCGAGCGGAACGTGGGACGGAAAGGTACACACCAAACCGTTCACTTCCACCGAAGGCGAAGTGGGTTATATGGGTGTAGTTGCCGCCGACGGCGTGCTTCTTAACAAAACCATCGAATACAGCAACGGCGGATACAGAACCGACGTTTACGGCTTCAAACAGAACAGCGACAACACTTACGAGCAGTTCGAGTATTCGGGCGGCAAACTCGTCGGAAAGAGCAGAAAGACGGGCAACGTTTCCTCCAGACTTCCGGGATTCGACGTTTCTCCGTATGTGTTCGCGTTCTCCAGCATGACGTCCGTAGACGGAGATCCCGACGGAAGACTTTATTCTTATTCGCTTAAAGACTCCGTAATCGTCAAGGAAGTAGCGAGCGAATTCTGCATGAAGGATTATGCAAACTACGCAACGAGCGACGCAAAACAGGCGCTCAGCGTCAACGTTTACTATAACAAAAAAACGAAAGAAATTCGTCTTGTCGGCGTGACTTTCGCTTATAACATCATCGATACTTACTACGGTTATTATAACACCGAGTACAGCAATTTCGGTACGTCGGTTCTTCCCGCCGACTTGTTCTCTGCGGAAAACTACGTAACCAAGGAATACCCGACTTCGTGGAGTTATTTCGAAGCCGAATACCGCGCGACGAACACCGCGGACGCGGAAACGACCAACGCGCAGGATCTTCTCAACAGAGTGTTCGGCACGAATGCAGCCACCGGTAAAGCCGCGGCAGACGCGATTCCTTCGCCCATGGTATTCTCGAGCATATTCGCGGATAACTTCTCGAGCAAAGTATTCCACGATTACTTCAACACAGGCGATAAAAATTCTCAGGGTTACGTTTATAAGCCCGAAGTTAAATTCAACGTCTGGCTTGACGACGTGGATCTCGATTCCAACCGCGGTCTTTCGCTCAAAAAGTATAACGAAGTAATCGACAAACTTTCCGTGGAAATGGAAAAATGCGGGTTCACCGATTATGAAGCGGGCTATATTCTCAAAGAAGGAACGTCGAGCAAAACTCGTCAGAAGTGCTATATCAACGACAATGCCGGCGACCACGGTCTTATAATCAGAGTGGAAAACATCGGCTACAAGACGTTCTATATCCACATTTACGCTAAAGGAGATTGGAATCCGTCTAAATAATAGGGGATAAATTCCCATTGACGGAAATAGTTCCCTTTTAAACGAAAAAGGAGGATTGCCACGTGAAAAAATACCTTGCGGCGATAGCCGCGATAATGGCGGTATTTCTCACTTTTGCGGCTGCATCCTGCGGTACGGGTGAAACGGAATCGAGAGATTCCGTTTCGTCGGTTACGCCGCTCGAAGGTGTGGAGGTAAAAGCGAAAAAAGCCGAAGCAAACGTAGCCTTGGACGACGTTGAAACTTTCAGTTACGAAACCCTTTTCGAGATTTACGTCAACGACGTTAAAAGAGCGGTAAAAAGCGAATATATCGATAAATCCGCCGTCAAAAAAGAACTCGGGAAGTATGTGGTAACTTGTTCTTTCGGCGGACAAACGGCGTCGGTAACGATCAACGTAGTCGAAGAAACCGACGTTTTCGTCCGGGCTTTAACAACGAAGATAACGGTAAAAGATTCCGATATATTCAAATACGATTACACGAAACATTTTTCCGTCAGCGTCAACGGTAACGAAGCGGAGGTCAAACCGGAATATCTCGATTTGTCCGCGCTTAAACCCGATCCCGATACTTACGTCATAACCTGTTCTTACAGCGGTTCGTCGGCGAAACTCTGGGTTGAAGTCACCGAAACGCCTTACGTAGCCGCGGCTCTCGAACCCGACGTTTACGTTTACGTCGGTTGCGCGGAAGAATTGAAACTCACCGCGCTTTTCGGCGTAACTCTCGATAACAAAGAAGTTGAAGTAACCGACGATATGATAACGGGCGAAGTTTCTCCCGTAGTCGGCGATTACGAGATAAATCTTCTCATCGGCTCGAGAAGAGCGAAAACCGTCGTTCACGTCGTAGATAAGCACGTAATAAAAATCGGCGCGGCTTACGGCGAAATAGACCTCAGTCCCGACGAACTCGCGGCTTACGACTTTTTGTCCGACTTTTACGTTTACGAGGATGGAAAGCGCGTTGACGTTAAATCTTCGGGCGTAACGCTCGATAAGTCCGCGCTCGAAAACGCGACGCTCGGCGATACCTGCGAGGTGAAACTCACTTACGCTTCGCCGGACGGAAAGGGCAGAGAAACAAAAGCGATAAAAGTCAACGTAAGAGAAGAAGGTTCGGTTTTAATCAAGGTTAAAACCGCCGAGGTTTTTGAAAGCGACGCGATAGCCCCCGCAGACGTTTTCGAGATAACGAAAAACGGCAAGCAAATCGAAGTTACGCCCGATATGATAAGCGGCGAAATCGATTTTTCCGCGGGCGACACGTGCGAAATAACGCTCAGATACGAAAACCGCGTAAAGGTGGCTACCGTTAAAAAAATCACGGGCGTGCTGATAAAATACGCTCACGGCGACACCGTTTCGATAAAGAAAGGCACGGATATAAACAAGTACGATTTCGCAAGCGATTTCGAGGTATATATCAACGGCGCGAGATTTTACGGAATTCAGGCTTACGCGGATACGAGCACCGTTGATTTCAACACCGCAGGAACTTACGAAGTGACGTTGCATATTTTGTATAACGACGTCAACGTAGGGCGCGGAGCGCCCAAATTCGCCGCGGCAAAATCGGCTAAGATAACTTATAAAGTCGTTCCGCGCGTGTACGAACTCGGTTACGTCGACGACGTGGTCGAACTCGGAAGCGACGCTAAAAATTATAACGTTCTCGATAATATCGTTCTTTACGCAGACGGATATAAGCAGAGTTTCACAAGGAATAAGGGAAGCGTGAACTCGCTCACGACTTATTATGAAATTAAGAACAATTTCGATCCGCTTGCTTCGGGCGAACAGACCGTCGCTGTCGAACTTTACGTTTACGGCGCGGACGCCGAGCCGATAACGGCGGAATTTACGGTTGTCGTTAAAGGCGGAATATCGGTTTACGCCGACAATATTTCGGTGTATACCGGCGAAGATCTTTACCTTCCCGATCTGTTCAGAGTGTACGACGACGGCAAAGCCGTGAACGTCACGCCGGATATGATAAGAGGCAGAGTCGACGTCGCCGTTCCCGGAGTTTACGCAGCGAGCGTTAATTATAAGGGCGTCGTCCGTTACGCGCAGGTGTCCGTGATTCCCGCGGAGTACGCCGGCAATTATGAAACTTACGATAAAACCATCGCGACGGAAGCGGTGGAGGGCGAGGACGGAGATGTTGCCGAGGACGCGAAACCGTCGGTATCGATCGGCGATATGATCGTGGGCAAAACCGCAGGCAAAAGCATCGGAATGAACGTTCACGAAATCGCCGCCACGGACGTGGAATACTGCGATTACGGTTTCGATTTTATGCTCGGAACGAACAGACACAAGGCGGTGTTTATCGACGGCGTTGTCGTTCTTATCCCTTATAACGAACTCAGAATGGCTTACACCGACGCGAAAAGACCGCTCGTCTACTTCAAAAAAGGCGTGTGGAACGTAACCGACGTCATCGAGGCTCATTCATCGTCGGAGGGTAAAACCGTTTATTCCAACGCTTATTCGGGAATATCTTCGATATATCTTTACAAGGCTAAAAACGTCGAAAGCGGCGAAACGAAGTGGTTTGCGATAAGGATTAAACTCGACGCGTACGTAAATAACGATTATTATTATTCCGTCGGATACGGATTTACCGAAATCCCCGCCGGCATAACGGCAAAATCGGTCGGAGAAAAGATAGACGTACCTCTCGGCGACGATAATTATAAAATACTCGTAATCGCGAACGGAATCGGCAGAATCGACAGAAACGCGTCCGAAAATCCGTTTGAAAACACCGTTTTCAGCGGCAGAGTGGACGGTCGTTCCGCAACTCTTTCCATAGGAACCGGAAACGCTTGTTCTCTCAAAACGGATAGCGGAGTGTTGTTCTCTCTTAACCCGGCGAACGCTTACGGTATGAAGTATTCTTCGTCGTCCGCAAAGAACAACACGTTCACGATATACGGAATCAAAGTCGAAACTCTCGACAAAAAGAACGACACGAAAAAGGTCGAGTACAAAATAGCGCTCGGCACGAAAGAGAAGGACGACGCCGAAGAGAAAATAACGGTCACGCCGTTCTCATACAAGTTTAAACTCGACGCCGAAAACGGAACTTTCGCCGTGGTCGAAAAAGACGAATATTTCGGCATGTACAAGAGCACGGACGGAAAATTTATTTTCATCGACGGCTTCGGCAGGGGAGTAATCGACGTTTCGGGCGAACTCACCGGTCATTACGGATTCGCCTATACCGTTTCGGGCAGGATAATGACGCTCGAGTTTTACGACAACGCGAAACAACTCTCGAAAACGAAAGGCGTTGTTTCGGTAGACGAATTCGGAAACGTACTCACAGCGGAAGATCTCGGCGACGAGTTTAAAAAAGGAACTTCGTTCGAGAACGTCTGTATGACGAAAGGCGCGGTCGTTTCGCTCGGAAGAACGGTGTTCTACAAAGGCGAAGATAAAGACGCGATTTATAACGCCGTGAGAATCGTCACCAAGGACGGCGAATACACTCTCGGGCAGAAGAAAGGCACGGTCGGTTCTTTGCCCGTCGTCGATACGAATAAGGTCGCGAGAAATCTCGGCGTCGCAGGGTTCTATTACGTCGCCGTTAACCTTAAAAACGAGAGCGGAGCAATCGTATCCAAACTTTTCGCCATTCAGATTCTCGACGAGTTGTTTGAAAGCGGCAAGGGTTTTGCGAGAAATTACGGAAATTCGCTCAGCGGTTTAAGTTCGTTCTCGATGAACTCGTTCGGCGAGGTCACGTTCGTTTTCGACGGGGTGACTTACACGGGGCTTGCTCATGCGGACGAAACGAATTCGAAACTTTACGTAACCGTAAACGCGGCGGGGTATGACGATATAGTTCTTACCTGCGAAATCGATTCCGACGGAATTCTCTCGGTTTACGGCGTAAACGGCGGCTTGATAATTACCGAATATTATTCCGCGGGGAGCGTTAAGTATGCCGGTAACGGAACGCTGATAGTTCGTTCGTTCGCAACTTCCGGCGGCAACGTGTTCTATGTTTCGTCGTCGCTTTCAAGTCTTGGCAACAAGGTCGAAATCACAACCGCAAGCGGCGAAGCCGTCAAGGATATCGCCGTCGGTTCGATTCTGAAATTTACCATCGACGAAAGGGTTTACGCGTTCAAAATCGCGTCGCTCGGCGACGAGAAGAACGGACTGGTCGTTTCGGATATGCTCGACGGAACTTACGCCGACGTCGGCGGCGGAACGCAGACGCTCGTTATCGACGGTTTCGGCGGCGCGACGCTGGATTCGTCCTCCTGGATTTACAAAATCTATGACAAAACCGATGCGGGAGCAAGGCTTATTCTTACGAATTCCGCGGGGGCGGTCAGGAGAGTCCGCGTGGGGCTTAGCGGCGAAAACGCAGGCAAATTCAAGGATTACGGCGGAATAAGCGCGGCTGATTTCGGCGGCGCAACCTACACGAAAGATGTGGCGACTTCGATGGACGACGACGGCAGCATTTTCCTGTACTCGCTCGTTTTCGGCGATAACGGAACGGCTTCGATCGGATATACTTATTCGGGTATGGATATGGAAAACAAACCCCCGTATATCGGCAGCGGAACGTTTTCGGTTTCCGGCGCAACGGTCACCGTCGTCATAAACGGCTGTACGATAACGATGGAATGTACCGACTTGTGGACTTTGGACGAACTGCGTATCAAATCTATCTCGTCGGAGCAGTCGATTTCGGAATTGGGCAACCTCAGAGCGGGATTCGACTTCACGCTTGCTTAACTTTAAAAGCGGAAAAAACGTCGCGAAAAATCGCGGCGTTTTTATATTGCCGAATAATTCTGCAACAATATACATATATTTGCATAAATATGCAAAAGCAAAAACCATAAGAAACGCTTATAATAGAGATAAATTAGAAAAATAATATGTAAAATGCTTGAAAAATAATATTCTTTTTTCCCAAAACGCCTTAAAAACAGTAGACAAACGCACCCTGCGGGATTATAATATACATTGTAAAATGGGAAAGTTTACAGTTCCGATATTTATCTTTTTTCTGTACGGCGTCGGAAATTTCGCCCGACAGGCGGCAGAGAGAACGGCAGACGGGAAAAATCAGCCGGGATCGTGAGGATAAAAACCGGCGCAACTTTTCCGTTTAAAAAGTTTATAAATCGTATTTATAAAACAAGAAAATTTTTAGGAGGCAAAAATATGAAGACAAAGATAATAGTGTTATTATCTGTTCTGATCTTCGCGCTCGGAATGTTCATTTCGTGCGGCGATCCGATGACGTCGGAAAGTACCGGCGAAACCGCTTCGTCTACGGAAACCGCAACGGAAACCGAAACCGGCTCTGAAACGGCAACGGAAACCGAAACAGGATCTGAAACGACTTCCGAAACGCATACGCACGTTTACGCTTTTGTCGAGTGGGTTAACGCGCCTACTCTGACGGAAACCGGCAAAGCGAAAATGAAGTGCGAATGTAACGAAGAGAAAGAGGAAGACGTTCCCGCGCTCGGCGATGCAACCGTGTGGACCAAGGGGGCAGACGTTGCCGACGCTTGCGTCGGCGGAGAAGTGGAGTATACTTCCGAAAAGTACGGCAAAGTTACCGTGCAGGTTGCGCCCAAGCATCAACTCGGCGAACTCGTTCCCGCAAAAGCGGCAACTTGCGTCGCGGCGGGTAACATCGCATATAAGGAATGTACCGTATGTCATAATTTCTTCCACGAGGACGAAACGCCTGTAGAGGGTAACGCGGTCGAAATCCCCGTCAATCCGGACAATCACACTCCCAAGGATGCGGTAAAAGAAAACGAAGTTCTTGCAACTTGCCTTGTCGTCGGGTCTTACGACAGCGTCGTACGTTGCAAAGATTGCGATACGGTAATCAGCAGCGAACATATCGTCGGCGAACTCGGCGATCATAATTTCGTATCGGGCGCTTGCTCGGTATGTCATCTGGCCGAAAAATATTCCGGAGCGAACGTAAATCTTTACGGCACAGTCACCGTGTTTAAATCGGTTATGACGTTCGATAAGAAGGGCGTCACCGCTGATACGGCTATAAAATACGAAACGTCATTTTACTCGGACGCGACTTTGACTTTCGAGTGGGTTGATTACGCAGCCGGCAAGATGAAATTCGTTTCTAAATACAAAAACTCGTCGAGCGAATCCGACGAATGGGGTTATGAAGGATACGCTCTCGACGCCGGCGCGGACGAAGGCTTCCTGCAGGACGTTTACTACGGCTACGTAGATAAAACCACAGGCGTTATTGTCGTCGGCACAAGTAAAAACGATGAAAAAATCGGATCCGGGAATTACGTATTCGTTCCTTCCGATGAAAATATCGAAGAAAGCGCGATCGTTTCGAGCGGCGCGGGCAATAATATGCCCAAGGCTATGACCGTCACTTTGAAAAACGGAACAGCCGTTTCGGTAATCGTTTACGACGGAAAAGTTGAATTCGGCGTAACGTTTGCCGATATCGCAGGCAACGCTTTGATTGCAAGCGACCTTAAAGAACTCAGATACCTTGCGGAAGGCTTCACGTTTATCGTTAAAAAGAGCGGCGCGGACGTCGTTGCTTACGGCGTTAAGAACGGAGAGATAGTCAAACTCGGTCTTTATTACGGCGTTTACGAAGGCGGCGAGGGCGAACCCGTTCTCACTCTTGACGGAATGGGCGAGGCGAAACTCGGCGAAAAAGTCGGTTCTTACGCGGTTAAAGACGAAAAAGTCGAACTTACTTTCGTTGACGGCGACGGACTTGTCGGCGAGTTCTATTACGTAACTTTCGCAGACGGAAAATACACGGCGATTAAGCCGATGAGCGATGTTTCGTTCAACGTCGGCGAAGGACACGACGGAAAAGAAACCGTCACGGTCAATACGTTCACCGCGTTTAAGTTGGCGGATCATAAACTTGCCGACACCGCAACTCATTTATTCAAGGGCTGGAAACTCAACGGCGAACTTATCGCAGCCGATCACATTATCGTTGAGGGAGATATCACTCTCGAAGCGGTCTGGGCGGCTAAGATCACCGTAACTCTCGAAGACGAAAAAATCGAAGGCGGAACGGAAACGATTACCGCCGGCGTAGGCGACGATATGCTTGCGGCTCTTCCCGATAAGTCGGGCGACGATACTTTCGCCGGCTATTACATTGTTGTTGACGGCGAAGAGATAAAGTTGCAGCAGGGCGATAATTTCGAGGGTGGTGATGACGGTATCACTATCAAAGCGAAATATATTAAATTCCCCGTCGAAGCCGATATCGGTAACGGAAACGGCGTTGAGGGTATAGACGTTCCCAAGGGCGCGGTCGTTGCCGAATACCTTGCGGAAAAACTTGCCGATAAACTTGTCGTTAAGGACGGTTATAAGTTCGACGGCTGGTATCTTGACGCTGATTTCGCCACGGAACTTGCCACGGACGCCGTTGCAAGCGAAAGTATCACCAAAGTTTACGGTAAGTGGAGTTTTGCGGGCAACGTTTCGTTTAAACTCGGCTCTTACACGTTTGAATACGATTCCGTAAATAAATATTGGAAGAGTGGCAATACGGGTGTAAACAGTTCGACTGCCGAATTTGAAATATCCGTTTCATCCGGTATTGCCGAAATTTCTTTTGATTATTATTGCGAGTCCGAAGCCGAATCCAAGTGGGATTTTATGACTATCTGGTATGGTCCGGAATGGAAGTCTGTCACTGCAGGCGGCAAGGCGTGCGACTGGAAATGGAAAACTCTTTCCACTGTGATTACGTATGATCCCGACGACACCAACCAGAGAGTCCGCGTCACTTATCAGAAAGACAGCGGCGGCTCCGGCGGCTCCGATACTGCGTATATCAGAAACTTCAGAATTAACGGAATAGAGATATTTGCTCTTGCTCCGCTTAATCCCGACATGGCAGGCTCTTATACCGCAACCGACGGAACGGTTGTCAAGGTCGGCGCGGGCGGCGGCGTAACCGTAGGCGAGGAACTTGTTCCTTATACCGTAGTAAAAGAAAACGTAATCGGCGTAACTCTTGCGGCAGGTTACAGAGAAATAACTTTAAACAAAGCAGATAACACCTGCGTTGTGGCTGTTCCTCAGGTTTCCGTAACGTATAACTACGGCGGACACGGCGAAAATACCGTAATCACCGTTGATAAAAACAGCGCTCAGACCGTACTTGCGGAAACTCCCGTAGCCGACGGATTTGTCTTCCGCGGCTGGTATAAGGACGCGGCTCTTACCGAAAAGGTTGAAGCAGGTTCTTCGTTTACTGCAAACGCGGACGTCACGTTCTACGCTAAGTGGGACAAAGCGATAACCGTAACTTTCAAATACGAAGACAACGGCGCGCACGCTGACGAAACCGATACGACTCTTTACGCTAACGATACCGTTACCGTTAAAGAAGTTAACTTCGAGTTCGACGGCAAAGTGTTTGCGGGCTGGTTCACCAAAAACGAAAACGGCGAGTTCGATACTCAGATAACCACGGGTACGGCTCTTACGGACGACGTCGTTCTTTACGCAAAATGGATTGATAAATCTCCGTTTGCGGGAACGTATACGGTTGTAAAATTGAACAGTTCCGGAAGCGTTACCGTTTATAATTCCGCAACTACGAAACTTGTTGTCGATTACTTCGGCAATGCGGATATCCAGGGATATAACGGTTTCAGTTACGGAAACAAAGTTGCTTTCGCATTCGCAAACGGAAGTACGACCGTTCTTGAAATTACTTGCGTAAGTTCTTATTCGACGTCCAAATATTACGCTATTTACGACGCGGCTACCGGTATAATCGCAAGAGCGAGCGGCAGCGCGGATCTGAACACGAGCGAGGTGTTTGTATTCATTCCGTTTGACGAAAATTACAAAACAAGCGATTTTGCCGCATACGGATTCAACGCCGGCGGATATCGCAAGATTCTCAGTTTCAACGATAAGACGGCGGAAAACGCGGTTCGCAACGTTTATACGAACGCAAACGCGCTTTACGTCAACGCTTCGTTTAAGGATTTCGACGGCAAAGCAGTTGCGGTCGCTGATATCAAAAACGCGCTCAACCTCTTCGTTTATAACGGAGAAACGCTTGTCGAAGAGTTCGCGAAGAACAGCAGCGGCAGTTTCGTTACCGCTATCGACGAATATAAAGGTCGTTATGAAGACTTCAACGGAATGTTCGGAGTATTGTTCTTCAACGGCGCAGGCGTTGCGAAACTCGGCGACGAAGTCGGTACTTACGCTCAGACCGAAACCGGATTCGACGTATACCTGAGCAATAATACCGTTTACTATAGCGTTGAACTTATCGCGGACGGCGAAACCACTATGTATATAGCGGAACAACCGACAGTGAAAATCACCTATAATTATATGGGTCACGGCGCCGATAAGGAAGAGGAAGTTGCCAAGAACGTTCAGTACACCGTAACCGAAAAGCCCACGGCGGAAGGTTTCAAATTCTGGGGTTGGTTCGAGGACGAAGGACTTACTACGGCGGCTAAAACTACTTACACGCCCACCGAAGATAAAATTCTTTACGCTAAGTGGACTGCGGCTGTAACCCTTAAGTTCGATTATAACGGACAGGGTACCGAAGCGGTTGTTGTTGCCGATAAGTACGTCGGCGATAATGTCAGCGGAATTCCCGCCGTTGCGGCAGACGTTAAGTACGGCGAAAAGGTATTCGCGGGCTGGTTCCTCAAGCACGACGACGGTTCGTTCGGCGAAGAGGCTTCCACGTCCACGGTTCTCGAGGGCGACACCACTTACTACGCTAAGTGGGTTGACGCGCCTCAGTCTTACGGAACGTATAAAGGCTGGAACCTTTACGGTACCAAATCGTCCGCGACTGAAAGTTCATTCTCGAGAGAAGTTTTGGTCGTCAATGCGAACGGAACGTATAAATACGGTTCGAAATCGGGAACGCTTACCGATGAGCAGGCGGCTATAACCGACGGCGCTATGGTTCTTGACGGAACGTATTACTACTTCAATAAAGAACTCGGTCTGATGTGGAGAAAATACGGCGGAGGAAAGGCTGACGGCGTCGGAACGGATACCGATCTCGGCGTTGATATTTCCAAGGTTTCTTCCGTAGCGTATACCGGACGTAGCGATGTGGGAAGTTCTTACGTTGCATACCTTGTAATTACTTATAAGGACGAAACGACGAAAACAGCATTCCTTTACAACAGCATAATCGTTGCGAACGCAACTCTTGAAGGCGCGGAAGCGACTAACATCACGGGTAAAGATTTCACGGTTAAAGTAAACGGCGTAACTGTTGCTAAGGTTGTCGGAAAGACTGTTCTCGAAAACGACGGTTTGGCGGGAACTTACACCGGCGATTACGGCGAAATTATTGTCGACGGATACGGCAACGTAACGGTCGGCGGCGTAGCGGTAGATTACACGGTAATTGCCGAAAGAACGATTAAATTCGTTGCCGCAAACTCGATGAAAGAAGTTATAGTCGATCTCGGAAACGGCACTTACGCTAAGGTTCTCGACGGATACGAAGGTACTTACACCTTGCCCGATAACAGCACGATAACGCTTGACGGCTTCGGCGGCGCGGGCGACGGAAAGACTTACGTTGTAAACGGCGCTAACGTTACTGTTTTCGACGGCGAAACTTCCACGAATTACGGCATCGACGTTGCAAACAAGAAGTTCCTCGGCAAGAGCGTGTTTGCGGGTTACACCTTTAAGGGTTCCTACAAAGACGTTTGGGGTGACACTGCAGGGTTCAGCATCGTGTTCGACGATTCGCCCGAAATAAAAGGTCATTTCGTTACGAACAGTTCCGTATTTGTTAAGTTTACCGCCGTTTTAAACGGTAACACGCTTACGATAACTGTTGACGCGGAAAACTGCTTGAGTTTTGATAGCGGAAAAACGTACAAGACCGATAGCGGGTACTCGGGAAAAGTAATCGTAATGACTCTCACGGGCGATACGCTGAAGGTTGTTTCTACCGAAATTGCCACTAACAATTATTCGTTCAGAGAAGGTTCTGCCAAGTGTGAAGGATTCTCTCTTTGAGAATAACAAAACAAAATAGGATAGAGTAGTTATATTCTGTCTTTAACAAAACGAGCCGCGGGCGAAGAATTT
>ERZ1026780.287-NODE-287-length-42162-cov-12.747144_pt1 | contig 42162 bp, 67 predicted proteins | sample MGYA00380126_ERZ1026780 | MGnify/ENA primary metagenome ERZ1026780 (study PRJEB33269, sample SAMEA4719762) | human gut metagenome | biome: human-associated habitat; feature: organic feature; material: feces | place: Cameroon | collected 2013-10 ... | reverse complement strand
CCCCTTTACATGCTCTATTATATAAGTTATAACTTATATTGTCAAGCGATTTTTCAAACTTTTTTGAAAGAAAATGACCGCCCTTTCGGACGGCCATTCCCGCGACCTTGCGCATTACCAATAACAACCAGTGCAGAGGCACACATACCGAGGTTGATATTGGCCATCTCAATTGTTGTTCAATGGAGAGAGTAAGTACATGCACAGGATTCTCGCTTTTGATGATTTTCACATCAGTTCTATTTTGATCCACAGGAACGCTTGGGAGGAAACCAAGCGCCTGAACTGGTATGCACCTATAAGATATCACATCTCATTGTGATTTGCAATCCTATTTTTTTCGATGTAATCCCGAATCCATTCCCGGATGAGTGCATTGACCGTTGTACCGTTTGTGTTGGCGATCTCAATAAATGTCTCAACTTCAGCACTTCGCATCGTGCATGATACCGTTCGCCTATTGTCTCGTCCCCATTTTTTATTTGCAGCTCGTTGAGCCTTCGACGCTGGCATATTATTCCCCCTTCACCTTTTCCGCCAGTATGCGCAGACGCTGTTCATCACCTTCTGCCATTTCGGCAAGCTGCCTGTTAATTTCTGCCAGTCGCGCCGCAATCTTTTCGCGTTCTGCCAACAGGCTAGTCCATTGATCGTGCGGATTGTCGATGATCTCCATCTCGACGTTTTCCGGGAGTTCCTCGTTCATTTTGTTTTCTGGCACATTGTACAAGATAAATACAGATCCGGCATCAATTACCGAGCGCCAGTTTTTGACAGATCCGCCAGACCCGATTTTGCCGGAGATTAATGCAACATCCTCTCCAACTCTCGCTCCGCTGTCTCGCCCATACGCGCTAGCCAGTGTTTTGCCGTACAGCATAACAGCGGCACAGAGTTCAGTTCTTTCTTCGTTAAACGTTACGCGGAGGGTGTGTTTTGCGGCAGTGTCAGGCTGGTCGGTTTCACCGTATACATCCATCATGATTTCACGGGCTGCATCGACCATATTCGCCGGGATAGACCAGCCTTTCTTTTCAGCGTCCCATCTTGCGCCGCCAATTTTTTTGATTTTCTTCACGAATTCTGCGTTGTACGGAGTAAACAGCAATGCTTTTTCATCTTCCATTTTCACTTTAATCATGATATATTCCCCTTTTTCTTTATTTTTTTGTCAGAAGATTCTATTTAGTTGTACTGATCCAGGATCTGATCCAGGATCTGATCCAGTACGATCTCAGCGTCGGCAGTCTTCGGCGCGATATCAAGCCCGCGGTCGTAGTTGTACAGAATCTTTTCGTTGCACCGGATGTCGAGCTTAGAAATTCTGCCACCATTGATTCCGTAATCCTCGCTCGGTTCGCTGAAATGTTTCATCGAGTATCGATACTCCTTGCCGTTCAGCTCGATCGTTCCATGGCTCCAATTTTTCCACGTCCATTCCATTTTCTTTTCCTCCTTGTTCCGGGGCTTACCTCCCCTTTACATGCTCTATTATATAAGTTATAACTTATATTGTCAAGCGTTTTTACAAACTTTTTTTCGCCAAAAACCAAAAAAGTTGGGGCAGGCCGAAGCCCACCCCAACATCATACTCGCTTGAGCAAATCGTCCACCCGGCAGGTCACAATCCGCTTGATCTGCCGCGGCGACATCTGCGGACGCACCGCCTCTGCAATCTGCTCGTAGGTCTGCCCGTCCAGCAGCTTGAGGCGCAGGATTTGTCGATCCCGCGCCGAAAACACCCACTCGTCAATCAGCGCTCCCACCTGTGCACGGCTCAGTCCGGCGCGCGTGATCTCTGCAAGCATCGCACACCAGCTCCCTCCTTAGTCCGTCAACTCGCGCACAGCCGCCTCGATCAGCGCGTCGATCTCGTCCGTGACCTTGATCCCCAGCTGCTTAAGCATGTCCACAACATAGTCATGCTTCTGCTCGCCGGTCTTGGCTCCAAACAGCTGTTCCGCCGCCTGCACCAGCCAGCACACCCAACGCCAGACCTGCGTCACGCGGTCAGAGCTGATTTTGCCACACAGCCAGAGGATAACCACCAGCGCCATACCCACACACGCCACCGCAGCAGCAATACCCGTGATCATCGTCCAATCGAGATTCATAATTTTACTCCTCCGTATCTGTATCTTTATTTTTACCAAATATCTTTTCAGCGATTCGCTTTGCCAGCAGGCCGCCCAGCTCCACGCCAAAGACCGTAAACGTCATGCTCACAAGCTCGGTCTGCTCTTGCCCTGTGGCGCAAAACACGATGGTCTCGGCCACCGTAAACAGGACCAGATACACTGCCAAAAACAGCAGCACCTTGTTCGCAAATCGCGTGCCCTTGCTCAGCTTAGCCACCGTGACCGCCGTCCTGATGATCGCGCCCCTCCTGGATGCGGTCGATGCGCTTGTGTGCCTGCTTGGCGGACTCTTCGACCGCCGTGAGCCGCTGCAAGACCTCTATGTTGGTCTTTGCCTGCGCCTTCTGTTCGGTCTTGATGTCTTCGACGCCGCTCTTGATCGCTCCGATCTCCACCAGCAGCGTCGTTGCCTGGGCGCTGTCGCCCTTGGTGTCCTTGTTTTTGGAGCGCCAGAGATTGACGGCGGCGATAATCACATTCGCCAGCGGCACAAGAGCGAGGATAAACAGCAGCCCGTATAGGATCGTGTCTTGCGTCACGGCTTACACCTCCCAGGGCAGCACATAGCCCATCTTGCGGTTGGTCTCGCGCCCAAATATGCCGTCCGGCGTGCATCCGTGCTCCGCCTGCCATGCCTTAACGGCCTCCATCGTTTGGGAGCCGTATTTGCCATCTGCTGGGATGTCCAGATACCGCTGGATCAGCACCACGCCCGCACCCTTGCTGCCCTTGCGGTACGTGCAAGGCCGACCACCCTGTCCGGGGCAGCCGGCCGAAGAATAGCTGTCGTACCATGCGACGTTTTTGCCGCGTGCATCGACATGGATGTAGTTGTCGGTGGCCTTGTACATTCCAATGCCGCCCTTGATGCCCAGCTCCTGCATGTAATGCTCCGTCCACACTGCCAGCGTCGGCGCGTCGATTGCTTTGCCCAGCACCACGACGCTATAATCCGCCGCGTTGCCCTTGCGGTGCTGGCTTCCAGGCGCACCGCCCACCAGCTTGTTGAGGGGATCGGGACGGTAGCCGCCGTGCGGACGGATGCGTATCACCACGCCCGGCCATTTCCGGCGGTATTTCGCCCGCAGCTTTTCCAATAGCGCGATGATGCGATGGTCAATGTCGCTGGGCTGCACGATGGGCGCGGCCTTGCCCTTGAGCACGTCCACATAGTTCGCGGGGTCGTAAAATTCGCGCAGCGTAAAATTCTCGGATAGCCTCGCGTCGAGATTCATCTTGTCCGCCTCCTTCAACTTTTTTATTGCCGCCCTCGGATAATAAAATCCGAGGATTTCCGCGCATGTCTGCCCGGCCTTACCCCGTGCTGCCGCTCCGGTCTGGGACAATCCCACGCCATGACCGCGCACCTTGCCGGAGTTGTCGTAGGGGTCGGGCTGGTCGATCAGGTAGGGGACAGCACTGCCCCAGCGCTCCAAGGAGGACACGCAGCGCCCGCCGTTGCTGTCGGTGTAGACCGCGTCGATGAGCTTGCCGCCGTACATCAGCACCAGCCCGCGCGTTGCTTCCACCGCCGCGTCGCTGTTTTTGTGACGCGGTCGTGCGCCATATGCCTGATAGCCCGCAGTATCGTCCACGTCGTAAGGCTTGCTGCGGCGGTCGATGGTCTTGCGGATGGCATACGTTCGTGCGGCGATGGCCTGTGCCTTTTGCGCCTCCATCGGGCAGGTCTCTGCCTTGATTTCAGACGGCACGACGCCCTTGAGATAGTCTTCCAGATCCATTGTCACAACCCTGCCGCTTTTGTCACGGGTGATCTTGACTCGGATGTGCATCAAGTCGCCTCCTCCCAACCATACGCGCCAGGCTCCCACACGTTAGCGTCTGCCGTGCTGATCCAGTGTTTTCCGTTGTGGCTGACCTTCGCACCATTCGCATATGTGTCGTGCGCTCCTGTAGGCTGAATCCATTCAGGCCATTCCTGCGTCGGGTCCGCGATCCGCGTCCAGAGGGACACCGACGCGGACGGTGTCCAGTCCGACTGGGACGTGTGCGGCTGTGCGCAGCGGTATAGCAGACCGTTGTACTGCCGGATGTCGCCCTTGGCATAGGTCACGCCGTCCGCGTTCCATGCGTCAAACAGCACCGCAGGAGCCGCCAGTGCCACTTCGTCCGGCGCGTAGGCCGCGAGGGTCTGCGTCGCCTTGCGGATCTCCTGCGCCTGCCGGATGATGTCCGATCTTGCCTTACTCACGAGTAATCACCCCCAACTCATTCAGCGCGGCCTCCATCTGCGCGGGATCCGGCGCAGACTCCGGTTCTGATTCGGCATTCAGCGCCGCGCAGTGATTAGCTGCCGCCTCTGCGAGCGTCGCTCCGTACTGTTCCGGATATTGTCCATCCCATTGCACCATATTAACCACCCCATCGCGCAGCAAAAAATACGCATCCTTTCCGGCAAAGCCAAATCTCTCACGTACAAGATTCATTTTTTCGTTCGCCGCGTCGCTTGCCGCATACATTTCATATGTCCACATCGCAAGCCCCCCCTTATATTTTGACCCACTCTCCGGCCAAATTTTTACTGTAGCCGTCGACCTCGGTCATGTTGCCCGCGTTGTCTGTCTTGTACAATTTGTTGACATTGATTTTGACGTTAAACCCGTCCGACGTAACCAGTTTTGTTCTACTTTTGGGTGCTCCGGTCGTGGTCACGATCAGCGCGTCATGAGCATACGCCGCCGCCGAAAACTTGACACGTTTTATAGGCACGTCATTGGACGATATGCCCGACCCACCAGCACAAATGCAATATAACGTATCGCCAATTACTGCATAGGCATTATGTGTATACGGTCTGCCAAACATGTCTCCATACTTTTGTGTCGCGCTATACGCAGCCGACTCTGCCCATTCCGGGCCAGTGTCAGAAACATGCACAAACGATATGGCACTACCGTTATACTCAAGCTTATATATCGAGGCCTGGCCTATACCGAGATAGATCGATCCGCCAACCACAAAGCACGCTTTTACATAACCAGGCAGTGCACTAGTCTTTGTAACTACCTTATAATTTGACGACCGCAGAACGTGTACCAATTTTGTATCCTCGCCGTGGATTACATAGATATAAGTTCCGTCGTCAAAAAAATACTGAGGGTTTGTACCAAGTGTGTTACCGTTGTATGTCGATGTTTTTGTTACTGTGTCATAAACGTACAGAGTGTGGGAACTATTTCCTCCACTGTATATTTTGCTTCCGTCTGCGGACAACCCAAAGTCAGATCTATCGTTCGTGTAACTTGAATTATCGTTGTTAAGGATATCGTTGCCATTGGTGACCGTCGTGTATACCAAGGCGTCAAGGTCCAATACCGCTAATTTGAGGTTGGCACTGTACGCTGCCACAAAAAACTTGTTCCCCTTGAGCTGAGCTGCGACTCTGCTCGACATATTTTGCCACGCTCTCATGGTAAAAAAATTGCTAAGCTCAGCGGTCACTGTATTTGTCTGTGGGTTATAACTGTACAGAGAGAGTCGCGTATCTCCGCTCAAGCTGCCAGACCACGCAATCCAGTATATCTTGCCATTGTAGCTTCCAGCGCCTGCGCAATATAACCTGGTCGTATTAACGCATCCAGTGTCCTCCGTGACAACATAATTCGACAGCTCTGCATACGGCGTAACATACACGCTTTTCGCCGCGGTGGAGTCTTTGACCCACAGCTCCCCAGCATCGGTCGACGGCTGCGTGTCGGAGTACACGATGCTCAGATCAACCCCGCCGCCCTTTGCCGCTGCATTTGTCCGTCCTACTGCCATGCTCTCACCCCCATACCACAATCGTCAGCAGCGTAATTGCCGCACTAGGTGCTTCCGCTGCAAATATCTTCACACCGTTCGCTATGCAGACAGCAACCGGGGCATAATTGCCGCTGGTCGCATCGCCCGGCGCAAACACCACCTCCGGCACCATAGCCGCCGTCACGCCGGAGATGGACACCGTTGCCGCCTTGGGATAGTCGCTGTACGTGCTGTCCGCCACCCATGCCGACGTGGCCACGCTGACGTTGGTCTGCGTGATCTTCTTCGGCTGCTTGCCGTTCAGCGCCGTTTCCAATCCGGTGATGGAGGATATTGCCTGCGTATGCGCTGCGGCTGCGTAGTCCGTCCCAGCCACAGCCGCCGATACATTTCCACTGCCGTCACCCTTCAGGAGTCCGGACGCAGCAATCACGACCTGAAAATCAGTCCCAGCAGCTGCCTGCGTAACATTCCCTTTGCCGTCGCCCTTCAGGATGCCGTTCGTACTGATTTTAGGCTGCGCACCAATATCAGCAGGTGCAATCGCATCCGTTCCGCCTGTCTTGTGACTTGCGGCGTGCTTGCTCGGCGTCATCGATGTAGGCTTGTCACTCAGATCATTGTAACTGCCGGACACAGCAACCGTTTTCAGGTCGGCAAACCATTTTGCAATCTTGCCGAGGATGGTTTTCAGAGCCTCCCCGGTCGCAATATTGGCTCTTGCGGTTGCCGCCGTAAACTCTGCCGTCACATCGGACGCATCTCCGGTCTTGTCCAGTTTTGCCGAATACAGATCATCCACGTTATCCTTCAGATTGCTGTAATCCACCAACGTAAATCCGCGGTAGATCACCGTGTCCGCACTCCATACCTTTGCCGTCGTGCCGCCGTAGCCACGAACGCATCCGGTCAGCTTTCCGCCAGAGATTGCATTGTACTGGATCACTTCGGCATCGTCCCCAGTGCCGATTGTCGCCAGATTCGGCGCGGCGGGGAACACATCCACAGATGCAACGGCAATGCTCTGTGCCGCTGCCGTAATCTGTGCCGTCAGCGTCGTCTGCGGGCTGTTGTTGATGCCTGCATACATCGTCTTTTTTGCCATCAGTAGGTCGAGCCTCCTCTCGATTGCACAAAGCCCTGCACATACAGATCAATCGTCACATAGGACAGTTCGTCCGGGATGATTGTGATGTTGTGCCAGGTTCCGCGCGGGATTTTGTTGTCTTCATCTACCAGCAAGGCCGTAATGTCAGATTCATAATCCGCCCCCATTGCCGCTTTTTTCTTGCCGTTGACTTCGATTTGCGCCGTAGACGCCCCGCCAAATTCAAAGATTCCCTGTTCGATGTCGTGGGTGTGCTCCGGGATTTCCACATCATGCGTGTGTTCCGGCACCTCAAATTCGTGGGAATGATCCGGGATTTCAAATTCGTGGGAATGGCTCGGAAAATTGACCGTATGCGTATGGCTGGGAATCCGGATGGTGTGCGTGTGCGACATGCCGTGCACATGGGTAAATTCACCCGCGGAAATCGTGTGCCTGTGGGATTCTCCGTCCTTTGCCACAACAGACGACGTTGTGCGTGCCAGCGACGACGGGGAATTGGTGGTGGATATACTACTGCTGCCGCTGGTCGTCGTGTCTCCACCGCCCGCCTCGCTCGTTCCACCGCCGCCACCACCGTTTCGGCTGGTCTTCACCGTGCCGCCGCTGGTCTCCGTGGATGTGCTCGTGCCGCCGCCAGCAGAAGAGGTCATCGTGCTGCCGCCGCCGCCCTCAGTTGATCTGGAATAGCTGCGGAACGGCGCCAGCGTGATCTTCACAAGCACCTTGTTCACGATCCGCATTTCTGCCGGAATCCAGAAGTTCAGCTGTGCACCGATCTTGGGCGTTGCGTTCTCCTGCACGGATTGCGCATAAAGCTGCGTCGCCCCCTGAGAATAGACCTGCTCGATGCGCTGTCTGTCTGCCAAATCCGCAACCGTCGTCGCAATATCCACAGCCTTTGTGGATAACGTCAGCGTCATATCACCCGGCGTGTCGTGGTTTCTCTTGATGCCTGTGATGTACGTCTTCACGTTATCATCTACCAGCATCGTGATTCGTCCAATTTCGGCCTTGTCATAGTCCGCGCCGGTGATCGGGAATAAATCTGCTACTGATACTTCGATGCTCTTCTGCGGCTCCTGAAGCGCTTTCAGCATGGCCTCGCCCGCCGCCTTCAGACTCGCTGCATCTTCATATCGTCTGTCCGTCCAGATTCGCGTAATCAGGCCGTACTTCTCGATGATCTCCGGCGGGCTTTGCAGGTATGGCAGGCCATCGTTCACGTCTTTAATCGTCAGCTGGTTGATGCCCTCGCCATAGCCAAGGCAGTACAACCTAGTGCATACGTCCTGCGATGCTTTCGTAAAGCTCCGGCTGATTAAGTTCTTTTTGCCGCGAACGTAATAGAGCGGCTTTGCTTCGGTGTCGATTCGGATCAGGTTCAGCGTCCAAGGGTATGTGCTCGTGTCATACGTCCACATATATTCATCGGCAAAGCACTTCGGAATGGAAAACAGCGCCGCCAGAAGGTTTTCGTTTTCCCATCCGTATTCGAACTGCCTCCGAAAATCGCACTGCCCAAGCTGCCAGCGCTGTTCGGTCTGATGATCCAGCACATACTGGATGCACTGATTGGTGTATGTTCCCAAGTTGCCTACAACATGAGACTCGAATAATACATCATCGATCAGCGTTGCAATGACGTGCTCACAGTCGTATGTCATCTCCCCGGAGCCGCTTAACGATCCGCCCGGCGTGACAATGCGATAAAGCTGTCCGCCATTGTATCGAACAAAGCAAAACGGCTGGCAGAAATCGTTCTTATCGTCTCCTTCCGGCAACGAAAACGAGAGCTGTCCAACCGAATTGATTTCTTCTGTTTCTTGGATGTCGTAAGCATTTTCCAGAATTGCGACTTTTCTTCTGCTTTTGTCATACACTTCCAGCATTACAAATACCTTTCTGTGTACAAGATCGACGTTTTGAGGGATGCAGGCGTACCGCTCCCGATCTGCACCGAGCGGGTATTTCTGGACAGCTCCAACCAATCGCCGGAATGCTTGTCCAGTATGTTTTCACCGTTGTGCAGCACCACATAATGGTCGCTGTCAATGACCAGCGTATCACCCGGCTGCAAAGTCACGTCGATGTTGATGGTGTAAATGTTGGTTGCTTCAGCGCTGCCCATGGCGGAGATGATCTCATAGGCCGTACTGCCCAGATACACCGTCGCGCCCACAGAGATGTTCGCCGCAATCGCTTCATCTGCTGCCGCCTTCGAATAAACCGCAGCGCCTACACGCAGTTGTGCGTCAATGGATTCAGCAGCTGCCGTTGTGCCATAGATCAGAGCGCCAATACGCAGACTGGACGCAAACGCTTCCGATGCATCTGCCTGCATCAAAAACACGCCGATCAAACGCACATCCGCATCGATTTCTTCTTCCGCCGTGTTGGTCAGCAGAATACCCTGTGCCGCGCTGGCCTCTGCACCGTATGCTTCTTGTGCGCTCGTGCTCAGATAGACCGTCTCGGAGATGCCGAGCATTGCGGTGATGATCTCCACCGCATCCGTAGTCAGCGCAATATGGGAGGCGATCTGACGCGGGACGTTAAACCGCGCCAGATTGAATTGCGAGGTGTTGAACATCTCCCCCGCCTCCTTAATTGATCGAAATCTTCAGTGCGCCGACCTCATAAACCACCGCTTTATCCTTGGACATCAGCGTTGCCGGATTTGCCGCGTCGATCATGTACGGATTTCCGCTGTCCTCCGCATCATAGACTGCAATATGCGTCATGTTGCCCCAAGTACCGGTTGCAACAGGGCTGGTCACAGACGCGCTGTTCGAGATCATCATCGCGCCGCCAGCCTGTGACGCGGGAGACGCAAAGGTGATCTGCATCCGCTTGTACGCATTGCCGACGAATTCAGCACCGCCTTCTTCGGGAGAGCCGTTGCACAGTGCCAGATACGGCGTAAACCCCGCGCAGCTCGTACCACGCATCAGATTCAGGATTTTGGTTTTGTAGGCGTTCGCCAGCTTGCCGGAAGAAATCCACTTCACGGCGTTTGCGCGGATCACAGGAGATACGCCGGACTGCACATTCAGAGGTTCTGCCAGCGGACCATAGACGTACATATTACCGCCTGTCAGAGAGTCCAGCACGCCCACATGGGTGACATTGCCTACATCCACAGTCGCCTTTGCAAAGGTGATTGCCGCGATATTCTGGATCGCCATTCCGCCGCCAGTCTGGGCAGCAGGAGCGGAAAAGGTAATCGGCTGACGGGCATATCCGCTGTAACTGACCTCCGTGCCGCCTCCCGTGTCGCCGGGGTCGTTCAGATACAGCGCCAGATACATGGTCTGCGGCGCAGTTGCCGACACGCCGCGTGCCAGGTTCAGGATCAGCGTCTCGAAATAGTCCGTTGCATACATTACAAATTATCTCTCCTTTCAGCGACGGAGATCTGAATCCCCGTCACAGCCGTTTCGCCTGTGTTGGTGATCTCGATGCGCGTTGGTGTTTTTGCAGTCCCTGCGTATTCCGGCGTCCACGACAGTGTTTCGGTCACATCGGCCTTCGTCTCGCCGTATGCAAAAGGCTCACACTCAAAGTTCAGCTTAAATTTATAGACGACTTCGCCCAGGTCTTCCAGTTCCGACGGATCATACAGCCGCCCAATATAATACTTGTCTGGCTCTCGCCACAGCGCAATTCTGTTCTTTTTCGACAGAAAATAGGCGATTTCACGCATTTCCGCGCGGGTTTTGCCTGTCCTCGTGTCACATTCCAGCGTGATTTTCCGCTCGTCATACTCGTCCGATCCATAATCGTATGCACCGGATCTGCCTGGGACGGTGATTTTATGGGAGCGGAGCGGCGGGAAGAAGGTGTCCGCCGCCACCATCCACACCCCGAATCTCTCACGCATATCCACGCCGCCGAAAGTGAAGGAATGTTTAAGCAAACGATACACCTCCCCTGTACCGAATCTGTCTTGCTGCCTTCTCGCCGATGATACGGCCTACATTCTCCGCATCCATCTCGGAGTTGATGCCCGCAGTCGTTACTTCAACGTTGACGTTGATGTCTCCGGCACGTCCGGACTGCGCAGCGGGTGCATAGGTGATTGATCCCATGTCAAAACTGTTCTTGGCACGCTCCACGGCATCCTGCATTGCCGTTTCCAGCCCAGCAGCACCTCGTTCGGTTCCAAGGATAGAGCCAGCCATGACGTTCTCAAACACCTTCTGCGACCACTTAGACGGCGAATGCGTATCGAAGCCGCTCTTGCCGGTAAAGAATCCCTTGATCTTATTGACCACGCCTTTGACGCGCTCATACAGAGCATTCGCCGCGCTCATAATGCCTTCGCCAACGCCTTCGATCAGGTTTTTACCGACCTCTTTCATGTTGTTCCAACCTTCCTTGAACTTAGATACAATCCCGGATATTACTTCGGGGATTCTGCGCTTAATTGTCTGAATCGCTTGAGGAAGCTTCGTCACGAGGCTTTCAAACAGTTTCACACCTTGCTGTGCAATTTTCATGAAATACGTCGGAATCGCCTGGATAATTGCTGCAATCAGCTTGCTTAGTGCGGTCAGATTACCCATTATGATATCTGGAAGCTTTGTTACAAGCGCCATAAACAGTTCAAATCCGGCTTCGATCAATCTCGGTGTGGAATCCGTCAGCGCACCGATGATTCCGTCAATGATATCTGGAATGGCAACCACAATCTGCGCGATGATTTCATCGAGATTTTGCATGAGCGCAGACAACAATTGTACACCAGCTACAACAATTTCAGGAACGAATTCAATGATTGCATCGACGATCCCGGTTATCAGTTCCGGCAGAGCCTCAACGATTGCGCTGATGATTTCCGGCATTGCCTCCACCAACGCAGAAAGCAACTGAATACCTGTCTGCGCGATTTGTGGAATTGCACCAAGCAGAAAATCAACAACAGACGTGATAATCTTCGGCAATCTTGAAATAATAAACGGAATTGCCTGTAAAACTGCTTCTGCCGCTCCTTGCTCAAGCGAAATCACAGCTTGTAAGACGTTGTTCAGCCCATCCGTTTTAAGAAATTCTTCGACAATCGACACTGTCTCCTCAAGCAAGGAGGAAATCACATCTGGAATTGTACTTGCCAACGAGTCAATCAGATCGGCCACCAGTTGTAGCACTGTCGGTATCAGATCATTTTCTGCATTTCGTATCGTTGTGAGCAGAATAGTATCTATTTCTTCCAAAAGCGTCGTTATTAGTTCTGGTAAAGTATCAGCTAATGTCCCAATTATGCTGATTATTGCGTTCATGACCATATCGGCACTATTTGACAGTTCGGATGTCAGGCTGTTCATTACGCCCATAATCGCATTGGTAAAGGCTGGCGCAAGCGTTCCTATGAGTTCTGGAATCAGCGGAATCAGTGCCGATATCAGTTTGTCAAGCCCATTCACAATAGACGGCAAAATCTGCTGGATTCTCGGCACGATGTTTCCTGCTGCCGTAGTGATTGCATCCGTAAAGCGGTTGATTTGGTCAGACAGGTTTGCGTCCTCATCCGCAAACGCAGTCAGCAGGTTCTGCCACTGTGCCTTGACCATCGCCAAGGAGCCTTGGATCGTGCTGCCAGCCTCTTTCGCGGACGTTCCGGTGATGCCCATCTCCGTCTGCACAACGTGGATTGCCTCGACAATATCCGCAAAATTTTGAATGGAGTACTCGGCTGTAATTCCATTTTGTTTTTGCAGTGCTTCGGCATCCTTCAGCAGGCGCTCCATTTCGGTTTTTGTACCACCATACCCAAGTTTGCACTTTGTTAATCTCCCGCTTGTACAATCAGCATATACGGGAGGTCAGACTGTCGCTTCTCCTATTGCAAATGTAAGCGTTTTGCTATATACTTGGAATCAGAAAGGGGATGTAATTATGTTTGTGCAAATCAAGGCTTACCCCAATTATTCCATCGACGAGTTTGGCCGCGTGAAGAGTATTTATGTTACAAAACTCTTAAAGCCAAGAACGGCTGGACGCGGTTACTTTTGTTATCAATTAAGAAATGATAACGGCATCAAAAACGAATACATTCACAGACTTGTTGCGACAACTTTTATTCCAAATCCTAACAATCTTCCACAAGTAGACCACATAGACGGCAACAAAGCGAATAATCACGTTTCAAACCTTAGATGGGTTAGCAATTATACAAACATATGCGCCGCTGGATCTAAATTGAGAAATTTACATGCAATAGAATCTACTGGAATTAAAGTCATTGCAACAAACGGCAAACAGACCTTCAAGTTTCAATCCAAGAGTGAGCTTCTAAGGTATTTTGGCTATTCTACCATCAACACTCACGTAAAACTTGGGCAAGAATATCGATATGGGAAACTCAAAGGGTTCACCGTTTACACTTTATAGGAGTCCTCTCACTCAGTCGTTCACGCTGGCATTACCCTTGCGCCCTGTTGCCCCTGCTGCGGGGTGTCCAAGTCAATCAGAGAGGATTCGCGCTTGCGGATTATGTATTATGCCACAGCGCCCCCAAAAATGTTAAGGTTATCGAGCATGGTAAAGTTAGATTTCGAGAATCCAGAATACGCATTCTGAATGCTTTCCATGGCCGTGCCCATCTTATTGGCATTATCGGCCATGTCAGTAATTGCCAGATCGGCTTTTTCAGCAGCCTTTTCCGTGTCGCCGCCTAAGCCCTGAATCAAAGATGCCGCGAAGCTGGTGACGGTATTCATATAGTCGTTCGCCGACATCTGGACATTTTTATAAGCGTCCTGTGCCTTGCTGAAGATCTCCGACTGCGCATTGATAAGGCTGTTGTACTTGTCCTTTGCCTCATCCACCGTTTGTCCAATCGAAGCCGCATACTCTTTCAGCGATCCAGCTTCCGTGCCAAACAGTGTTTTTACACCGCCAACGAGCTGTTCATATTCGCCATAGCTGGCAACAGACGCTTGCGTGATCTTTGCAATTCCAGCTGCAACAGCCGTTGTTGCCGCCACAACAGCCTTCCCTACGGCCTTTATCGCTTTGCCGAATCCGTCCTTCAGCTTGTCTGCGAAACCGTCACTTTTCTTTTTTGCGCTTTCGACACCTTTGTCAAATGCCTTCGACGACAGTGCCAGCGTCACAAAAAGCGTCAGAAGGTTAATGCTCCCCACCTCCCACAACAGTAATGCCCGCTTTGGCGATCACCTCTGCGGCGATTTCCTCTGCGGGCTTGTCAACAACCGGGTGCGGGCTGATGATATCGACGTAACGTTCCTTGATGTATCCGCCTCCCTGGGCTTTCGCCGCATTTTCAACAGCGATTCTCAATCCATCGGTAACGTAAATCCTGTAAGCCTTTTCTTCGGCATCGCGTTCCATTCGCGCGACGACGTAGCGCAAAAATGCACTTACTTTTCGGCTTCCGTGGTATTCTCCGGCGCAGAACCAGAGGCATTCTCGGCCTCCGGAAGCTGCGCAGATTTGAAAAAATCCGAGAACGACCGATCCGTCAGCAGATCATACACATCCTTTACCAGCCTACCCATGGTCAGTTCGGCGGCATAATCCTCTGCCGTCACACCGTTCACCGCCGCCAGAATCGCAATCACATCGGCCTTGTGATGCTTCAGTATCTTCGGCAGCTTCGCAGCGATGTGCAGCATCGTCGGATTCTTTACCTCGCCATTGTCGTTGGCTTCCTTGCGCAGCATTTCGATCACTGCCTTATCCTGCGCAATATTCGAGATAGGCTCGATTACATCCGCGATCACGTCAATGACGCGGTCGCCCTTCACGTCAGACAATTTCATCTCCGCACCCTCCTTTTACGCTTCCGCTTCGCCGGCCTTGATATATACCTCAAACGGTACGGTGTCCTGCGCCGCCATACTGTAATGCGCAGTGTACTCAAATGCAAACTGGCCTTTCGCTTTATCGCTGGTCTGAATCTGGAAACCACCAGTAGACAACGCATTCATGAGATGCATCGCGACAAAGCCGCCCTTGGTCGCTCCGGTCTTGTCGGAATAGTCGCCCACAAACCAAAGATCTGCAAAGTCAGCATCCGCCAGGTCATTTCTGGGCGTTACCTTGGTGGTGTCGGTGCCGTCAATGTCAGCCGCACCGATCAGGGACTTCGCCGCTGCCGTGTCCAGCGTTACCAGAGTGCCGGTCGCCTTAACCTCCCAGCTTTCGAGCCGCTTCAGCTCTTTCATGTTTTTGGGGCAGTTGTCGATGTCGTCACCGAAGTCAGTATACGACGGGGTCGCGGTAAAGTTGATGCCGCCAGTAGTCGCACCGATCTGGTCATCCGCCTCAATTGCCCCGGTTGCAGGCGTGAAACTCTTGAGCAGAATCCCAGCATTGATCTGGATCTGCTTAAAAGCATTGGCCGGAATTTTCGTATATCTCGCCATTTTGTTCTCCTTTCCTAGTCCTCAGTGAGGTATTCGAGCGAAATGTTGATGTATCTCCGCTTTATATTGGTGTCCGTCTCATCGACGACATTTTGACACCACGGATTCCCGCGCTTTATCCAGATAGCGCCTTCATCGCATTCGACAAACGTTCCGCCTTTGCCGATTGCCTTGGACATCTTGTCCGCCATGGCATTCGGTTCTGCCTCACTCTCAGTGTAATACCATAGGTTCACGGTGATTCCGACGTCCTCATCGCCCCACGCGCCTAGTACAAGCTCGTAAGTCAAATATGGAAATATCACGTCTTTTGGGACGTTGCTTGCCGGATAAGCAGGCAGGAATCCGTTAAACCACTCGAAAAGCGCTGCTGCTTTTGTCACGAGGGCAGCTCCTTTCTTTCCGACGTAAAATATTTTAGGCCGCGGATATCTTCACCGGCGGTCTTCGGCGCTTCTTTTTCTTCAGGGTTCGATGTTACACGATACGTCTTCCCTGTGCTCGTGTCCCTGTAGTAATCGCCGTACTCAATCGGCACAATCTTCTTAACCAGTGCGCTGTACACACTCGTTACGCCCTCTTTTTCCGCCCTCCGTGCTTCCATAGAGGTATCGAGGGCAGGAAAGAGCTGGAACGTAGCTCCCTCCGTCCAGCTCACCAAATACCCGCCTTCGCCGTCGGGCTTCCGGCTCTTTTCCATCAATACGCAATCCCGCGCAAATCCGTCAAGAAGGCTCACGGTGTCACCCCCTTGATCTTACGCCAGTCGTTCAAGCGCGACCGGAACATCGTCTGCCAGCTCACCGCAGACGCGCCATTCGAGCCTCCTACACTGGCCTTGCTGTAACTGTACCCTCCGAAGCTCTCAGAGGTGTACGGCGACAGCACAGCATCCTTGTTTTTTTCTTGCCAGCTTGCGATCTCAGCGGCAAGATCGACCACTGCTTTAGGAACAGCCAGTGCCCACACAACGCCGGAGAACGTCTCATCCGTCAAGTCAGTATCTCCCGCCTTGTGCAGTCCATCATTAAAGATGCTGCCCATGATCCTGTAATATTGCCCAGATTGCAAAAAAGGCAGCTCGATGCTGCCTTCGGCGATGGTGTACGTCCCATCATACGCGCCCACAAAAAACCAGTTGTTGATGTGTCGCAAAACATCTTCCAGCATCATCGAGCCGCTCCCTCCTTATGCTTACTTCGCGGTCACAGTCGCATTGCCAGCCTTCAGCGCGTGGTAATTGCCATCGCATTCGACGACGGTAGCCACCTGCGAGGTCGCAATTGCCAGTTCAGACGTGCCGTCCCAATCCTGCCAGCCAGCTACGTTATCACCATAGGCAACCGTCGCGGCAGACGCACCGGAAGCATACTTGTACTTATTGCCAGCTGCGGCCTTCGCCGGGGTAACGGTCAGCTTGGTCATACCGCTCTTGCTGCCAGCCGCAGACGTGACACTCAGCGTGCCCAGCGTGCCATTATCGATGGTGCCGATAACAACACCGTCCAGACGCTCCGCAAACAGTTCCATGCCGCTGATAACCGTATCAAGGGCGGTCAGGTTGGTGTAATCAGGCTTTTCATGGATGCCTACATAGCCAGTGCTGTCAGTCGTAAAAGAGAACGCATTGTTCATATCCGCGCCGTTGACAGGGATGTAATAGAGCACGATGTTGCTCTTGGCAGTCGCGTAAATCTTGCCCTTGGGCACGGACGAGTTGAGGATCACAGTGCCCAAGCCGAGGAAATTCTCGATGTAGCTCATGCCGAACGCCGTCTGCATGGTGATGTTGGCGGCAGACAGATAATCGGCCACATCCAGCGGATTGAGGAAGTAAACCGCCTGGATTTCGTCGTCCTCGAACAGCACCTGAAGATTGCCCCATGCCTGTGCCAGAACGGCCTGGAAGTTCTTGCCGGCGACAGCACCAGTGCCAGTCGCGAGGAAGCCGAAGAAATTCTTACGGATGCCCTTCTGTACATCTTTCAGCATTTCGTCAGTGGTCATTTCGACCGCCTGATCAAAGCCACGGTCAATGATCGCCTCCGCACTGGTCGCCTTACGCCACTTTTGGAGGGTGATTTCCTTGTAGTTGACCGCGACGGTCTTATAATGCGACAGCGGGATGGTTTCACCTTCGCCGACCGCGCCGCTCTCAAGCGTACCAGTCGCCTTGTAGGTCTTCAGCACCGTATTCGCCTGCTTGGCAATCTTGCGGGTTACGCCCAGCGCCTCCATCAGCTTCTTGATGGAGTAGCCGAACATCTCGACGAATTCCACCTCACGAACACGCGCAAGGTCATTCTTTTTGATCAAATTCGCATCAGCCATTTATTCATTTGCTCCTTTCGTGTCGGGCTGGAACAGATCCATGTGCGCCGCAATCTGTGCGCGACGCTCTGCCCGATCCTTAATTCCCATGATTTTTTCCTTGGTCATCGTGCCGGCGCCAGTGTTTCCGGGAGGATTGGACGTATCGGTGCCCTTCGTGCGGCTAGTGGACACAAGCCCTTTATAAGTGCCCGCCACCAGTGCATCCAGGCTCTTAGTGTCCTTGATCTTGTCTCCGTCCATCTCGATTGCAGCCATTTCTTCGCCGCAGCCTCGCATAGCAAGCTCCAAATTTGCGCCAGTGATGTTTTTGCCTTCGAAGTACGCTCTCACAGCCTTTTCCTTCGCTGCTTTAGCCTCCTTCGCGGTGACATCAGCTTTATAAGTCTCAAATGCCGAGTGTTCCTTCTCGTATTTTTCCTTATAGCCGTCGTCACTAGCCGCCTTGAGTTCATCCAACTGCTTCTGGACGCCGGGCAGCTTCTCCGCATCCGCCTTGTATCTGCTGATGTCAGCTTTCAGGCCGTCTACGGTGTCAGTGTGAGCTTCGATGATGGTATCGACCTGTTCGTCGGTCAGTCCCATCCCTTTCAAAAGTTTTCTCGTGAGTGCCATTGATTCCAGTCTCCTTTTCTTCGGTCGCATTTCTTTGCGCACGACTGTTTTTTATAAATAAAGCCCACCAAATGGTGAGCCTTATTTCCAAATTAAAGAGCTGGTCAGCTTACGGACTGCCCAGCTCAGATTTGATGATATCCTGATATTCTTTTTTGTGATCTTCGACGGTAGGCTTGAGGAATGGTTGTGCCCTGTTGCCCGCAGTATGATGCCAATGTCCTTTTGCATCTTGATAAGTCCACGGTGTCGGCCTGCCTCCCGGATAATATTTGCCTGTTCCCATTTCGATGTATGGCGCATATTCCACTGCCGATCCTATGTACGCCTCCTGCTTTTCAGCGTCAACGTTGTGAGTGATGCTGTTTCGCAAGTTGCCAGTGTCCACAGGGCACAGCTTTTTTGCATACCTCTCTGCCAACAGTCCGCACTTTTCAAGCGCTCTCAAGATTGCATCCTTCATGGCGCTTTTGACTGCGGCAGAGTTATCAGTGATGGTGACTTTAACCTCTTCCATGGCTATTCCTCGTCAAGCGATTCCAGTCTCTCCAGCGCTTCGTTAGGGGTCGACATTCTAACATTTCCTTCTTTTTCCAGCCCACGCAGCAGAGCTTCCTTGATCGCGGCAGAGACCTCTTTGCTGTTGTCTTGGATTTCAACGTTCATAAATACCGTTTGTCAATGTCGAAATTCAGTCCGATTTCCGACAAATCGCCGTCATAGGCGTCACGGATGATGCTCAAACTTTCCGCATACGCCAAAAGTTGACCGTAGTCCTGTGCGTCGGCATTGGCTTTCCCTTTTATTTCGTCCGCGGCCTCGACAATGGCCGCCACAATATCGTGTAGTCTATCATTGCTCATTTCCAAAGCGCTCCTTCCACACTTCTATTTCGATCTCTGCTTGTTCTGCGTTGCGCAGCAAATCCTTCCCCCACTTTTTAAGTAAGCCTTGTTTTTGCCGGTCGTCTTTCTCGCCCCATCCTGTATCATACTTGTCTGGATTTTGTACCTTCCGGGCGTGTTCTTCGACTTGTGCGGTGTGTGACGCAATAGATTTTTCAAGATTTTTCTGTCGTTTCTTTATCGCGTCTGTATAAACGCCTTTATTGCGTTCTCCGCTTTTCGCGGCAGAATATACCTTTTCCGTATCTACGTTGGTATAGCTTTGTATAATACTATTATACCGCAAAACCGTCTCAATCTCAACGGATTTTTGTTGCTTTTGCTTGCTGCGCACCCAGTCCTGATACGTCATATTTGGGACAACCTCAGTCTCGCCCGTAACAGGGTTTCTGGCGCGTCTTTGCGCCGACGATGTATCTACTCCATCCACGGCGGCAATAAGCGTACAGCGGCAGTTATATATCTCCCACGGCGGCCCTTGTGGGTCTCCGGGAAAGCGACAACCGTTAGAAAACTTCTTGTCCTGCTCCACTTGCTCGCCGTCAAGCATGGCATGAGAGTGGCGTGTACGCGAATCCAACGTCGCTAACCATTCTTTTTTAAGCTTGATGCCCATCTTTTCCGCTGCCGTAAAGCTGTCCATGCGTCCGGCATTTTGTGCCCCGGTCACAGCAGTTCTGGCGGTTCGGATGGCGCTGTCACGACTCATGTCGGTGATTCTGCGCTGCAGATCATCCGCCATGCCTTTAATGCCTTTGCCCTGCAAAATGGAACTGGTCACGCTGGCTGTAATCTGTTTTTTCCCCCATGCCAAATCAATGCCGCGCTTCAGGGCACGGTCAGGCGGATAATATGGCATCAGCTCCGGCTGATCCTTTATCAGCCGCTTTACCGTCTGCTCATCCCACAGATCAAAGCCCACGCTGCCGGACACCTGTTCGATGGTATACGCAGCATAATTGCGATTCAGACTGTAAATTCCCGGCGTGGCATCATTGATATATGCCCGCGCCACTTCGTTCGCATCTGTGGCACGTCTGGCAACCTTATCGCGCATCGCCTCGAAGCGCTTCCCTCGCCCGATCTGCGCAAGCCTCCACTGCTTATAATCCTGTTCTGTCCACTCTTTGCCGTTTTGGATGGTTCCAATCAACGCCCGCATCTCTGCGTCGCGCTTTTCTAATTTTCTGAAGTATTCGTCGATGGTTTCTTGCAGCTCGTCTCCGGCCTCTGAATACAGTTTTGCGATGCGCTTTTCCAATGCTGCGAGTTCGCGGTCGGTCATCTGCTGTCCGAGATCAGGCGTTGCCATTGTCAATCACCTCTGGCGGTGTGTCTTCTCCTCCTAGACTGCGGTCGATTTCCTCTGCCGCCTTGCGTTTCATCATGTCGTCATACTGATCAATATCGCCGTTGATCGTCAGCAGCTTCTTGGTAATGTACTCTTCGTCGTAATACTGCGCCCCCGTCAAAATCATCTGCGTCTCTTCAGTTTTGTTTATGATCTGGTTGCGCGTGTACGACGGTGCATCATCAATTCCGGCGATTGCCAAAATTCCCTGGATAAATGTCGTAACCTGCGCCTCGAACTTGTCCACTTTCAGGTCGAGCGGCACATAACTGGCCTTGATCGCCGTCGCAGTCTGATTCCCCGCAGTAACTGCCGACGCATCAAAACACTGGAAATCCTCATACAGCTTCTTTTTGAGCATGTCGATGGTGATATTCGTGCCCTCATACGGCGCCTCAATGGTATGTGCTTCTGCGCTCACACCGTCGTCGCCGTTTGCGTGCGCAACATGCAGCGTTTTCAGGCGTTCGATAAATTTTGCGTCGTCCAAATCGTCCATGCCGCCGCAGTTGGTCAGCACCCAATAGATGAGATTGCCCTCGTCCACGTTGTTGACCATGTTGCTGCTGGCCAAGTCCAGCGCATCTATGGTGTTGCGCTTTCCAACGATCTCAGACCGCCCACGCTCGTTATTTTTCAGCGGCACAATCGGAAATCCAGGGTAATTCTCGCCATCGTAGATTTCTTCCCCGCCGACTTCAGAGCTGCGTATGATCTGTTTATACGTCCGCTTCGGATGCAGCACCTGCATGTCCTTGTTTTTTGGCTGAAAATAATCCGTGTAGCCGTCCAGCTCATACAGCGTCGCCCGCAGCGGCTTATCCAGCGCCACCTGCCACCAGCGGATACCAGCCTTTAATGCGCCATCCTCTTCGTCGTAAAGCGGCACAAATTCGGAGAGATGGAAAATCTGAATGTGATCCAAGTCCCACATGCCAAACGCCACACCGCCTATGATTGCAGCGCGGGCAATGTGCAGAATATCTTGGTCGAATCCCTTGCCCAGCTTGTCTGACGTCGAATCCTGCTGGAATGTCACCCCATTGCCCAGCAAATAACTCGCCTCTTGGTCTACCGCCATGCCGAAGAACCTGCTGGACAGCTTATGGTTTGCCGTGTACATATCTCGATGTGCCCGGCCTTGCAGGTCATAAATCACCTTCTCATAATGGCTTATAGTCGGGTTCGTGCCGTAATAATATTCTTCTGCATCAATTGCCGTTCTATAAGTCTCGCTGCTTCTATGATCTTCGATTGCGGCGCGGATAAATTCCATTCGATTCTGTTCGTCCTCGCCGACTTCTAGCAGATCCTGATACGTCTTAATCGACAATCCCTCCCCTCGTCCAAAGCGGCGTGTATGCCTTCTTGCCGACCTTTTCGCGGAGGACGGTATAAGCAAAATACCTCACCGCATCCATTGCGTGGTCGTTCTCTTTGATCGGTCTGTCCTCGTTGCTTTCTTCGTCCCACCGATAAAGGCCAAACTCTTTTATGGTGTTTTTGCACTCTTTGCAGACCTTAATCGTGCCGTCCTGAAGATACCTAGAGGTCGTCATGATCCCAGGCAACACGTCGTTCTTCGCGTGCCGAACCAGGAATTTCTTATGTCGCCGCAGCGTCTCGATAAAGGACGCGGCAGAAGGGTCAACGATAAAAGACCGGATTGGAACATCTCCAATCCACTTTGCGACATCCTGATAATATTCTTCATCCGTTTTCGACTGCTGTTTCTCGCGGCCAGAATAGTAATACTCGCGCATCAGCGTTGCCGTTTTCCCATCCCACCGCCAAAGCAGCGCAGCGAATGGGTTCAGCGTACCGTAGTCGCATGAGACATAATATTCTACCTTTCCAGCACTTTCCGACGGGGCATCCACTGTGCATTCATCGCCGAACATAGGGTAAATAAGCCCCTCTGCCAGCACCCACAGGCCACGGATATAGCGATCATAAAAAACGCCCGAATACATGGATTCGTAGCGTTTCAATACCTTCTCGCTCAGTGCCGGATTATCTTTCATCTCGAAGTGTAGGTACAGCGCATCGTGCTCTTCCGCCCGCTTGATCCAGTTCAAATAAAACCAATGCTGCGGGCTGCCTGGGTTGCAGCTGAACCAGAGTTTCGATCCCTCGACGCTGCATCTGGCAAGCGCCTGATTGACGAATGACTCCGGCATCAGTACGACCTCATCCATCAGCACTCCTGCCAGCGTGCGCCCCTGAATCAGCATAAACGAGCTTTCATCTCGGCCACCGAATACTTCAAAATAGTTTGTCCGGCCTTCCTGCGTGACTTCGAGGATATGATCTGCCCGCCTCCATCGCAGGCTGTAACATTCTTTTGCAAGCGTCATGGAGATAAACGGCTGGACGATATTCTTTGTCGCGCTGTCCACAGTCTTGCCGCAAATGCCGAACCGCTGCCCGTTAAAGAACTCCATCGCCCAGGACACGAATGCCCACATCATGATGGAGGTCTTACCGGATCGGACAGCACCATCGCAAATCAGAGCGTCATAGTCGGAATATGGGAACGCCAGAATCTCCTGCTGCTTACTGCTGATCATCGCTTCTCAGCTCCTTTGCCAGCTCTCGCAGCGACGCGCTCAGCGCATCATCCTTTGCCGCATTGCCGGGCATATTCACATCCACCTGGTCGCGCTGACCTAGGTACTGTTTGCCCAGCCAGATAGCCATTGTTGCACTCTTTTCTGCTAGTCTCCATTGGCTTCTGCGAAGCGAAATTTTTCCCAATCCGCGCTTTTGCTTGAATACCTCGGAGAAACTTGCATGGTAAGTGCGTTTGCACCAACCATCCAGTGTTTTATCTGTCACGTCAAACCAACCGCAGATTTCCTCAAGCGTGCATTGCAGGCCGCAGAGATTCTCGAACTGCTTCTGATCTATTTCTTTTCTCGGCCTTCCCATATGCACGCTCCTTTCTCGTTTGTCGTTTTATGAATTTATCCATATCTCGCTTCAAGTATGGGCTTTTTGTTTTCGCTATAATCGCACGTGCTTCATCAATCGTCATTTACAAGCACCGCCTTTTCTCCGGTGAGATTTTCCCATCGTTTAACAATGACATCCACATATTTGGGATCGAACTCCATCGAATACCCTATTCTGCCATTCTGCTCACACGCAATGATCGTCGTTCCGCTTCCACCAAATAGGTCAAGAACAACATCTCCGCCCTTTGTGTTGTTTTTGATTTGGTAATCAAAGAGCGCAACAGGCTTCATCGTCGGATGTTCTGCATTGCGTGCAGGTTTATCAAACTCAAGCACCGTCGTTTGCTTTCTGTCACTCGCCCAAAGATGCCCGGCGCCCTCTTTCCATCCATATAGGCACGGTTCGTGTTTCCACTGATAGTCTTGCCGTCCAAGAACCATCGTGTTTTTTACCCAAATCAGACACTGGCGTACTTCCCATCCGATGCTTTTGCAGGCATACCTAAAAATATATCCCTTAGAATCGGCGTGCCAAATATAGAACACTGCGCCGGGCTTCATTACAGTATCGGCAGCATGGAACGCGCTCGACAGAAAATCAATAAACTCATCATCCGACTTGGAGTCGTTTTCGATTTTCAATGCGTCTTTTGTCTTGCCTACATAGCTCACTCCATAAGGAGGATCGGTCAAAAGCAAATCGGCCTTCACGTCGCCCATGAGCGCCCTAACATTTTCTTCCGAAGTGCTGTCGCCGCACATCAATCTATGTCTACCGAGCTGCCAAATGTCGCCTAATTTCGATCTGGGCGGCTCCGTCTCGTTAACTTCCGGTGGATCATCTTCCACGACGGCAGTTTCTTGTTCTGTGGAATCCGGAAGTCCCCAGTCGAAATCAAACGCCGAAAGGTCAATTCCCGGCAATTCTTCCGCCAGCAAGTCGAAGTCCCAATCGCTCTCGTTTGTTTTGTTATCCACCAGCCGCAATGCGTTCACCTGCTCCGGCGTCAGATCATCCACGCATACGCACGGAACCTCCGTCATGCCCAGCTTCTTCGCCGCCAGCACACGGCAATGACCGATGACGATTACACCTTCGCTGTCAATTACCACTGGCTGCACGAATCCATACTGCTTGATGCTCTCCGCGACGTTCGCAATCTGCGTTTTATCGTGCTTCTTCGCATTTTTATTGTACGGCGTAATGTCCGCAATCTTCACGTTTTTGATGTTCATCCTATCACTCCGATCTGATTTTGTGCACGAAGAAAGCCACCCGCAAAATACGAGTGGCTTCTCCGCTTACACTTTGGAGGTTTCAACATGGCTTTTGGGTGCCCCAACCGATCACCGTCATCCACAATTATAGTGTGACACAAATTTACTGCAAAAAACTGCAAATTTACTGCAAAAAACTGCAAAGTTACTGCAAAGAACTGCAAAGATATTCGATGCTTTCATCGCGCCAGTAAAATGCAGTTCGTTCAGAAATGTGCATCCGCATCGGGATTTGTGTTGATAGCCGCATCCCTCGCTTGTACCGTAGATCAAGCAGCGTCTGTCGGCTTTCTGGCAGCATCGAGATAACAGCGTCCATCTTTTCCTTTTTTGCCATAATCTCGTTTATTTCTGCTGTCAACACAGCCACCCTTTGCAATGCGTCATCCTTCATCTGGATCGCCGCTGCGGTCGGATCACCTACACCGTTTCCTTTCGGCGCGGCAGACAGCACCTGTGCCCGCAGCACGCAGTCTGCATCTTCAGCCTGTACCATGAGCCGCCGAATCTCTGCCCGGCGGCGTTCACAATCTTTCAGCGCCGTCCCCCATTGCCAGAGCATTGTATTCATCTGCTTGCGCTTTGCTTGATCTATCATCCGCTCACCTCCCGACGATCAGCTCCGCATATGGCAGCGTCTCGATCCACTCGCAAAACGTGTGCCACTCTGCAAGTTTATGATCCTTCCGCTGGCGATAGATGGTCGCCAGCACCTCATAGTTGAGCATCAGCGTCCGTCGCTGGTTGTACGACTGCGGTAGCAGCTGGATCATCTGCCACCATAGTTCTTTTTTATAGCCTCCCTCCGCCACAGAATGGTTGTAGGCATTGCGGAACGCATTCAGCGTCTCGATGGTACGTTTAAGTTGCTCCAAAGCTGTGCTCCAAAGGCGCTCGTGACTAAAATCATCCAACGTAAACTCCTTGGCTGCAATCTTGTGCATGGTCGAGCAGCTGTTGGACACAGTCCCGACCTTGTAGGTATCCAGCTCCACAAGCCAGTACCGCGGCGCCGTGATCGTCACCCACACAGGCAGCATCCGTCTGTATTTGGCGTGTTCACTGCCCGCTGCGGCTAGGCGCTCCATAAGATCATAATCCGATGCACCCATGCAAAACTCAGTTTTTTCAAAATCATCGCATTCTCGCGGGCACCCTGTCGGCGGGAACATTGTGCAATCCTCAAATTTGCCGCTGGCAGGGCAGATGGTGCTGTCCATCCGCCCCCAGCTGTTGAGGGGATTGCGCATCCCCTCGATCACGATCTGCCACTGCTCCGGCGATGGGAACACGGTCTTGTCGATTTTAAGCATTTTTCTCATCTCCATTCAGGCGGTCGATCAGCCGCTCGTAGATATTCCGGATGGCATCCTCACCGTCTGGATATTCGATTATATTTACTTGGTAGAGGATGACGTAACCCCGCACACCGTCGATATCCGCGACGATCTCCATCTCCGCGCCGCCTCCCCCGCGCCGGAGTTGAATGCTGCGGATGTATCGGCTGTTGTAAGCGCGCTTGCCGTCGTATGTGCTGATCATCATGGCCGTTCGTCCTCCTTATGGTTTAACGCCTACAGAAACAGGGAACTCAGTATGAAAATGCAGCTCGTAATGGTACGGGTCGGCGTGTGTGCCAGTGATATCCTCGACAACATACATCGTGTAATAGTTGAGATAGATGTAATTCTTCTTGTAGGTTCCAGGGCCAGTCTTAACCGTGACAACCAGCTCATTGGTGCTATTGTTGGAGATGTCCATGTAACCTTCAGCATATAGGATAATCTGATCGGTACGGGCATTATATACGGTGATACGCCGCTCACACTCAAAATACTGCGCCTGTTGAGACATATTGTAGTTGACCTTATCGGCTTCGGTGCATCCCGTCAGCACCATCACAAGGCACACGGCCAACGCCGCAATCAGTTTCTTTTTCATGTGTTTTCCTCCCTTACTTCTTTATCCTTTCCAACCATCGCGCTGATCTGCTCAGCAAGCTCCACCGCCCGCAGCGCCGCGAACAGATGCTGGCGCGTCTCGTACAGCCGTACCATCGTCTCGTCATCCTGCCGCTCCTGCGCGTAGTGGGCGATGGCCTCATTCTTTCGAATCAGCCGCTTCAGAAACTCAATCGTTGTCATTGGTCTCGCCCTCCCAAAATCCTGCTCCGTCGTTGCTAAAGTCCGCACCTACAATCCCGCCGTGCTTTGTCAGCACATCGTCCACCAGTTTGACTGGCACATAACCGTATACTGTATCACATGGCCGCTCTTCATCTTCTGCATAACCCATCAGCTCAGAATCTTCGTCACTAGGATAACCTAGTTCAACTTTATCAAAATGGTCTACATCTGCTCTCGGCGAACAGTAATGATATTCACCAGCTTGCACCGACACCGTATACCCATCCGCGCACTTTACACGTGGGCGGATGACCGGCATGCCATTACACTGCTTTCGGTATTTTCGCAAAAATTCATTGATTGTCATGCTGCTCCTTCCTCGCCGCGTCGCTCTCCTTGAGCATCTGCGGCAATACCGCCTCTGCATAAGCGCACGCTGCCATGTACTGTGTCTCATAGATCGTGCCGCCATGCACGTCCTTGACGCGTGCCTTAAAGTCATTCATCCCGCTAAACCAGCACCCGGCGCGGACAAATATCGCTCCGTCCTTGTCGATATAAAAGTAGGCCGTCCGATATTCGCTGCCGATATTGCCGATCTGCACATACAGACCGTCCAGCACTCGCCCGCCCTCGAACGTTGCACGCACGTCAATGTACTCACCCAGCTTGCAGCCGTAGCCCAGCTTGCACTCGTTGCCCAGCTCGCAACACTTGCCCAGCTCGCAACACTTGCCCAGCTCGCACTCGTTGCCCAACTTGCACCCGTTGCCCATCTCGCACCAGTTGCCCAGCTTGCAATCACTGCCCAGCTCACACTCGTTGCCCAGCTTGCAATCGTTGCCCAGCTCGCACCCGTTGCCCAGCTCGCACCAGTTGCCCAGCTCGCACCAGTTGCCCAGCTTGCAATCACTGCCCAGCTCACACTCGTTGCCCAGCTTGCACCCGTCGCCCAGCTTGCACCTGTTGCCCAGCTTACACATGTAGCCGAAGATTACTCTGTCCGCCGCACCAAAATCGATCTCGGTGCAGTCTGTGCTGTCCGGGATGACCAGGTATCCATCCTCGTTGCGCTTCAGCGTGTTAAACTCCGCTTGTGTCATCTTACGCATTTTTATCCCTCATCCCCATCACAATCATGATCGCGTCGTCAAACCCGTCCATGTACCCCATCTTGTAAAACCCGCTGCCGAGGTTGTAGTCGTGCTCCGCTTTCTTGCGGCGCTTGGTCAGCTCCCGCAGCAGCTCGTCGCGGTCGATGGTGTCAGTCATTGTCTTCACTCCTTTGCTTTACCGACTCAGAGATGGAGCTTGTATTTGTATTCGTAAACTGCTAGTTTCCCATCCGACGCAGTGACGGTGATTTTTGTAGGCCAATCCGACGCAACACCCTTTGGCTTGTGGGTTTCCTCGGTGACTTTCTCGATATGGATATGGGACTTTTCGCACTCGATACATTTCATTTTGTCGTTGTAGAGCTGGCCACACGTTTCGCAGCGGTAGTATTCTTCTTTTCTCATTCTGCTTCGCCCTCCTCAATCATTTCGATCATTTTCTCCGCAAAATCTTTCGCGCCAACGATATATCCGATGGTCACCTTTGCACTTAGAGCATCCGCGCCGCTGTACTCATACTCGCACTGTGCCGTATCCCCTATCAGCTCCAGCGCCGCCTTGCGGATACCGTCTGCCGTGATGTTCATCTGGTTGTCCTCCTTAATTTTTCCGAACGCCAGCAGATATGCCTTTTTGATCAAATCTTCCGGCGCATTTGACAAGTAGTATTTTTCGCACAGTCCGTGGACTACCGCCACCGGGCAGCTAGAGCACTGGGATTCCCGGCAAAACTCCTGCATGGCTTTCCGCATCTCATCTATTGACATGTCCGCTTCCTCCTTTTTCTGCCCGCCGTTTTCTTCTCCGTGCAGCCCTTTCCTGCTGGGCACGGCCTCGAATGCTTCTCATCACATATATAATTGCAATACCATGCATAGATATTATACCATCCGTATCCGTCCAGTTTGTTCAGATGCACGCAGCCACGGCAATACTCGTCGCATCTACCGTCCATGTTGTTGTCCTCCTATTCGTCGTTTAGGTGATCCAGATCGGTGTACAGCAGCGTTTCCAGTTCTTCATCGCTGTACTGCCGCTGTGTAAAATTGTGAGCACTGGTGCGTTTGCCTGGCAGCAGCGGCGGCGCGGCAGGTGCAGACACCGCAGGGGACGCAGGAGCCGCCAGTGTGCCAGCTGCGGCATCTTCTGCCAGCCAGCTACGCAGCATCTCAGTGCAGTCCCGCTTTTTCCACCCCTTCTGCAGCATCCAGTTTTCCATGTGGCTGATTTTGTCGTCCACCACAACAGCCCCGTACTGTTCACACAGCTCCTTGTATACCTCCGTCTTAACCTTTACTAGATCAAGCTGTCCAAGGGTAAGGGGTGGTGGTGGTAAGGCTTCCGGGGTTATTCCGGGAATAACATCGGAGCCATTACTTTCCTTTCCCCTTTCCTCTTCTTTTATTTTCTTTACTTTTATTTCCTTTCCTTTACTTTGTGAGTTATTCCCGGAATTATCATCAACGTTGGAGGGTTTTTCCTGGAATAACTCCCCACGTTGCGTAGTTTTTCCTGGAATAACTCCTGACGTGTCCACATTGAGCATGCACAGCGCCGTGTCCACCTCATCGAGCAGCCAGTATTCGCCCTCGACATAGATCGGTTTTCCCTTCGCCGCTGCCTTTTTTGCCCGCTCCTGAATCGCTGCTGCATATCGGCGCTGGATTGCAGCCGATGTAAGCATCCCTGTTGCCGCGAATACATCGTTGTCAAACAGGCCATACTTGAGGCATCCGGTGATGATCTCGACCACATCCTCCGCCTTGCAGCCGTTCCCAATGCGCCGTGCTGTCAGCGCCGCCATGGTTTCATCAAATCTGCAATAGTAGCCGGACGTGCGGTAGATCACACACAGCAGCCGGAGGTATACCATCACACCCACCGCGCCGTGTTCATAATCAATGAGGGCGATGCGGTCATCCTCGAAAAAATCCACATCCAGCGGAAAGTAATCCAGCCCCATCCGTTGAGGTCTTGCCATCCTATCATCACCTCCTACGCATCACACACGACGGTGTCGATGCCAGTCAGATTGTGTACGACACTCCTGAATCCATTTGCGCTGCCGTGGTTGGCAGATAAGTGACATAGCCATATACGAGTAACCCTTTCCAGGTCGGACGCTCTAAGCCAGCAGCAAAGCGTTTCCAGAGCCATGTGTGTTCGTGCTGATCTTTCGCGCACCACCTTCGGCACCTGCGACGCTGCCAGTATCTCTGCACTGTAATTGCATTCCACCGCAATCTCTGTCAGCCCCTTGAATCTGTACTTGAGCACAGCGGTGTCCGTCGCAAAGGCAAGCAGCTCTCCGGTCACGTCGCTGTGGATCAGATACCCGCAAGGCTCCGTGCAGTCGTGCACCGTCTTGAAGGGCTTTATCCGCAGCGTCCCGATTCTGAAGCTCTCACCATACCTTACCGTGTGCAGCGTAGGAATGGACGGCTCTAGCAGCAGTGCCGTCGCCGTCCCGTCCGTCATGTACACATCCACGCCGCGCAGAAGCAGCGCCTCTACACATCTGCTGTGATCCCTATGCTCATGCGTGACCAGACATCCAGCATACTCTCCGAGCTTGTGCGGCAACCTGGCCTGCATCTTTGGCAGCGGCAGACCGCATTCCAGCAGGATGCGCGTCTGACCGTCGTCCACCGCGTACAAGTTGCCGCGGGATGAGCTTGCATAGGGATTCAGCAGCATTTGTTACCTCCTTGCCTTAAAACGGGCAGTCGTTGTCTTTCAGGATTTCTCCGGTTTCAGGATCGACATTCTTCGGGATTTCGAGCTTTTCGTCGTCGTCCATGCTCATTTCTTCTTTGCCGACCTGCTTCTTTGCCCACGTCGGCGACTTCTCGATGCGTTCGCGGATGAATTGCGGCAGGTTGGGCAGTGCGGCGTAAGTTTCTTCTTTGTCCATGTCAAAGATAAAGGTATCGCTCTCCGCCTTGGGTTCAGGCATTCCTTTCGGTAGCGCCATGATGCCGGAGATGCGGTTAAACTGCCGTCCCTCCTTGCCCTCTCTCACCTCAACCGATACCAGGCAACCTTTCCCAATGAGCTGGGAGAGGTCGTATTCTTCTAGTTGTTTATCGGTCAAGCTGCCCGTCCATGCCTTCAGGTCACGGTACAGGTTCGATTTCTCGGCAAGGGATTTGGTGTATTCCTTACTGATCCAGCGAGGTTCGGGTCCGTTCCCGCGCTCAATGGTCTCACCGACAAATTCAAAGGTCATCGACACAACATCCTGATACTTATTAAACAGCGTGTTCAGCTGCTCGCCGAGGTCGACAAGTCCGATGCACACGGCGGTATAGGTTCCAGCAGCCAACGGGGGAATCACGACAGGGTTAGATTTCTTTGCGATAAGTGCCATTTTCTTTCTCTCCTTACATCTCAATTCTGAGTTCTTCGTCGTTTTCCGATACGATCAGCTTGATAATTTGGGCATTGATGCTCAAGAAGTTCGTTACGCTCTCAGCGTTGTCGAGGAATATCGGTGCGGTCATGCCGTAGAATTTGCCAAGCGCCTGTACCACATCCAGCCCGGCATTGATCTTGGCAGCGTGGTTGAGGTCGGCATAGGGTACGCCGTCCACCGTGGGCACACAGGTTTCTGCCAGCCCGCCGTTGATCTGCTCATCAAAGAGCTTCCACCGCACCGTGCGGAAGAGGCCGTCAACATGTTCTTCGGTCAGCTGCACCATCGTGCGGGTGTATTCCTCGCACATTGCAATGCCTTCTTCGGCGCATTCCAGTCCGGCGGCAACGGTTCTCTGCTCTTCCGTCAGTTCTTGCACTCGCGTTTCTGCCCGGCGGCTGTCCTCTGCTTTGCCGTAAGCGCACCATGTAAACGCCATCTCCTGACTGAGCAGGGCAATCTTTCCACGCACATCCGCTTCGGCTGCTTTGCGGTCATTTGCCATCACCGCCAGTCGGTTTTCCAGCTCCTTCGCTTCATCTCGCAGGGTGTTGATCTTCTCGACCATCGCCGGGTCGTCAGGGATATTCGGCTCCTGCGCCACCAGCATGAGATCCTTATACAAGGCAGGCATCCACGCGGTCAGCTCGTCCACAATCTTCTGTGCCTTATCCACTTTCTTCTGTTCGGATGCGGCTTCTTCGGCGGCTTCCGATCCATCCTTGCGCACCGCTTCCAGCCGCTCTTGCTTCCGAGCTTCAAATGATTTCTTCGCTGTTTCGATGTCCTCTGCTGCGTAGGGGCGCTTGCAGGTCGGGCAAATCAGGTCGCCGCTCCACTGTTCGGCGTTGATTCGGCGGTATCTGTCGCGCAGTTCTTCAGCGCGGGCGGTATATCTCTGGGCGTTTCGGCTGTGCATTGCCGCTTCGGACTTTGCCTTTGCCAGATCAGCGTTTGTGAGGCTGATTTCCTCCCTCTTAATCGCTGCGGCGGCGTTGATTTCCTCCATTGCCTTGGCGCGTGCCTTCTCCTTTGCCAGTCTGGCTTCGGTCTCTGCTGCGCGAACCTCCTGATTCTTGGCGTTCAGCGCTCCCTGCAATTCCATTTCTGCGGCGCTCTGGGTTCGGGCTAGGCTGTCCGTGAGCTTCTGCTTTTCAGTTTCGAGTCGGCTGTATTTCGCCTTCAGCTCTTCGGGGTTCCCAGCTTCCTTCGTGATGTTCCGGCTTGCCTCGTCGATTCTGTCGGGCAGCGCTGCCAGCTCCCTGTTATACGCCGCTCTCTGGTGCTGGCAAATGGCCTTGTATTCCTCGACCGTGTGGTTTGCCTTGTCCGCTCTGAGTTTGGCAAGACCGGGATTCGCGGCGAAGATTGCATCCTCCGCCACACCGCCAGCCAGCTCAAACAGCGCCTTTCGCCGCTCCTGCCAGGGGAGGACGCTGCAAAAATACTCTGCACTCGTCAGCGCCTTAAATGTCTTTTCAGGCGCGATCTCTTCGATTTTTGCCTTATAATCGCCTTGCTTTACAGGCAGGTCGTTGATATAGTAGCTCGTCGTGTGTCCGGTCAGCTCCGACTGTGCCTGTCCGCGGCGCTTTTCCCATTTTTCCGCGTACACCCTCCGCAGCGAGATGGTGCTGCCGTCTTCCTCCATCAGCGTGGCGGCGACGGTGGTATCAACGCCGTGTTCAGCGACGTTTCCTTCTGCGTCGAGCGGCTGGATCTCGAAGTCCTTGCGGTCGGTGCTGTCCTTGCCGAACAGCAGCCACAAAAATGCGTCGTAGATGGTGGTTTTCCCGGTTGCGTTGTCGCCGTAGATAGCGGCATCGCGGCCTTCAAAGTCGATTTCTAGGTGTCGGATTCCCTTGAATCGGTCGATGGTCAGGGCATTCAGTTTCATGTTGATTTTTTCTCCTTTTTATGTTATTTTTTACTTAGGCATTCAGCTCTGGGGTCGCTTTTCAGCGGCTCTTTTTTTATTCTTTTTCGTCTTCTTTGTAGATCGCGCTCATCATATCACCGACATATTGGATCAGCGCGAGATCCTCGATGCCGTTGTTATACGCGCCTTCGATGCCTGCTTTAATCAGGGTTCCGATTGTCGAGTTATGAATGACCGTGTGGTCAATTCCGTTTTCGGTCACTACGAGGACGTAGTGGTCCAGCTCTGCGATTCCGTCCTCATCCATCACCACAATCTTTCCATTTTCCAGCATCTTTCCCAGTTTCGTGGTCGTTGTCATTTCACGTTCCTCCCATACTTTTTTGCGATCTTGCGGTAGCTCATGCGCTTGCGTTCCACCGCTGCGTCGATCTTCTCATGCGCGATTTCCGCGCCGTACTCAATCAGCAGCTGTGCCAGCCCCAGCGCCCCAAGCATCACCACAAAGACGATGATCAGCTTGCCCATCTGCAAATACAGCTCACTCAGCATCCTTCTTTTCCTCCTTTTTCAAATATTTGTTGATAAAATACACCTGGCCTTTGCCGGTGATCTTGGTCGTTTTGGTCACTCGGATGTGTCCGTCCGGGCTGGCAACGGTGCTTTCTTTGATCTCCATCAGCCCCATTTCCATTGAGCGCTGCGAGGGCATGTTTCTGGATGCGCCGCGTGAGATCAGGTAGCCGTCCTGCCGGAGCATTTCAAACAGTCGTTTCTGTCCAACTTCCACGCCGTTCTGCCGGATCAGCTTTGCGAGGTCGCCAATCAGGATGGAGTTGTGCGCCGTGGACACCGCGTCGGAAAACAGCACCTTGGGCTTGTCCTGCTCAACCTTCTGTTCCAGCGTCTTCCGCTGTTCACGCTCGGTTTTGAGTTCCTGTAGGACGCGGATCATGACGTCGGGGTCGTTGAGCATCCGCTCGGCCATCTCCGGCGTGGCGTACATACCATGCTTGCGGATGGCGGGCAGAATCTCCTTCGTTACCCAATCCGTGAACTTCTCCGCCGTGGGGAGCTTGGAGCTGAACACCAGGCGGTACAGGTCGGATTCGGGAATGAAGGACATTTCCTGTTTTCCGCTATCGGTGGGGGTGTCGCGTTTCACGACACCCCTGCAATGACGGGAAATCACATCGCGCGGGTTGCTGTATCCCAGCGCCTTTGCGACATCACTGCCGCAGAAGAGGATTTCGCCATTCTCTTCGAGGGTTCGGACGCTACCAAATTGCTGATTCTGGAAAATCTGCACCTCACTCATCTTCTTCAACCTCACAAATCTTCTCGATGCTGTACGGGATGTAGATTTTGCCGCACAACTGCTCAATCACAACCAGTGCCGGTTCGATCAGGGCATGTACGATATCATTCTCTCCGCAGTGCAGGGCGTGGAGGTTCTTTTCGCTGATCGGGATCTGCACGGTTACATCCTCCTCGTCGTAGCCGCCGGGGATGCGCACGGAATAGGTCACTGCGATGCTTCTCATTTTCTCGCTCCTTTCGTTTGCACGGCGATTTTCTCAATCGTCATCTGCTCGTTGATCATCTTTTTGATCGTCGCCACCAACATCTGCTCGTTGGTCAGCGGCGGATCTTCCAATGATCCTACCCATACACCATCCGGCGGGAATACGATGTACATCTTGCTGTTGGGGATGTGCATCTCGCCCAGGATCGCGTACATTTCACGCTGTCCCCAGGGCAGCTTCCCTTGCATCCTCGCCGAGATGCTGTTATCGGATAGGTTCGTCCAGCGTGCAAGGTCGCCGGACTGCACATGCTGGCGGCGCATCTCCTTGCGCAGCTCGGTATAAAGTCCTGATGCCATGTGTGCCTCCTTACATTGCAGATGTCGGTTCATTTTTCGCGAACAGATAATCAGGATTCATTTCCGGGAAAAGAAACTTGCACGTCTTTCTATATTCCGGATAGGTAAAATCCGTCGTTCCGTTCAGCTTGTTTACGACCGTCTTTTTGCTAATGCCGAGGAATTCTGCAAATTCTTGCTGCGTGATTTTGTGATCCTGCAATGCGTTTTTAAGGTTGTCGTACATCATATCACCTCCATCTAATTACCCGTAAAGGTATTTTGTAACCTTAGTATATACCTCTAAAGGTAACTTGTCAATAGCTTTCTTACCTTTTGAGGTAATTTTGTGCTTTACATTACCTTTGTGCGCGAGTATAATTAGAAGCAAGAGGGGAGGTGATTAGGATGACATTTTTAGACAAACTCAATCAGCTAATGGCCAGCCGTGGATTAAACCGCAGCACTCTTTCAAAAGCATGCGGAATCCCTTACACTACAATCGACGGATGGTACAAGCGTGGCTATGAAGGCTTGAAGGTTTCAACGCTGAAAAAAGTATCTGATTTTTTCGATGTGTCAATGGAGTATTGGTTGGACGCAGAAGAAGAGGACTACGGAGTAAAAAAAGAAGCTCCCGCCCCAATGGAGCGAGAGCTAACGTTGAAACAGCAACAGATTGTCGGTCTTTTACCTTTTATCCCTGAAAAGATACAAGATGCAATTCTGGCGATTTGCGATGCAACGGCGGATCGTTCAGCCGCTGCCGGCTTTGGTTTTTACCATGACCCAGATTACATACAATCTGCAAGGGATAATACCGATCCTGCTGACAACTCGGAAGAGCACAGCGGTTAACGTAAACGGTATTCGGCTCATCGGGGAACACAATTTCCCCGATGGTCGGATATTTGGGCAGGTCAATGTACTTCATGGTTGCACCTCCTGTGTTTGCCTACATTCTACTCGTCAATACCTCGTTCGCGGCGCTGGATTCTGGCGCACTCGCGTTTGGCAACGGCAAGCACGCGGCGAAGCGCTCCGGGCGTAAGGCGATGCAGGATGGTAACAATACGGTCGATCAGTTGGTCAGAGTTCTTCATAACAGTGCCTCCTTGTTCAGTTTTTCAATCTCTGACATGACCGTAGCACTGTTTACACAATGTTGCAAGCACATTTCCCAGTTTATTGCATATCTTTATGCAATATTTATCATGGCAAACAAAATTCTACAAAAAATGCCCCATCCGTGCGCCAACACGGACAGGGCGTGCAGAAAACCACCACACAAGACGGCTTGTGCATTGTCATTATATCACAAGCCGCCTACAAACGCAAAGGAGGAAACTATAATGGCAAGAGAGAGAATGTCCGAAGCATCCTGGAACGCAAAAACCAAGCGCTGGTGCTGCCGTGTCATGGTGCGAGGGAAGCGTCGTGCCTTTTACTCGTCCATCGAGGGACGGCGCGGAAAAAGAGAAGCCGAACGCAAAGCAGACCAGTGGATCGAGACAGGCGCAATCTCCCCAAAGACAAAGGTGTGCAATCTCTGGGAGGAATACATGGCCTACGATCTTAAAAAGCGTGGGAAAGACAACGAGAGCCATCAGCAGCGCTGCAAAATCTGGCGCCTGTACATCTCGCCTACAGTCGGCCAGAAGCGCCTGGAAAGCATGAAACAAATCGACTGGCAGGAGTGCATCGACCGACCTTTTAGACTGTCGCGCGACAAAGGAAAGCCCCTCAGTGCAAAGACACTCTGCGGCATTCGCGGAGCCTTGAGCGCATTCCAAACCTATTGCACAAATATCGAAAGCCCCATCCCCGGCTTACACAACATCACCATACCAGAGGACGCACCAATCGGCACCCGCACCATCTTGCAGCCGGAAGATATTCAAAAGCTGTTTTCAGATCCCGTCCAGGATAGCTTTGGTTTCCCCCGCCGCGTGCATTACCTACACCTGTGGCGCTTTATGCTCATCACCGGATTACGCCCAGGAGAAGCCATCGGCCTAATGTGGGATGATATCACCGATGATACCGTGCAAATAAAGCGCAGTGTGAATAAGCACGGCAACATCACCCACGGCAAAAACAAAAACGCCCAGCGCAGCTTCCTTCTGCCGCTGGATGCACGCAAGGCACTCAACGACCAGCTGGACTACCTACGCGGTGAGGGCATCCATTCACAGTATATTTTCCCCTCCCCGGATGGCAGCGTCGCAGCAGAGCCGAGGGTGTACAGACGCTGGCGGGCATTTTGTAAGAGCCAGGGCATGACGCAGTGTTCCCTTTACGAGATCCGGCACACGATGATTTCCATGAATTCTGACATCCCGGATGCGCTTCTGAAGCCAATGGTCGGGCACAGTAAATCCATGGACACCCGCGGCACATACAGCCACGAGATGCAGGGCGACCGCGAACGCACCGCCCAGATGATCGGCAATTCCATCCAAAACGTTCTGAATCTTGATGCCAAAAAATATGCCAAACCCAATCCAAAACAGGCGGTTTTTGGCATATTCAAAGCTCAGTAGATTGGGAAATAACCCCAGAGTTACGGGATTCTTCAAAGGAGGGTGTTAATAGAGTAGGGGTTTCAATCCCCTATCCCCTATACTCAAAAAATGCCTAAATTCAGGCACAAATCGGCACAATCTAAAATGCGCGAAGCCAAAGAATATGCCAAATAAAAAGAGGATGCCAACGGCACCCTCTTTCTTTATTTTAGTCGCCAGAGTTTGCGCATCAGAGAATCATATTCCTTCGGGCACACAATCCGCAGAGCTTCCAGATGCTCGTCAATAACCTGCATCGCCTTGTCATACGGAATCTGCGCCATCACCTCCTGAAACTCTGATTCGTAAATAGGCTCCTGCGGCACTGCCTTGATGGTCTGCGGCTCAGCCTGGGCATTTTCACCACTGAGATGATCCCGCACAACCTTCAGCGCCGCCAACCGCATCACCGCGTCATAAGTCGTGTCGCCATTGGCCAGTGTGTGCATGGCCTGCTCGATCTCCTGCATGTCCATGCGATCACCTGCCTACAGCTTCCGCGCCATTTCAAGCAGTCGTTCGATGGTCTGGCGGTCAGTTCCTTGCACGCCGTCTATCATGCTTTCCAAAATGTCCATGATGCGCTGCTTGCCGTCCGTCCGGGAGTAGCCGTCGTCACGCGGATAACGGTCAGTCCTCCAACCTCCGTCATAGCGCTCAGCCGTGCTGGAATACCTGCCCATGGAGTCGCGTCTGCGACGAGCATGGCTGTATTCGCTTCCATCGTCAGCCAAAAGCTCGATTTTGTCGATGTTTTTAATCGTGTCCGTCAGCTTGTGCACCGTTTCAAGGTCGCCGCTGGACAGATTTCCGCGCTTGGCATAGCCTTCCAGCTCTTCACAAAGCATCTCGCGCAGCTTGTACATATCCCTCATCGTCGTTCCTCCTTCCTTATGCTACTCGCTCGACGATCAGGTTTGCGTTGGCAACACTAATCGCCTGCGTGCTTGTGTTTCTCGCCGCCACGGTTACGCAGCAGCCGCGCGGCACTTCGACGAAGGCCGCGACGTAGACGTTAAACAGATTCCCTACCGCAGCGGGCGTGACGACGGCCGTCGCGCTCGTCAACGGCTCGCCGTTGATCGCCAGCGCGATGGAGATCGCCTCCACCGTGCCGCCGGTCGGGATGGCGATATTCCCGCCGAAAGAGACTTTGTAGCGCGCCTTGCACTGCTGGGTAAGGCCGCGGAGCGTGACAATGCCCGCGCCTTCTCTGTGGACGATGCACGCTTTCCCGGCGACGGCCGTTTCGGTCAGCGGGACGTTCTGGCCCGCTGCGACGGTCTGCGCGGCAGATGATGTAAATTCAGCCATGATCCTCGTCTCCTTTCAATTTAACGGGCGCGGGCGAATACCCCAATCCAGAAATACCGTTGTATTTTCTCATTGTTTCCTCGAAGGTCGGCGTGTTCAGCTCTCGCAGGGCCTTCATCATCCCGCAATACGTGCTCAGATCCATCATGCTTAACTTTTTCTTGTCGATGGTGGCAAGATAGTCCGTTAAATCCTGCGTCAGTTCTTTCAGGGTTGCCATATCGTTTTTCTCCTTTCAAATAAAGCGGCGAGGCAATGCCCCGCCGCTTGTGTTAGTTTCGGCTCGGGGCCGACCATTTTGCCAGTGTCGGCAAAAAGCTATCTTTATGGGTTTGTCAGGCCGTGCAGCAGCCGTAAGCCGCCGTACCCGCCCACGGGTTGCACGACTGGTAAGCCGGAATCGGCGTCGGGCGAAGCGTGCTCACAAGGTACGTGTTCTGCGCTGCCTGAGACGCCGCCAGCTGCGCCGCAAAGAGCTGCTGATTCTGTTCAGCGATTTTTGCATCCTTCGCTTCGATCCGCTGGGCAGTGAGCGCGTCGAGAATTGCACGCGCGTTCTGATTCTGATTGTCGATCAGATCACGGGTGCTGTTCTGCACGACGTTGCGAGTGTCGCAACCCTGCTGCGCCATGTCATAGCGCACCTGGGCAATCGCCGCACGATTCTCGCAGCAGCATTCCTGGCTCTGCATCTGCATCTGGAAGAGGGTCTGCATCAGCGCAGCCTGCTGGTTGGCGCGGGACAGTTCAGCCGCCTGGAAGCCGCTGCTCATGTTCTGGTTTACGCCCGCAAAGCCCTGAAGCATGGTCGTGTTCTGTGCATAAAAACCGTCACACAGGCCGTTGTTTACGTTGTCCAGCTTGCGTTCGATATTGGCAAAATCGGAGGTGAGCACATAGCCGTCCACAACCCCAGCACCGCCGCCGTTGCCAGCAAAGCCGCCTCCAAAGCCGTTATTGCCCCAACCCAGAAATACAAAGAGGAACAGGATGATGAGGAACCACGCGCCGTTGCCATCGCCGAAGAAGCCATTGCTACGGTTGCCGTTGCCAGTTACCGCCGCGATGTCGGCAGGGGTCATTTCAGAGGTAGTCAAAGACATTATTTTTTCTCCTTTCACACCTTTTTATCCACAAATGCGGCCGCATTTTGTGTTGTATTGTTGAATATTATTTGCAGAAGTGATATAATATATTTGCACGGAATCTTCCATTTTCACACCTCTGCAGAAAGGTATCGCATGGCATGGGCGATGCCTTTTCTGTTTTTTGGGAATTATTGCAGCAAGGATTGAAACATCTGCGCCGCCTGCTGCAACTGATTCAACTGCTGCTGCGACATTTTTCCAGATTGCAGCAGCTTTTCAACCTCTTTTTGCGGATCTCCCTGAAAGTTTTGTCTGAACAGATTAAACTGTTGCACCATCTGTTGGAACTGTCCCAGCCTGCCGGGCATCTGACCACCAGCGAGCGCCTGAAAAAGCGGGTTAGGCATTTACGACTTCCTCCTTTGTAGGCTTTGGCATCAGCGCGTCCACACGAGCGGACAGCGCATCCAGTTCGGCACGGGTCACATATTGTTCAGCAGGCGCCACATGGGCTGCTTGCCTCGGCGTGGCTGTGCGCTCGGTATAATCCAGCACGCGCATGGACGGCATACCGGACGCATCGACGGACTTGATATAGATCGTCTGGCTTTCACTGTCCCACAAGGGGAGCGTGTTGCCCGGTGCCATCAGATAGCTTTTCGCCCCGGTTTCTCCCTGCACCCAGATCATTCCAGTTTGGGGAGGCTGCTGCACCGGCTGCATTGCCGCCTGACGGAGCTGTGCAAGCTGATCCGGCATCGGCTGCGGCTGGTAGTAACTGCCCGGCTGATAATAGTTCGGCATACCCGGATATCCAAATGCCATAATTACCCCTCCTTGTGCCAGTAGTAGATCGGCACTTCTGCGCCGCTGTCCCAGCTGTCGTAATAGTTCCCATCTTGTACGGCAATGACGTGGTCGGACAGTGCAAGCACATATGTGCCCTGCGGATGCTCTTCACAAAAATCTGCGACGGTGTAACAGGTGTCGCAATCGTCGCGGACAAAATCGCGCTGGTATCCGTGCTTTTGCAGGTAGCGCCCCCAAACGTGGTTGGCGTTCGGGAGATCGCAGCGGGCAAAGCCCTCGACGGTCAGCGCCAGATACACCTGATCCCAGCTATCCCCGGTGGCAATGGTGCAGGCACGGACAGCGCAATCCCCGACCGATTTGCCCTGCGGGTTGGGGTTATACGGCATCCATCTTCCCAATTTGACCACCTCCATCTGGTTTAATTGTAAAAAAAAAGCGCCCCCTGCACGATGTCATGCAGGGGACACTTTCGGGACAAAAAGGTGACATTTTAGGGACAAAAAAGCCGCCCTATGGAGAGCAGCTTTCTGGCATTTTAATCTTTGATGACGCTAAGGCACACGAAGTGAAATTCTCGTCCGTCATACCAGGAAATGCAAGGATCATCGCCCCTGTTGGTAAGCACTTCGTCGAGAAGATAATTTTTACCGTCGATCTCCACCAGGATCATGTCAAGGGCGTTTTTGCCAGGCTTAAAGGACTCAGGAATTTCTACCGTTACTGGTTCAGAAACAGTGGCGTAGTCGGTCGGGGCAGTGGTGTAGATAACTTCTTTTTCATGTGCAAGGACTCCGTAGTTGGCGTAGATGGTGGTTTTCATTTTTATGTTCTCCTTTTTGCTTTTTTTGATCAATCGCGTTGCTCAAGATACAGCTCATCACCTACCGCGGTGATGATGTATCTTTCGCTTCCGTCGTATGCAATGCACTCGATGCGGTCATGTGCGTCGTTGTAGTGTGCAGTGCCGTACAGGATTTCGAGATCTTCAAATCCCTCAGAGTCGTCCAGCAAGTCTCCCAGTCTGTTGACCGCTTCCCAATCCGTCTTGACCATTTCAAAGCTGTTCATTTTCTTTTCCTCCTTGTTCAGGGGCTTACCTCCCCTTTACATGCTCTATTATATAAGTTATAACTTATATTGTCA
>ERZ1026780.285-NODE-285-length-42406-cov-10.673632_pt1 | contig 42406 bp, 37 predicted proteins | sample MGYA00380126_ERZ1026780 | MGnify/ENA primary metagenome ERZ1026780 (study PRJEB33269, sample SAMEA4719762) | human gut metagenome | biome: human-associated habitat; feature: organic feature; material: feces | place: Cameroon | collected 2013-10 ... | reverse complement strand
GGCATGGAAACTCGTTTCCAATGACGCAAAGCGCACAGTCGCACCGCCAAATGCAAAGCATTTCACGTTGCTCCAAGGCTGTTTTTTATGTTGTTGTTTTTGATTCCATTCACAATTCGGCAACAAAGCATAATTTATCCCCACAAATTTTCCACTGATCCCCCCAATCCCCCACCATTCCCTCATAAAAGTGTAGTAAAACCCAGATTATTCCCTCATAAAAGTGTGGTAAAACACCGATTATTCCCTCATAAAAGTGTGAAAGGTGTTGCTTTTTACGCTGATAATCACTAACTTTGTTGTATTATAAAAATCAGTTGTAAAATGAAGAGAAAAATCTATGATTCCTTACTGGCTTGGAAAGCAGATTCAGATCGCAAACCTCTAATTTTGGAAGGTGCCCGTCAGGTAGGGAAAACTTATATTTTGATGGAGTTTGGCAAGTGTGAATACGATAACCTTATTTACATTAACTGTCAAAATAATTCATTCATGCAGAATTTGTTTACAATGGATTTCGATATGGAACGAATTTTGCGTGATATTTCAGCTTACGCTGGTCAGGGAATTGTGCCGGGAAAAACCTTGATTTTCTTCGACGAGGCACAAGATGCTCCTCGCTGTGTAGAGGCTTTGAAATATTTTTGTGAGGATGCTCGCGAACAGCATGTGGTGGTGGCAGGCTCTTTATTGGGATTACTGACTCATCAGAATGTGTCGTACCCAGTGGGGAAGGTCAATACGTTGCAATTGTACCCTATGTCGTTTGAGGAATTTTTGTGGGCAAAATCCGAGGACATACTTTGTGAAGTGCTTGACGAAATGGATTGGCGTTCGATTATGCCTTTGGACAATAAATTGCAAGACCTGTTGAGGCAATATTACTATGTGGGAGGTATGCCCGAAGTGGTGCGAAGCTATGTGACGGATAAAGATGTTCTGAAGGTGCGACAGATTCAGAATGAGATTCTGAAGAATTATAATAATGACTTCAGCAAACACGCAGGTGATGAAACACAACGCATTCGCATGGTGTGGAAATCGCTTCCGTCGCAACTTGCCAAGGAAAACAAGAAATTCATATATGGAGCGGTGAAAAAGGGCGCACGAGCAAAAGATTTTGAAAAAGCGGTGCAATGGCTTGTTGATGCGGGGTTAGTATATAAAGTGTCGCGATGCAAGAACCCATCTATCCCGCTTCCTGTGTATGAATACGAGAGCGCTTTTAAACTCTTTATGCTCGATGTGGGATTGTTAGGTGCCATGTCTGGTGTTCCTGCTCGCTTGATGCTCATAAACAGCGATGTGTTTATGGCTGCGAAAGGCGCATTCACTGAGAATTATGTGTTGCAGCAGTTGTTGGGGGTGGGTGACCTGTATATCTACTATTTCAGCAAAAACAACTCTACACAAGAAATTGATTTCCTTGTTCAATCGGGTGAACGAGTGTTGCCTGTGGAAGTGAAAGCCGAAGAAAATGTGAAAAGCAAGTCGCTACGAGTCTTTGTGTGTGACGACCATAAAGAAAAGAACCTCAAAGCCGTAAGGTTGAGTATGAAGGGATATGTCGACCAAGAATGGATGGAAAATGTGCCTCTCTACGCCACAGCCAGTTTCTTCAAAAAAATCAAGCACAATTCCAGCATTTAGTGATTGCGTAAACAGCCTTTCGCCAAAACGTGATTTATGGGGGGGAATGGATTTGGATATGTGTTTATTTTGCCAAATCGTCCACACGCGGATACCGATTTAATATGTGTAGTTGGTGTGATTGACTTTTACACCGATTAAATCCATTTACACCCAATTTACACCTGTTTTTTATTTTTGTTCAAATTGTTAATGGATTTTCAATGGGTTAAATAGGCGTTTTTGTTTCAGTCCCCCAGTATTTTTCCACTGAACCGAGTTTTAATATGTGTTTTTTTCTTAATTTTGTGGGATAAATTGGAATTAATGATGAAGATACGGTATTTTCTTTATGCCTTATTGGTGATTGTGCTCGCTTCTTGCGGAGGCGGTGAGGCCAAAAAGGTGGAGTCTGCTGAAAAGAAGCAGGCGCAGTTGCTCACGATGGAGCAGTGTGATGGATATGTGAAAGCCACAATCCAAGACCCTTGGAACGATGGCAAAGTGCTCCACACCTACATTCTTGTGCCTCGCGATTCGGCTATGCCGAAGCAGCTTCCAGAGGGCACTGTGGTGCGCACGCCTATTCAAAATGCGCTGGTGTATAGCGAGGTGCACGCAAGTTTGATGCGTGAACTCGGCGGTTTCGGTGCGGTGAAGGGCGTATGCGATGCCAACTATTATACCGATGCCCAAGTGCTCAGCGGCGTGAAGGCTGGCACGATTGCCGACTGTGGCAACTCCATGTCGCCCACCATCGAGAAGGTGATAGCCATGAAGCCCGATGCCATTCTGCTTTCTCCATATCAAGATGCCTCGTATGGGCAAATCGAGAAGATGAACATTCCTATCATTGAATGTGCCGACTATCTGGAATACACTCCGCTGGGACGTGCCGAATGGGTGAAATTTTACGGTGCGCTGCTTGGCAAATCGGCTCAAGCCGACAGTCTGTATGAAGCCGTGGCTGGGCGCTACCGTGCCATTGCCGAAAAAGCGGCTACGGCTAAAAGCAAGCCCTCCGTTATCACCGAGATGGTGATTAGTGGCGTGTGGGCTGTGCCTGGAGGCAATAGTTACATGGCGAAAATCATTGCCGATGCCGGTGGCGCCTATCCTTGGGCTGCCGACAAGAGCACTGGTTCGCTCTCGCTCGACTTCAACCAAGTGCTGGCAAAGGCGCAAAAGGCTGATTACTGGTTCGTGAAGTGGACCGGAATCAATTCGCTTGCCGACTTGCAAAGCCAATACGACCTGAACAAGAGTTTTGAGGCGTTCAAGCAAAAGAAAGTGTGGGCGTGCGACACCGAAAAATCGCACTTCTTCGTGCGTGTGCCATTCCACCCCGATTTGCTGTTGAGCGAATTTGCGGCAGTGCTTCACCCCGAACTTTTCCCCGACGTTAAAACCGAATTTTATTACAATCTGAAATAATGGGCCATTCTTCATCACGTAGGTTTTCGCTCACGGTGATACTGCTGTTGGCGCTGCTGGTGCTGCTGGTGGTGGCTTGCCTTGTGTTTGGCTCCGTCGATATTGACGCGTCGGCGGTGCTGAGCATCGTGATGGGCAACGAGAGCGACAACGAGGCTTGGAACATCATCGTGCTTCAAACTCGCATCCCCATGATTCTCACCGCTGCGCTTGCTGGCGCGGCATTGGCTATTTCGGGACTTTTGCTCCAAACCACCTTCAACAATCCGCTGGCTGGCCCGTCGATTCTTGGCGTGAGCACCGGCGCAGGACTTGGTGTGGCGGTGGTGATGCTTGCCATGGGCGGCACTATCGGCAAGATGATGGGCGATGTGGCGATAGGTGGCTACATTGCCACGCTGATAGGCGCATTCATTGGCGCAGGCGCGGTGATGCTGGTGCTGATTGTGTTTTCGTCGATAGTGAAAAGCAGCACGATGCTGCTCATTATTGGTATGCTTGTGAGCTATTTGGCTTCGAGTGTGGTGCAACTGCTCAATTCCGTAGCCACCGAAGAGGGCGTGCACAGTTATGTGGCGTGGGGATTCGGTAATTTCTCAGGCGTGACTAATGCGCAAATGCCGCTCTTCGCCTCGCTCATCATCGTTGGGCTTATTGGCTCGGTGATGATGGTGAAGCCGCTCAACGCCCTTCTGTTGGGCACTCGCTACGCCGAAAATTTAGGCGTGAACACCCACCGCACACGCATCGCCTTGCTCACGGTGACAGGTCTGCTCACAGCCGTGGTCACTGCCTATTGCGGTCCGATTGGTTTCCTCGGACTGGTGGTGCCACACATTGCCCGACTTATGCTCGCCACCAGCAACCACAGTCGCCTCATACCGGTCACTATCCTTGCAGGAGCCGACATCGCCTTGTTTTGCACGCTTTTGAGCGTGGGTGGCGACCATGGTGTGATACCAATCAACGCCATCACACCCATCATTGGCGTACCCATCATTCTCTATATTATTTTGAATCGTAGAAAAATACAATATTTCAACTGACACTATCATGGCAATATTTGAAACTCAAAATCTCGCAGTGGGATATACCCACGGAAAGCAAACCACCACCTTGCTCAGTGGTTTGAACCTTTCGCTGGATAGTGGGCAGTTGGTGGCACTGCTTGGGCAAAACGGCGCAGGCAAGTCAACACTCATTCGTGCGCTCACGTTTGCCACGAAGGCCATCGAAGGCAAAATTCTGCTGCATGGCGTGGATTTCGACACCATCACCAAATCAGAGCGTGCGCGCCTCTTGGGGCTGGTGTCCACCGAGCGTATTCAGGCAGGCGCACTCACCGTAAGCGAACTGGTGGGACTTGGCCGTCAGCCCTACACGGGCTTTTTGGGCCGATTGAGCGACGACGACCGCGCTATCGTGGCGGACGCTATCCGCAGCGTGGGCATGAGCCACAAGGCTGAGAGTTTTGTGGCAAATTTGAGCGATGGCGAGCGCCAAAAGGTGATGATCGCACGAGCCTTGGCGCAGCACACGCCCATCATTGTGCTCGATGAACCTACCGCCTTCCTCGATGCCGCAAGTCGAATCGAAACCATGCAACTCCTTGCCGCCCTTGCCCACGAGCAGGGCAAAGCCATCTTGCTATCCACCCACGACATTTCACGCTCGCTCATGCTCACCGACCAGTTGTGGGTCATCACACGCGACCGCCAAGTGCTCACCGGTGCCACCCCCGAAATGGTGCGCAGCCAAGCCATGAACCAAGTGTTCGCCAACCCCTCCATCACCTTCAACCCCACCCACTGCGACTACGAATCCACCCCTCCCGAAAACCAAATTACGCTATAGCGTCAGGAAGCATGTTCTTTTGTTGTAATATGTCAGGAAAATAGGGGGGATTAGAAGCGGTAGCCTATGTTGAATTGGGCGTCGGCTTCTTGGTTGTTGATGTGGAGGTTTTTGGAGTTGCTGAAGCCGTAGTAGCGGTAGTTGACGAGGAGGGAGAGCACGTAGCGGCCGAGGCTGTAGTTGGCGGCGAAACGTGCGAAGGCGTTGACGCGGAAATCGGGGCGGCCGTTGTCGGAAGGGTCGTAGAATTTTGGGTCGTCGCCATACATGGCTTCGTATTGCTTGCGGTCGGCCTCGGAATTGAATTTGGCGCGGTGCATCAGGTTGGAATAAAGCGAGAACATGGGCACTGCCGAGAGGTGGAAGAGCAGTTTTCCACCATACAGCGAGTAGTTGTAGCCGTAGCCAAAGCCCACCGACACTTGCTGGGTGCGGTAAACGTCGAAGTCGGAAATCAGTATGTCTTTCACGGCGTAGCGGCTCTGATAGTAGTTGGCATACACCATCATACTTCCCGCGCTGCGCTTCTGCACCATGTCGGCAAACAATCCAGCCGAGAGCGAAAATTTGCGATGGTTGAACACATAATAGCCTTCACCAAAGAATATGTTGATGTGGTGCTTGCCCGATTCTATGCGCTCGTCTTTCACGAAGTCGATTACCTTTGAGATTTCCTCTGCCTCATCGGGGTGGTCGTGCACATACTGCTGAAGCACGTCTTGCATACCAAAACGCTTACTACCAGCCACCGAGTTGATGCTCTTGTAGCGCAAGCGGAATCCCCACACCGAACCGTTTTTCGCCAGTCCGTAACTGGCGCTGTAATTGTTGCGGATAGGAATGGGGATTTCCAAAGCGAAGCCTTTCCAGTCGATGCCCAACTCCATTTCCGCTTGCTGCGTATGGGCATTGATTTTATAGTAGGCGCCATCGCGCAAGCCTGGGATTCGCTTGTTGATAGACTCCGGAAAATAGAACGGAATGAGGTTGCTGTAGTTTTGCCAGTATCCGTATGCGCCCAAATACACTTGGCGGTTGAGTTTCGGAATGGTTTGATAGGTGGTGTCGATGCCCGAAAGTTGTCCTTCTTCAAGAAATCGGTCGATTTTTACCAGAAATTTGCCGAAGCCGTGGTCCCAGTATGAGCGTTTCTTTGGCGATGCAGCCACCACTGCTTTCTTGGCAGGAAATTCGGTATTAGAAGCCGAGAATGCCGAATCCACCGCCATGCTATCCACCACCGCTTCCTGCGCGGCACAAGGCAGCACAGCGAGGGCGAGAATGATGATAGCGTAGAGTGATTTCAGCATTTTTATTTATATTCTGAATAAGAAAAGCGCAACCTGTGGCTGAAAAACCAGCCAAGGGTGCGCTTGTGAAGAGTTTTGTCTATATATCAAAAAGCATTATTGTGGTTTAGAGCTTAGAGAATTGCTCAAACACTTTTTCTGCAATGGCAGCCATCTGCTCGGCTGGCACATCCTTCTTGTTTTTGAAGTTCATGTCGCCTTCAGTGTTGATAGGTACGAGATGGATATGGCAGTGTGGCACTTCCAGTCCAAGCACAGCCACGCCAATGCGCTCGCAAGGCACAGCGGCCTTCAACGCCTTTGCCACCTTTTTTGCGAATTGCCACAGTCCGGCATATTCCTCGTTTTCGAGGTCGAAGATATAGTTCACTTCGTGCTTAGGAATGACGAGCGTGTGACCTTCGTTCACAGGATTGATGTCGAGAAACGCATAGTAGTTCTCGTCTTCGGCACACTTGTAGCTTGGTATTTCGCCAGCCACGATTTTGCTAAAAATTGATGCCATTGCTTTATATAGTTTTAAAATTTTATACTCCGATTTCCACGATTTGGAACTGCATTTTGCCTACAGGGGCTTGCACTTCCACAATATCGCCCACCTTGTGGCCAAGAAGTCCCTTGGCAATAGGAGTGGTGATAGAGATTTTGCCTTCCTTCAGATTCGCTTCAGTTTCACTTACGATAGTGTATGTCATTGAAGCACTGTTCTTAAGGTTCTTGATAGTCACTTTATTCATAAGAGCGACTTCCTCGGTCTGAAGTTTTGACTGGTCGATGATGCGTGCTGTGGCCACGAGAGTTTTAAGCTCAGCGATTTTAGCCTCAAGCATACCTTGACGCTCCTTAGCGGCATCGTATTCGGCATTCTCAGAGAGATCGCCTTTCTCACGTGCCTCTTGGATAGCACGCACGACATCGGGGCGCTCTACACTTTCGAGGTGCTTGAGCTCCTGCATCTTTTTGTCGTACCCTTCTTGGGTCATGTAGCTGATAGCCATGGTAAAAAATGTGTTATAAAATAGTTAGTAAAAGAAACGAAAGAATCTCATATTAAGATGAGATTCCTCGTCACATATTCGTTCATTATTAATTACTATGCAAAGGTAACAACTATTTTCCACAGTATCAAATTAAACTGACTTATTTTCTACTTTATTAACCTTTTATCGTGTCCAGAGGCGCTTTATCAGCACTGCGCTCACAAGCGTCACCACCACGGTCACAGCCACCGCCATAGCGGTCAGATTATACTGCATAGCCATCATCACAGCCGAAGCGCTGCAAAGGGCGAAAATGGTGGTGAGCAGGCTCGACGGAGTGAGTTGCAAACCATAGTGCCAGCGATACACCAGATATATCATAGCGGTGTAAATGATATACCACACCATAAATGAGATGCCAAGTCCTGTGAGTCCCCACAACTGGTAGAACCACACATTCAGCCCGAAGCCGATGACATCGCTCACAGCTTCGGTGATGAGGAACATCTTGCCGTCGCCCTTTGCCAGAATTACAAATGCCATGCACCACGACAGCGTGCGCCATACAATGCCAATCATGCCCCATGAGATGAGCGAGTAAATCACATCGAAACTGGGCGCATACAGAATCCACACAATAGTGCCACGCAGGAGGATGAACAGTGCCACAATGGGAGCCATCACCAGCATCGACACCTTGAGTTCCTGCGACACAAAGGCGGTGAGGCGAAGTCGGCTCGTAGCCACTCGCGCTAAGCGTGGATAATACTCCATGCCGAGGGCGGTGAGCACCAGTCCGGTGTATTTGTTCACAAGGGTGTAGCCAGCCTGATAATAGCCCACCTCAGCCGTGCCAGCCACATTGTTGAGCCACGCATTAAACACATAGCCCATGAGCGTGGTGATGAACAATCCAGCGGTCATGTAGATGCCCAGTTTCACGAAGTCTTTTCCTATGGCGAAAGTCTGTCGGTGGGTGAGTGGGGCAGCGGCGTGGTCTTTGTCACGGAAAATCCATGCGAAAATCAGACAGCCGGCGGCGTAGGCGATAATCGACGGCACCACGCTGTCTTCGCCAAGATAATAGAACATGGGCACACTCAGCACCAAACCGAAAATGGTGCCCCACATAGTGGCGTGGGCAAGGCGCTTGAGTTTTGCCAAACCTTGCAGCACGGCATGTTCGCCATTGGTCAGCGCCACAAACAGCAATGCTACCGACAGCGCCACGAAGCCCCAAATGTGGTCGGAATTGCCAAAGGTCCATTCGCTCAACAGCGGCGACATGGCGATGGTGAAAACCACCCCTGCCATGCCCAGCCACAGCGACCATCGCCGCACGGCAGTGATGACGCGCGAAATGTGCCCTTGCTCGGCGGCGTTTTCGTGGGCTTGCGAAATGTCGCGCACGCTGCTTTGGCGAATACCCAGGTTGGTGGCAGTGTTGAGCATGTCGAGAGCCTGGTTAAACAGGCCGAAAAGTCCCATGCCCACCGGACCAATCCACATTGCCACGAGTTTGGTGCGCACGATAGAGCAGATAATGCCTATCATCTGAACACCTCCGAAGATGCCCATCGCCTTCATTGCCATGCGAGAGATAGAATTACGCTCTGCCATACATTCCTATGCTTGAAAAAAATGGAGTTTACAGTTTGATTTTATAGGAGCTGTACACGATGCCTCTGCCACCCAAACGCGACTTCTGCTGCACCAGCCCTTCGTTGAGCCATTGACCGTGGTCCTCGTTTGAGATGCCAAAATCGAAATAGGCGTATCCCGAATCTTTCGACTGGTCGATCAGATGGCGGAACAGCAATGCCAACGCCTTGCGCTCGCGCCCTTCAGCCGACGAGGCGATATACTGGCTGTGCGCCACGGTGTGGGTGAAAAACATCACCACGCCAGCCACAATCCGCCCATCGCAGGTGGCGGTGTAGAGTTTGATATTTCCGGGAAAACGGCTGTGGAGCAATTTGATTTCCTCCACCGAGTGCACGGGCTTGGTCTCGTGGCGCGAGGCAAGCACCTCTTCCAGCACATGCCAATAGCATTCCCAGTCGGTGCTTTCGCCCACTTCCACTCCAGCCCTTCTGGCGGAGTTCACGGCGCGCTTGTTGCCACGGTCGAAATCGAAAGGATTGGAGAGCAGCACCGAAGTGGAGATATTGCACTCGGTGAGCACCGCTCCTGCACGGAAAAGCGCATACAGGTCTTCCTCCGCAGGGTAGCGGTGGTAGATGTGTGGCACAGGCTTGTAAACCACCGTCTCAAAACCCTCGTTTTTCAGCCATTCAGCCGCACTTTGCATCACAGCCATCATCACCGTGGCATCGAAGTGCTTGACCTGGTGAAGCCAACCTCCGTAGGTGAGCCCTTGGTGGCTAAAGAGCGTTTTGCCCACCACATTGGCAGGCAGCACCGCCACCAGTCGCTCATCGCTGTACGCCATTAGCGAATGGTCAGTAAAGCGGTCGCTGTGGTAGTCCATATACGCACGCTGGTGTAAGAACGTGGCGTTGCAGCACGAAGCCACAAACTCGTCCCACACGGCTTGTTGCTCAGGGGTGTATGTTTTTATCTCAATCATTCTTCAGAAAATATACCCAAAAGACTACTGCCCGAAACCCTTGTGTAGTTGGAAGGGATTTTTGCATCGATGGTCACACGTTCGTTCCAGGTGAAGCCGCTGTAATCGAGCGCAAGCGACATGGGCGATTTTCCAATTTTGGTCGCCATGTTCACTTTAGTGGCAATGTAGCCGGCGAGCGAGGTTTTCACGCCAGAGTAATCCACCGAATAGGTGGCAACTTTCTCCGACTTCACCACAGGCGTCACTTCGAGCGACTTGATGTGGTAATTCTTGTCGAACTTGAAATCATATTCAAATCCCTTGTATTGCTCTTTGGGGCGCACCATGTAGGTGCCGTCGATATTAGCGAGGGTCACCAGACTTGCCATGCCGCTGTTGAGCGTGCCGTTGCCAAGAATGAACGCACGGCCCAAGAAAATGTCTTGCAATGTGCTCACATCAATGGGAATGCCCGAAGTGAGCAGTTTGGCTGATTCTAAGATGTAGCGTTTGTGCAGTTTGTCGATCACCAAAAGCGTGTCGCCCACAATCACCAATCGCGCCACCTCCATAATGCCCATTGGGCGAACGGAAATGTAGATGCTCTTGCCACGCTCCATGCGAATCTGCATCGACGAGGAAAGTGGTTTTGAACCGCCAATCGACACGCTGCCGCCTGCTTTCAGCGTGGTCCATGCGCCGAATGAGTTGGCAATTTTTGCCACATGGCTCACTTGTGCTGTGGTGGGGGCTGCTGTGGTTGTAGTCGTTGTGGTAGTTGTTGTTTTGGTGGTGGTAGTCGTCGTTGTGGTTGTGGTGGTCACTTTTTGAGTGTCTGGTACCGCCACTTTTTGTGAGCCGCACGAAGCCGTAAGGGCTGCGAGGGCTATTATCGGAAGAATATGTTTTGCTATTTTCATATTGCTATGTTGTTATTTGTCGTCTGTGTTTTCTTTCGTGTCGGCGGGCTGGAGTTCCAAAGCCAACTTTTCCACCTTTTCGAGCAATTCCTTGTTGCCGGCATCGAGTTCGAGGGCTTTTTTCCACTGCTTGAGTGCCTCCTGCTTGTTGCCCACCGCCAAAAGAATGTCGCCGTAATGGTCGTAGATGTCCGACGAAGGTCGGCGCTCGTTTTTAATCGCCATTTCAATATAGAGTTGCGCCATAGTGTATTCCTTGCGCTTGTAGAACACCCATGCGTAGGTGTCGAGGAAAGTGGCATTCTGTGGCTCCGCCTGAACGGTTTTCGCGCTCATTCGCTCCGCCTTGTCGAGGTCGCGGTTGCAGAGCGTGAGGAAGTAGGCGTAATTGTTCAGAATGCTCACATTGTTGGGGTCGATTTCTATGGCTTGGTCGTAGAGCGCAAAAGCCCCGATGGTGTCGCCCATCGAGAATTTGGCATCGCCCATGCCGCCCAAAAACATAGAGCGGTGCTCCGTGTCGGTGCTGTCCACCGCCACAAGAGCCTTTTTATATACCTCTATGGCTTTGTCGTATTGCTTGATGTTGTAGTAGGCTGGGGCGATGTAGCCGTAAAGTTCAATGTTGTTGGGGTTCAACTCTATGGCACGGTCGCCGGCTGCGATGGCTGCTTCGTAGTTTTCTGAAATGATGTTGAGCACCAGTAGCCTGTTCCACGCCTGCGCATCGGTAGGGTCGAGGTTCACGGCGTAGTCCATCTGTTCGGCGGCACCCTTCATATCGTCTTTAGCGGCGAGATAATCGCTGAAAAGCATACGGATTTGTGGTTCGTTGGGGTGTTGCTCAATCAGCACCTTGAACAGATTTTCGGTGCGTGCCGACGAATCCTTTGCCACCAGCAAATGGCGTGCGTAGTCAGCAAGCACTTCCACCTTGCTCGCCACATCGAGGTCTTTCGACACCAGTGCCTGATAGGTCTGCTGGTCGTAGTTCACCGAGTCGCCGATGGCGTTGTAGAATTGCGCCTTGGCGAGATAGGTGGCGCCATTTTCCGGCTCGTATTGCTGTGCCTTGTCGTAGTAGGTGAGCGCGCTGTCGCGTTCGCCAAACATCAGCAGCATATTGCCCATCGCCAAATTATAGTCCACATTGCGTGGCGCGGTAGCCAAGAGCGAACGCATTTCGCCGATAGCCCCCACAGTATCGTTGAGTGCCTGGTAGGCACGCACTTTCCTTGCCGAGAGTTGCACCGACTGCCCTTGCCACTGCTGCACGCTGTCGTAGGCGGCAATGGCGTTGCGGTAGTCCTCCAGTCGGGCGTAGGCATCGGCAATGCTCAGTTGCACCTCCACGTTGTGAGGATTGCGCTCGGCTTGAATTTTCAGCACACGAAGCCCCTCCTGCACCTGATTGGCAATCATATTGCCGTTGGCGTAGAGCATCGCCTCGTATTTGTCTTCGGGGTGCGCGTCCACATGCTTGCGCATCATGCGCAGCGACGACGAAAACAGGCTGTCGGACACGCTCAAATTCGATTTCATCAATCGGCTGTAGCCCAAATAATATGCTATCGCCGAATTTTCGGGGTCGAGCGAATGGGCATACTGGAGCAAGTGGTGAAACGCATCATCACGCCCCATATTGCGTTGCTTTTCCGCCTCCAAAAATATGTATTCCGCCTTCACACGGTCGTCTTCCGATATGGCTTTACGGTCGGAAGCCATCAGTTTATCGGCAAAAGGCAACACCGTGAGCATCAGCAGAATGGCGGCGCAAAGCGATTGTGTGTATCGTAGGTTCATCGTTTTGGATTATTTTGTGCCAGTGTGGCCAAAGCCACCTGCTCCACGTTCAGTTTCGTCAAGAGCCTCCACGGCTTGCCAAACCACCGTCTCGTGGCGTGCAATCACCATTTGGCAGATGCGCTCGCCATGCTCAATCGTTTGTGGCTCATTGCTCAGATTCACCATAATCACGCCAATGTCGCCACGATAATCGGCGTCGATGGTGCCGGGAGTGTTGAGCAAAGTGAGTCCACGCTTCAGCGCCAAACCGCTGCGAGGGCGCAACTGGCACTCAAATCCTTCAGGCAGCGCAATCGACACGCCTGTGGGAATCAGTCGGCGTTCGAGCGGCTGGAGCGTAACAGGCTCATCGAGCCAAGCACGGAGGTCCATACCAGCACTCAGCGGCGTGCCATAGGCAGGCAACTGATTCGGACTCTTATTCACTATCTTCACATTAATTGTTTCCATATCCAAACGTATTATTTAAAATCATACATTAATATTAACGGACACCACGCCCATTAAATTGCGAATTTACAAATTTTCCCTTAAACACACATTTATTTTCACACACATTAAGATGCAAAGAGGGCATCGATGGTCACTTCTGCTTGGCAAACCGACGACCCACTGCCAGTGCCCACGCCGTAGGTGGTGATAAATGTGCCTATCAAACCATAGCGGGTGTGCGAAGCCTCACGGAAAGCTGCCATTCTCTGACGCACACGCTCGGCATAATCAGGCGTGATGTTATATTTGTCGGTAGAGAATTTTATTTCACACACATTGATTAAGCGATCGGCACGCTTTATAAGCAAGTCGATTTGAGCGTCGGGCACATTCCAAGTGCTAATTTCGGTGGCAATGCCATCGATGTGTAGTGCTTGCTTAATTTGGTCGGTGTGCGATAGGCATACAGTCTCGAATGTCAGCCCTTGCCACGAGTTGAGTTTGGGCAACCCTATGGAGTGTGTCCAATATTGTTTGTCTTTCGACTTGTCGGATTCAATGAATTTCAAATAGAACAATGTGTAATGGTCCACCAATCGGTACACGCTTTTGCTTGCAGCACGGTTGAATTGGGCAAACGAGGCGATAAATCCACATTTTTCCAAATTTGTGAGCACTGTAGTAAGCCCACCCCCCTGTATGGCTGTGGCTTTGATGATTTCATTTCGTGTCATACCGCCTTTGTGGGCAAAAAGGGCTTTCACCACTTCTAAATAACGGTCGGCGTTTTTGAAAAGCGCACTGTAAAGTTCCTGAAACTCGTTTCTCAAACGTGCACCACCAGCAAAAAACAGACGGTCGATATTTGCAGGCAGTCCATATTCTGGTTGCAAAAGACTTAGATAAAAAGGCACGCCACCCAGTATCATATAGGTTTGCACAATCGCATAGCGGTCCCAACTAAAGCCTCTTGACTGCAAATACAGTTCCGTTTCTCTCAATGTGAACGAATTGATATAGAGCATTCGGGTGATACGGTTGTGGAGTCCTCCCTGATTGGCTTCAAGATTATCCGACATCCACGACGTGGCGGAACCTGTGGCTATGAACACGATGTCGGAGCGTCTTACAGCCCACCCATTCCAAAAATTTTCCAGTGCATTCACAAATTTCGATTTCGGGGTGTCGATCCAGGGCATTTCGTCAAAGAAAACCACCTTTCGCGATTCCGGTGAGTTTTCAAGCAGTAGTTCAAGTGCGTGGAAAGCCTCAAACCACGACGACAATTTAGGAGCATAGGCAGATCCGCTATATTTTTGAAGTGCCCATGCAAAGTTTTGCAACTGTTCCGAATTGGTCAGTTTATGACCGCCAACATAACTGAAAGCATATTTGCCTTCAAAATATTGTTCCACAAGAAAAGTTTTGCCAACACGCCTACGACCGCATATCGTCACAAATTCCGATTGCCCCGAAGTCATACAGCGATCCAATTCTTGTATTTCTTTCTCTCTACCAATTAATTGTGCCATATCATTCACATCATTAAATATACACAAAGATACCTTTTTTCTTGGGTTTTGGCAAATAAGTTTGCAAATAACTTGCCAAAACTCGATATTTTCCTCGGTTTTGGCAGATAATTTTGAAAATAACTTGCCAAAACTTGATATTTTTCTTGGTTTTGGCAGATAATTTTGTAAATACCTTGCCAAAACTGGGGGGGGTAAATAAAATAACAGCCGTTTTTGGGGAACGGCTGTTAATTGGGTATCTTGGGTTTTAAAGGAGGGTGTCAAATTTAACGATTCATCATAACGCAGGGACATGCCTTCGGCATGTTTCGATGCAATCCACAATGTATCAACGCCTTGTTAACATGCCAAAGGCATGTCCCTACGCTATGGCGCTGTCATTTTTGGTGATTTGACACATCCTCTTGATTCTTTTGGGGATTAGAAGTAGAATTCTTCTTTTAGTTTGTCGTAGAAGAGCATTCCTTCTGCCACTTGGCGGGCTACATCTTTGCCCTTGCTTTCTTGCACGATGGCGAAACCGAATGCGCTGGCTGCCGCAGGACCGTTGCCTGTGACGATGTTGCCGTCGATTGCCACTGGTGTGTAGCCCACGATGGCTCCTGTCATGCCACGCTCCATGCCTGGGTAGCAAACTGCGTGTTTGCCCTCAAGCAGTCCGAGAGGGCCGAAAACCACTGATGGCGAAGCGCAGATGGCTGCAATTTTTCCGCCTTTGGAATTTTGCGCGATAAGAGCGTTGGTGAGAGGTTTGCACGCGGCAAGGTTGCTTGCGCCAGGCATTCCGCCGGGGCAAATCAGCCACTCAGCATTGTTCAGATTCACTTCACTAATCAGCGCATCGGCTTTCACGGTCACGCCATGGGCTCCTTCTGCCTCAAGTGTGTCGTTGATACTCACTGTCACCACTTCCATGCCTGCTCTGCGCATGATGTCAACTGGGGTTAAGGCTTCCACTTCTTCGAAGCCATTGGCTAAAAATACAAATGATGTGTTCATGTGGTTATGGGTTTAAATTATTTTGCAATAAAATTAGTGCATTTTTTTGTTTTTACCAAACTAAATAAGCAAAATGCGCAGTTTTTAACCCAAACCGGTCATTAGGGCTTGTGGTATTTCGGGGTTTTAGAAGAATGAATTTTGTTTGTTTTTAATGAGTGATAGCGAGCTATTACGAATTAAAAACAAGCAAAAGGCATCTTATAAAAGCCGAAAGACCGCAAGAAGTATTCTAAAAATCCTCATACGGCCTAATGACCGATTTGGGTTTAAACTTTTATTCTGCTGATTAGTCAAAATCCCAAATTGCGAATTTGGTTAAGAGAAATTAATCGTGTAAGTTTGTAAAAAAATATTTTAGCGATGTCAAAGTTTATAGAAAAGACTCTCGAAGACGGAGAATCAATCATCTTCAAAGGACGACTTCATTGGACATTTAACTGGCAATACACCTTTGGTGGAGCGGTTTTGGCTGTCCTCGGTTTGGTAATGCTGATTATGGGGCTAACGGGCGACAAAACGCCGTTTACCGTGTGTGGCACTATCGGTTTCGTGGTGGGCGTATGTTTTGTGCTGTGGGGCTATTTTATCCGCAGCAAGACATCTTTTGCAGTCACTAACCACCGCTTCATTCAGAAAGACGGCATTTTGAGCATCAAGATGACGGAAATTCCACTTTTCAAGATTGAGACCGTGAACCTTTACCAAAGCCTTTGGCAACGCCTTTTCTCCACAGGTTCAATAGAACTGGTGGGCAGTGGTGGCACTAACCACAAGGTGGACTACATTCAGTCGCCATTCGAGGTGCGCAAAATCCTCACCACCAGAATGAAAGCCAACCACGACCAAGGGGAGTGATTTTTGGTTAGAGGTTAGCGGTTAGGGGGGTGGGAGCACTCGGAGTAATCAGAGAGATTCGCTCTAATTTCTATCTTCTAATCTCTTTTTCTCATTTTGTAGGTGGCGAAGGCGAGCACGATGAGGAAGCCTGCCAAGGGGACGAAGAAGGGGAGCACCAGCGAGGTGTTGTCGGCAATGATTCCCATCAGCAGGAATGCACAGCCGCCCACAGGTGTCATCATCATATAGGATGAAGCACGCTTTTTCTGCTGAGCGTCGAGCCCCGTAAGTGAGAGGGAGAAGATGGTGGGGAACATGATGGCCTCGCAAGCGAAGTTGAGCACAAGCGCATAAAGCGAGATTTCGCCACCGAAAAGCACACCGCACATACATGCCACACTACCCACAGCGCAGCAGAACAGCACCTTCGTGGGGTGCACGAACTTCATTACCCATGCGCCCAAAAATCTTCCACCCATAAATATGAACAGCGCAAGCGAGAGCAGGCGAGAGGCTTCCACATTGGTGGCAACGCTTTCGCTGGTGAGGAATATCACAAAATAACTGTTGATGCTGATTTCTGCCACCTCGTAGGCGAGCAGCGCCAGAAATCCGAAAAGCACGGCCTTGCCTAATTTTCCACTCGTTGGGGTGTGCGTGGCGCTTTCCTCTTGAGTGATTTCTGGAAGTTTCACACGAGCGAAAATGATGGCCACGGCTATCACCACAATGCCCATCAGCATGTAGGGCATGGAAATGTCGCCGCCCGAAAACAGGTATTCGCCCAGCACAAAAGGAGCAAGCGCACAGCCCATGCCGTTGAACGACTGCGAGAGGTTGAGGCGTGAGGTGGCTGTGTCTTGCGGACCGAGTTCGGTTGCGTATGGGTTGGCTGAGGTTTCGAGGAAGGTAAGACCGATGCCGATGATAAAGAGGCACGCTAAAAATGCGGGAAGTGTGCCAATGGCAGCCCCTGGGATAAACAGCAATGCGCCTGTGGCATAGAGCAGTAAACCACACACCACGCCATAGCGGTAGCCGTAGCGCGAAATAAACAGCCCGGCAGGAATGGCGGTGAGGAAGTAGGCAAGATAGGTGGTCACCTGAATCATTGCCGATTGTGTGATGCTGATGCTCATCGCCTCACGGAAGTGCTGGTTGAGCACATCGAGAATGGCTCTCGCAAATCCCCAGAGGAAAAACAGCGAGGTGATGAGAATGTAGGGCAGGAGATATTGTTTTGATGTAAGTTTCATAGATTGCGAAAATTAATGCGATGATGTGTTATGAATTGCGGTGGAGAAGATCCATTGCACGAAGGTAACTCGACGAGAATGGACCGGAGTGCTCAAGTTTGATGGTGCTCACAGCGGCGGCAAATCTGCCAGCCTCTTCCACATTCGCCCCTTGCGCGCGGCGGTAGATGTAGCCCATCACATAGGTGTCGCCACAGCCTGTGGCATCAACCAGCAGCAGAGGTTGGTAGGCAGGAATGTCGTAGAACACGCCATCGGCAAGAATGATGCTGCCGAAACTGCCCAGCGAGAGCAGCACCTCCTTCACGCCCCAGTCGGCAATTTTCTGCGCCGCCTTGTGCAAGTCGCTTTCGCCTGTCAGCACTTCTGCCTCGTATTCGTTCACCTTCAGCACATCAATGTATTTGCATGCCTCGATTTTCTCTTCCCAATCCACAGGATAGACATCAACGCCCCTCACGTCACGCAAAAAGCCTTGTGCGTCAACCACAAGAGTGCCTTTGGTGTGGAGGTATTTGATCACGTCGAGCGAAATGTCGTCGGGGAGCAGCGTGCCAAGCACAATGTAGCGCGCTTCCACATCGCTCAACTTCTCCACAGTAAACGGATCGGCTTTCGCCCTCACGCACTGTTTGCGCTCGTTTTGGTTCTTTCCGTAGATGTTTTCGAAATACACAGTGTGGCGGCTCGGAATCACGTCAACATCAATGCCCACGCCACGCATGGCGCTCACGGCGCTCATTTCGCTCTCTGCAAGCGAGGTGACGAGTTTGTAGGTGAGGTGAGTATCGCAACCGCTTGCCGCTTCGGATTGGAAAAGCGAGTTGATACCGTATGAGAAATAATAAGAAGTGCCACCAGGCATATATACTTCCTGAGTGGGTGTCACGATTTTATCGAGGGTGATGTGCCCTATGCAGCAAATGTCAAGCATATTTAAGTAGATAGTAATTTATGGCATTTGCAAGGCGCATGAAGCCAAACGCTAAGTGAGAAAAATATCAAAAATGGCTTCAAAAATGGGTGGCAAATGCCGTTTGAAATGGCAAAGTTATAAATCAAATTCCAAATTGCCACACATTTTCGCCATAATTGTGCCATTTGGGTGCCCTTTTCGGGCTTAAATACTTTGTGAATCGGGTGAAAGGCACTAATTTTGCATTGATTTTTTATAGATTGATGGTTTTGCGTACCCACTTTTTCAAACATATCACCACTTTGTGTGCAATCGCTGCGGCGATGGTTGCACTCTTGCCCTCGTGCAGCTCCACCAAGCATGTGCCCGACGGCAAATACCTGCTCGACGATGTGAGTTTGCGAATCCTCGACGAGCAGAACGAAACCAGCGAGGTGAGCACCTACGACTTGGCGAACTATCTGCGCCAGACCGAAAACCATAAGGTGCTCGGCGGATTGAAATTGCAGTTGGCGTTCTACAACCTTTCGGGCAAGGACTCCACCAAGTGGTTCAACAGGTGGGTGCAGCGCGTGGGCACGCCTCCTGTAATCTACGATTCCACCCTCACCGATGCCAGTGTGAGCCAACTGTCGATGGCACTCACCAACAAAGGCTACATGAACAATCACGTGACGAGCGATGTGAGGACCAATGCCAAGAAGAAAAAGGTGAGCGTGACCTATAACATTCGCCTCAATGAGCCCTACTATGTGCGAAACATCACCTACGATGTGCCCAACGACACGATTCGCAAAATCATTCTTGCCGACACCACACTTTATCCTATCCGCCAAAACTCGGTGTTCGACCACAACAATCTTGAAAAAGAGCGTGAGTTTATCACCGAAAATTTGCGCAACAATGGCTATTACGCCTTCAATAAGGAATATATCACATTCTTTGCCGATACGGCAGCCGGCTCGCGCGCTGTGGACTTGACGCTCAACACCCGTCCGCCACGCATGCTGGCGCATATTCCCGAATACAAAAGCCACCGCCCATTCTATGTGCGCTCTGTGACATTCGTCACCAACTACAATCCAGTGACCATGCAAGACGGCAAATATTCGGGAAAGCAGATGGAATACAACGGCATCAACTTCATATACGACGAAAACGACATTTATTTGCGCCGCAGTCCGCTGTATGAGTGCTGCTACATCACCCCAGGCGAAATGTATGATGCGAGCAATGTGACCAAAACCTACAAGGCACTCGGCCGCTTCAGCATCTTGAAGTTTGTGAACATCATCACCAATCCTGTGGGCGAAATCGACGGCAGAATGTATGTGGATACCTATATTCTGCTTCAGCGCGACAAGTCGCAGAGTGTGTCGTTTGCAGTGGAGGGCACTAACAGCGAGGGCGACCTCGGTTTTGGCGTGGGTGTCAACTATCAGCACCGCAACATTTTCAAAGGCTCGGAAGTGCTGAGCGCAAAGTTTAACACTCACTACGAGAGCATATCGGGCGATGTGGGCGGCTTAATCAACGACAATTATTCGGAATACTCAGGCGAGTTGGGTATCGTTTACCCAAAATTCAAGGCTCCGTTCTTGAAGCACAGTTTCAAGCAGCGCATTAAAGCCACCACCGAACTGACCACCTCGTTCAGTTATCAGGCGCGCCCCGAATACACACGCATCATTGCTGGCGCAGGATGGAAATATGTGTGGAGCGAGCGCCAAAACCAAACGCACCACACGTTCAACCTGGTGGACCTCAACTATGTGTCGTTGCCTAAGAGCAAGTCGCACTTCCTCGACAGCATCAGCAATCCGCTGCTGCGTTATTCCTACGAAGACCACTTCATCATGCGACTGGGCTACAGTTTCTACCACACCAACAAGCGTGAAATATCGCCACTGAGCAAAGCCCTTCAGCAGAATTTCTACACCATTCGCGCCTCGGCAGAAACCGCCGGCAACGTGCTCTACGGCATTTCTAAGTTGATAGGGCAGAGCAAGGGTGTGGAAGACAGTTACAAGGTATTTGGCATCAGATACTCGCAATATGTGAAAATGCAAGCCGACTACGCCTTCACGCACAACTTCTCCGACCGCACCTCGCTTGCCATGCATGTGGGCGCAGGTGTAGCCATTCCGTATGGCAACTCCTCAGTGGTGCCTTTTGAAAAGCGTTTCTACGCCGGTGGTGCCAACAGCGTGAGAGGCTGGGGTGTGCGCACCCTCGGACCGGGTAGTTTTGCCACTCGCAACTCGCAAAACAGTTTCATCTATCAGTGTGGCGACATTCGCTTCGATGCCAGCATCGAGTTCCGCTCAAAACTGTTTTGGGTGATTGAGGGCGCGGCGTTTGTCGATGCCGGCAACATCTGGACCATTCGCGACTATGCCGACCAGCCCGGCGGTGTGTTTAAGTTTGGTAAGTTCTACGAGCAGTTGGCACTTGCCTACGGCGTGGGCTTGCGTATGAACTTCACCTACTTCCTCGTGCGCCTCGACATGGGCATGAAGGCACACGACCCCGCATCAGGTCAGGAGCACTGGCCTATGTTTAGCCCGAATTTCAAGCGTGATAGCGAATTCCACTTCTCGGTGGGCTATCCGTTCTGATGATATTTTGATAATTATGAAAAAATTAGTGATTTTTGACCTCGACGGCACTTTGCTCAACACTATTGAAGACCTTGGGCAAGCCGCCAACCATGCGCTTCAGCAAAACGATTACCCCACCCACAGCATTGCATCTTATCCATTTTTCGTGGGTAATGGCGTGCGTAAACTGATGGAGAGGGTGCTCCCCGAAAACAGCAGAGATGCTCAGACCGTTGACGCGCTTTTGAAAGACTTTAAGGCTTATTACGACGAACACCTCCACGACTATTCAAAGCCATATCAAGGCATTGTGGAGATGCTTGAGGAATTGAGCGACAAGGGTGTGAAATTGGCAGTGGCAAGCAACAAATATTACGAGGCTGTGCAGCGACTGATAGCCTACGCGTTCCCAGGCATCGACTTCGTGGCTGTGGAAGGACAGAAAGAGGGCGTGAACGTGAAACCCGACCCATCTATCGTGTTCAACATTCTGGCGCAAGCACATGTGGAGAAAGCCGACACCCTGTATGTGGGCGATTCGGGCGTGGATATGGAAACAGCACGCCGTGCGTGTGTCGATTCAGTGGGCGTGTCGTGGGGATTCCGTCCAGTGAAGGAGTTGACCGAATACCGCGCCGACACCATCATCAACAGCCCCGCCGAAATCCTCCCCATCGTAGAATCCGGCATCCCTCTGAAATAATAGAGAATGTATTGAAAATGCTATAGCATTTTCAACATAAAAAATAGGCTCTCTGGCACATAAGCGCAGAGAGCCTAAATTTATTTATGGATTGATATTTCCCTAAGTGTAAGAGGGGATTACATGTTCATACCACCGTCAACTTGGATTACTTGACCAGTCACGTAGCTTGACATGTCGCTTGCGAGGAAGGTTGCCACGTTTGCGATGTCTTCCACTTGTCCGCCACGGCGTGCAGGAATCTTGGTCATCCAGTCTTTGCGAACTTCTTCAGGAAGTGCTGCGGTCATAGCAGTTTCGATGAAACCAGGAGCAATAGCGTTGGCGCGAATACCGCGAGGACCCATTTCTTGAGCGATTGACTTAGCGAGAGCAATCAAACCAGCCTTAGAAGCGGCGTAGTTGGCTTGACCAGCGTTGCCGTGAACACCCACCACCGATGACATGTTGATGATAGAGCCACCGCGTTGGCGCATCATGATGGGCACACAAGCGTGAATGAAGTTGAATGCAGATTTGAGGTTCACATTGATAACTGCGTCCCATTGAGCTTCAGTCATGCGGAGCATCAAGCCGTCTTTGGTGATACCTGCATTGTTGACGAGAATATCGATTTTGCCGAAGTCAGCCTTGATAGCGTTTACCACATCTTCAGTTTGAGCGAAGTCGGCAGCGTTGCTTGCATAACCTTTGCACTTTACGCCGAGGGCAGCGATTTCTGCTTCTGTAGCCTTGCCGTTTTCATCGATTACAAGGTCGGTGAATGCGATGTCGGCGCCTTCTTTAGCGAATTTCAATGCGATAGCCTTGCCAATGCCACGAGCGGCACCAGTAATCAGGGCAACTTTTCCTTCAAGTAATTTCATTGTTTTCTTCTTTTTTAGTTATTGTAGTTCTTTATAATGTTTTGTCAGTCGAAAAAATTATAGTTCGTCTTTCTCGCTGTTGTGGCACTGAATGCCGTTGAGCAGGAAGTCTTTGAGATATTCACGGAGTTTGAGCTTATTGATGCCCAAATCTGCGAAACTGTCGCGAATGTAGTGCAAATCCAGCCCTTGCATAGCCATGAGCAGAATTTCGGCGGTCTTGTCCACATGCTTGATGCGGAATGCGCCTTGCTGCACGCCCTCGTTGAGAATCTCCTTCAGCAGCACTATCTCCTTGTGCTTGTTCACTCGGCGAATACGGTCCACTCGGCGCACGTCGAGGAAGAAACTTGCCTTTAGCGAGCCGTTGCGTCCCACCACCTCTTTCACCGCCTCAAAGCGCGAGAAAATGAAGTTCATCAGTTTTTCCTCGGGCGAGATAGGCATCGACGGAATGTCGGCGATGCGCTCGATAATGCTTTGCGCTTCGCGGTTGACCACGGCGTTGAAAATTTCTGTTTTGCTTTTGAAATAGGTGTAGATGGTGCGTCGGCCTTTATCGCTTGCCGATGCTATGTCGTTCATCGTGGTGTTCTCCACGCCCTTGTGAGCGAAGAGCTGACGAGCCACATCTATCAATTTGTCTTTAGTTCTCGATGCCATCTGTTACCTTGTTTTGGGGCTTTATCTTCTGCTATTGGGTTGCAAATATAGTTATTTTCCGTGTATTTTACAAAAAAGCGTTCCGAAAGACGCTACATCTTTCGGAACGGTATGGGTGCTGTATGTGTTTTTTACAGAAGTGTCATTACAAGTAATTGGGCAGTGACCACACGCAAGAACATGGTGAGTGGGTAAACCGTAGAGTAAGCCACCGCTGGAGCATCGTTGCCAGCCGTCTTGTTGGCGTAGGCGAGTGCTGGTGGGTCGGTGGTGCTGCCCGAAACCAAGCCCATGAGGGTGCAGTAGTTCACCTTGAATTTGCCATGAGCCACAAAGCCCACGATGATGAGCGGAATGAAGGTGATGAGGAAGCCGTAGAACACCCATTTTGCACCGGTGCCGTTAAACACTGTGGCGGCGAAGTTGGTGCCGGCTGCCAGTCCCACCGAAGCGAGGAAGAGGCAGATGCCCAATTCGCGGAGCATGAGGTTGGCACTTGATGAGGTGTAGGTCACCAGTTTTATCTTATGGCCGTAGCGACCGATAAGAATTGCTGCCACGAGCGGACCACCAGCCAAACCGAGTTTCATAGGCACCGACATGCCTGGCAATGCCAATGGAATAGAACCAAGCACAATACCCATAAAGATACCGATAAAGATGGTGAACATATTTGGATGGTCGAGGCGCTTCATTGAGTTGCCGAGGTGTGAGGCAAGGCGGTTGATGTCTTCAAGTTGGCCCACCACGGTGATGCGGTCGCCCACTTGCAGTGAGAGGTTAGGGTTGGCGAGTAGGTCGAGACCGGCACGGTTCACGCGGGTGGCGTTGAGACCGTAGCCCTTAGGCAAACGAAGCGAACCGAGTTTGCGGCCTGAATATTCGCTGTTGGTGATCACGATGCGGCGGCTCACCACAGGAGTCTGCTCCTCTTTCCAGTCGAAGTCCACCTTCGGACCAATCATGGCATCGAAAATTTCCTCGTCTTGCTCAGAAATCACCACACGCATGAGGTCGCCTTCCGATATGATAGTGTCGGCCACAGGAATCACGATTTCGCCGTCGGTTTTCTTCATGCGTGAAATCACGAAGTTGCGGTCCATGATTTCGTGCAAGCGTTGGATAGTGCGGTCGAAAACGAGTTTGTTGGTCACCTTGTATGTCACCACGTGAGGTTTGAGCAAACTGTTGGCGTTGTCGTCCTCAATCTCTTTTGCTGCGTTCTTGATGTTGATTTTGAAAATCACCTTCACCAAAATCATAGAGAGAATGATGCCCACCACACCGAGGGGATAAGCTGCAGCATAGCCCATCGACATGGATTCGTTGAGCGCGTTGGCTGCTTCGCCCTGAGTTTCGATAAGAGCCTGCTGAGCGGCACCCAGTCCGGGGGTGTTGGTCACGGCACCGGAGAGAATACCCACGATTTCGTTGGGCTCAACGCCGCCGATACCGAAGTAAATGGCCAATGCCACCACAATGTTGAGCGCAATGATACACACTGCCAGCCCATTGAGCAGCATACCGCCTTCCTTAAATGAAGAGAAGAACGATGGACCCACCTGCAAACCGATGGAGAACACGAAGAGAATCAAACCAAACTCTTGAATAAACTTCAAGGTGTTGTGGTTGATGAATGCTTCATCGGGCGAGATGATGTGGCCGAAGTGGCCTGCGATGATGCCCACAAAAAGCACGAAGGTAGCCCCAAGTGAGATGCCGAAAATTTTCACTTTACCTAAAATCACGCCAACGGCGATAACGATAGAGTAGATGAAAAGAGCATGAGCGATGGTACTACCAGCAATTAAGTCGTATAACCAGTTCATAAACGATTAAAAATGTTGATTTTTCTTTTCAGACTGCAAAGATACGACATTTTTATGGTTTACTGAAATTTATCCGTAATGAAGCACCGCCACCAGCCCTATTCGGCTCAATAGAAAATCACAGGGGTGGAAACCAAAACAAAAATAAAAAAATGCAATATAACGTAGGGACATGCCTTTGGCATGTTTCGATGCAAACAGCCATTTCCCCCGACACATTACCAGCAAAGAAACTATCGTCTTAACTTCTTAACTTCTATAACTTCTTAACTTCTATAACTTCTTAACTTCTGACTTCGCTGAGTTATATCAGCCCGCGGCGCATCAGGGCTGCTGCCACCCAGCAAATGAGGAAGGTGAGCACTGCGAAAATGAGAGCGGTGAGTAAGATGGTGCGACTGTTGGAGGTTTCAATTTCCTTGAGGTCGTCGGCATCGCCGTCGGCTGTCGATGGCGCTTTGGTCTCGTCTTTGCCGTGGCGAGAGAATATTGCCGTAATCAGCCCGGCCATAGCACCAGCCACCACTGCAATGATTATCCATAGAAACAAATGGCTGTCGCCCGAAGTGAAAAGGTGCTTCATAATTTATAGTGAGTTTTAAAGTTCTTCGTCTTGTATCTCGGTTTGGCACATTTCGTCGTATTCCTCCCAGTTGGGGTCTTCCTCGGCGTGGAACGAGAGTGGCAGTTCGGGGAACGTGGAGAGCACCTCGTTGATTTTGCGCTGGAAGATGTGCAGACTGCGTGCGTAGAACACCCAGTTGCGCAGCCCGTCGCCGGTGTATATGCCAGTCACCACAGCGGTGGGGTCTTTCATAAAGCAATCCTCAATGGCGTCTTGCACCTTCTCCATCAGAGTGGAAGTTTCGAGGTCGGGCATACCCTTTGCGTCGGGTTCGTAGGTCCAAGTCATCTCCAAGCGGTAGATGTACTTTTGCGTGTCGCGCACGTTTTGCATGTTCCTGCGGCCTGTCACCAGAATGAGGTTGCCATTTTCTGCTTCCGCTGGAGCGGTCCACCAGTCGGTGGAGATATGAAGTTTTGCCATAATGTTTGTCGTTCAGTTTTGATTATTTGGTATAAAATTAAAAAACTTTGCCGATATTACCAATTTTATGAATTACTATTTTTTTACTTGGGCGAAAAATGCTAACTTTGATGACGAAGATAAACACACAATTTAAATCAACAATCATGACAGGATTAATCATTATTTTAGTGTTGGCGCTGGCTGCCGTGGGCGTGCTGGTGGTGATGCTCTTGCGTGCGCGCGAAAATGGTGCGAGAATGCAGGAGCAAGTGCGAATTTTGGGCGAGGAGCAGCGAAGGCTGAAAGCCGACTCACGCCTGGTGTTTAAGGATGTGGCTCAGCAGCTGCTCTCGGAGCAGAGTCGTGCCATGCGTGAGCAGAACGATGTGCGTATGGGCGAGATTGTGAAACCGCTGCGTGAGAATCTGGAAAGTCTGAAGCGCACCATCGACGGCTACAAGACCGAGCAGGTGAGCTACGCCGCTGCACTGAAACAGCAAATCAAAGACCTCTCCGACATGAACCGCAACATCGGGCAGGAGGCGAAGGAACTCACCCTCGCTTTACGTGGCGACAGCAAGGTGCAAGGCGACTGGGGCGAAATGGTGCTGAAGCAGATTCTCGACATGTCGGGGCTGCAAGAGGGCGTGAACTACGAAACGCAGATGACGCGCGAGGCCGACGGCAGCGTGCTGAAAGGCGAAGACGGCGGGCGGTTGCGCCCCGATGTGGTGTTTTTTATGCCCGACAATAAGCGACTGGTGATAGATTCGAAAACTTCGCTCACCGCCTATGTGGAATATGTGAACGCCACCGACGAGGCATCGCGTGCCGAAGCGCTCCGCCGCCATTTGGCAAGCGTGCGCAAGCATGTGGATGAGTTGGCAAACAAAAAATATCAAACAATCAAGGATTCTGCCGATTTTGTGATGATGTTTGTGCCCAACGAACCAGCCTATATGCTTGCCATGAGTGGCGATGCGTCGCTGTGGGAATATGCCTACAAGCGCCAAGTGGTGATGGTGAGCCCCACGCATCTGATTTCGGTGGTGAAACTCATCAGTCAACTGTGGGCGCGCGACCGTCAGTCGAAAAACGCCATCGCCATCGCCGATGAGGCAGGCAAGATGTACGATAAACTTGTGGGCTTCCTCGCCGACATGGAGCAGGTGGGCAAAGCCATCGACGGTGCCCAAAAAGCCCACGCCGAAGCATTGAAAAAACTGTCGGAAGGCAAAGGCAACCTCATAGGCAGAGCAAACAAAATCAAAGACCTCGGCGCAAAAGCCACCAAACTCCTCCCCGATCCCGACTAATTCCCCCAAATCACCCATGTAGGGCAACAAAACACCGATTTAATCCATTAAAATCCATTTAACAAATGGGTGGCGCAAATTACGCCCAAACGTAGGGACATGCCTTTGGCATGTTTCCAAAGCGTTGAAGCATTGCGATGAAACATGCCAAGGCATGTCCCTACGCTATGGCGTTTTTTTTGGAGAGGAATTGCTACCATGCAAATGGCAAAAACACCGATTTAATCCTATTTTACCCGATTTACACCTAACAATATATATAATTGGTGTAAATGGATTTTAATGGATTAAATCGGTGTTTTTTTTGTCGGACATATCAGACTTATCGGACATATCAGACCTATCGGACGCCAAAACTTGTTGGCTCGTAGACTCGTTGGCTTGTTGGCTCGTTGACTCGTAGACTTGTTGACTTGCTTGCTTGCGATGTGGTTATTCCGACATGAAGGAGTCTTTGAAGCCGAGGAAGTAGAGCACGCCGTCGATGCCGATGGTGGAGATGCTCTGTTGGGCTGTTTCCTTCACCTTTGGCTTGGCGCGGAACGCGATGCCCAAACCAGCCGTTTTGAGCATTGGCAGGTCGTTGGCACCATCGCCCACAGCGATAGTTTGCGCGATATTCACGTTCTCAACCTGTGCAAGTAGGCTCAACAGTTCAGCCTTGCGGCGGCCGTCGACGATTTCGCCCAAATAGCGGCCGGTGAGTTTGCCGTTGTCGTCAATTTCAAGTTCGTTGGCATACACATAGTCGATGCCGTATTTGTTTTTCAGCACATTGCCGAAATAGGTGAATCCGCCCGAAAGGATGGCGATTTTGTAGCCAGTGCGCTTCAGCACACGCATCAGGCGGTCGACGCCCTCCGTGATGGGCAACTGGTCGGCAATTTCCTGCATCACGCTCACGTCAAGCCCCTTCAGCAGCGCCACACGCTGGGTGAAACTCTCCTTAAAGTCGATTTCGCCACGCATTGCGCTTGCGGTGATGGCTTTCACCTTGTCGCCCACGCCGGCACGGATTGCCAGTTCGTCGATGCACTCGGTTTGGATAAGCGTAGAGTCCATATCGAAGCAGATGAGGCGGCGGCAGCGGCGGTACATGTTGTCCTCCTGGAGCGACACGTCGAAGCCCAACTCATTGCTGATGCGCATAAACTCGGTCTGCATCGCCTCCTTGTCGATAGGATTGCCACGCACCGAAAATTCGATACAGGAGCGTTGTGGAGTTTTGCCGTCGTTGGTGATGGGAATACGGCCCGTGAGACGTTTGATGTCATCGATGTTCAGCCCCTGCTGAGCCACAATGCCACTGATGGCGGAAATTTGCTCCGCAGTGATTTCCCTGCCGAGAATGGTGATGATATAGCGGTTTTTGCCTTGCAAGCCCACCCATTCCTGGTAATCGTCGATGGCGATAGGGGTGTAGTTGATGCTCACGCCCATTTCTGTGGCTTTGAAAAACAGTTCCTTCATGATTTCGCCGCTGAGGTTGCTGGTGGTCTTGAAAAGGATGCCCAGCGAAAGGCGGTGGTGAATGTCGCTTTGACCGATATCAAGAATTGTGGAGCCGAATTTTCCAAGAATGCCGGTGAGGGCGGAAGTCACACCCGGTTTGTCGTGGCCGGAAATGCTGATCAGAATTATTTCGTCTTTATCGTTACTCATAAATTGCGATACTGATATGATTATCCTACAAATTTACGCATAATTTCGCACAACCAAATAATAAAATTTGAATGTTTTGTTTTCGGTGAAAATCTGGGGAGACGAAATGTTAAATTTCCGTGGCGGGCTCCCAGAGTTTCCACTGCCGAAATCTTTGCTCTGGCATATTGGTGGTGGGATTTTAACATTTTAAGTTAAAATCAAAATCAATTAAAGTTTTGGTTTATGCAGCCGATTACATAAAGTGGTTATATACAAGTGTTTAGGAAAATGTTTTCTTGAAAAGATTTGGATATGTAAATCTTTTTTTGTAATTTTGCATCGGTAAAACTGATATGCGGCATCATTAGTTAGCAATCTTTAGCCGCATTTTACCCACTGGCCACAGCGGTGGCGGTGATGCCGAAACTCGGCGAAGGCCGTTCCGAAGCGCGACGTTTTAGAACCGACCTTTTTGTGGAATGAAAATATTGATTTATGAAGAAAACACTTATTCGATTTGTGGGTGTTGTGCTGTTATTCATCTTGGCTTCTGCCGGTAGTGGTAACTACTATGGTGTGAAAGTGGGCGAGCAAGCTCCAAACTTTGAGGTGAGCAACGAAACACATTCGTTACAGCTCCAATCGTTAAGAGGCAAGTATGTGGTAGTGACCTTCTGGTCGTCGGCTGATGCCGATTCGCGAATTGCAAACATGATGCACGACCGCGCTGCCAGCAGTAATGAAAACCTTAAGCATGTGGCTCTGAATTTCGACGAAAGTCAGCCATTATGGAATGAGATTTGCAAGCTCGACGGTTTGAACACAAACTCACAATTCTACGCACGCAACGAGGCTGGTGCCAAGTTGATGAAAGCGTGGAAACAAAACGAAGGATTTACTTCATTGCTCATCGACCCCTACGGAGTGGTGGTGGCACTGAACCCTTCAGAAAAGATGTTGAATCAACTCTAATCTAAAAAGCTGTCCAGGTTCCAATTAAAAAAGGAGCTTGGGCTTTTTGTTTTCTATAGCCCCTTTCCTTAAAGTATCGGTTTTTCTTTCTTCACAATCATGACCGACCCTCTCCGAGGCTCATGTTGTGTGTGCATTGCTATCACCAAGCTGCGCTCAATCGCTTTGCGATTTTCGCTTGCATGGTGTTTCGCATGATGCGGCATCTCCGATGCCTGTGCCTTCAAATTCTCGTGTGGAAGGGATTTGTGGAAGTTTTTTTTGTGAGTGGGCTATTTTTTTTGAAATTAAGGGGCGGTTTGGCACAGTTGTTGCAATATCTTATAGCACAAAGACCTTTTAGCAGAAATTTAGGGCTTGGTTGAATGTAGAAAAGGTTTGACAGAATAACTGGTCAAACCATCCACAGCATTAACTGTAAACTAATAAATTATTAATCAAATATTTCTAAAATCATGAGACTGAAAAATTTTTTATCGCTGATCGCTTTATCTATTCCTTCGTTCATCTTTGCTGCACCATCAGATCATGGACGACCATGGGACGTTCCTGGTTATCACAGTAGTGGTTCAGGCAAATTATTCTTGGTAATTCTTATAATTGCGTTTATTTATTATGTTGTTAAGTCGAAACCAAAAAAGAAGTAAACACTCCCATTAAGTTTCACATGATAGATTGCATCGAAACATGCCGAAGGCATGTCCCTACGTTATGATTCGCTTTTTTGTCTATTTATATAGGTAGGTGTTAATTGGGTTTTAATGGATTTAATAGGTGTTCTGTTTTCGGACCTATCGGACTTATCAGACGTATCGGGCCCAACTTGTTGACTTGTTGACCTGTTGGCTCGTTGACTTTTTTGGGGTGTGAAAAAAAAGCACTGGGCGGTGGGGCTCAGTGCTTGTGTTATTTTTTACCCGATGGTGTGGGGGTTATTTGTTGCTGTAGTTGCGGGCTTCTTGGTAGGTGCTCTTTGTGAAGAGGTAGGTGTCGGTGTGTGTGCACCTGTTGCGGAAGTCGAAGATAGCCTCTGGATTGATGGCGTAGCCCATGAAGCGGGTTTCGAAGTGGAGGTGTGGGCCAGTGCTTCTGCCGGTGTTGCCAGCGAGGGCGATAGGCTGACCTGCTTTCACATATTGGTCAGGCTTCACAAGGAAGCGTGAAAGGTGACCATATACGGTTTCGAGGCTGTTTTCGTGACGAACAATCACATAGAAGCCGTAACCGCTGCGCTCATACTTGGTGAGGCGGATTCTGCCGCTGAATGCTGCGTAAACGGTGTCGCCGATAGAGGCGCGAAGGTCAACGCCCTTGTGTACGCGTTTGAAGCGTGCGCGGTAGCCGTAAGGCGATGTGATCATGTTTTGCTTGATAGGCATCACATAGTTGCGAACATTGATGCGCTTGCTGTTAGGAATATTTGCTTCCTTATAAGGGTTTACCAAACCGCTTTCCCAACCTTCGGTGTAGATGTCGGGCTCTGGTTCAATGTCTTCCCAAAGCGCTTTGGCATATTTTTGATTTTCTTCGAGGTGGATACGCTCGTTGATTTTTGATTGGCGGGCAAGTTTATCGGCATGTGCTTTGCGATAGCTCGATACTGAACTTAAACTTTGCGCGTCGGCACTAAATGACAGACCTGCTGTGATGATTGTGAGAAGGAATAATTTTGAGAGTTTGCTAAACTTCATCTGTTTCAGTTTTGTGGAGAACCCCGGGAAAGGTAAGCCTCTTTCACTAAATGGGCGTTCACCAAATTAATAAAAGTATGGAGTTGAACTTATTAACAAAATAAGCATTTCCTGAAGAGTAGAAATTCAAAACGCAGGAAATAAAAAACTCCAAAGGCAGACATGATTTTCATCTCTGTCCGATTTTCCGATGTCAAAATTACCTTTATATTCTCGCAAAGACAAAAATTAAGCGCTTAAAATATGTAAAAATATGTATTAAATTGTATTAGATTTTATTTAAATCGCCAATTTTCAGGAATTTACCGTGCTTTGTCTGAAAATGTTGAAAAATCACGATGTTTCCTAAAATATCTAAAAATTGGCACAAATTTCGCGATGTGTGCAATTTTCATCCTCGTAATTGGTTGGCATATCGCATTTTGCGTATGGGTCATTTATTTATATATAAACAAACGAGGCATTCCCTTCAGTGCCCAATACAGTAGGACTCCCGCCATAGCGATATTTAAAAGAATTGTGTAGGCCATATATTTTTCAGATGTGGCGGTGTCGTTCTTGTCGAGCCCAAGTTTGAAACCGAGGGCGATGTATGGGTCTTTTAAAAGTCGCTTTAATCGATTGACGCCTGATACTGTAGTAAAGATTTTTTTGCAGACAAGCAATATGCCAATGCTTATCCATATTTTGTAGTCGGACAGGTTGTCGGGCAATTGATAATGCAGTGCGTAAGCGATACAAAACGAATAATACCATAAATATTTATCAAGATAGCAAATAGTGCCTTTCATGGTGTCGAGTGAATTGCATAAGCGGAATGAAAGGGTTGATTCGCAGTTCAAACTCACTTTCCACGCGCAAACTGATGCTAATAGCATAACGATGTTGAATGAGAATGCAATGCTGTCGGAGGATAGAGGTTTGCCAAGTTTGATGATATTTATTACTTGAACAAGGAAGTAGAGTTGAAAAGCAATAGAACCAAACTTAAAGCAACTTAAATCCTGTGCGACAGAATTGATTCTTCTGTTGATTTCTATTAATTTGTCGTTTTGCAATTTTTGCTCGTTATAGTCATTGGTAGTCATAATAGCGAAGTTTGGGTTAAATGATACAATGTTTACTTTTTGTCAGTATATAAAAAATGTGATGAAAAGTAATCTGGCGTGTTGCGTTTTAACTCAAATCGGTCATTAGGGTTTGTTGGGTTAAATGTCGCATTAACTGATGAGGCCCCAGTTCACTTTGTGGCTGAACAGGAGTTGCATGTGGGTGTTGAGCATTTTGCCTTCGGGCGACGCGAGGTTGGGGTCGGCGGCGAGTACGGCAATGGCATCTTCGCGCGCTTGCTCGATGATGGGGCCGTCGGTCACAAGGTTTGCCACCTTCAGATTAAAGGCGATGCCGCTCTGCTGCGTGCCCTCCATGTCGCCCGGTCCACGGAGTTTCATATCCTCTTCCGCCACCACAAAACCATCGTTGGTGTTGGTCATCACCTCCAGTCGGTGGCGAGTTTCCTTCGTGAGTTTGTGCTTCGACATCAGAATGCAGTAACTTTGGTCGGCTCCGCGTCCCACACGCCCACGGAGTTGGTGGAGTTGCGAAAGTCCGAACCGCTCGGCATTCTCAATAATCATCACGCTGGCGTTAGGCACATTCACGCCCACCTCAATCACGGTGGTGGCAACTAAAATTTGCGCCTGATTGGTGGCGAAAAGTTGCATCTGATAGTCTTTTTCGGCAGGGCGCATCTTGCCGTGCACCATGCTCACGGTGTAACTGGGAAATTTCTCCTTCACAATCTCAAAACCCTCCTCAAGGGCTTTAAGGTCGAGTTTTTCGTTTTCCTCAATGAGCGGATACACGATGTAGGCCTGTCGGCCCTTCGCCAATTCCTGCCCGATGAAGCGGTAGGTGGCTTCGTGCTGATCCTCGAATCGGAGGTAGGTGCCCACAGGTTTACGGCCGGGAGGCAGTTCGTCGATTACCGACACATCGAGGTCGCCATACACCGTCATCGACAGCGTGCGCGGAATGGGCGTGGCGGTCATCACCAGCACATGGGGTGGGGTGGTGTTTTTGCGCCACAGGCGTGCACGCTGCGCCACACCGAAGCGGTGTTGCTCGTCGATGATTGCCAGGCCGAGTTGCTTGTATTGCACCGTGTCTTCAAGCAGGGCATGGGTGCCGATGAGCAACTGGAGCGAACCGTCGAGCAAGCCGGCGTGAATTTCTTCGCGTTGGCGTTTGCGAGTGCTGCCTGTGAGCAATCCCACCTTCACGCCAATTTTCTGTGCCATTTCGCTGATAGCCTCGAAGTGCTGGGTGGCAAGGATTTCGGTGGGTGCCATGATGCACGCCTGATAGCCATTGTCGAGAGCAATGAGGGCGGTGAAAAATGCCACAATAGTCTTGCCGCTGCCCACGTCGCCCTGAAGCAGGCGGTTCATTTGCCGTCCGCTGCCCATGTCGGCACGGATTTCCCGAATCACACGCTTTTGCGCACCAGTGAGCGGAAATTGCAGGTGGTGGCTGTAGAAACTGTTGAAATATTCGCCCACACGCGAGAAAACGTGTCCGGGCAACTTCTTCGTCAGTCCCTTGATATTCTTTAATATGTGGAGTTCGAGGAAAAATAGTTCCTCGTATTTCATTCTGTACTGTGCCTTTTGCAGCATGTCGATGCTCGACGGCAAATGCAGGTTGTGCACCGCCTCGTAGATGGGTAGCAGCCTCCTTTGGCACAAAATGCCTTGAGGCAGAGGGTCGTGAATATTTTTCACGGCATCGCTCTCAAGCAGGTTTTTCTCCAACTTCTGAAAGAGGCGCGACGAGAAACCGTGGTTGCGGAGTTTTTCCGTGAGGTTGTAAACGCCCACCATGCCCTTTGGCGCTTGGCTTTGCTGGTAAGCATCCACTTCGGGGTGAACGATGCTGTAGGTGCGATTAAACAGCGTGGGTTTTCCGAACACGATATACTCCACACCGGTTTGATAGGTTTGCTGAATGGATTTCACCCTGTTGAACCACACACATTCCATCGTGCCGGTGCCGTCGCTAAACAAGCCGATAAGCCTACGGCGCGCGCCCTCGCCCTGCGTGTTGAAAGTGACGAATCGCCCCTTCAACTGCACGCTGGGAATGTCGGCACCCCTTAGGTCGCAGATGTGGTGAATGGTGCTGCGGTCGATATATCGGAACGGAAAATTGTAGAGCATGTCGTGGAAACTCTTGATGTCGAGTTCCTTCGCAAGAATTTCGGCTCTCTTTGGCCCAACTCCCGTAAGATATTTAATATCGTAGTGGGTGAGATTATTCATGACTATTGATGATGTGCTCCGCTATGGTGATGTCGATAGGGTGGGTGATTTTGATGTTGGTGTTTTCGCCCTCCACCAGCCTCACGCTGCCGCCAGCGTGCTCATACACCGAGGCATCATCGGTGAAAAATGGCTCAAATGGCACATCGTAGGCTTTGAGCAATTCCAGTGCCTTGAAGGTTTGGGGCGTTTGCACCGCGCGGAGCGACGCCCTTTCGAGAGCCACCGAAGTGCCGTCGGGCTCGATTCTGCGCACCGAGTCGGTCACGGGAGTGGCAGGGATTGCCGCCCCGAATTTCTCGGCTATCTCGTAGGTGTTCTGAATCAGCGCCGTAGATACCAGCGGGCGCACACCGTCGTGCACCGCCACAATGTCGGCATCGGTGAGTTGGAGTGAAAGCAGGGCGTTTTTCACCGACTGGAATCGACTGTCGCCACCTGCCACCACGCTGTGTGGAGCCGTGAAACCATGTTGTTCGCAAAGTTCGTGCCAGTAGGCGCGCTGCTGCGCAGGCAAAACCACCACCACCTCGGTGTCGGCGCATTTGAGGAACTGCTCAATGGTGTGCATCAGCACAGGCCGTCCGCAAAGTGGTAAAAACTGCTTAGGAATGCTGCTGCCGAATCGGGTGCCGCTGCCTCCTGCCACAATTATAGCGTAGTGTTTCATATTCGTTGTCAAAAAATATGGTGAAAATGTGTTATCACAAAGTTAGGAAAAATCGGTGGTATTAAAAAATTAAATAGCAACCCTCTCGTCAAGAATTGCTATTTAAAGTCTTTATTTTGGTATTCATAAAATTAAGGTGGGGAAATTGTTTTAGGTTTTCGGTTGCAAAGATAGTTTTCTCATTTTTAATTTGCAAATTTTAATAATCAGAATTTACTGTGGTTTGCGATAAACATTGATTTTAAATTATTGAAAGTTAGTGAAATAGTATGGTTGTAGTTGTACTGTGTTAAAAAGTGTGAAACCTTAAAAAGCAGTTCAAAGGTTGTGGTGGAATGTGGATTTTGTTTAATTTTGTGGTATGAATGAAAAAATGAAAGGAATAGTCACCGTGTTTGTCGATATCGACGATACGCTTTGGTGGTTTACCGAAAACTCGAAACTGGCATTGCGCCACACATTCGATGCGTTTGATATTTCCAGCGTATGCACCTACGAGCGATTCAAGGAAGTGTATTTGAAAAAGAACCTTGAATTGTGGAACCTGTATCACCACGGACTTATCGACAAGGATTTTCTGGTCAACGAGCGTTTCAGATTCACGCTGAAGGAGTGTGGCTACAAGGGCGATGTGGAGAAAATGTGCCACTTGCTCGACGAGGAATATTTGAGATTTCTGGCTTTGCAGTCCACCACCATTCCCGGCGCGCGCCAGTTGCTTGAATACCTTGTGGCGAAGGGTTACGATGTGAACACCCTCAGCAATGGTTTCCAGGGCACGCAGCAGCAAAAACTCATTTCGGGCGGACTTTCCGACCTGATTCACCGTAATGTGCTGAGCGATGATTGCGGAATCACCAAGCCCCAGCGTGGCATTTTCGACTATGCCCTTGAGCAGTGTGGTGCCGAAGCCGCCACCACGGTGATGATTGGCGACAATCCCGATGCCGATATCAAAGGCGCACACGATGCAGGGTGGCGCACCATCTACTTTAATATACGTGGTTTGGACCCAATCGAGGGCACAGCCGATGCCGTGGTCACCTCGCTCGACGAGATTCAGCAAATCTTATAGCGCAGAGAAATTCGTGTAATTCCCGAAAATATCGTAATTTTGCACCCGTTATGACAGAAGAACAACGATTACATTTAGAAGAAGAAACAGTAAAGATGCTCAAAACTGTATTCGACCCCGAAATTCCGGTTGATGTGTATAGTTTGGGTTTGATTTACAAGATAGATATCGACGACGACGCGAATGTGTCGATCGACATGACGCTCACCGCCCCCAACTGCCCAATGGCCGACTTCCTGTTTGAGGACATTCGCCAAAAGGTGGAAAGCATCGAGGGCGTGAAGAGCGTGAACGTGCAACTGGTTTACGAGCCCGAATGGGACCAGAGCATGATGACCGAAGAAGCCAAACTCGAATTAGGAATGTTATAATCCCCACCTCGCCTCACCTCACACAGATCTCGCGGCTCTTGCTTTGCCTCACACAGATCTCACAGATTACACGGATTTTTTTGGGGGCTGGTGGATTGTGGGGGGGATTGGAGCACTCGGAGCACTCGGATTTTCTAACTTCTAATTTCTAATCTCTAATTTCTAACATCTAATAAATGATTTATTTCCTCAGCGATTTGCACTTGGGTGCCAAGTATTTTGACAATCCACGCGAGAAAGAACTTGCGGTGGTCAGTTTCCTCGACAGCATCGCTGCCGACGCAGAGGAAGTGTATCTGTTGGGTGACATTCTGGATTATTGGTTCGAGTATAAAAATGTGGTGCCACGCGGCTATGTGCGCTTCTTCGCCGCCATTGCTCGACTCACCGATGCCGGCATACCGGTGTATTGGATGACTGGCAACCACGATGTGTGGCTGTTCGACTATCTGACCACCGAGATAGGCATCACCGTATATAAAGGTGCGCTGCAAAAAGAAATTAAAGGCGTGCAGTTTCTGCTCAGCCATGGCGATGATGTGGGGTATCAGCCGCCCATGTATCGCTTTATGCGTTGGTGCTTCCACAATCGCGTGTGCCAATGGCTGTATGCCAACCTTCACCCACGCATCACCTACGGGGTGGCGCACGGCTGGTCGTCGAGCAATCGTACCCACCGCAAGCCCACCGCCGTGAAAAAAGAGATAGAAGTGTGCTACGCCAATCTGCTCCGCTTCACCGAGGCATATTCGCAGCGGCACCCCGAAGTGCGGCACTATGTGATGGGGCACCTTCACCTTGCCAAGCACGCCACACTCGACGAGCAGGGCCGCACCATCACCATACTTGGCGACTGGATTACGCAAAACACCTACGCCACATTCGACGGCAAGGAAATGCGCCTCCACACCTACGCGCCCAAAAACTGAGCAAGCGCGATTGATGATTTGCTTTTAAAATCGGGAGTGGTGAAAAGGGTGAAAAGGTGCTAAAAAATTCATAAACAAATAGAAAAATCATATTTTCTTGATAAAAATTGCCCAATATTAGTGCCTAATTCAAAAAAAAGTGCGATATTTGCACTTGCAAAATCGGAGACCACCCCAAAGTGGTTGATATTCGTATGTAAATATTTGAAAATCAGCCATAATGAAAAAGTCTTCGTTTTTGAGTGTTAGATAACATTAATAAATCACTATAAATATACAATACTAAAATGACAAAAGCAGACATCGTTAGCGAAATCTCAAAAGCAACAGGTATTGATAAGGCTTCTGTTCTTGAAACAGTTGAAAAGTTTATGGAAACAGTTAAGGACAGCTTGTCAAACGGCGAAAATGTATATCTCCGTGGTTTCGGTAGCTTTATCGTAAAGACCCGTTCGCAAAAGACTGCACGCAACATCTCTCAAAACACCACAATGATTATTCCAGAGCACAACATTCCTGCCTTCAAGCCAGCAAAGGTGTTCATGGAACAGGTGAAGAAGTAATTGCCCATCGCATTTGCGAATAGGTGAAAATCATTATCCTCGACAGAGAAAAGACAAAATATATTTTTTAATCATTTAAAACTAAGTAACAATGCCAAGCGGAAAAAAGAGAAAAGGCCACAAGATGGCTACGCACAAGCGCAAGAAAAGACTTAGAAAGAACAGACATAAAAATAAGAAATAATCTTTCTGTTTAAGTCACACATACTGAGAACAAACTCCCTTTGGCAAAGGTCTCGGTAACGAGCTCCAGCAATAGGTAAGGAGAGTTTGTTCTTTGTCGTATTATTAGATGGCTAAAATTCCCTTTCAAACCAATGAGAAGTGAATTAATAGTTGACGTACAGCCGACCGACATATCCACGGCGCTCCTCGAAGACGGGCGCTTGATGTCGCTGCAAAAGGAGTCGAGAGACGTATCCTATGCCGTCGGTAACCTCTACTTTGCCAAGGTAAAGAAATTGATGCCAGGCCTTAATGCCGCATTCGTGAATGTGGGGCACAAAAAGGACGCATTCCTTCATTACCTTGATTTAGGTTCGCAGTTTGGATCGTATTCAGAGTTCATCAAATCGGTTCTCGAAAATCCGGAAAAGCGTCCTTCGTTATCAAAATTCAAATTGAAGCCCGACATCGACAAGCATGGCTCCGTGTCCGACGTGCTTCAGCAGGGGCAACAGTTGCTCGTGCAGATTGTGAAGGAACCCATTTCCACCAAAGGACCACGACTTACCACCGAAATCACTTTCACTGGGCGCTTTATGGTGCTCATCCCTTTCAACAACAAGATTTCGGTGTCGCAAAAAATCAAGAACTCCGCCGAAAAAATGCGTCTTCGCAAGCTCGTGGAGAGCATCAAGCCCCACAACTTCGGGGTAATCATTCGCACCTCGGCAGAAAACAAGCGAGCAGCCGAACTCAACGCTGAAATGAAAGTGCTGGTCAAGTGCTGGGAAGACAGTGTCGCAAAACTGCAATACACCACCCCGCCAGCTCTCGTGTATGAAGAAGAGAGCAGGGCAGTGAGTGTGATTCGCGACATCTTCAGCCCCGAATTCGAAAGCATATATGTGAATAATGCGGAAATCTACGACCAGCTCCACAACTATGTGAGCCTAATAGCCCCCGACCGTGCCGACATCGTGAAAATCTATTCCGACGATGTGCCTATCTTCGATAAGTTCAATATCACAAGGCAAATCAAGTCGTCGTTCGGAAAAACGGTATCGTTCAAGTCGGGAGCATACATAATAATTGAAAGCACCGAAGCACTGCATGTGATAGATGTGAACTCCGGTAACCGCTCAAAGGCCTCCAGCGACCAGGAAAGCAACGCACTCGACGTGAACCTGCTCGCAGCCGACGAGATAGCGCGACAACTGCGCCTGCGCGACATGGGCGGCATCGTTGTGGTCGATTTCATCGACATGGCTAAGAGCGAACATCGCCAAGCCCTCTACGACCACATGCGTGAAGTGATGCAAAAAGACCGCGCACGGCACAACATATTGCCGCTGAGTAAATTCGGACTGATGCAAATCACCCGTCAGCGTGTGCGCCCGGCTCTCGACATCGTAACCGCCGAAACCTGCCCTTCATGTGGAGGTAAGGGTGAGGTTCTGCCTTCGCTGCTTTTTACCGATATGCTGAAAGACAAGATTGATTACCTTGTCAACTCGCTCGGAGTGAAAAACTTTATTATGTATGTCCACCCATTTGTTGAAGCCTATTTGAAGAAAGGCGTTATCAGCGAATACTTTAAATGGCGTCGTGAATTTGGACGCAAGTTTAAGTTAATGGCCGACCAGAGTCTTGCTTACCTGCAATATAAGGTAATCGACAAAGACCACAACGAAATCGACCTGAAAGAAGAAAAAGACACGAGCAGCTCACACAGCAAAAAAGAGCAACGCTCGCGCAACACTAAAAACGAAGACTGACGCCCCGTAGAAAGCGGTGACCAAGGAGGCATTACCTCCATCACCCACTACGGCGATAGTAACTTCAATGAATGAAAACGAACAAAGTCCGCATCTCCGGAGGCACTCCCACGCCTCCCCAAAGATGCGGACTTTTTATTTGTCCAATTTGAAATTAATTTTAGAAGTTAAGGAGATTCCTTCGCCTCTGCTAATATTATGGTTTGAGCAGATTGATGGGGGCTACGTACACGCCATCTTCTCGGCGGTAGGCACTACCAACAGCTGTTAGCACCATAAGAAACGAAGGGGCTCGTTCTTCGCTGATACTTGTGATTTTGTCACGCAAATTTTTAAGCGACTGCGCACCATGCTCAATTAGTTCGTCGCCACCAAGTTTGATTTCAATGGCTCCCCATCTGCCATCTTCAAGATGCACAACGGCATCACATTCCAAACCAGTGTTGTCGCGATAGTGGGTGACAGTGCCGCCAATGGCATTGGCATAGATTGACAAATCTCTTACAGCGAAGTCCTCAAAAAATAATCCAAAGCTTTCCAAATCATTCATGAGGTCGTTAGGGCTCACGCTCAAAGCGCGACATGCTATTGACGTGTCGATGAAATGTCGGGTCGGGGTGCTTCTAATGATTGTCTTTGACCGAATATTTGGATTCCATGCTGGCAAATCTTCAATTACATATAAATCTTTTAATGCTTCCATATAGTCATCAAAAGTTTTGGGATCCATAGTTCGCTCATTGCTTTGTCGCACATCGGCAATGATGGTAGATATTGCAGCTTCTGTGGAGATGTGGCGGGCATAGCTTTTCAATATCATCTTCAAAACCTCAGGCTTCTTATTTCTGAAGCGTTCATTTTCGCAGTCTTCAAACACAAATAAACCGTTATAATAGTTTTTGGTTATTTCCACTGCTATGTCTTTCGGTGCACGAACGGAAATTGGCCATCCGCCTCTGCAAATCAAAAATGCAATATCCTCAAGCGATATTTCCGAATTTAAGTCCCATTGGTAGTCGCTTTTCTCGTCAAATAACTCTATTAACGAAACAGTGCCCTTTGACTCTTGCGATTCCCATAAGCTCATAGGGCGCATTTTCACAGGAGCAATCCTGCCAGCCCCACTATGGTGCACTTCTGTTTTGTCGGCAGGGGTTGAACTTCCTGTAAGAATGAATTTGCCGAATTGGTAGTCAAAATCCAAATCGTCTTTAATCTGATTCCAAAGGTCGGGAGCTTTTTGCCATTCATCTATTAGCCTTGGCTTTTCTCCTTCAAGTGCCCACTTGGGATTCATGCGTGCCATTGTAATTGTTTGTTTTGTGTTTAATTTCACAAAACTTTTTTGATATAGCATACAAGTGGTGGTCTTACCACAGAATTTTGGGCCAGCCACCACCACTGCACCCGAAGTTCTCAACTTTAGTTCTATGTCCTTTTCAATAAGCCTCTTATAGTACATAATATCGTGGTTTAGTAGTGTTCACATTGCAAAGTTACAAAATTCCTATAAAAATCAAAATAAAATTCCTATAAATGTAAATAAAAAATTCCCATAAATGTGATTTTTGGTGATGGGGGAGTGGCAGAAGCACCATCAAAGGGACGGTTCTTTTGATGGTGTTTGCTGTAATGTGTTGATTGTGCGAATGTTGGAACTGATTTTTGCTGCTTATTTTTGCGGTTTTTTTCTTGATTATGTTTTTTTGAGGGGGATGAGGGGAAGTCGTCCCTTTAGGTG
>ERZ1026780.283-NODE-283-length-42665-cov-6.625182_pt1 | contig 42665 bp, 36 predicted proteins | sample MGYA00380126_ERZ1026780 | MGnify/ENA primary metagenome ERZ1026780 (study PRJEB33269, sample SAMEA4719762) | human gut metagenome | biome: human-associated habitat; feature: organic feature; material: feces | place: Cameroon | collected 2013-10 ... | reverse complement strand
CGCCGTTTTTCTCTTTAAAAACGCCGTTTTCTCAAGAAAAAACGGCGTTTTCCAACCGGGGGTCTTCGATTTTGTGTTGAAAAGTGCCGTTTTCCGTTTTTCGGACGGCGAAACGTGTGTTAAATTCCGCCGAAATGCGTCTTTCACTTTCCTGCTTTGCGGTTAAGGTTTGGTTGTTGCGTATCGTGAATTTTGTGAAACAAATGATGCAAATCGCTTTTCCGTGGTAGGAAACGGCGAAAGTGCGGTGGGTTTTACCGATTTATATATGGTTTTCGGTGTTTCTGAACTCGGTTTGTGCGTTTCGTAACTCGGTTCGGAGGGTTTGGAGTGGTTTTCAGGCGGTTTTCATGCTTGAAAACGGTGTTATAGATTTGAGATGCGGCGAAAGTGCTGTGGGTTTTACCGATTTATATATGGTTTTCGGTGTTTCTGAACTCGGTTTATGCGTTTCGTAACTCGGTTCGGAGGGTTTGAATTGTTTTTCAGGGGGTTTGCATGCTTGAAAACGGTGTTATAGATTTTAGATGCGGCAGTTGCTTGGTGTAAAGTGCCGAAATGGTTGTGAATTATTGGGTTTACGTGGTGGGTTACGGCGGTTGCTGGGTTGGTTTTCTTTATGTTTTATGTTTTGTTCGCAGGAATTCGTTTGCGAATGTGGTGTTTGCGGTGTGCGATGTGGCGAAAGTGCGGTTCGGAGTGCCGAAATGGTTATGTAGTTGGCGGTTTGCGTGGCGGGTTGCGGCGGTTGGTGGTCGCAGTGTCGGGTTTATCGGTTGTGGTATTGGGTTTTGTTGTCGTGTTCGGGCGGTTTCCGGTTGGGAACGGGGGTTTGCGTGGTGGAAATTTGGGTGTTTGAGGTGGGTTTGTTTCGTTTTCGTGTGGTGAAAAGGAAAAGGACATCTCACGACGTCCCCAAAAAAAAATGAAAAAATCAAATACAGGTTCTACGAACCTTTTTCTTTTGTTTCGTTTTCGGCGTGTGCGTGGTGCAAAGGTAGTGTTTTTTTTGTTTGTTTCGACGAAAAGTTGTTTTTTTTTGCGGTTTTCAATCGGTGTTTTCCGTGTTTGCGTGGTGGGTTTCGGGGTTTTTACGGTTGGTTTCGGCGAAAATGGGGGTTGTTTCGGGGGTTGCGGGGTTCAAATGCGGCGGTTGCGGGTTTTGAGGAAGCCGTAAAATTCTATTGCAAAGGTCGTTATGTAGGAGGCGGTGGCTGTTATTATGGCTCCGTTTATGCCGTATCGGGGTATGAGTCGGAGGCCTGCGAGGAGGGTGACGGCTAATCCGAGGAGGGAGGCGGCGGTGCTGATTTTGAAATTGCCGCGTGAGTAGAGGTATTGGCTGAAATTGCTTGACAGACTGAGCATCAGGGTGCCGAAGGCGAGCTTTCCGATTGTGATTCCGGTGTCTTGGAAGTCGTTTCCGAACAAATCGGTGTAGATTTCCTTTGGAAGGAGGGCGAGAATGAGGAGGGCGAGGAGGGTGAAAAGGGCGTTTGCGAGGGTCATTTTCCATGTTATGCGTTTGGATTTCCGGTCGTCGGGGTTGTTGGAAAGGGTGGAGTATTGTACCAAGGCGAGGCTTGTGCCGAAGAGCATGACGCTTTCGCTCAGGCTTACGGCGTTTGAGTAGATGCCTACGAGGCTTGTGCCGCAGGAATAGCCTATTATGTAGTAGGATAATCGGTAGTTTAGGCTTTGGGCTATGGTGCCTGCTTGTTTGGTTACGCCGAGTTGAAGGAGGGTTTTGAGGGTTTGCCACAGTCGATTGGGGGTTTGGTGTCGGATTCGGAGGTATTCGTGCCGCAGTTTCGCCGTTCCGTAGAGGAGGGAGGCTGTGTAGGCGAGGGCGATTGCCTGTATGCAGTCTTGGATTGTGTCGAATCGCGAGGTGATATATAGTATTAACAGGTATAGAAAGCTGAGGAGGGGGTAGAGGATTTTGAGGGTATTGGCTTGGGTTATCTGCTGTTTGCCGAGGAGGATGTACTGGTTTACTTCGCTGATTGCCGCCATTGCTCCTATCCAGATGCAGGCTTGTATGTGGGGAAGGGTGTTTGCTGGCAGGATTAGGAAGAGAAGGCTGAGGGTTCCTGCCGTTATCAGTATCCACAGGAGGGAGACGGCGAGCAGTTCGGGCGTTTTCTTCCTCGGGGTAAGGTAGATGAGGGTGGAGTTTCCGATGAGTGTGAAGAGTAATAAGAGTACATATATATTATATACGACCATTGCTTGTTCGCCTTTTCCGCCGCTTCCCAAGGCTCTGCTGACGATTATGAGGGTCAGAAAGCCGAAAATGGCTGCGGAAAATTTCGTTATGAGGGTGTTGACTATGCTTTTGAACATGGTTTTCAGCGGAAACGGGTGCAAAGTTAAGCGTTTTTGGCGGGAAAAGCAGTAATTTTGCAACGGTTTTCAGGTCGATTTACGATGGCAGAGAGGGCTTTTTTGTTCGATTTCGACGGTGTGATTGTCGATACGGAGTTTTATTATACGGAGTTTTGGCGTAAGCAGGGTTTGAAGTACTTTCCCGAGATTGCGGGCTTTGAACATGTTATCAAGGGACGAAGTCTCAAAACGATTTATGCGGAATATTTTGCCGACAAACCGGAGGCTCGCAAGGCGGTAACGGAGGAATTGATGGTGCAGGAGCAGGGTATGGTGTATGAATACATCGCAGGGGCGGAGGAATTCGTCGAGGCGTGCGGCCGAAGCGGCAAAACGGCTTTGGTTACGAGCAGTTCGCAAAGCAAAATGGAGAATGTGTATCGTGCATTGCCGCATTTGAGGGCGTGTTTCGGCTCGATTGTGACGGCGGAAGACGTGAATGAGAGCAAGCCTTCGCCGGAATGTTATCTCAAAGCTGCCGAAAGGTTGGGCGTAAATGCTCGTGATTGCATCGTATTCGAGGATTCTCTTGCCGGAATAAGGGCTGGAAAGGCGGCGGGAATGAGGGTAATCGCCATTGAAACGACCCTGAGCAGGGAGGAACTTGCGGGGAAAGCGGACATGATAATCCCGAATTTCGTCGGCATAACGCCGGAAAGCATCATCGAAACGATGTAACCCGGCTTTGAAACGACGAAAAAACGTACGGAAAGTTCGTTTTTTTGCACATCGGAGGCTTGTTATTTACGGAAATTGTAGTACTTTTGCACGTCTTGTTTCGTGTCTTGTTCAAACAAATTATGGGAAAACAGTATTCATACGAGTACCCTCGTCCTGCCGTTGCAACGGATTGCGTCGTATTCGGCTTTGATGGAAATAAATTGAGGGTTTTGCTTATCGAGAGAGGAGGCGATCCATTCAAGGGACATTGGGCTTTGCCGGGAGGATTCTTGGAATCCGATGAAACAGTCGAGCAAGCCGCACAAAGAGAATTGAGGGAAGAGACGGGGCTTTACGCCGTCAGAATGGAGCAATTCAGGGTATTTTCGGCCATAGACAGGGATCCGCGAGACAGAGTATTGTCGGTCGGCTTCTTCGCTTTGGTGAGAATGATGCAGGCATACGGCGGTTCCGATGCCGTTCAAGCCAAATGGTTCGAGGTGGAAAGCCTGCCCGAATTGGCATTCGACCATAATGAAATCATCAAAGCCGCATTGAAAGCTCTGAGAGAGAAGATTGCATTCGAGCCGATAGTCTTCGACATGTTGGAAGAGAAGTTTTCGATGACCAAACTCCAAAAATTGTACGAAGCAATCTTGGGAATATCGTTCGACAGGCGTAATTTCTATAGAAAAATGTTGACATTGGGAGTATTGGAACGGGCAGACGGAAAGCAAAGTGCATGGTTGATGAAATCCAAAGGGCTGAAAGTAAGCGAGAAAATCGACCAAAGCAAATCCGGAGAAGCCAAAAGGAGCATTCCATCGAGAATACCGTATTTGTATTTCTTCAATAGAGACAAATACAATCAATTAAAGAAGAAAGGAAACGGCTTCAGATTGGAGTTCTAAAAGAAAAATTTTAATTTTGTCATGATAAGAGGGTATTCCTTTGTGGGTACTCTCTATTTTTGTACCTTTGTAAAAAATCTGAAAGAACCATGAATTTGAGCGTCTTTATTCCGTGTTGTGTGGATCAGTTCAGCCCGAATACGGCTTTCAATCTGATAAAATTGTTGGAAAGTTTGGGGCATACGGTGAACTACGAACCCGAACAGACATGCTGCGGCAGGGTCTTATACGACAATGGTAATTGGGACGAAGCAAAAGCAATAGGAGAAAAATTCATAAACGATTTCAGAAATGCGGAACTCATTGTGAGTTGTTCCACTTCCTGCGTAGGGTATGTGAAGAACAACTTCGGCAAACTCTTTTTCAATACCACGAATCATAACTCCTATAAATCGCTTCGGGATAAGATAATGGATATAAGCGAATTTCTTGTCTCCGTCGAGCGGAAACCAAATTTGGGAGCGGAATTTCCGCACAGGGTTTGCCTGCATTCGAATTGCCATGGTTTGAATGAATACAATGTGGAGGAAGAAACGAAGTTGCTATTGCAGAACGTGAAAGGATTGGAATTGACCAATGACAAAACGGATAACTTTTGTTGCGGCTTCGGAGGCACGTTCAGTATATACAATGAGCCTGTCAGCACCGCCTTGGCAAAGAAAAAAGTAGAGAAAGCATTGGAAGAAGGAGCGGAATATATAGTCAGCAACGACCAATCCTGTCTCCTGCATCTGCAATCTTACATTGACAAACATCAAGTCAAATTGAAAACCATACATTTGGTGGATTTATTGATGTATAACAAATAGGAAATGGAGGAAATCACTCATATATGGGGGCATAATCGTCCGTTCAATGCTTACTCCAATCATTACAGGAAACTCTTCGGAACAAGACTGCAAAAACTCAGCATAGATGCAGGCTTTTCCTGCCCGAACAGAGACGGCAGCATTTCGTTCGGAGGTTGCACTTTCTGCAACAACAGTGCCTTTAACCCCTCTTATTGCCAACGATTCAAAGATATAAGGGAACAAATAGAAGAGGGAATAAAATTCCATGCTTGGAGATATAAACATGTCAGCCGATACCTTGCATACTTTCAAGCTTATTCCAATACTTATGCCCCTTTGGAAGTATTGAAAGAGCGTTATATGCAGGCTCTTTCGCACCCAAAAGTTGTCGGTTTGGTAATCGGAACCCGTCCCGATTGCATAGATGAGGAGAAATTGGACTATATAGCAGACTTGAACAAGGATTATCATATCGTAGTGGAGTACGGAATCGAAAGTTGTTACGATTCGACGCTGCAAAGGATAAATCGCGGTCATGATTTCGCAACTGCACTCAAAGCAATAAAACAAACGAGAGAGCGAGGCATAACCACAGGCGGGCATATCATCTTCGGACTTCCCGGAGAGAGCCGTGAAATGATGTTGAACGAGGCAGAGATTTTAAGTGAAACAGGATTGAACACATTGAAGTTCCACCAGCTGTTATTGGTTAAGGAAACTGCCATGTTGAAAGAGTATGAAGAAAAACCGGAAGACTTCGATTTCATGAGCTTCGAGGAATACAGTGATTTCATAATAGAGTTTTTGGAGAGGCTCTCGCCGGAAATAGTCATCGAAAGGTTTGCCGGCGAAGTTCCTCCACGTTTTCAAGCCGGCTATAATTGGAATATGTTGCGTAATGAGGAAGTCGTGGCTGCCATAGAGCAGAAAATGAATGCACGAAACACCTATCAAGGACGGTTAAGACAAATAAATGTCAAATAAAATGAATACATTGTTCGGCAAAACCTTATCCGAACTCGGAAATATTTGCGAGGAATTCTCCATGCCTGCCTTTGCGGCAAAACAAATGGCGGATTGGTTGTACAAAAAAGGCGTTTCTTCAATAGCGGAAATGACAAATCTTTCTTTGAAGAACCGTGAGAAATTGGCAGAACATTATGTCATCGGATTGATTTCTCCTTTGTCCTGTGCGGTTTCAAAAGACGGAACGAAAAAATACCTTTACAAATATGGCGAAAAGGATTTCGTGGAAGCGGTCATGATACCGGATAAAGACAGAGTAACTTTGTGCGTTTCGACACAGGTTGGCTGTAAAATGAATTGCCAATTCTGTGCAACGGCACGCCAAGGCTTCAAAAGAAATCTTACCTGCAACGAGATTTTGAACATAATAAGAAGCCTGCCGGAGTACTCCGCAATCACAAACTTGGTTTATATGGGAATGGGAGAGCCTTTGGATAATTACGACAATGTGATTAGAAGCATAGAAGTGCTGACTTCGGATTGGGGTTTCGGCATGAGCGGTCGTCGAATCACCGTTTCCACTTCGGGTCTGCTGCCAAAGCTCAAAAATTTCCTCGATTCTACCAATGTACATCTTGCAATCAGTCTGCATAACCCCATATCGGAAGAGAGAAAACGCATAATGCCGATAGAGAAATCGTTCAAAATAGAGGATGTGGTGGCATTACTGAAACTTTATGATTGGCACGGGCAGAGACGATTGACTTTCGAGTATATCGTTTTCGAGGGTTTAAACAATCAAAAGAGGCATGTGTCGGCATTATTGAGGCTTTTGAACGGTCTCGATTGCAGGGTGAATCTGATAAGGTTTCACACCATTCCGAACACTCCTTTCATCTCTGCAAAGGAAGAAAGCATGGTTGCTTTGCGAGACAGTTTGAATAAACACGGAATAATATGCACGATAAGGGCTTCAAGGGGCGAGGATATTTTGGCGGCATGCGGACTTTTATCAACGAAAAAACTTTTGGAAAATGAGCGATAAGATGATTTCATGGGCAATAAACAATCCCGTGAAAAGGCGTAACAGCAGAGAAGTATCGGTCGGCAACATAGGAATAGGCGGGTGCAATCCCATCAGAATACAGTCGATGACCAATACGGACACTATGGATACCGATGCAACGGTGCAACAGTGCATGCGACTTGTCGATTCGGGTTGCGAATTGGTCAGAATAACTGCGTCCAATGTGCAGGCAGCGGAGAATTTGTACAACATAAAGAACGAACTCGCAAAGAGGAATTACAATGTTCCTCTTATAGCCGATATTCATTTCAATCCCAAGGCGGCGGAAGTCGCAGCGGCAATAGTGGATAAAGTCAGAATAAACCCGGGAAACTATACCGACAGGAACACAAGCAAATCCGAATATTCGCAACAGGAATATGATGACGAGCTTTCCAAGATTGCAGACAGACTTTTCCCTTTGATTGAGATATGCAAGGCAAACCACACTGCCATGCGTATAGGCACCAACCACGGTTCTCTGAGCAGAAGAATAATGAGTCGCTACGGCGATACGCCATACGCAATGGCTGTTTCCGCAATGGAGTTTGCAAGAATTTGTCACAGCATGCAGTATGATGACTTGGTGCTTTCGATGAAATCCAGCAATGTCAAGGTGATGAACTTCTCGACACGAATGTTGGCTGCCATGTTACAAGAGGAGGGATTGGACTATCCCATTCATCTCGGAGTAACGGAAGCCGGCAACGGGCAAGACGGCAGAATCAAATCGATGGCAGGTATAGGCAGTTTGCTCGCAATAGGCATAGGAGATACTATAAGAGTTTCCCTGACCGAAAAACCGGAGAACGAAATACCTGTTGCAAACCGGATAGTACATGCTTATAAAGATATTCCCTTTGAAAGCAAAGGAGAGAAAATTGAATTGGCGGCAAGTTTTGAAAGACATACAGGTGCGAATGACCGTAATAAAATTCTGAATATCGATTCCGCAAACATAAACCTTGCATCCGTTCTGGCAACTGCACAAAAGAAAAATGCTTTAATAAGGATTGAGCAAACGGATTGCAAGCAAGATTGTGCAAGATTGGCAGGCGATGTGTCGGCATTGATTATGGAAGGAGTGCTTTCAGGTGTTTCTTTGTCGGATAAGACCTTTGAGGCGGACTTATTGCAGGCTACCGGTGAAAAGATTTACAAAGCAGAATTTATTGCCTGCCCTTCATGCGGCAGAACGAAGTATGACATACAGGCAGCATTGGAAAAAGTAAAGCAAAGGTGCAAACACTTGAAGGGTTTGAAGATTGCCGTAATGGGGTGCATAGTCAACGGCCCCGGAGAAATGGCTGACGCAAATTACGGCTATATCGGCAGTCTGGAACACAAGGTTCACCTTTATCGCGATGGCAAACTCGTTCACTCGAACGTAGAAGAGGAAAAGGCAATAGAACTTTTGGTCGCCATGATTAAAGAAGACGGGAAATGGCAGGAAGAAAAACAAGCATAATTCTTTTATCCGTTCTTCTTGTTATCGGGGTAAGCGTTGCCATATATAGTTTTACTTCTTCTCCAAAGGCAGTCGTAACCGCCGAAAGAGTAATCGAAAACAAGCAAGAGACACAAAACCGATTTTCTCTTTCCGATGCCTTACCATCGAGTACCGAGAAATTAGAATTACTTGACCATAAGTATTATGTGGTCGGTTACAATAAAAAGCACAAACAGGCTGCCTACGTGGCATACCTGCTTACGGCTGAAATGGTAAACGAAAACGATAATGTGAGCAGAAAAGGCGTCGGCTTCAAAAAGGACTATCTCTTGTCTGACAACTATGCGACAAAACAGGATTATACAAACTCCGGGTATGTTCGCGGGCATCTCTGTCCGTCAAAGGATATGTGTTGGTCGTTTGCTTCAATGAAAGAAACCTTTTATATGAGCAATGTATCCCCGCAGTATCAGGGTTTCAATGACGGTTTATGGAAAAAATTGGAAGGCAGTGTCAGAAAGTGGGCAGTGGAGAATGACAGCATTCTTGTATTGTGCGGTCCCGTTCTAAGCAGTAAAAAGGGAGAAATAGGCGAGAACAAAGTGAGCGTATGCAGTAAATTCTATAAAATTGTGGTCGATATATCATATCCTACCTATAAGATGATAGCCTTCATCATGGATAACACCAACATAAAAGGCAATATCTTCCGTTATTGCTGCAATGTGCGGGAAGTCGAGCGAATTACAGGTCTCGATTTCTTTCCTTCACAAGATGGAAATCTGCTTATGGATTCCTTGGAGACCGTTACAGACATCAACCTCTGGCGATAAAGCTGTTCAAAACAGCATCAAAACATTTATTTCCTGCATTTACGGTTTACGGAAAAGAACTACCTTTGCCGTCTGATTTGTTTCAAGATAAGATAAAACAATTTCATTTGACATGGACATCATTATAGCGGGAGACGGCGAGGTCGGATTTCACTTGGCTCGCACTCTCTCCAAAATAAGGCACAATATCACCGTGGTGGATCCTCACTCCGACTTATTGAATATGTTGCAGAGCGATTCGGATTTGCTCACCATAGCAGGTAATTCCACTTCCATGGAAACCTTGAAAGAAGCCGGCATATCTTCTTGCGACCTTTTGATTGCCGTTCTGCATGAAGAAAGCATCAATCTCATGACTTGCATTCTCGGCAAAAGGCTCGGAGCCAAACGTTGCATAGCAAGAGTGAACTCGATAGAATACCTGAACGATGCAAACAAAAACATGTTCAAAGGAATGGGGGTCGATGAACTGGTTTGTCCCGAAAGAATTGCAGCAAAGGAGATAACCAACCTTTTGACAAGGAACACTGCAACCGAGATATTCGATTTCTCCAACGGTCTGCTTTCCGTATATATGATGCGTTTGGACTCCAAGGCTCTCATCATAGGAAAAACGATGGCAGAGGTCGCCATAATGTACCCCGAGTTGGAAGCGAGAGCGATTTGTATCATTCGCAAAGGCAGAACCATCATTCCTATCGGTTCGGACTCCTATCAGAAAGACGATTTGGTTTATTTGATAGCAAAGCCTTCAAGCATAGAGTTGATAAAAGAACTCGGCGGCAAAAGAGATTATCTTATCAAGAACGCCATGATACTTGGCGGAGGACGTATCGGCAGACGTACTGCCATGAATCTGCAAAACGATATGAACCTCAAACTAATCGAGAAAGATAAAGAGCGTTGTTTTCAACTCGTCGATGACTTGAACAGAACCATGATAATAAACGGCAACGGCAACGACATATCCCTGCTTATGGACGAGGGAATAAGAGAAACAGATGCTTTCATTGCCGTGAGCGGAAGTACGGAAACAAACATTCTTTCCTGCCTTCATGCCCACAAACAAGGCGTGAAGAAAACCATTGCTTTGGTTGAAAATGTCAGTTACATAGATGTATCGCAGGAAATCGGCATAGACACGATTATAAACAAGAAGTTGATAACTGCAAGCTACATTGCCCGTTTTACCCTCGGGGCAGACGTAACATCAAGCAAGTGGTTGTCCGGAATAGATGCCGAAGTGGTCGAGGTGCTTGTCAAGGACGACTCTCCCATTACGAAGAAACAAATAATGCGATTGGACTTGCCGCAAGGTGTGAACATTGGCGGAGTAATCCGAAACAACGTTGCATACATCGCAAGAGGCAATGTGCAGATACAAGCCGGCGACAAAGTTGTGGCATTCACCATACCGGAATCCGCAAACAAACTAATGAAGCTCTTCAACTAAGTCGGAATAAATGCAACTACCGAAAAGCAATCTCAACAGGGGTATTTTTCTCTATGTTTTGGGCAATAACATGTTGCTCTTGGGCTTTGCTTTTCTTGTTTCGGGCTTGGTGAGTTGTATTTATGGCGAGAAAGAAAAATTTTTCTTTCTCGTGGCAAGCCCTCTCATGTTTCTGCTCGGAGCATTCACCGCATACAGGAACAAGAATTTCACTTCACAAATATCAAAAAAGGACGGACGGTTGATAGTCGGTCTGATGTGGCTTATCGTTCCTCTCTTGGGAGCATTGCCATATATGTTCACTTTGGACGATTTCTCTTTCGTCAACTCTCTTTTTGAATCCTACTCCGGCTACACCACTACTGGAGCAAGCATAATAGGGAACATCGCATCCGTTTCCAAAGGGCTGTTGTTTTATCGTTCTCTCACCCAATGGATAGGAGGTTTGGGTTTCGCAATGCTTGTAATCGTTTTCGTCAGAAACTTTCCCGATGGAGCGAAAAACCTTTTCAATGCAGAGTTTAACTCGATAGAGAAAGAAAAAGAGCGACCCCACATAAAAAGTACCGTTTACAGAATATTCGGTATTTACACAGGTTTCACCATTCTCTGTTGCACACTTCTAAGTCTCGGAGAAATGAACTTCTTCGAGGCAATCTACCATACCTTTTCCACCATTTCCACCGGTGGCTTCTCCGTTTCAGATGGCAACATGGGAGCATATTCCGATTATTCGCAAATCGTCATCATGGTATTCATGTTTCTTTCCGGCATAAGTTACTTTCTGTTGCTATGGTTCGTAAGAGGCAAATGGAAAAAAGTATTTCACGATGAGCAACTGCGAATGTACAGCCTTATGACACTTGTTTTCGGCATAGGCTTTTCGCTTTACTTCCTTTCACGCAACGATATGGCTTTTCTTCAATCCGTAAAGACATCTTTTTTCTACGTTATCTCCACTCTGAGTAGCACAGGCTTCGACCTGAAAACCCATAATCTCGGAATTTTCGTTTCAGCCGGACTTGTATTGCTCATGTTTATAGGAGGTTGTTCCGCTTCCTCTTCCACAGGTCTTAAAATCATTCGTGCCGTCATACTTTTGAAATATATACCCGTTGCGATGAAAAGGGTATTCCACCCTCGTGCCATAATACCCGTGCGGTACAACAACAAGGCTCTGCGAGACGGCTCTGTCAGTCTTGTCTTCGGTTTTTTCTTTCTCTTTTTCGTGATTTTCCTTTTCGGAGTTATCGGTCTGACCATGGCAGGTAACGACTTCACACACGCCTTTGCTCTTTCGGCAGCCTCGATAAGCAACATCGGTCCGGTGATGGGTTCCCTTGCAGAAGGCTTCTCATATAACGATTTGACAAGCCTGTCGAAATACCTCATCATAACCCTCATGCTCATAGGCAGATTGGAAATATACGCCTTCTTTGCAATTCTCTCTCCAAGCGTTTGGAGCAAACGATAACAAACACCCATACAATCAATCGCCGTTTCGGCAAAATAAAACACCGTAAAAATTTCGCGAATCGGCGTAAGAAAAAATTTTTCCGCCGATTCATTTTCGTGGAACGGCGGAAAATTTTTTCGGGATGCTGTTCTTTTTTCTCGACCTGTTTATTTGTGGTCTATGCCATAGCCGAAGAGTGCGAAGTCTCCGAGTGTCGGATCATCTGGAAACACTTCTTTCAATTTGTTGCTTATTTCCACGGCTGTTTTCATGTCGGCTTGTTTGCGGGTCGTGAGATTCAATTCCTTTGCCATGCGAAATACATGCGTGTCCAAGGGAATAAGCAATTCGCTTTGAGGCAGAAGATTCCATATTCCGAAATCCACTATTGAGTCTTTGCGTATGAGCCAACGAAGAAAAAGACAAAGACGCTTGCATGCAGAGGTGGTGTTTTGCGGTATGCCGTTCTGATCGGGGAATAGGGATATGATGGCACGCAGAAGAGAAAGACACGAGGTGTATTCTTTCTGCATGGAAAGCAATTTATCTTCAAGGGAAGGATATTGGTTTCTGATGTAGATATAATAGAGTGTGTTACAGAGTTGATAGAAGTCTTTGTAGGTGTAGAAGCGGTAAAGGCATTGCTCGTTGTTGCGATGAGGTACGTATCTTCTGCTGCGTATGTAAAGATACGGCGAGTCGTAAAATTCGGCGTGCAGTTGGTTCAGCGTAAGTATGATTTGCTTCCTGTTGCCGTATGCCATCCATGAAGAAATCAGGGCTGAAATTTCTATGTCTCGTTTGTCCGTATATCTGTGGGGAAATTGAACAGGATCGTTCTGTATGAAATCTTTCGTGTTATATTGCTGTGCCAGATTTCGCAGCAGTTCCGATGTTTCTTTTGTCTCCATTTTATTCTTTGTTTTCTTCTTGTATTGATTCGTAAATCAAATCCTGTATGTCGGTTCTGATGTTCATTTGTGCCAATTTGTTACTTTTGGCATCAGGATAAACTCTGTTCGAGAGGAATATGAATATGGTTTTATTTTCAGGGTCTATCCACAAATAAGTCCCCGTAAAGCCGCTATGCCCGTAGCTCTCCTCGCTGCAATATTCGGAACAATGTGCAGAGTGTGCGGATATGAGCGGTTTGTCGAAGCCCAAGGCTCTTCGATTTTGGTATTTTTTGAAATATCTGTGGTTGAACGTTGCTATGGTTTCTTCTTCAAGGTATCGTTTATTGTCATAAACACCACCGTTCAAAAGCATTTGGCATATTACGAACAAATCCTTGGCGTTTGAAAACAGACCTGCATGACCTGCAACGCCACCGTTCAATGCCGATGTTTCGTCATGGACGAAGCCTTGCAATTTAGAATGCCTGAAATCGACGGCTTCCAAGGTCGGAACGATATTCTCTTTGTTCATGCCGTGAGAAAGCGGATTGAAATATGTGTTTGTCAAACCCAAAGGTTCGTAGAATGTTTCTTGAAGATAGGTATCGAGGGTTTTCCCGCTTATTTGCTCGACCAAATCGCCAAGCAGAATAAATCCCAAATCGCTGTAAACATATTTGTGTTTGTCTCCGAGAGGAGAGGATACTATTTGTTTTCTGATTTCATCTTTATATGACTTCTTGATGAACAAACCATCGCATACCTGCAAATAAGCACTGTCGCCGTATTTGTCGTATGCATACAGTGTTTCGTCTTGTTTCGCTTTTTCCAATGATTCTTTCCAGAAAGGAAGAAAGGCTTTCAATCTTGCGGTATGTGCAAGGGCTTCCTTGATTGTTATTTTCGATTTTTTGGAGTGCTTCAAGTATGGAAGGTAGGAAGAGAGTTTGTCATCGAGAGAGAATTTTCCTTCTTCGTACAATTTCATGACTGCAAGCGTTGTCGCCATGACTTTTGTGAGGGAAGCCAAGTCGTATATGCTGTTATCGGTTATCTTTGTTTGATTGTCGTACGTTTGAAAGCCTGCATTCCGATTGAAAACGATGTTTCCGTCTTTTGCAATCAACACCTGAGCTCCGGGATATGCCTTTTGCGAAATTCCGGCATTGATGATACTGTCTATTTTTTCAAAACACTCTACTTTCATTCCAGCTTCGACAACTTCTTCGTATCCTTGCGACTCTTCTTTGTCTATTCCGGATTGGCAAGGGTAGTTGGGACTTCCCGTTACGGGAACCGAGCCTTTGAATGACCTGTATCCGAATATGGCTTGTGCAACCGAGCGTTGCAAATCCGCCGTATTTTGATATGCCATCACCAGACTGTTGTATTCGCATAGGGTATCCAGACTTGCCAAAGCGTAAGGATTGGCGAACAATACGAGAATATTCTTTTTGTTCAGGTCTTGAATTTTTGCGATTGCATCAAGTTTCTTTTGCGATATGCCGTAGTTTTCTTTCTTTGTTTGGTTCACGCCTCCGGAGGCAAGAGTTATTATAATATCCGAGTTTATCAGTGAAGCCAATATGCTGTCGATTTGGTTGGAAGTGGTTTTGCTGTTGATTGAATGGGTCGTTGCAACATGAAATGAATTTATGGTAGTATCGAAAGTGCGATAATTGAAGTCGTCAAGGAAAACGATGGAGAGTTTTGTGCTGTCCGATATTTGTAACGGCAATAGTTCCTCATCGTTTCTCAACAAGGTGAGAACATTATCGGCTATATGTCGGTTGAGTTCCTTGGCTTGGGGCTCCAATGTCTTGATTGGTGCGGTTGTGTCTTTAGTCGGGTTCGATATTCCCATATCATATTTCCAACGTAAGACTTTTTTACATTTCTCCCGTATCGTTTTCTCGGACAGTGTTCCTGCCTCAACGGCTTGAAGTATTGCGTTCATTGCTTGCTCCGTGTTGTTGGGCATGAGCAATACATCGACGCCGGCTTTCAACGCAAGAACCTGTGCCTGCCCGTCGGGATAGTCGTTGGTAAGTCCTTTCATGTTCATGGCATCTGTAAATACGAGACCTTTGAACCCCAAGTCCTCTATCAGGTAATCCTGTACTATGTCTGGATTTATACATGCGGGATAATTGTAGTCTTTATTCATTGCAGGAACATCGAGATGTCCGACCATAACTCCCCAAACGCCTTGTTTTATATTGTATCGGAAAGGATACATGTCAACAGTGTCGATGAAATTCCGGTCATGACTTATTGTAGGAAGGGATTTGTGAGAATCGGTTTCGGTATCCCCATGTCCGGGGAAGTGTTTTATTACAGCCATTACTCCTTCGTCCTGCATGCCTCGTATATATTGTTCGGCGAGATAGGCAACACGATAACGATCTTGCCCGAAAGAACGAGTGTTTATCACGGGATTTGCAGGATTAAGGTTTATGTCTGCATCGGGAGCGAAATTGATATGTATGCCCAAGGCTTTGCATTGCTTTGCAATGAGACTTCCCATTTCATAAACCAAATTATAATCTTCTTTCTCCAAGGCTCCGAGAGTCATTGCTCTCGGGAAAGGGGTTACATCGGTCAACCTCATTGCCAATCCCCACTCTCCGTCTATCGAGATTAAAAGCGGAAGTTTGCAAACGGCATTGTATTTCTTTATCAATGGCGGAATATTCTCGCTTTTCCCCTTGAAAAAACAAATACCTCCGACTTTGTTTGAATCGATATCTTTCAATATTTTGCTTGTATAGGCAGGAGACATGTCGCTGTCGCACCCTATCATGATAAGTTGCCCTATCATTTCTCGCAAACTCATGTTCGACATTTGTTCTTTCACATAATGCTCTCTACCTTTGCGTTTCTTTATCGGATTATTATCGGCTGAACAAATGATACTGCATACGCAGAGAATGAATGTAAGAGTAACGACTTTCCTACTCATGTTGCTGTTTTTTTAGTTCTGCAAAGATAGTTATTTTGGTTTTATTTCGTACCTTTGCTCAACTAATTTGAAGGGTTATGATAAGCATAGACAGATTGAAAAGCCTGAAACCCGAGGTGTCTTCTTTATTCGTATTGAAGAGATGCGGGCAGACGCAGGTCGAATCGAAGATATTGTCGGACGATTTGTTGAATTTCATAAACAGAGAAGCGGAAGAGAACAGCAGAACTTTCTTTGCATTCAACAAATTGACGCATTGGGAAATTGTTGCGATAGTAGATGAATGCGATACTGCATATAAGCAAGTTGAAAAGCTCAGAAAATTAGGCGGAAAGCTTTTGGACTTTTGCGATAACGAATACATAAAACACTTACAGTTCGTAAACAATCTGTCGAAAGAGGAAGTATTGGGTTTTGTTGAAGGAATGCTATTGGCAAGCTACACTTTCGATTCGTACAAGACCGATCCGAAAAGATTGATACACCCTTTCGATAAATTAAGCGTGATAAATCCGGAAGTGGAAATGCAGGACATAGAACGTCTGTTGATAATTGCCGGAGCCGTAGAGAAGTGTAAAGACTTGGTCAACGAGCCTTATTGCAGTTTGAACGCCGAGGGCTTGGCAGCAACTTTCGTAAACATGTCTCATGAGGCAGGAATAGATGTGGAAGTGTGGCATAAGGATAGGATAGAGAAAGAGAAAATGGGCGGATTGGTTGCAGTGAACAAAGGAAGCGTAGATCCGCCGACGTTTACCATAATGCGGTACAGTCCGAACGATGCGATAAATTCGCAACCCATTGTTTTGGTCGGCAAAGGCTTGGTTTACGATACGGGAGGTTTGAATTTGAAGTCCGGCGATTACATGAGCGATATGAAGGAAGACATGGCGGGAGCGGCAATGATGGCATCTGCCATTTACGCTGTTGCTTGTCTCGGATTACCTGTAAACATAGTCGGCTTGTTTCCTGCAACGGATAACCGTCCTTGCGGAAATGCGTACGCAAGCGGGGATATTATCAATATGTACGACGGAACGAACGTGGAAGTAGTCAATACCGATGCCGAGGGAAGAATGATTCTTGCAGACGCTTTGGCGTATGCCAAAGGACTTTCTCCGGAATTGGTTGTCGATGCGGCGACTTTGACCGGTGCGGCGGCAAGAGCAATCGGCTCTTTCGGAATCGCTTCCGTTCAGCAAAAAGCCGAGCAATACATGTCTTTACTCAAACAAAGCGGAGAAACGGTTTACGAACGTATAGCAGAGTTTCCGTTCTGGGAAGAATACGATGAGTTGATTAAATCCGACATTGCAGACATCAAAAACTGCGGAGCGGCAGAGGCAGGTATGATTACAGCCGGCAAGTTCCTCGCTCACTTTACGGATTACCCTTATATACATTTGGATATAGCCGGTGTGGCTATGTTCGACAAGAAAAGAGATTACACAGGCAAAGGTGCGAGCGGATACGGCGTAAGACTGATTGTCGATTTCTTGGAAACGCTTGCAAGCAACAGCAAAAAATAAAATCGTAATTATGGCAGAAACAAACAATACGAGAAGACCTGCATTCAGACCGAGAAGAGAAAAAGATGAAAGCACCATTCGTCTCGGTATTTCACAAGGAGATATTAACGGAATAGGCTACGAGGTTTTGCTCAAATGCTTTTCCGACAGCAGAATGTTGGAAGGTTGCACTCCTGTGCTTTACGGTTCTTCCAAAGTGGCATCTTACCACAAGAAATTGATAAACGCAAATGATTTTCCTTTCGTTAACGTGCGTTCGGCGGAGCAAGCCGAGCCACATAAGTTCAATATCCTTAACATCATTCAGGAAGAAGTCAAAATAGATATAGGACAACCTACGGAGATTGGCGGCAAATTGGCAGCGATGAGCCTTGACTACGCATGCCATGACCTGATGAACGGGAAGCTTGACGCAATCGTTACCAACCCTATCAACAAAAAGAATATTCAAAGCGAGACTTTCAATTTTCCGGGACACACCGAATACCTTACAAAGAAGTTCGGGGCGGAGGAAAGTTTGATGATAATGACTTGTCATGACATTCATATCGGTATAATGACCAATCACCTGCCTCTTGCACAGGTTCCAAAAGTCATAACAAAAGAACTTATTCTCCGAAAACTGAGAGTTATGGACGCTTCTTTGAAGAGGGATTTCGGAATCCGCATGCCGAAAATTGCGGTTTTGGCATTAAATCCTCACGCAGGCGATAGAGGTCTCATAGGTACGGAAGACGACAGCATAGTCGCCCCTGCGATAAGAGAGGCTTTCGATAACGGCATATTGGCTTTCGGTCCTTATCCTGCAGACGGCTTTTTCGGCAATGGTTCCATAAGAGATTTCGACGGTGTCATGGCGTTATATCATGACCAAGGGCTTATCCCTTTCAAGTTGATGAGCTTCACCGAGGGAGTGAACTTCACTGCCGGATTGCCATTCGTCAGGACATCGCCTGCTCACGGCACGGCATACGAGATTGCAGGCAAGAACATAGCTTCCGCCCAAAGTTTCCGAAATGCTGTCTTCCTTGCATTGGATATAATCCGCAACAGACGCGAATACGATGCTTTGTCGGCAAACACTTTACGCAGTGCAAGACGTGATAACATCGTTGACGAAGACATAACGAAGGAATTACAAAAAGATGACGAGCCTACGCTTTAATGAGGCAAAGAAAAGAGTGGAACGGTTGAGGGAACTGCTCAACCGTTATACGTATGAATATTATGTATCGGACGCTCCGACAGTGTCGGATAGCGAGTTCGATGCACTGATGCGGGAATTGGAGGATTTGGAAAAGGAATTTCCCGAGTTGCAAAGCCCGAATTCTCCCACCAAACGCGTAGGCGGTCAGGTAAACAAGAACTTTATTCAAGGAAAGCATGAATTTCCCATGCTGTCTCTGTCGAATACTTATTCGAGAGAGGAGATAAGCGATTTTGTCGCAAGAGCCGAGAAGGCCTTACCCGAAGAAAAGGAATTGGAATGGGTATGTGAATTGAAATATGACGGGGTTGCGATAAGTCTTCTTTATGAAAACGGCAAGTTCGTGAGAGCTTTGACACGTGGAGACGGAGTTCAGGGCGATGATGTGAGCGATAATATCCGCACGATAAAGACAGTGCCTTTGGAAATATACGGAGAGAATATTCCGGAGAGGTTTGAAATCAGGGGCGAGGTGATTTATCCGCATGAGGCTTTCGAAAAATTCAACAAACAAAGAATCGAGAACGGCGAAGAACCTTTTGCCAATCCCCGCAATGCAGCGTCAGGGAGCATAAAGCTCCTCGATACGAAAGAGGTCGCCAAGAGAAAATTGGAATGTTTCCTTTATTTTCTTATGGGAGATGATTTGGACGAAATGGAAACCCATTACGAGAGATTGAAAGCGGCAAAGAGTTGGGGTTTCAATGTGCCTCGCTACATGGCTTTGGCGAGAAACATCGATGAAATAATGAGTTTCATCGATGAATGGGACATCGAACGCGACAACCTGTCTTTCGACATTGACGGCATAGTAATAAAACTCAACAAAGTCTCGCTTTGGAACAAACTCGGCAACACCACGAAAAGCCCCCGTTGGGCTACGGCTTTCAAATTCAAAGCCGAACAGGCTCAAAGCCGCCTTTTGACCTTGGAGTATCAGGTCGGAAGAACGGGTGTCGTTACTCCGGTTGCGGTTTTCGAACCCGTGTGGCTCGGAGGCACCACCGTGAAGAGAGCGAGTGTACATAATGCCGATTTTATTGCAAAACTCGGTTTATGCGAAGGCGATACGGTCATCATCGAAAAAGGCGGCGAAATAATCCCTAAGATAGTCGGAAAAATCGAAACAAAAACAGACGAAAATAATACGCCGAAAGAATTTGACGAAACACCGAAAGAAAAAAATAAAACACCGTTTCAGGATACACAAAACGCCGTTTTACCGAACGTTTCCTTGATGTCTGAAAATCAAGAGGCTTTCATACATAACCCTATACACTTCATCGAAAACTGTCCCGTATGTGGAGCAAAGCTCATACGGCAGGAGGGTGAAGCGGCTCACTATTGTCCGAATTACAACCACTGTCCTCCTCAAATACTCGGTCGTTTCCAACATTTCATATCCAAAAAGGCCATGAACATAGAGTATTTGGGCGGGGAGAAAATGAAAGCCATATTGGACGAAGGACTTGTGGAGGATTTCGCTTCCTTGTATGATTTGACGGAAAGCGATTTGATAGGCATCACATCGGGCAGGGAAGATAATAAGGCAACCATTCGCGAGAAAGGAGCAGCCAACATCATTCGTGCAATCGAACAATCCAAGAGCGTGGAGTTTGAAAGAGTGTTGTATGCTTTGGGAATAAGATACGTCGGCGAGGTTACAGCCAAGAAACTCGCACAATACAATAAGACAATAGACAATCTGGCGAACGCAAACTACGAACAACTCGTGGAAATAGATGACGTGGGTGAGAGCGTTGCAAGAAGCGTTGCTGGCTGGTTTGCAAATCCCGAGAACATTGCCTTGATTGAAAGATTGAAAGAACGGGGCTTGTGCTTTGAAGTAAAGGAGAAAAGTGGCAGAAACGCTTTGCAAGGTCTCAGTTTTGTGATAAGCGGCACATTCTCTTCTTTCTCACGAGAGGAATTGAAGAGTCTGATTGAAGAAAACGCAGGGCGTGTCGTCGGAAGCATATCTTCCAAAGTCAATTATGTGGTTTGCGGGGACAATATGGGACCGCAAAAACGAAAAAAAGCAGAAGAACTGAACATTAAAATGATAAACGAACAGCAATTCGCAGACTTGTTGAACCAAAACGAAGAAGCATAAGATGAAAACAATAGCCTTTCACACTTTGGGTTGCAAACTGAATTTTGCAGAAAGTTCTTTCCTTGCCGGAGGCTTTGCGGAAAGAGGCTATACGCAGGTTGCATTCAAAGAAAAGGCAGATGTATATGTCATAAACACTTGCACCGTAACTCAGGTTGCGGAAAAGAAGTGCCGTAATGCCATAAGACAGGCGAACAAGCTCAATCCGGAAGCAATAGTTGCCGTTATCGGTTGCATGTCTCAGCTGAAAGATAAGGAGATAACGCAAATCGAGGGCGTGGATATAATACTCGGCAACGATGACAAACGGAAACTGATAGACCTTGTGGAAAACCACAAGAAGAACACGGCTGTGGAAAATCACGTATGCGACATAAGCCGTCTGCATTCCTTTTATCCATCATATTCTTCTTCCGATCGCACACGTTCGTTTCTCAAAATACAGGACGGATGCGACTATTTCTGCACCTATTGTGCCATTCCCTATTCGCGAGGCAGAAGCAGAAGCGGTGATATTGCAAGTACGGTGGCTTGTGCCGAAGAATTGGCAAAACAAGGCAAGAAGGAAGTCGTGCTGACAGGCGTAAACATAGGCGAGTTCGGCAAACAAAGCGGAGAAACATTCCTTGAACTCATTCGGGAATTGGATAAAATAGAGGGAATAGAGCGTTACAGAATTTCAAGCATAGAACCAAATCTCATAACGGAAGAAACGGTGGATTTTTGTGCCGCTTCCAAAAAGTTTCTCCCTCATTTCCATATACCGTTACAGTCAGGCAGCAACAAAATACTACACCTGATGAAACGCAAATACGACAGGGAATTGTTCGCAGAAAGGGTGAATTACATAAACCGCCGCATGCCGCATGCCTTTATCGCAGCCGATGTGATAGTAGGCTTTCCGCATGAAACAGCAAAGGACTTTGCGGAAGCGAAAGACTTCATAGCCTCTCTTCCTTTGGCAGCATTGCACGTCTTTACCTACTCCGAACGCCCCGGAACACCGGCGGCTAACATGCCGGAGAGTGTTTCCATGAGCGAACGGCACAGACGAAGCATGGAATTGCAAGAACTATCCGACCGCAAGAAAGAGGCATTCTATCAAGCAAACAAAGGCAGAAAAGCAAACGTCCTTTGGGAAGCAGACAACGAAGACGGAATGATGTACGGCTTCACCGAAAACTACATAAGAGTGGGAAGAAAATTCGACGAGCGGTACATCAACGAAATAACAGAGGAAACCATTGAAATCATCGACCACAAACATAAATCATATATAGTATGAGAAAATATCGAAATCAAAACAGAACGATAAGAATACTGCTCGCAATGTTTGTCATTGCGGGTTTTTGCGGGTGCAAGTCCTTGGAAAAGGATTTGTTTCAACCGGATTACAGGAATGCGAGCCTGCTACCGAAACTCACATGTTGGATAGACCAACCTTCCTTCGAGAATGCTTACGGTGCAAGTTCATATTCCGTTAAAGTTTCAGACGATTTGAAAACTCCTTACGGACTTACGGAAACCCCTTACGGCAAAGGCGTTTACGAAATAACCGCCAAAACGAAACTCTATACGGCAGAAAAAAGAATACAAGACGCGGCCGATGTCTTCGTGACGGAAGTGAGCGACAATATATGCGACATGACAACCCGCAAAAAGGGTAACATCATAATCAGGGCAGGAGACATCTACAACAAGAACAATTACAAATGGTCATGGCTTAGCGGTTTCACGTTCGGAGTGCTTAATGTTTTCGGCATGCCTCTTTGTGCAAACGAGACAGAGCTGGAAGTGATTGTCGAAATATACGATACGCGGAATAATCTTGTGGCGAAATTCAACGAACGAGGCTATTCCAAACAGTATATGGCGTTTTACCATGGTTATTACGAGTTTCAAAGACGTGCGGCGACGCTTGCATTGCAGGACGGACTGATGAAAATAAAGGAATTGATAGAAAAAGACGCTTCAACCATAAAGATGAAATTGAAATAAGGCGAATGATATGGCTACGATAAGACAAGCACGAAGAGAAGACTGCCCGAAGATATTGCAATTCATACAAGAATTGGCAGAATACGAGAAAGAACCGGACGCAGTGGAGGCAAGCGTTGAGATTTTGGAAGAATCAATCTTCGATAAGAAGCAGGCAAATGTCGTATTTGTGGAAGAAAACGGTGAAAACATAGGATTCGCACTCTATTTCTTCAATTTCTCCACATGGAGAGGCAAAGCAGGGCTTTATCTCGAGGACTTGTATGTTCAACCCTCGCACAGAGGCAAAGGCTTCGGCAAGCTACTTCTCTCCTACCTCGCCTCACAAGCCGTAAAGCACAACTGCCCGCGTTTCGAGTGGATAGTATTGGATTGGAATAAGCCGAGCATAGATTTTTATGAAGCAATGGGAGCAAAGCCTTTGAGCGAGTGGACGGTTTACCGTCTCGAAAACGAAGCATTGCAAGACTTGGCAAAATCTTATAAGGAAGAAAAGTAAAATCAACAAAATCCATGAGGTGAACATTTGCAAAGCCATCTTTACTTGTATGCTTTTCTTTTTGTGCATAAGCCTTTCTGCACAAGATGTTCACTTTTCATCATTCATGGTCGGCGATATGTATCTCAATCCTGCTAAAACAGCATTTTTTTCTTCCGATTTCAAAGTGGGAGCCGCTTACAGAAATCAATGGCAGACCGTTTCCGGCAGAGGATACAACACCATGCTTATCTCAGCGGAAGCAAAACTGTTTTCTTCCTCACGATATAAACAATCTTTCGGCTTGGGTTGCGGTTTTTTGAAAGATGCAGCCGGAGCCTTGGGCTTCGGACAACGGCAACTCTTCCTTTCCATGGCATACAATAAAATGTTGTCGAGGAGGAACAACCATTTTATCGCACTCGGCATAAATATGCAGAACACCTCATGGTCGTACGATGTGGCAAAAGCCGATTTCGGGCTTTCGCCATCGGATAAGGAAGGAATCTATCTGTCGAAAACAACGGCATTCGACGTATGTATCGGTATACATTGGCAGATAAGTCCGAAAGAAGACGGACACCTTTCGGCAGGTTTTGCCATCGCTCATCTGAACAGTCCTGTCTATTCTTTCTATGACAACAGCGACATCAAATTGGCAAGACGCTATACAACATACCTCACATATCTTTTTACCACATCGCAACAAAGCTCCGTCAATCTTATGGCTCGTTATTCCTACCAGAATGACAATACGGAAATACTTGCAGGCGGTGAATTCATATACGATTTGTCCATGACGATGTTCGATAACGAATACATCGCAACGGGATTATTCTTCCGCACATTCGATGCTCTCGTATTGACTTTGCGATACCGACGTTCCGCACTCAATGTCGGCTTGTCCTACGATGTAAACATTTCATCTTTAAGCAAAGTCTCGCATACATACGGAGCCTTGGAGTTGTGGGTTTCCTACGAATTAGACACATTCAAGCAAAAAAAACAAATTAAAACAATACCATGTCCAACATTTTGAAAAGTATCATCGCTACAGTTCTTCTTTCGCTTTGCTTCACAAGTTCATTCTCGCAAGAGAAGTACGCATCGAGTTACGAGAAAAAAGGAGACAAAGCATTTTCCAAGGGAAACTACTCCGAGGCATTGGAATATTACACCATAGGACGGCGTTTCCTTATCAAGCCTCTGTCCCTCATGTATAAATGCGGGGAGGCTTGTCGAATGCTGAAAGACTACGACAAAGCCGAATATTGGTATCAGAAAGTACTTATTGAGAACGATACATTGAATATCAATGAAGTTTTTCCGATGTTGTACCTCAACCTTGCCCAAGTGGCGAAATCCAACAGCAACCTCATACAGGCACAACATTTTCTCAACACCTGTCTTCTTGATTGCGGCGACATAAAGATAAGGAAGCAATGCAAGCACGAACTCGAAAACATAAGATGGATATTCGACAATGAGACACCGGAGGAAAACACTCTTATAACCAATCTCGGAGGCAACGTGAACGATTCTTTCTCACAATCCGGCAGCTTTATTTTGAATGACAGTGTACTTTTCTTCACATCGCCTGTTTATAAGGAAGTTCACGACCGTGGGAACACCTATTACTCCGATGTGTATAACAAAATCTTTCTCTCTTTCATAGATGAGGATTTTTATACTCCTGCACGTGAACTGGATATACCCGAAGTGAATAAAAAGAAAACCAATTCCTCCAATTTCTTTTTCGATACAGTGTCTCAAACAATATGGTTCAATCGTTGCACGACAAAGAATGGCAAGGAAAATTGCCAAATATGGTACACCGTAAAGAAGAACGACAAGTGGACGAAAGCAAAACCGTTCGAGCCGCTCTACGATAAAAAATCCTCAAGCCTTTGTCCCGTGGTGGCAAGAAACGAAGACGACGGCAAAACCTTGATGTACTTTTCCAGCAACAGGGCAGGAGGTTTCGGAGGCTTCGATATATGGTACATAGACTTGACAAGCGAAATGCCTGTTCCCGTAAATCTCGGTTCGACCATAAACACAAGCGGCGATGAAGTTACTCCGCATTATTGCGATGACGAACAAACATTGTATTTCTCCTCCGACAAACATTTCGGCTTCGGAGGCTTCGATATTTTCCGCAGTGAGGGTTGGTTGCAAAGGTGGACGACACCGGAAAATCTTCTTACCCCTGTGAACTCACCGGCGAACGATTTATACCCTTTTGTTTCCGAAAGCGGGGAAAGAGGATTTTTCACTTCCAATCGGAAAACAGACAATACTTCCGGCAATAAGACCTGCTGCAACGACCTTTATCGTTGGGACAAACAGTTGCCCGAAGTCGCCACAATACAACAAGTAAAAGAGAAAGAAGCCTTCAACCCTGCATTCGACCTTCCGATAGCACTATACTTTCACAATGACGAACCTAATCCCAATACGACTGACAGCATAACGACCATGGATTACGAACAATGCTATAAATCCTATCGTGCATTAAGCAACCTCTACAAAGCAAGAGCCTCCTACGGTCGGTCAGACAGTCTTGAAGATGTGGCAATACGCCAGATGGAGGAATTCTTTTCCCAAAAGTTGGATACAGGAATGAAGAAGTTGAACCTGCTTGCCGGATTCATGTACGACAAAATCAAAGAAGGCAAAAACATAAGGCTGCAAGTTGCCGGCTATGCCTCCGCACTATACAACGAAGACTACAATTACAGACTGTCTCAAAGGCGGATTTCCAGCCTTGAAAACTATTTCAAGAATTGGAACGATGGAGCAATGCGTGAATACTTCCAAGCAACGGACGAAAACGGCAATCCGAGAATAAAAATAGAACGTTTGGCAATAGGCAAATCGGAAAGTCGCAGCGAAAATCCCGAAATTCTTGAAGAGAAACGTCGCAGCATATACACTAAAGAAGCCATGGAGGACAGGAGAATAGAAATCCGTGTATTGGATTACAAGTAGAATCCGTAATTCGACCACTCTATATCCCACAAAACCATAATCCCTTTTACCAAAAGCGATAAAGAGCCGTTCCTTTCTAACCGATAAAGATACGGTCCTTGTCTTTATTTCTTCATGCCTTGTATCGAAGAATTTCGGTAAAAAGAAGTAGCAAATAACCGTTTTATTGCTACCTTTGCAACCGTTTTATTGTGCGGGGGCTTTCAAATGGTGAGTTTTAATGTCATTACACAAGGGATACTATTCGGTCTGACACTTTCTTTTATGGTCGGACCTGCTTTCTTTTCCCTCATTCAAACAAGCATAACAAAAGGATTTCGCAGCGGAGCTCACCTTGCCATGGGCGTATCTCTGTCGGATATTTCCATGGTATTCATAGCATGGTTCGGCGTAAGTTCCTTATTCGCTTCCGACAAGGCACAAAAACTCATCGGATTTATAGGCGGTATCATCATAATCTGTTTCGGCATTTACACCGCAACGAGGCGACACATCACCCAGCCGAAACGCAAGATAGAAACCGTCAGCAAATTTCAATTAAAGTATATTCTCAAAGGTTTCATTTTCAACATAGCGAATCCGGGAGTGTGGATTTTCTGGCTTATACCCATAAACGTTACGATGAGTTACGATAAACGCAGCGAGCAAATAACGTTTCTCATCTGCATTCTGCTGACCGTATTTGCCATGGACATAATAAAATGTGCCATAGCAACGGAATTGAAACGCTTCATGACCGATAACGTAATCACGATAATCAATCGGGTTGTGGGAAGCATACTCATACTTTTCGGACTCTACCTTCTGATAGTCTCTTTCACGACAATACATCTTCCAGACATGGCTTTGTAAACTCGAAGCAGGCTTTTATAACCACTACAATCCCACTTTATAAAGTCGTTGCCATGAATTGAACTCATGTTTCGCCGAAATCGTATTTGTTTTATGCGATTGCATGTAGTATTGTTTTCTTTTACTCGGTTGAAAGTCCGCAATATAAATGCCATTCGCAATATAAAAAAGCACTTTACCATAAGTCTCCGCCTCAAACGCCGTTTCGGGGAAATAAAACGCCGAAAGAATTTCGTCAATCGGCGTTTCGTGAAATTCTTTCGGCGTTTTGGATTTATGTAACGAAACAGCGTAAAAGGAAATGGAAATAAGCGTATTCCGAAAGATGGGAATAATTCGATGCGTCTTACCGGCGGTTTGCTGCAAGCGTAGGCTCGTATTCTGCTGCAAGGATTGGTTTTACGGAATGCTAACTGCATGACAGGCAGGCTTTATAAGGTTTTTACGCAGTATTCGGAGAATTATTCATACCTTTGCATTACAATGATTGATAAGGAGATTGAGATAGAGGGCATACGTTTCGGGCAGGTATTGTCGGCTTCAGATATAGACAAAGTGGTTTCCGATGTGGCGGAACGCATAAATGCGGACTACGCAGGCAGGGAAATCATGTTCGTCGTCATGTTGAACGGAGCGTTTATGTTTGCTGCGGATTTGCTTCGCAAAATCAACGGCTTGCACAGGGTATGCTTCATCAGATATTCTTCGTATCGGGGAATGGAGAGCAGTGGCGAACTTAAAGAAATCATGGGTCTTACGGATGAAGTGGAGGGAAAGGATGTCATCATTGTGGAAGATATAGTCGATAGCGGGTTCACGATGGGTGAATTGATGAAGGAGATGAAGAAAAGACGTGTTCGTTCATGCGAAATATGTACATTTACTTTCAAACCTGCCAATTTCCGAGGCGATTACGAAGTTAAATACGTGGGGAAAGCCATCGACAATGATTTCATAGTCGGTTACGGATTGGATTTGAACGAACAGGGCAGAACTTTGGGCGGAATATATCAACGAAAAGAAAATAAAACACACAATCAATAATGTTGAACATTATACTATTCGGTGCCCCCGGAGCGGGTAAAGGCACTCAATCAAGAGAATTGGTAAAGAAATACAATTTGGCGTATATCTCCACGGGTGATATATTGAGAAAAGAAATGGCAGAGGGAACCGAATTGGGTTTGCAGGCCAAGGATATAATCAACAGGGGCGAATTGGTGAGCGATGAGTTGATTATAGAAATCATAGAGCATGCCATAGAACAAGCGAAAGGCAAAGGAATTTTGTTCGATGGTTTTCCGAGAACGGTTAAACAGGCTGAGAGCTTGGAAAAACTGTTGAAGCATAACAAGAGAGAGCTTTCCGCCGTGTTGAGTCTCGATGTGCCGAGAGAGGAGCTTATAGGCAGAATGTTGAAGAGAGCAGCCATAGAAGGCAGAGCCGATGACAATGAAGAGGTCATTCAGAACAGATTCAAGGAATACGAGGCTAAGACAAGACCTGTGGCAGATTTCTATCAGAAAGAGGGAACGTTTCACCCTGTTGTAGGCATGGGAACGGTTGAAGAGGTATTTGAACGTTTGTCGAAGGAAATTGACAAATTGAATAAGTAGAGAATAGGAATATGGCATCTAATTTTGTCGATTACGTAAAGATATGCGTACGCTCCGGCAAGGGTGGAGCCGGTTCGGCTCACCTTTTGAGGACAAAGGGAAATGCGAAAGGTGGACCCGATGGCGGAGACGGCGGAAGGGGAGGTCATATAATATTGAGGGGTAACAAACAATTTTGGACGTTGCTTCATTTGAAATATACCAAGCACCTGATTGCAGAGGCAGGAGGCAACGGCGGGGAAAACCGTCTGCACGGAAAGAACGGCAGCGATATAATCGTAGATGTTCCCTTGGGAACGGTATGCAAGGACTTTGAGACCAGAGAAATCGATTGCGAGATAACGGAGGACGGACAAATGGAAATAATAGCAAAAGGTGGCAGAGGCGGTCTCGGTAACGACCATTTCAAGTCTCCGACCAATCGCACACCGCGATATGCCCAGCCCGGGGAGGAAGGCATCGAGGCTTGGAAGGTGATAGAGTTGAAGATACTTGCCGATGTGGGTTTGGTCGGTTTCCCAAATGCCGGAAAAAGCACTTTGTTGAGTGTCGTATCGGCGGCAAAGCCGGAGATAGCGGACTATCCTTTCACAACGCTTGTGCCTAATCTCGGAATGGTATCTTATCGGGACGACAGGTCGTTCATAATGGCGGATATACCGGGAATTATCGAAGGAGCATCGGAAGGCAAGGGCTTGGGGTATCGCTTCCTGCGGCATATAGAGAGAAATTCCGCCTTGTTATTCATGATTCCATGCGATACGGACGATGTGGCAAAGGAATACGATATTCTGTTGACCGAATTGGGAAATTACAACAGCGAATTGTTGCATAAAGACCGCATTCTGGCAATAACGAAATGCGACATGCTCGATGATGAAATGACGGAACAGATGAAGAAAACGCTTCCGAAAGGTGTCAAAAGTATATTCATTTCCTCCGTAAGCGGAAAAAACATACAGCAACTTAAAGATATGCTGTGGGCAACGCTCAACGACAACAATTACGGCAATGAATGAGATAACGGCACTTGACACGGAGTTGTTTTATGCCATAAACGGAGCAAGAAGCAGTTTCTTCGATTGGTTCTTTGCCGTTATTTCATCTCACTTTTTCTTCGGTGTGGTTCTTATAAGCCTTATATTGTGGCTTTCGTTCACACAATTCAAAAGTCGTTTTTGGGTATTGCTGATATTGGTGGCTTTATGCTTTTTGTTGGCAGACCGATTGTCCGTCGTATGCTTCAAGGACGTTGTACAGAGACTTCGTCCGTCGCATGCTTTGGAAAATGTTCATTTGGTCAAATTGCGTGATTTCGGATTGATATACGACAGCAAGGGCGGTTTATACGGCTTTGTCTCGTCTCATGCGGCGAATGTGTTCTGCCTTTCAACGGTTTTTGCTCTTGTGGCAGAGAAAAAGAAAAGAAAAATCCTTATTCCGATACTTTCCCTATGGTCATTGCTGACGATATATTCACGTGTTTATTGCGGAGTTCACTATCCGGGGGACGTTATTTGCGGTTCTCTGCTCGGCATTGCTCTCGGATTGATTATCTTTTATGCTTACAGATTTATCCTCGGAAGATTAAGCCACAACAAAGACTGATTTTTAGACTTGTTTCTGCCAACTGAATTTTCTACAAGTGAAGAAACTTTCATCAAGCCGATAGCACCGATACCATTCTTCAACAGTCGCATTTATGAATTGAACTTACGAGTTTTTGTCAAGCATGATATCCAAAACGAGTTCGTCCATCTTATCCATGCCGAAGCGTCCTATTTTACCGAGGTTCTCTATCGAATGGTCGATGTTTTGTTCCGCAATGCCGTCTGTTTGATTGACCACAATATTGTTCATTGCCAACAGAGCAGAATCGAATGCGGAGTTCAGTCCTGCGGACATCTTTAACGAGCAACTCGGCTTCGCCCCATCGCAAACCATGCCTGTTATCGTGTTTATCATATTTCGGATTGCGTAACATATCTGCGTAAGCGAGCCTCCTTTGAGATAAACAAAAGCAGAGCCTACTCCCATGGAGGCATTGACTATGCCGCAAAGAGCAGAAAGACGTCCTATTTTGTTTTTGATATAAATGGATACAAGGTTTGACAGTGTGAGAGCCCTGATGAGGTCTTCTTTGGTTTTGCCCAAGGCTTCTGCGTACTTGGCAACAGGAACGCTGCATGTTATCCCCTGATTGCCACTGCCGGAATTGCTGTAAACAGGCAGTGTAGCCCCATCCATTCTTGCATCCGAGGCAGAGCATGCGGCAGCAATGACTTTCTTTCTTGTGTTAAGGTCTCCGTCTGCCATGAGACTTTTACCTATTCTCAGCCCGTAGTTTCCTTGCAAGCCTTCTTGGGAAATTTTCAAATTCACTTCGACCATATCGTATATCCATTCAAGGAAAGAAAGTTCGGTCTGTGTGGCATAGTCGTATATTTCTTTGATGGAAAGTGTGGCAGCGGTTTGAGAGGTGTCTGCTTTTGCAGTATTGCAACTTTTTCCACTATTGCTGCAAGGCAAAATATTGTCATCTTTCTGCAAAAGGACGAAATTCGTATGATTTTTTGCGATAACGGCTTTGGAAGCGGAGGTTCTGCCATGACAACAGCATTCGATATAGAGTTTTTCGTCCGTATCCTTGTTCTTCATCTCTATTTTATGAGTAGCCAACCAGTTTTTCGCTTTATCCAAATTGTCTTTTGCGTCTTCCAAAACCTGCAACTCCTTGCAACTATGCCCGCAAACGACACCCAAAGCCACAGCTATCGGCAGACCTATCATTCCTGTACCGGGGATTCCCACACCCATTGCGTTTTTTATGATGTTTTTGGAAAGGGACAACTCGACCTTCTCAACCTCTTCACCCAAAAGTTCCTTTGCTTTCGCAACTGCCAAAGCCACAGCTACCGGCTCCGTACAACCAACCGCAAGGACGATATTGTCTTTCATCAGGTTGCGTATCTCTTCCTGCCTTGTCATGAGGTTATTTCTTTTTTGCGTTTATTTTTCTGAGAATATCTTGTCTGTACTTGCTTTCGTAATCCTTGGAAAAGGTCTCAAAGTTCATTTTATCGTAGAACTCGCCCATGAAAACGAGAAACAACTCGAACTCTTTTGCTTCATGATAACCCGGAAAAGCGATAAGAACCTTGCAATCTTTGTCCATAATCGAGAACGAAGGATAAGACAATCTGTTATTCAGAAGATAGTAAGCCAGAGAGTGTACTCCTCCCCTACCAACCGTCTTATTGGTATTTTCATAAACCTTTCCGTTGAGATTAACCTTCTCCCTGCCTTCGGCATTGAACTTAACAGGGTAGTAATAGTAGTTGAGTATCTTGGCAATCAAGGTATCCGAGAAAGTATCCCTGTCCATTCGTTTGCACCAACCACACCAATCCGTGTAGCAATCTACGAAATATTTTTTCGCATTATCTCCGTCTTTTTTGGATTGCTCTTGGGCTTGCTCTATGGTCAGCCATTCTATTTTTTCTTGTGCCATCATGGTAACGGCTCCTATGCACAAGGTGCATGCAAACAGTAAACTCTTTAATCTCATATCATGTATATTTTTATTTGAGTGGCAAAGGTAGTCTTTTTTCGCATATCGAAAGGCTGAATTACTCGACTTGTGAGGTGTTTTCCTTTTTTACCACCTTTGCTCCTTTGAAATAGTGTTCTATAACCTGCCAATATTCATAGTCTTGTTCGCACATGTTTATCGCTCCCTCCTGACTCATTCCCACTCCGTGTCCGTAGCCTTTTCCGCTCAGCTTTACCTCGCTTCCCCACTCCTGTACGTCAAAATATGTGGACTTCAAGTTGAAGTCTTTTCTTATTTGCGTCAAAGGAATGCCGAGCATGTCTTTTTTTCTGCCATCTTTCTGGGAAAAAGATATGAGTTCCTGTTTAACCGAAGCATCTTTGACATTTATTCCTTTGCTTTTGAAGTAATTCGTCCACGTCTTCAACTTTATGAACTTCTCCCATGTATAGTTCTTGCAGCCTATCGAAAAACTGTCCGTTACGGATACCAAATATGGAATATGTTTTCCCCAAACATCTGCGGCATTGGCTGTTTGTCCTCCCGAATTGGAATAAAAGAGGGTTTCAATCATTTCACCATTTTCATCGACTATTATTTCGCCTTTGCTTTTGTATGCTCCCTCCGTTACTTCCGGTTGATTGGCTCTGGTCTTATATGCCTGACAATGCACGTCATCGCAAAGATTAAAGCCTTCGGTAGAATGTTTGTTCATATTCCTGAACAGATAATTCCTGCAGCAAATGGCTTGAACCTTGAAAAAGTCTATGTTCTTCGTCGCTCCCCACGTTTCGGATTGGACAACTCCGGCTATATAGTTCTCTTGTTCGACTGTATTGATGATTGACAATCCCCCTTTCTTGTCGGGATATATTTCCAAACCGTCATCGTATCGTCTTTCTTGAATTGCAGGGTTCAGAGGCTTGATTTGAAAGAAACATTTCAGTCCTTCCGCAATGAGTTTGGCTTTTTTGCCTTTTGCAAACAAAGTATCGTTGATTTCGACTTCCACTTGCGAGGAATTTTCTTTGAATTTGACTTTTGAGGTTCTCGTTAGCTTCGCTGTTTTTCCATCGACATCCAATGTATATCGACCGAAAGAAGGAATGAACATTGTTTCCTTTATTTTCTGTTGGGAGAATATTTTCACCCTCAAAGTTTGTGCGGACAGCCCTGCACAAAAAAGCAGCATCATAACTGCCAAACAAATTCTTTTTATCATTTTTCCAAGTCTCCGATAATATATTTAGCCACATTGGCTGACGCTCCTGCATTCCCTAATATCGTTCGCAATTTGCCGAACATGTATTGCATTTGAATTCTGTGATCCTCGTCAAAACTGATACGCCGGAACTCTTTCTCCAAGCACTGTTCGTTCCAATCCTTTTGAAGTAACTCCACAACCACAGGGGCATTAAGTATAAGGTTTACCAAAGAGATAAATTTGACTTTGGCAAGGTATTTACCGATTAAGAAAGACAACGCGTTGGCTTTGTAACATACTACCTCCGGCAGGTTGAATAATGCGGCTTCCAAGGTAGCCGTTCCGGAAGTTACGACAGCGGCGTAAGCACTGTTAAGCAAAGGATACGTCTGATTATAGATTAGTTTTACATTGCGGTTTTCCATGTATTGCTCATAGAATTGCGGTGAATGGGTTCCCACTCCTGCAACCACAAAATCAAATTCGGGGTACTTCTCCACCAAATCCAGTTGAACCGGAAGCATTTTCTTTATTTCCTGAGTTCGACTGCCGGGAAGCAACGCAATCACAGGCTTCTTGCCCAAGCCGTTTGCTTGAAGAAAACTGTTTTTGTCTTGTGTTTTCATGTAATCCGCTATCTCGTCCAACAGAGGATTTCCGGGATACTCCACATCCATATTATGCTTATCATAGAAAGGCTTTTCGAAAGGCAATATGACAAACAACTTATTCAAAACCTTCTTCATTGTTTTGATACGTCGTTTTTTCCAAGCCCAGACCTGCGGAGACACATAGTAGTAAACTTTCATTCCTGCCTTGTGTGCGAATTTTGCAATCCTAAGATTAAAACCCGGATAATCCACCAAAATGACCGCATCGGGTTTCCATGACCTTATATCTTTCTTGCATAAAGATATATTGCCCAATACTGTTTTCAAATGAGCGACAACCTCAACAAAGCCCATGAAAGCAAGATCTTTGATGTGCTTTACCAAACACTCTTGCGACGCTTGGGCAATCATCTTGTCCCCACCCCAAAATCTGAATTCGGCATTCATATCTCTTTCCTTCAATTCTTTCATCAGAAAAGAAGCATGCAAATCACCGGACATTTCTCCCGCTATTATATAGTATTTCATCTCTCCAAGATTTTACCGTTTGAATTATTCCTTAGAAACACCCTATTGCATACAAATAGTACAACATTATGCAGAAACCGAAAAACAATACCGTAAGCAATCCTTTCACCGTCTTCATATACTTTAACTTGCTGTACCAACGCAAGAGCAGTATTGCCGGAACGAATGAAAACAAAAACACTTTGGCGTTATCGTTTATCGAAGCACCCATACAATACAATATTGCCCAAAGCAATCCGAACGAAACGGCGACAGACAATATCGAAACCACAGCTCCGAAGTATGAATTATCTTTCTTCAACATTCTCAAACCTTTTTTTCATTTCCTCCAAGGCAGAATAAGCGGTGAAGTCCACCTGCATGGGAACAATGCTTCCATACGAATTTTCCAAAGCTCTGTAATCCGCATCCGGTGAAGAATCCAAACAATTATAAACCCCGCTCAACCAATAGTATGGGTTACCGGCAGGGTCCTTATGCTCTATGAGTTCCTCATTCCAGTAAGCCTTTGCCTGATGACAAACTTTCAAACCCTTTATCTTCCCGACAGGGAAATTGACATTAAGACAAACACCTCTTTCCAAGCCGTTTTCCAAAACGTCCTCGCAGATACTTCTTACGTAATCTTTGCAATATGAAAAATCAACCTCCTTGTCGCTACTGTCGATTGAAAAACCAATACTCGGAATCCCTTCCGCACAACCCTCGAACACCGCTGCCATGGTTCCGGAGTAAATTGTATTGACGGAAGCATTGCTTCCATGATTTATTCCCGACACAACAAGATTCGGAAGCCGTCCTTTCAAAACTCTGTTGAAAGCCATCTTCACACAATCCACCGGAGTGCCTTTCAAAATGTAGCCTGTATATGAGTCGGACTGCTCCATCAATTTCACTCTTATCGGTTCATTGACCGTTATCGAATGAGACTTGCCGGACATCTCTTCTTTCGGAGCCACGACAACCACATCACCCAACTCTTTCATCAATTCAATCAACACGGAAATACCTTTTGAAAAATAGCTGTCGTCATTGGTTATAAAGATAAGCGGTCTCTTTTCTCTTTTCATTGATACAATTATAATATATGGCAAAGGTAGAGAAAAATCATGACGTAGAAGAATTTTTTCGTACTTTTGCGAACCCTAACGAATGCCGAAATGGTAAAACAACTCATCAAAGCACCTGTTGCACTTCTTCAAAGAATAGAGAACAAGTTCATCCGCTTTCTCTTTGTCGGCGTTATCAATACAGCGTTCGGCTACGGAATGTTTCTTCTCTTTATATGGTTCGGACTACACTACTCCATAGCTCTGTTTTGTGCCAATTTTTTGGGAATACTGTTCAATTACAAGACCACAGGCTACATAGTATTCGAGACAAAAAGCAACAAACTTCTTCTTCACTTCTTTCTCGTTTACGGCATCGTCTATCTGTTTAACCTTTTGGAGCTTTACCTTTTGGATAAATCCAATCTGTATGAAACCGTTCTCTCTTGGGATTTTCTCCAATTCTTGAATGGTATGCCATTGGATCAACATAAAATCGGCGATGCCATCGGACAGGCAATAACCTTGCTTCCCAATGCCGTTCTTTCTTTTTTGCTTAACAAGATTTTCGTCTTCAAACAGAAATAAGTCCTCTGAACGGCGTTTCGTTTGACATTGTCGTACAAATTATTGTACCTTTGCAAATTGATTTTTACGATAGGTTCAAATGAATACGGACTTTTTTTCACACCCTTCCGCAATCATCGATTCCGATTGCAAAATAGGAGAAGGAACAAAGATATGGCATTTTTCACATATAATGAGTGGTAGCGAAATAGGCAGAAAATGTAACATCGGACAGAACGTCGTCATCTCGCCGCAAGTGGTTTTAGGCGATAACTGCAAAGTTCAAAACAATGTTTCGGTATATACGGGTGTCAAATGCGGCGATGATGTTTTTCTCGGACCGAGTTGCGTTTTCACGAACGTAATCAATCCCCGTTCTGCCGTCTCACGTAAAAACGAATACAAAGAAACCGTCATAGGACAAGGAGCCTCGATTGGAGCAAATGCCACAGTGGTATGCGGTCATAATATAGGGAAATATGCTCTCATCGGAGCAGGTAGCGTCGTTACCAAAAACATACCCGACTATGCCCTTGTGGTCGGCAATCCCGCAAAACAAATCGGTTGGGTTTCCGAATACGGACACAGGCTTGCCTTTGACGAAAACGGTAAAGCTCTATGCCCCGAAACGAAACAGGAATACGAATTGAAGAACAACACAGTCAGAAGAATAAAATAGCAGATGAAAAATTTCGGAATAATAGGCGTAGCGGGCTATATTGCTCCACGTCACCTTAAAGCAATAAAAGACACAGGCAACCGCCTTGTCGTGGCATTGGACAAAAGCGACTCCGTAGGAATAATGGACAGCTATTTTCCACAATGCTCTTTCTATACCGAATATGAGCGATTCGATCGCTTTGTCGAGAAAATCAAACATACCGAAGACCGTTTGGACTTCGTAAGTGTGTGTACACCGAATTACCTTCACGATTCTCACATAAGGTTCGGCTTGCGTGCAGGAGCGGATGTCATTTGCGAAAAGCCATTGGTGCTTAATCCGTGGAACATAGACGCTTTGGCAAGAATGGAAGAAGAAACCGGCAAAAAAGTTTACAATATCTTGCAACTACGTCTTCACCCTGCCATCATCAAATGGAAAGAAATGGTTGACAACGGCCCAAAGGATAAAATCTATGACGTTGACCTCACTTACATAACCTCACGCGGTTTGTGGTACTACACGTCGTGGAAAGGCGATGTAGCGAAATCCGGAGGCGTGGCAACAAACATCGGAGTGCATTTCTATGACATGCTGTCGTGGATTTTCGGCAAAGTAAGAGAAAACATTGTCCATGTTTACGAACACGACAGAGCTGCCGGCTTGCTTGTTTTCGACAAAGCGAGAGTAAGATACTTCCTTTCCATAAACTCGAACACACTTCCGAAAGAGGCAGTCGAGGCAGGTAAACGCACTTACCGAAAAATGGAAATGGACGGAAAGGAAATCGAATTCTCCGATGGTTTCACCGAATTGCACACGGAAAGTTACAAAAACATCTTTGCCGGACATGGTTTCGGCTTGGACGACGCAAGACAATGCATAGAAATCGTTCACAACATAAGAAACTCCAAACCCATAGGCTTGAAAGGCGATTATCACCCTCTTGCCGCATTACCTTTGGAAAAACACCCTTTCTATAAATAAAGATGATAGAACTACTTCGGGCAGACGACTTCATCAAGAGTTTTGAAAAACGATTCTCGCTGCATGTTCGTAAAATACCGTTGAATTATGCAGACGGCAGAAGCGTTCTGCTCTTGATGTGCAAGTGTTCGGGTTGGTGGATAGCTCTGCCATACTGTTCCGAAGCATACGTCCAGACCGACATGAGCGGCTTCGACCAAACACCGCCGTTCACTTTCGTCGAATCTTCCGATGGAAACCTCTTCTGCACAAAGAACATACGTTGGCAAATAAGAGACACACGTGCATGGAGCAGCAATGTATATGCCGAAAAGCTCAACTTCTTCATCAGGTTGACCGATGACGACCCCATTACATTGCTCAGCTCCGACACAGGACGCAAAATCCGCAAAGCAATTTCCTCCGGCATAAAGGTCAAAAGTTCCGACAAACGGCTGATTGACGATTTTTATAAAGTATATTCCCGACGAATGTATGAACTTGGCAGTCCCTGTGCAAGCAAACGGCAGATTGCCAAAGGCTGCAAACAAGGCGACAAAATATTCGTTGCTTACAAAGATTCGATACCCATAGGGGCGGCAACACTCGGTCGAAGAGACGAAACCTCATACGAAAACATTCTCTTCGCAACCGACATCTGTTACAACCATCTCTATACGAGTTACGCCCTACACTATGCCATGATGTGCCATGCACAGAAACAACACGCCTCTGCCTATTACCTCGGTCGCAGTACGAGACACAGCAGCGTTCATCTCTACAAAAGTCATTACCGTCCCGAGGAAAGAGACCTCTTTTGGAGCTACTCGCAACCATACAGGAACATAAGACAAAAGACTTACCTCCACAAACTGTGGCGATTGCTCCCTTTGCGTTTGGCAACCCTCCTCGGCGGAATAGTAAACAAAAGAATATATTGACAAAAGCCGGCAACGAACGACGATACACCTCATCGAACGAGCAGGGAAAAAGAAAAAATATACAGAAATGAAAAAACGACTTACGAAATCATTATATGACAAAAGGATTTGCGGAATTTGCGGCGGTGCAGCCGAATACTTCGATACGGATTCCACCATCATACGGGTTATATTCGTCATATTCGCATTCCTTACGGGTATTATACCCGCAGTATTACTCTACCTCGTTTTGGCATGCGTAATTCCAAACAAACGAGACTTGCAATAGAACGTAATTCCGATTCCTCTTCACACCCTCAAAAAGGCAAAAGAATATCTCTTTGCACCCGTTGAAAAATCAACTGTTTGCAAAACCACAAATAAAACGGTGTTCTGGTTATACCGAAACGCCGAAAGAATTTCACGAATAGGCGTAAAAATTTTTTCTTACGCCGATTCGCTCACAACCACACGCCGGTTGGAATATGCAAAGTTGGAATATGGAAAAGCGGCAGAGTGCATAGAATATTCCTTTTCTGCACCTCGCCGCTTTATGATTGCAGACAGATATCGCCGTTTATGCTTTGGTTATTCTGATTGCCAACTCTTTTCCTTCTATTACGTCTATTGTCTGCAACGGATTGTCCACTTGTTCCGAAAATTTCAACTCCTTGGTCAAGGTCTCGCCTGCAATGTAGTCGTGAAAACTCTTCGCAGCTTCGCAAAGCAAGTCGCATTTCTCTATTTCGACGATTATATTGTCCGTAACGTCAAAACCTTGTTCCTTTCTGATGTTTTGAATCCGGTTGACAAGTTCCCGTGAAATTCCTTCCTTACGTAAAATGTCCGTAATGGTCGTATCCAATGCAACGGTCAAATCATCTTCATTTGCAACGACCCAACCAGGAATATCTTGCGTTATTATCTCGACATCGGAAAGGGTTATCTCTATTTGTTCCTCCCCGATAGTCAAAGCATATTTGCCTTCGTTTTCTATCTTCGCAATATCTTCTTGTGAAAATGCAGATATGCCGGAAGCGATGGCTTTCATCTTTGCTCCGAATTTAGGTCCCAAAGTCTTGAAATTGGCTTTAATGCTCTTGACAAGCACATTGTTTTCTTTGCTGAGGAAGTCTATGCTTTTGACATTAACTTCCGAAAGAATCAAATCCCTGACTGCTTCGATTTGTGCCTGTTGATGTGCATTCTTTGCAGGTATCATTATTTTGGAAAGCGGTTGACGCACTTTCAAATTGTTTCTCTTCCTCAACGAAAGCACGAGTGAGCAGATTTTTTGTGCCATCTGCATACGCTCTTCCAAGTCTTTGTCTATGAAATCGGGATTACTCTTCGGAAAATCGCTTGCATGAACGCTAGTTACCTTGTGTCGCCCGCTTACTTCGTTCAAATCCGAGAACAATCTCTCACAGAAGAACGGTGCAATAGGAGCTGCAAGCCTTGCAAGGGTTTCCAAACAGGTGTAAAGGGTCTGATACGCCGATATTTTATCCTTTGTGTATTCTCCTTTCCAAAATCTCCTTCTGCACAATCTTACATACCAATTACTCAAATAAGCATCTACGAAATCGGCTATTGCTCTGCCGGCTCTCGTAGGTTCATACTCTCCATAGCTTTTGTCGCAAAATTCTATCAAAGTGTTCAATTCCGACAATATCCAGCGGTCAATCTCCGGACGTTCGGCATTTTCGATATCTGCTTCCTTGTAAGCAAATCCGTCGATGTTCGCATAGAGAGCGAAAAACGAGTAAGTATTGTAGAGAGTGCCGAAGAACTTACGACGAACCTCATCTATGCCCGCCTTATCGAACTTCAAGTTTTCCCAAGGCTGCGTATTGGTTATCATGTACCAACGTGTTGCATCCGCCCCGTAAGTATCCAATACCTCGAACGGGTCAACCGCATTACCCAATCGCTTGGACATCTTGTTACCGTTCTTATCCAATACCAAGCCGTTGGAGACTACGTTCTTGTAAGCGACGGAATCGAAACACAAAGCGGCGATTGCATGCAACGTAAAGAACCAACCACGGGTTTGATCGACACCTTCTGCAATGAAATCGGCAGGGAAACATTTTTTTAATTGCTCATCATCGCATTCAAACGGGTAATGAACCTGTGCATACGGCATTGCACCGGAGTCGAACCACACATCTATCAAATCGGACTCCCTATACATTTTCTTGCCGCTTGCACTTACCAAAATCACGTTATCGATATACGGTCTGTGAAGGTCGAAAGAATCGTAGTTTTTGAAGTCCTTGTAAGGGTTTTCGCTCATAAAGCCCGCTGCAATACTCTTATCGATTTCTTTTGAAAGCATTTCAACGGAACTTATACAGATTTCCTCTTTGCCATCTTCCGTTCTCCAAATAGGAAGCGGCGTTCCCCAATATCTGGAACGGCTCAAGTTCCAATCCACAAGGTTTTCCAACCAGTTGCCGAAGCGTCCGCTGCCTGTTGCTTCAGGCTTCCAATTTATTGTTTTGTTGAGTGCGATGAGCTTATCTTTAATTGCTGTTGTTCTGATGAACCAACTATCCAACGGATAGTACAATATAGGTTTGTCCGTACGCCAACAATGCGGATAGTTGTGGACATGCTTCTCTATTTTGAACGCTTTGTTTTCCTTTTTCAGCAAAACGCACAAGTCAACATCCAATGTGGTATCTTTGTCCGTCAATTTATCATCGTAAGCGTTCTTTACGAATCTGCCGGCGTACTCTTCATACTTTTCTTTGTTGACATTATCCTCGACAAATTTCTTCTGCAAATCTTCAATCTTGAAGAAACGCCCCTGTCTGTCCACCATGGGTTGCAATTTGCCGTCCTTGTCTTTGACGAACAAAGGAACGATACCTGCCTGCTTTGCCACACGGTCGTCATCTGCACCGAAAGTCGGAGCGATATGCACAATACCGGTACCGTCTTCCGTAGTAACATAATCACCCCCTATAACCTCAAAGGCTTTGCCAATAGGGGTGATGAAGTCCAGTAATTGCTCGTAGGTAAAGCCTATCAAATCTTTGCCTTTGCACTCTGCCAGAACTTTGAACGGTATATTCTTATCACCTTTTTTGTAATCCTCGAACGGTAATTCCGCATTCTTTTCAGGACAAAGCGAATGCAGTAAAGCCTTTGCCATGACCACGACTTCCGAATCGCCTGAGTACGGATTGAAAGTCTTGACAAAAACATAATCTATGCCGGGACCGACAGCCAAAGCCGTGTTCGAAGGCAACGTCCAAGGGGTTGTCGTCCATGCAAGAAAGTAAATATTCTCTTGTTCCTTTATTCCGAATTTGTCTTTGAGTTCTTTCTGTTCTTTCATCAGAAATTGAGCCACAGCCGTGGTGTCTTTCACATCTCTGTAACAGCCCGGCATGTTCAACTCATGGGAACTCAATCCCGTGCCTGCGGCAGGCGAAAAGGGTTGAATGGTATAACCTTTATATAAATAACCTTTCTTATGCAACTGACCGAGCAAGTACCAGAGAGTTTCGATGTATTCGTTCTTGAAAGTGATGTAAGGATTATCCAAATCGACCCAATAACCCATCCGGGTCGTCAGTTTATCCCACATATCCTTGAACTTCATCACCTCGCTACGGCATTCTGCATTATATTCATCAACCGAGATTTTACTGCCTATGTCTTCCTTTGTTATGCCGAGCTTTTTCTCCACACCCAATTCAACGGGTAATCCGTGCGTATCCCAACCTGCTTTTCTTGCAACGTAAAAGCCTTTCTGCGATTTGTAACGACAGAAAATATCCTTTATCGTTCTTGCCATGACGTGGTGAATGCCGGGTTGTCCGTTGGCAGAAGGAGGACCTTCAAAGAAGATAAAAGGCGTTGCTCCTTCTCTTGCCTTCAAGGTTTGCTTGAATGTATCGTTCTTCGTCCACTCTTCAAGAACCTGTTTGCCGATTTCCGTCAAATCAAGTTGCTTGTACTCTCTGTACCTCTTAC
>ERZ1026780.280-NODE-280-length-42851-cov-11.847532_pt1 | contig 42851 bp, 28 predicted proteins | sample MGYA00380126_ERZ1026780 | MGnify/ENA primary metagenome ERZ1026780 (study PRJEB33269, sample SAMEA4719762) | human gut metagenome | biome: human-associated habitat; feature: organic feature; material: feces | place: Cameroon | collected 2013-10 ... | reverse complement strand
AGGTAAAAAATGCGTCGGATTTTAAACGGATTTTGAACACCCTACCTGTAAGGGCAAAAGCTTTATTATTGCCTGAAGTTTTAAAGCTTTTGCCCTTACAGGGCGCCTTGATGAATGCCTTTATACCCAGGGCGTTGCCCTGGGCTAAGAGCTTCTGCCCTTTCAGGGCGTGCTGCTTTTATGAGTAAAGCATTTGTCTTAACTCCTTAACTCCTTAACTTCTTAACTCCTTAACTTCTTAACTCCTTAACTTCTTAACTCCTTTATTCAGTATACAGGAATCGCTTGATACTCTTCTTAGGAGTTTTCTCGAATTCCTCTTTGTGGATTCTTATCTCTGACACCTTGCAGTAGGCAGGAACCATGGTGTTGAGCTCCTGGCGGTTCTGCTCCATGATATCCATCAGCTCTTTCTCGCCTAAGTTGAGTGTCTGAGCCTCGTCGTAGTCGGGATGTACCAAGCCAATGAGCTTGTTGCCTTTCTGTATCACCACACTCTCGTTCACGAGTGCTAAAGAGTTGAGCTTGTCCTCGATCTCCTCAGGATAGATGTTCTGACCGCTGGCACCCAAGAGCATGTTCTTGCTGCGGCCCTTGATGTAGACATTGCCGTCCCCATCCATTGTGCCAAGGTCGCCGGTGTGGTACCATCCGTCCTTGTCGATAGTGTTGCGTGTGGCTTCCTCGTTCTTGTAGTATCCCAACATCACGTTAGGACCCTTTGCCAGGATCTCACCAGGAACATTCTCGGGGTCAGGACTGTCGATCTTCACCATCATGTTCTTGGCAGCCTTGCCGCAAGAACCCGGTACGAAATATTTGTAGTCCTCATAGCAGATGATAGGCGCACACTCTGTGGCACCATAGCCCACGGTGTATTTGAAACCAATGCCATGCAGGAAGCTCTCCACCTCCTTGTTGAAGGCAGCACCACCGATGATAATCTCGTAGAAGTTGCCTCCGAAGGCCTGTGTCACCTGTTCGCATATCTTCTCGCGCACCTTCTTGCTGATGACAGGCATGTGGAGAAGCATACGCATGCGGTTGTTCTGAATCTTGGGGAACACCTTCTTGCGGATAATCTTCTCGATGATGAGCGGCACAGCAATGATGATGGCTGGCTTGATGCGGCTGAAAGCCTCGGCGATGATAGCCGGACTTGGTATGCGGGTGAGGAAGAAGATGTGGCAACCGGAAAGAACCTCGAAGAGGAACTCGAACGCCATGCCATACATGTGAGCCAGTGGAAGAATGCTGATGATAGGGTCGCCAGCCTTGATCTCCTTGGGCAATACACTCATAGCAAAGTCGAAGTTGCTCCAGAGTGCACGGTAAGGCACCATGACACCCTTGGAGAAGCCTGTAGTACCGCTGGTGTAGTTGATGAGCGCTATCTGGTCTGGGTTCTCCTCAATATAATAATGTACGTGTTCCTTGCGGAAATACTTAGGGAACTTGATACCGAACATCTCGTTGAGATGCTCGCGTGCATAGGTGAGTTTGTCGGTACGTGATACCACCAGAGAATAGTCGGGTATATAGATGATTCCCTCTAATCCGGGCATCTTGGTAGCGTCAATCTGTGTGGCAACGACATCGCCCACAAACAGCAGTTTGGCATCGCTATGGTTGACGATGTTATGGATTTGCTCTGGCATAAACTCGTGCAGGATAGGCACGGCGACAGCTCCATAGGTAAGAGTTGCCAGGAAGGCCACTGCCCAGTTGGCACTGTTTCTACCGCAAAGGGCAATCTTGTCACCTTTTACTACGCCAGAATTCTCGAACATGATGTGCAATTTCTCTATTTTGCGTGCTACATCGTGATACTGCAAGGTAGCTCCCTTGTAGTCGGTAAGAGCATCCATGTCCCAATGGTCGATGATGCTCTTTTGGATAAGTGCATTAAAGCTTGGTATCTCCATATGCTTGTATTCTAATAGAATTGTCTAAGTGGTTTATGAGGCTGCCTCTTGATACAGGTAGCGCTTGATGGATTTCTTGGCAGTCTTCTCAAACTCGTTCTCGTGTATCTGAATGCCGGAAATCTTGGCAAACGATGGCATCTGGGAGTTGAGTTCCACACGGTTCTGATCCATGATGTGCTCCAGGTCCTCAGCGGTAAAGCCCATGGATGAAGCCTCGTCATAGTCGGGGTGGATCAGCGCCACGAGTTTATTGTTTCGCTGAACAATGATGCTCTCGCTGACCAATGCCATCGAGTTGAGTCTGTCTTCTATCTCTTCGGGGTAGATGTTCTGTCCGTTGGCACCTAAGAGCATATTCTTGCTGCGTCCCTTGATAAAGAAATGTCCGTCGGCGCTCATGGTGGCCAGGTCACCAGTATGGAACCAACCGTCCTTGTCGATGACAGCATGGGTAGCCTCGGGATTCTTGTAGTATCCTTTCATCACATTGATGCCACGGCAAACCAACTCGCCAGGCACGTTCTGTGGGTCGTCGCTCAGCACCTTTACCTCCATGTGCTTCACAGCCACGCCACAGCTTCCTGCCACGTAGTCGTCCTGATGGGCAAAGGTGATGAGGGGAGCTGTCTCGGTGGTTCCGTAACCCATAGCGATGGGGAAGCCGATGCTGACAAAGAAGTTCTCTATCTCCTTGTTGAGAGGCGCACCGCCTACTACGACCTCGTAAGGATGCTCGCCAAACTCGCCCAGCACAAACTCGCGTATCTTCTCCTTGATGCGCTTGCTCAGTACAGGCATGCTGGTAAGCAGTCTGACCCAGTTGGTCTGCACGCGTGGGAACACATGCTTTCTTACAATCTTGTCGATCACCAATGGCACGGCGAAGATGATGTCGGGCTTCGTCTCGTTGAGAGCCTCGGAAATCAGTGTAGGGCTGGGCTGGCGGGTGAGGAAGAAGATGTGGTTGCCCAATACGATATTGAAGATAAACTCGGTCATCAACCCATACATGTGAGCCATGGGCAGGGTGGAGAGGATGTTGCAGTTCTTGCCTATCTTGGGCTTTACGGTGTCCATGAGATAGTCTAAGTTGCCCCAGAGGGCACGATAGGGCAGCATCACTCCCTTAGAGAAACCTGTAGTACCGCTGGTATAGTTGATCATTGCCAACTCCTCAGGGTCGTCAACATGATACTTGATATGTTCTTTGCGGAAATATTTGGGATACTTGTGTCCGAAGATTTCATTGAGATGTTCGCGGGCATAAGTGAGTTTCTCAGAACGGGAAAGGACGAGCGAGAAGTCGGGAAGATAGACGATACCTTCGAGCGAGGGCATCTCTTCGGCATTGATTTCTGTGGCTACTACATCGCCCACGAAGAGCATCTTGCTCTCGCTGTGGTTTACGATGTTGTGAATCTGTTCGGGCTTGAACTCATTCTGTATAGGAACCACGATGGCACCATAGGTAACAATGGCCAGGAAGGCTACTGCCCACTGGCTGCTATTTCGTCCGCAAACAGCTATCTTGTCGCCCTTTATCACACCGCTGTTCTCGAACAGGATGTGGAGCTTTTCTATCTTTCTGGCTACATCATGATATTGCAGTGTTGCTCCTTTGTAATCGGTAAGAGCATCCAAATGCCAATTATTGATGATGCTTTGCTCAATATACGAGTTGAAACTTGGTATTGAATTCATTGCACAGTTTACAAAATTTTGTGCAAAGATACATTAATTTCTGCACACAACAAAAAAATATGTGCACAAAATGAATAAAAAGGGAAAAAAAGTGGTTTTTCTTGCATTATAGCCCATGAATGTGGGCTATAATGCTGTTGTGATTATTCATATCGCATCGATTTGGCTGGATGGATATGTGAGATGAGGTAGCTGGGTGCCACCAGCATGAAGACGCTGATGAGGAGTGTTGCCACATTGAGCGCCACGATATACAAGGCATTGATCTCTACGGGAACGGTGCTCACATAATAGGTCTGTGCGTCCAACTTGATGATGCCGAAGGCTTGCTGAAGCGCTAAGAGTCCTAAAGACAGGACATTGCCGATGAGCATTCCTTTGCCGATGATGAAGACGGCAAACCACATGAAGGTGTGGCGGATGGTCTTATTGCGTGCGCCCAAAGCCTTCAGGATGCCTATCATCGAGGTGCGTTCCAGGATGATGATGAGCAAGCCGCTGATCATTGTCACGCCTGCCACGATGAGCATCAGGGCGAGGATGATCCATACGTTGAGGTTCATGAGGTCGAGCCATTGGAAAATCTGTGGGTTCAGCTCCTTGATGGTGGCGCTGCTGTAGGTCTCGCCATAATGGTCTACTGTGCCTTTCACCTTGCTGATTACCCGACTCTCTACCATGTCAAGGTTGTCGAAGTTGTTGACGGAAAGCTCGGCTCCGCTTGCCTGGTCGCTTTCCCATCCGTTGAGTTTGACGGCCGTATAGAGGTCGGTGAAGACGATGGTCTCGTCGTATTTCTTCAGGTTGGTCTGGTAGATGCCCGCAATGGTAAACCTTCGCGTGCGTACACCGTTGTTGTCGAAGAAATAGGCAAAGATGCGCTGTCCTGACTTCAGGTGCAGTTTGTCCGCCATCAACTGAGAGACAAGAATCTTGTTGTGACTCACGCTGTCGGAGAAAGGAGGAATGCTTCCCTCCACCATGTTGTTGTGGATGAAGGTAGAGTCGAACTCAGGACCCACTCCCTTGAATGCCACGCCCAGGAAGTCGCTGTCGGTCTTGAGGATTCCTTCCTTCATGGCAAAGCGCTGAACGTGAGCCACATCGGGAATATGTTTCAAGACGTCGATTATGGAGTCGTCGATGACGATGGGGTATTGTTCCATCTGCTGCAGGGTGAGGAAGTCGGCCACCTGTATATGGCTTCCGAAGCCGATGACCTTGTCGCGGATGGTGTGTTTGAATCCCAGCACCACACAGACGGAGATAATCATAACGGCAAGTCCGATGGCTACTCCGGCAGTGGCAATATGTATGGCAGGGCGAGAAACTTTTCGTTTGTCGCCCTGCTCGCTGTATAATCTTTTAGCTATGAAAAGTGGAAAATGCATGTTGTAATGGAAAATGCATATAATATTGGAAAATGCATATTATATTCCTTCGTCCTCAACGCGTCCTGGATAAGCCTCCAAAGCCTTGGCAAGTACTATGAGTGCACGGTCCAGATCGTCTTTTTTCAGTACGTAAGCCATACGCACCTGGTTCTTGCCTGCACCGGGAGTGGTATAGAAGCCGGAGGCAGGAGCCATCATGATGGTCTCGCCCTCGTATTCGAACTCTTCAAGGCACCAACGGCAGAACTTTTCGGAATCGTCGATAGGCAGTTTGGCCACGGTGTAGAAGGCTCCCATAGGAATAGGAGAGTAGACACCGGGTATGCGGTTGAGTCCGTCGATGAGGCACTTGCGTCGCTCTACGTACTCATCGTACACATCGCGATAGTACTCTTCTGGCGCATCGAGAGAGGCCTCGGCTACAATCTGTCCGATAAGGGGTGGAGAAAGACGAGCCTGGCAGAACTTCATCACCGCCTTGCGTATCTCGGCATTCTTGGTGATGAGGGCACCCACACGGATACCGCACTCGCTGTAACGCTTCGATACAGAGTCGATAAGCACGGTGTTCTGCTCGATGCCTTCGAGGTGCATGGCACTGATATAGGGGCTTCCGGTATAGATGTACTCACGGTAGACCTCATCAGAGAAGAGGTAGAGGTCGTATTTCTTGACGAGGTCGCGAATCTGGTTCATCTCCCTGCGGGTATAGAGATATCCGGTAGGGTTGTTGGGGTTGCAGATCAGGATGGCGCGTGTGCGCTCGTTGATAAGCTCTTCGAACTTCTCGACCTTAGGCAAGGAGAAGCCTTCCTCTATCGTAGTGGCAATGGTACGTATCTTGGCACCTGCCGAGATGGCGAATGCCATATAGTTGGCATAGGCAGGTTCGGGCACGATGATCTCGTCGCCAGGATTGAGGCAACTCATGAATGAAAAGAGCACAGCCTCTGAACCTCCTGCTGTGATGATGATATCGTCGGCAGTAATGTTGATGTTGAACTTCTTGTAGTAATCCACCAGTTTCTCGCGATAGCTAAGATAGCCCTGGCTGGGAGAATACTCCAGGATGGTGCGGTCGATATGCTTCAGTGCATCAAGACCACACTGAGGAGTAGGGAGGTCGGGCTGACCGATGTTGAGGTGATACACCTTGACTCCTCGTTTTTTTGCTGCGGCAGCAAGAGGCGCCAACTTTCTGATAGGCGACTCTGGCATTTCAAGTCCACGTACTGATATTTCAGGCATCTTTAATACTTTCTGTTGAACTTTCGCAGGTTCAGGAGTTAACTTCCCGCACGCGCGAAAGTTGAGTTTTCTATATTATAGTTTTGCAAATACAAATGTGCTTGTTTTGCTTTCGGATGCAAAGGTAAGAAATTTCAGTGATATTTGAGAAAAGAAACGACAGATTTTTTATTTTTTATTAAATTCTGTAGCATTGTGTTGTTCTTATGCTTTCTTTTTTATAACTTTGCATCTCGAAAAAGATACGGAATTTTCGCAAGAGGGAGTCTTTTGGGAGTCCAGGAGATATCTCTGGAGTCCAGGAGATTTCTCTGGGGTTAAGGAGTTAAGACAAATGCTTTTGTGGGCATGAAATAAAATGTTTAACATTTCCTCCAAGGCTATTGGCTATAACTTCTAACGACCGAAGGGAGTGATAACTTCTTTAACTTCTCTAACTTCTTAAAAAAAATAACTTCTCAAGAAGATAGTTTCTGTACTTGCGCGAGTTCTATTTTAATATTAATGACCAATTAAAAACGAATCGTTATGAGATCAAGAATGAGTACATGGTTTGAAACCAAAGTAAGATACACCAAGGCACAGGAGGATGGCTCCGAGAAGCCAGTTACCGAGGCTTATGTAGTAGATGCGCTGAGCTTTACCGAGGCTGAGAGTCGTATCACCGACGAGATGGCTGTCTATGTGTCTGGCGAATTTAAGGTGTCGGGCATCAGCAAGGCTGCTTATGGTGAGGTGTTCTTTAGTGATATGGATGGCGATGACAAATGGTACAAGGCCAAGTTGTCGTTTATCACCATTGATGAGAAAACCGAGAAGGAGAAGCGTACCACCGTCAACTACCTGGTGCAGGCCAAGTCGCTTGCCCGTGCCCTGCGCTATATCGACGAGGTGATGGGTAAGACCATGAACGATTATGATGTTGTGGCTCTGGCTGAGACCAAGGTGATGGACGTGTTTGAACATACTGTTCCTGGAGAAAACAAGGAAGAGAAGAACGACAAGCCTGAGTACGAAGAGGCATAAAAACTTGCTGAAGTTCAATAATACTATAATATAATGTATGATGTAGCAAAAAACTTGCATGAGGTGTTAGACCAGCTGCCTAAGGGTGTTCGTCTGGTCGCCATCAGCAAGTTTCATCCCAAGGAGTATTTGTCGGCTGCCTATGCAGAGGGACAACGAATTTTTGGAGAGAGTCATGAGCAGGAACTTGCCAAGAAGGTGGCAGACCTGCCCAAAGACATAGAATGGCATTTCATCGGTCATCTGCAGACCAACAAGGTGAAGTACATAGCGCCTTACATCAGTATGATAGAAGCTGTGGACAGTCTCAAGTTGTTGAAGGAAATCAACAAGCAGGCTGCCAAGCACGACAGGGTGGTGAAGGTGTTGTTGGAACTTCATATTGCTGCGGAAGAGACCAAGTACGGACTGACATTGGACGCTTGCCGTGCCTTGTTGGAAGAAGGAGAATGGCGTTCAATGGAGCATGTGCAGATTTGTGGACTGATGATGATGGCATCTAATACGGATGACACCGAGCAGATAGCCCGCGAGTTTGACACGGCAGCTCGCTTCTTCGATGAGGTGAAAGCCAAGTACTTTGCCGATGATGATGCGTTCTGTGAGCGCAGCTGGGGCATGAGTCATGACTATCCGATCGCTGTCCAGCATGGAGCCACTTTGGTTCGTGTAGGTACAGCTATATTTGGACCACGCATTTACTAAATTAAGGAGATTTATTCTGGAGTTAAAGGAGATTTATTCTGGAGTTAAAGGAGTTAAGAAGTTAAGGGAGTTAAGACAACAGCCTTAATTCGCTGAAGTTAAAGAAGTTATCACTCCCTTCGGTCGTTAGAAGTTATAGCCAATAGCCTTTGTGGACTGAAAAATAAACATTACCCATTTAGCATAACACATTTCCTCAAATGCTATTGTCTTAACTCCTTAACTCCTTTAACTCCATAACCCCATAACTCCTGAAATCTCTCCCTTCCTAATTCTTATTCATGATTTTCTGCAGGGCCGCCTCTTCGCCAACGATCCAGATGATGTCGCCTTTCTGGAAGGTGTAGGAAGGCGAAATTTTGGTAAGACTCTCCAAGCCTTCTTCCAGTCCGACAACCATACAGTCGTATTTGTCACGGATTCCGCTTTCGCCCAAGGTCTTGCCGCAGAACTCACTCTTTCCACTGATTATCAGCTGGCGAAGCTTCATCTCTCTTTTCTCTATATCCAAGTCCTCGGGTACAAGTTCAGTCTGCAGGGCGTTGTTGAACTTCTGTGTCTGTTCGTCATTGCCGATGATCTGCAGTTTGTCGCAGGGGAATATAGTGGTGTCGCCGTTGGGGATGTTGATTCTTCTTGATCCGCGATAGATGCTGCTCATGTCGATGCCGAAGCGCTGACGCAGGTTGAGTTCTCTCAGTGTGTGTCCGCACCAGGTAGAGTCTTCAGGCACCTCAAACTCGCTGATGTGGATGTCTCGGTCGAGCAGGTGTCCCTCGTAGAGAGGCCGTTTGGTGCCCTTCACCTGTGCCTCGATGTCGCGTGAGCGAAGGTTGCGGATGAACAGACGCTCCATCTTGATGCTTCGTTTCTTCGTTTTTCTGGAAACGATGATGAGCAATACCGCCACAATACCGATGCTGATCATCAGCGCATCGGTAAACCGGCTCAGGAAGTTGCAGATATAGAAGATAAAGCCCAGGGCTATCATAAACCTCACCACGATGGTGGAGAGAAGCGGTATGCGGTTGATGCTGCTCTCCACCCACAGTCGTTTCCACTCGTTGCTGTGGTTTTTCTTCATCACGATGGCACGCAGGAAGGGTGCTATGAAGATGACGGTGAGCACGCCCGTGATGGCATTGGCGTACCAGTGGAGTCGCCAGCCTGGCAGAAGGTTGCGCATTAAGGGAAGTACGAACGTGAACATCAAGGCAATGACAGCCGCACTCAGGATGGAGTAGGCCACGGTGTTGACAGTCATCTGTCTGAGGAGCGCCTTCCATTTGCTCTGTTGTGTGGTGGATGGGCGGTTGGTCGCCAGATGGTTGAGTGCTGTGATCAACTTGTTGGGCAGATGCTTCTCCATGACCTGGTAGCTTGGCGTGGCAAGGCGTATCATATAAGGTGTAAGGAAGGTGGTGATGACCGAAACCGCCACGACCACAGGATACAGGAACTTGCTGATGACGCCCAAAGACAATCCCAACGAGGCGATGATGAACGAGAACTCGCCTATCTGAGCCATGGAGAAGCCGCATCGCATGGCCGACTTGAGCGACTCACCGCCCAGCATGAAACCAAAGGTTCCCAATACAGCCTGACCTATCAGGATGGTGAGCACGAGGGCAAGGATAGGCAGGGCGTAGTCGACCAGGATCTGTGGATCAACCAGCATACCCACCGACACAAAGAAGATGGCTCCGAAGAGGTTTTTAACAGGCTCTACCAGCTTGATGATTTTCTCTGCCTCAATGGTCTCGGCAAGGATGCTGCCCATGACGAAGGCACCGAAAGCACTGGAGAATCCCACCTTGGTGGACAGCACCGCCATGCCGCAGCAGAGTCCGAGTGACACGATGAGAAGCGTCTCGCTGTTGATGAGTTTGCGCACAGACCTGAGGAAGAGTGGGATGGCAAAGATGCCCACGATGAACCACAGGATGAGGAAGAAGACAATCTTGATGACCGACTCAAACATCTGTTCGCCGTCGGGCGTGTTTCCTCCTGCGATGGCCGAAAGCATCACCATCATGACAATGGCAAGAATGTCTTCCAGGATGAGCACACTCATCACCATACCGGCAAACTTCTGTTGCCGCAGTCCCATGTCGTCGAAGGCCTTATAGATGATGGTGGTGGAACTCATGGCAAGCATGCCTCCGAGGAAAATGCAGTCCATCTTGTTCCAGCCGAATCCATGACCCACGCTGATGCCCAGCATCATCATACAGAACACGATGACGACGGTGGAGATGATGGGCGATGCTCCCATCTTCACGATCTTCTTGAATGAGAAATCGAGTCCGAGAGAGAACAGGGTGAAGATGACGCCGATGTCTGCCCAGGTCTGAATGTCGTTGTCGTCGATCACTGACATGGTGTAGGGCATGTGGGGAGAGACCAGGAAACCTGCCACGATATAGCCTAACACAAGGGGTTGCTTGAGTTTCTTGAACAAGAGGGTAACAATTCCTGCTACCATCAGGATGAGTGCGAGGTCTTTTACGAGGAATGGAATTTCTGCCATGACTTTCTAATTTAACTTCTTTAACTTCCCCATTTGTGAAAGTTGAGTTACTTTCTAAAAGCAAAGGAGCTCATGAGCCAGAACCTGATGTGGTGTTTAGGTTTTGTTGGCATCATGAAGCTCCTTTACTTCTTATGATTAGTCGTTGTATTCGGCTGTTATTTCTGCTATTTTGACGATGGTCTGAACTACTTTCTCCATGACCTGTATGCTGACGAACTCGTGAGGACCATGGAAGTTGACACCACCGGCGAAGATGTTAGGACAGGGCAGACCTTTGAAACTGAGCTGTGCTCCGTCGGTTCCGCCACGGATAGGTTCCACGCGAGGAGGAACTCCGCTTTCCTGCATGGCTCTCAGCACGATGTCGATGACATGCATGTTGGGGTCTATCTTCTCCTTCATGTTGTAGTATTGGTCGTTGATCTCGGCCGTGCAGGTTCCCTCGCCGTATTTCTCGTTGAGTTTCTTGGCGCAGTCGGCAATGAATTTCTTGCGGTCTTCGAACTTGCTGCGGTCGTGGTCGCGGATGATGTAGCTGAGCTTGGCTTCCTCGCATCGGCTCTCGATGCCAATGAGGTGATAGAAACCCTGGTAGCCCTCGGTAGCCTCTGGCGTCTCGTCCTCGGGAATCATGTTCTGGAACTCTACGGCGAGTCGGCTGGCGTTCACCATCTTGCCCTTGGCATAACCGGTATGCACGCTCACACCCTTGATCTTGATTTTGGCACCAGCTGCATTGAAGTTCTCGTATTCGAGGTCGCCCAAGTCGCCGCCGTCAACGGTGTAAGCCCAGTCGCAGGCAAACTTGTCTACATCGAAATGATGAGCTCCCATACCGATCTCCTCGTCAGGGTTGAAGCCTACACGTATGTCGCCGTGCTTGATTTCGTTGTGGTCGCGCAGATAGCACATCGCCTGTACGATTTCTGCAATACCAGCCTTGTCGTCGGCTCCCAGCAGAGTGGTGCCGTCTGTGACGATGATGTCTTCGCCCTTATGGGCTTTCAGCTCAGGGAACTTGCTCACGCTTGATATGATGCCAGGGCTCAGCTCGATGTCGTTTCCATCATAGTTGCGTATGATTCTTGCCTTGACATCCTTGCCACTTGCATCAGGACTGGTGTCCATGTGTGAAATGAAGCCAATGGTAGGTGTTTCCTTCTTGGTATTGCCTTTCAGTGTGGCGTAGATGTAACCCATGTCGTCCATCTCCACATCGCTGAGTCCTTCGTCCTCCAACTCCTTTTTCAGGTACTTGGCAAATTCCAACTGTTTCGAAGTGCTGGGCACACTGTCGGAGTCTTCGCTCGACTGTGTGTCGAATTTGGTGTAATTGATAAATCTTTCTACTAAGTCCATAATTTTGAAAATAGAACTTTCGCTGGGTTCAGAAGTTCTGGAGTTTAGCGGTTATGGAGTTAAGGCAATGGTCTTTTGCTGATACTTTGGCAGTAAAGGATATGGCTGTAACTTCTTTAACTTTTCTAACTTCTCTCACTTCCACCCTTGTGAAACTGCAGTTTTTTAATAAAATTAGTGACTCCGCTGGGATTCAAACCCAGGACCTTCAGAACCGGAATCTGACGCTCTATTCAGCTAAGCTACGGAGCCCTCATATATAATAAGGTATAGGAAACGTGCTGTACGTTGGCATATACGTTTGCAAAAATACAGATTTTATTTGAATTGACCAAATTTTGAATGAATAAAGTGAGTCCAGGTTGCTTTCTTTCGTCATTTGGTGAGGTATGAGAGCCGAAAAGTCGGAAAAGTTAGTAAAAAGTGCATAAAGTCTATACAAAAAGAAAGGAAAATGGATAAAATGATTAACAAAATATAAAAAAATAGTTCAGAATAGTTGCAGTATGATAATATTTTTGTATCTTTGCAGCGACTTTTAAATATTAATGCTAAAAAAATGAGTAAGATTATAAAGCCAATCGGTTATCAGGCATTGCTGGACATGCGACAGACCGAGATGGGAATCAAGTTGATAAAAGAGTTCTTCCAGCAGAACTTGGCTACAGAGTTGCGTCTTCGTCGTGTGACAGCACCTCTCTTTGTGTTGAAAGGTTTAGGTATCAATGACGACCTCAACGGTGTGGAGCGTCCTGTAACCTTCCCCATCAAGGACTTGGGCGACGCTCAGGCCGAGGTGGTTCACTCGCTGGCTAAGTGGAAGCGCCTTACCTTGGCGGAGTATGAGATAGAGCCTGGTTATGGCGTGTATACAGATATGAATGCCATCCGTGCCGATGAGGAGTTGGACAACCTTCACTCTCTCTATGTAGACCAGTGGGACTGGGAGGCAGTGATCGAGAAGAAAGACCGCACGTTGGCTTTTCTTCGCAATGTGGTTCGTCGCATCTATGCTGCCATTTTGCGCACTGAGTATCTTACCTGTGAGCATTATCCACAGATTAAGCCTTTCCTGCCCAAAGAGATTCACTTTATTCATGCCCAGGAGTTGTTGGATATGTATCCCGACAAGACTCCCAAGGAGCGTGAGGATGCCATCTGCGAGAAGTATGGTGCCGTATTCATCGAGGGAATCGGTTGCAAGTTGAGCGATGGAAAGAAGCATGATGGCCGAGCTCCCGACTACGATGACTGGAGTACGGTGGCTGAGAATGGTTTGCCAGGTCTTAATGGCGATATCCTGATCTGGTATCCTGTATTGGGTAGAAGTTTCGAGTTGAGTTCCATGGGTATTCGTGTGGACAAGGAGAGTCTGTTGCGCCAGTTGAAGTTGGAAGGCAAGGAAGACCGCGAGAAACTCTATTTCCACAAGCAGTTGCTTGGCGGCAAGTTGCCATTGAGCATTGGTGGCGGTATCGGCCAGAGCCGTCTCTGTATGGTTCTGTTGCATAAAGCTCACATCGGCGAGATTCAGGCAAGTATATGGCCTGAGGAAATGCGCGAGGAATGTGAGAAAGCGGGAATGTCGCTGATTTAAGGCGATTTTTTAAGGAGTTAAAGGAGTTAAGACAATAGCATTTGAGGAAATGTGTTGTCTTAACTCCTTTAACTTCCGATAAACCATCATGTCATCACCAGCTTCAGCGTATTGCAAAGCTTGTCCAAGGCAGGGTTTTCCTTTCTCATATTCTCCAGCACCTCTCTCTTGTTGAGAATCTTCTTGACTTCCTCTTTGTGAGAAAGTCGGTAGGAGATGACGATGTTGGTGTTGTGCAACCCCCGAACCAGTGTGTTCCTGATTCTGTTTTTAATGTTTTGCATGTCGTCGAGCAACAGTTGGTTGTCGGCGACAATTTCTATGTTAGGGCATTTCGTCAGCTTGGGCTTGATGGCCTGCATACGGTGAGACAGACCTATGAGTTCTTTGTTGTTCTGTGCCATGCGTACGCACATGCCCGTCCACTGATACTGCAGGGCGTCTTCGTTGAATTCGCATTGTTTGGAGTCATCAGTGCTTCTGATGGCTTTCACGTCGGCGGTAGGGTTCAACTGCTGTTTTACCATCTCCATGTTTTTCTTCAGGTTGCTGAAGGTCATGCCGATGGTTCCCAGTTTGACGGCGCCTTTGCTGATGGGTTTTACTTGATGTTTGTTATCGGCAGCCTCGTTGTTGGCTTCGTTTTCCGAAGCATGAAGGGGCTGGACAGCAGTCTGAGGAGTTTTTTCGTTGTTCTCCTCACCGTTGCCTTTAAGCTCAGCACCTGCACCCTGAATGGCAGGCTTCAGCTGGGCTATGATTTTCTGAAACAGGGATTTTAATCTATTGGGCGTACGCCCCGCACTTGGAATGTCTTTGTCCTCGGGCTGGGTGATCTGTCCGATCTCTATCAGTGTGAGCTCCACCAGCAGTCGTTTGTTTGAACTCTGTCGGTAGTTGATGTCACATTTGTTGGCTATCTGCAGCGCCTTATATAAGAAAGGTGTAGGCGCCTTCTGAGCCTGTTGCTGATATTTGGCTTTCTGAGCCTCGCTGGTTTCCAATAGGGGAAGCGTCTTGGCATCTTTCGCCATCAGCACGTTACGTACATGCTGTGCCAGACCCTGTATCATGTTGCCGCCGTCGAATCCCTTGTCCAAGATGCCGTTCAGCAGGAGCATCATCTCCGACACGTTGTTCTCCAGTGCACAGTCTATCAGCTTGAAGTAATTGTCGCTGTCCAGCACGTTGAGGTCTTCTGTCACCTTCTGATAGGTCAGGTTGCCCTGGCAGAAACTCACCGCCTGGTCGAATATCGAGAGAGCGTCGCGCATACCTCCGTCTGCCTTTTCGGCTATTACTGCCAGCGCCTGCTCCTCATAGCTGATGCCTTCCTTCTCAGCCACCATCTTGAGGTGGTTGATGGTGTTGGGCACGGTCATGCGCTCAAAGTCGTATATCTGGCATCGGCTCAGGATGGTAGGCAGAATCTTGTGTTTCTCGGTGGTGGCGAGGATGAAGATGACGTGCTGTGGCGGCTCCTCCAGTGTCTTAAGGAAGGCATTGAAGGCTGCAGAGCTGAGCATGTGTACCTCGTCGATGATAAACACCTTGTACTTTCCGATCTGTGGCGGTATGCGCGTCTTCTCCATCAGCTCCTTGATGTGGTCCACACCATTGTTGCTGGCGGCGTCGAGCTCAAAGATGTTGTACGACCGCTGTTCGTTGAACGACTTGCAGCTCTCGCACTCGTTGCATGCCTCGCCGTCCTCCTTGGGGTGCTCGCAGTTGATGGCCTTGGCGAAGATGCGTGCACAGGTGGTTTTTCCTACACCTCTTGGACCGCAGAACAGATAGGCATGAGCCAGCTTGCCGCTCTTCACGGCATTCTTGAGCGTTGTGGTCAGAGCGCTCTGTCCTACAACCGAATCAAAGGTCATCGGACGGTACTTTCTTGCAGAAACAATATATTCTTCCATTATTTTTTCTTAAATGATGATGCAAAGATAACAAAAAAATATTATCTTTGCAAACAAATTCATAAATTAATGAGCAGAAGATTGAGTATAATATGGAACTACCTCTCTCATTATAAGTATCTTATAGTGATTGTGGTGGGCGTGCTGGTGGTCGGTTTCATCGACGACAACAGCATCATGCAGCATATAAAATATAAAGTTCAGATCCATAACCTGCAGTTGGAGATAGACAAGTACACCACTCTCTATCAGAATGACATCCAGATGTGGCATGAGATGAACCATGGCGGCAGGGCTTACGAGCGGATAGCCCGTGAGCGCTATTTCATGAAGGCTGATGACGAGGATATTTTTGTGCTGAGTACTGATTTACCGAATAATGACAACGAACAAGACAATGAAACAACTGAATAAGATTCAAACATTTATTTTTATATTAGGAGGTGTGTTGATGGTGATAGGCGCAGGCTGCTTCGCCTTCGGTTATATGATTTATCCCCAGCTGACCCTTTACACCAGCTGGCTTTTCCTCTTGGGCACGGTAGCTTTCAGTGTGATGCAATCGATGCAACTCTATGAAGGCTCGTCGCAGGTGGTTCACCGTCTGAAGCGCATTCAGGCAGTGGCCGACATCTTCTTCGTGCTGTCGGGCATCTCGATGGTAGATACAGTCTATGCCTTTGCCCGCAACTGGTTTTCCAACTACGAGACCTATATCACCTATTTCTACAACAAGTGGGTGGTGTTTCTGTTGGTGGCAGCCCTCATCGAATTGTACACCACACACCGTATTTCGCATGAATTGAAAAAGGAAGAATGCAAATAAAACCTAAATACATGCAATATTCAATTAAATAGCATAAATTTTTTTTCGTACTTCAATTTAACATTGTACTTTTGTTAGCCGAAATAGAAAACAGCTTATGAACAAGATATTTTACGCATTTATTTCCTTATTGGCGTTGACATCGTGTGCCAACAGTTACGACATAACCGGAACTTCCAATGTGAGCACGTTGGACGGACGTATGCTCTACCTGAAAGTTTTGAAGGACGCAGAGTTCAAGAGCGTTGACTCCTGTGACGTCGTTCACGGACAGTTCCACTTCAACGGCACACTTGATTCTGTAAGAATGGCCAATATCTTTATGGACGATGAGCCCGTGTTGCCCCTTGTCCTGGAGAGCGGAGCCATCACGGTCAAGCTTGACGATACACAGCAGGTGGTAAGCGGAAGCCCTCTCAACGACAAGTTGTTTGGCTTCTTCAAGAAATATCAGCAGCTGCAGAACCAGCAGCGCGAACTTGTGCATAAGCACGACCAGGCCATCATGAATGGAAGCGACATGAACGTCGTGACCCGTCAGCTCACAGCTGAGGCCAACCGCCTGGCTGAACAGGAAGACAAGTTGGTGACTACTTTCGTGACCGATAACTTCGACAATGTGCTCGGAGCAGGTGTCTTCTTCCTCGTCACCATGGGCAATCAGTATCCCATGCTCACCCCATGGATAGAGGACATCATGAGCAAGGCCACTGACCATTTCAAGAACGACTCTTATGTAAAGGACTATTATCAGAAGGCTCAGGAGAACGAGCAGATCATGAACGGAACCCGCGATATGCAGCCCGGAGCTCCTGCCGTGTCAGCCCAGCCTGCGCCCGAAGCAGCGCCAGCGCCTACACCCAACGACCTGGCGCGTCCTACCATTCCAGAAAAAAAAGAATAAGCAGGTATGAAAACATTGATTAAAAATGGAACTATCGTCAACGAGGGAAAGACATTCCGAGGATACCTCGTTGTCGATGGCGAACAGATAACACATATTTATAATGGCGAAGAAGCACCTCGTGGCAGTTTCGACAAGACAGTCGATGCCTCGGGGTGTTTTGTTATGCCAGGAGTGATCGACGACCATGTGCATTTCCGTGAGCCCGGACTCACCGCCAAGGCCGACATCGAGAGTGAGAGCAGGGCCGCAGCCTTTGGCGGCGTCACCTCTTATTTCGACATGCCCAACACGGTGCCTCAGACCACTACACTCGAAGCCCTGGCCGACAAGACGGCTCTCGGCAGCCAAAAAAGTCATGTCAACTATGCCTTCTTCTACGGCGCCACCAATGACAATGTGGAGAGTTTCTCCCAGTTGGACCGTCATCGCATTCCCGGTATCAAGCTCTTCATGGGCTCCAGCACTGGCAATATGCTTGTCGACAAGGCTGAGTCGCTGCGCCGCATCTTCCAGGCAGCTCACGATCTCGACTTGCCCTTGATGGCTCATTGCGAGGATACCGACATCATCAACAGCAATATGGCAGCCTTCAAGAAGCGGTATGGCGACGACCCCGTGGTAGAGTTTCATCCCGCAGTACGCAGCGAACAGGCCTGCTATGAGAGTAGTCGTCTGGCTGTGCAGCTGGCCCATGAGTATGGCACTCGTCTGCATATCGCTCACGTCACAACGGCTCGCGAGCTCGACCTCTTTACGCCAGGTTCCTCGGTGACGGGCGAGGCTGTCATTGCCCACCTCTATTTCACCGAGGCGGATTATGCTACCAAGAAGGCGCTCATCAAGTGCAACCCTGCCATCAAGACCCTGTCCGACCGCACGGCATTGCGCAAGGCTCTGACTGACGGCAGAATCGCCACCATAGGTACCGACCATGCTCCCCATGAGTGGAAAGACAAGCAGGGAGGTTGCGCCAAGGCTGCCTCGGGCATGCCGATGGTTCAGTTCTCCTTGGTCACCATGCTCGAACTGGTAGACGAGGGCGTGCTTACCATCGAGCGGATGGTAGAGCTGATGGCTCATCAGCCTGCTCGTCTCTTCGAAGTACAGAAGCGTGGTTTCCTGCGCGAGGGTTATCAGGCCGATATCGTCATCGTTCGTCCCCATGCTCCCTGGACACTGACTCGCGACCAGATTCAGAGTAAGTGCAGGTGGAGTCCTATGGAGGGCCACGAGTTCCAGTGGCGAGTGGAGCAGACCTTCTGTAATGGCCGTCTCGTCTACGACAAGGGTGCCTTCGATGCCTCTGTTAAGGGACAGCCCATTCTGTTCAGAAGTTAAATCCAGAAGCAAAATTCAGGAGGCGTTAAGAAGTTAATACAAATGCCTTGAGGGAATGTTTAATGTTTAAAGTTTAAAGGATGCACCCGCAGGTCCTCACATACGATATAGACGAAGTAGTACCCTACATCAACTGGCTTTATTTCTATCATGCCTGGGGCATGAGTGGTAAGCCTTTGGCCGAGAAACAGCGGCTGCGTGATGAGGCTTCCGCCATGATGCAGTCGTGGCAGGGGCGTTATCACACCCATGCGGTCTTTGCCCTTTACTCAGCCAATGCCGACATGGACGACCTGCTGTTTTATGCAGATGATACAGCCGATGCCAGGTTCACCCGCATTCCTCTGTTGCGCCAGCAGCATCCAGTGGCTGCCGGAAGCCCCAATCTCTGTCTTGCCGATTTCGTGCGTCCTCTTTCAGGCGGCGTGCGCGACAGGGTAGGGTTGTTTTGTGCCTCCGTCGAGGCAGGAGTGCTGGAGGCTTACAGGGGCGACGATTATCTGTCGATGATGTCACAGGTGCTGAGCGACCGCCTTGCCGAGGCCACGGTCGAGAAGATGCACTTAGAGGTTCGTCGCCACTTCTGGGGCTATGCTCCCCATGAGCATCTCACGATGGAGCAGCTTCATCGTGAGGAATATCAGGGCATCCGTCCTGCCGTGGGCTATCCGTCGTTGCCCGATGTCAGCGTCAACTTCGAGCTCGACCAGCTTCTCACCATGTCGCAGATTGGCATCCGGCTTACTGAGAGCGGCATGATGATGCCCCATTCCAGTGTGTCGGGACTGATGTTCGCCCATCCTCAGGCCCATTATTTCGACCTGGGCAAGATTGACGAAGAACAGTTGCGCGACTATGCGCGTCGCCGTGGCATCCCCGTCGAGTTGATGCGCCGTTATTTACAGAGTAGTTTGATTAAGAAATGATAGCACGCATATATATATGGATTCTCTTGGGCACCCTTTTGCCTTATCTGTGGTGCTTCTGTCATGAGCTGCGCAGCTGCCGTTTGGCGAGGCGCTTGTTGCTTTGGCTTCCGGCATCCGTCGTCATTGGCTATAGTGGCTATTTAGCGCTACAGCCCAACTTCGTGCCCGACCGTCCGGTGCTTGTCGACGTGTGGTTTGTCGTCATGGCGCTGTTTGCCGTTCCCGTCTTCGTCTATGCCCTGTTCAGTTTTGTTGGCTGGTGTGTGATGAAGGCACTCAAGGGCAGGCGCAACTGGGGTCGGCTCATAGGTCTTGTCATGGGCCTCCTGTCCGTCGGCGTTTTCCTTTATGGCTTCACTTATGGCTTCCGTGAGTTGGAGGTGAAGCGCGTCACCATAGCTGTGCCCCAGCTTCCTGCCAGTTTCGACGGCTATCGCATTGTCCTCTTCAGCGATTTCCATGCTGGATCCTATTACGGTTGGCGCAGCGATCTGCCACAGCGTGATGTCGACAGCATCAATGCCCAGCATCCCGATATGATTTGTTTCACTGGTGACATTCAGAATACCCGTCCGTCCGAGCTCAAGCCTTACGTCAGAATGCTTTCCTCCCTGCGTGCTAAGGACGGCGTATACAGTGTGCTGGGCAATCATGACTACAGCTATTATGTGGATGCTGATTCGCTCACCTGTCTCAGGCAGGAGCAGGAGACTCGCCGGCTGGAATGGCAGATGGGATGGCATCTGCTTCTCAACGAGCACGCCGTGGTGCATCGCGGTTCCGACTCCATCTATGTTGCGGGCACAGAAAACTTCAAGAAACCTGCTCATGCCAATGTGGCAAAGGCGCTTCGGGGCATCCGTCCAGGCCACTTCGTCCTGATGCTTCAGCACATCCCCACACAGTGGGAGGACATGGTTCCTTCGCGCATCAACCAGGTGTATGGCAGGAAAGGCGAGGTGTTGGTGGCGCCGCAGCTCACTCTGAGCGGCCACACCCATGCCGGACAAATATCCGTGTTCGGATTACGTCCCACGATGTTTGCTCCCTATGACTATGGCCTCTATGAGCGCGAGGGCTGTCAGCTCTTTACCACCGCCGGCTTAGGCGGTGTGGTTCCCATCCGTGTCGGTTCCACCGCCGAGATTGTGGTTATCACACTGAAATCCCTTAACTTCTCGAACGACCGAAGGGAGTGATAACTTCCTTTAACTTCTCTAACTTCTCAAAAAAATAACTTTCCACGAAAAAAATCATTCAAAAAAATATTGAACCACAAATGAAGTATCTGTATCGCATTTATCAGTTGTTGATTTGTCTTCCAATCCTTTTGGTGGCAAGCATTTTGACCAGTGTCATCACAGTCTTGGGCTGTATGTTGGGTAATGGCCATTTCTGGGGTTATTATCCTGGCAAGTTGTGGTCGCAGTTGTGGATCCGTCTTCTCCTGCTGCCCGTCAAGGTAGAAGGCAGGGAACATCTGCAGAAGAATCAGAGCTACGTGTTCGTGGCCAACCATCAGGGGTCATTCGACATCTTTTTGATTTATGGCTTCTTAGGCCGTAACTTCAAGTGGATGATGAAGAAGGCGCTCCGCAAGGTGCCCTTGGTAGGTATAGCCTGCCAGTATGCCCATCACATCTTTGTCGACAAGAGCGGCCCTTCCAAGATACGTGCCTCTTACGACAAGGCCCGCGAGGAACTACAGGAAGGAATGTCATTGGTAGTCTTCCCCGAAGGTGCCCGCACCTTCACAGGTCACATGGGTGTATTCCGTCGAGGAGCCTTCATGTTGGCAGATGAGTTGCAGTTGCCCGTCTGTCCGCTCACCATCAACGGCAGTTTCGATGTGAAGCCGCGCATGAAGGACATGTATTGGATTTTCTGGCATCCTCTTCGTCTTACTATTCACGAGCCCATCCAGCCGATAGGCAAGGGTGCCGAGAATATCAAGAACCAGATGACAAAGAGTTACGACGCTATCATGTCTGGGCTCGTCCCCGAGTACCAGGGTTTCGTCGAGAATCCTGACCAGTAATATGCTGCTATAAAAGATGATTTGACCTGTACAGGTCGGCACGGGCTGAAAGTCCCTATAAGCAGCACGCCCTGAAAGGGCAGAAGCTCTTAGCCCAGGGCAACGCCCTGGGTTATCATGAACGCAAACCTGTCGCCCTGTAAGGGCAAAAGCTTTACATATCGCAACGGATTTTCCATTTTTATTAGGTGTATTTTAAAGCTTTTGCCCTTACAGGGCGCATTGCTGACTGACATTATACCCAGGGCGTTGCCCTGGGCTAAGAGCTTCTGCCCTTTCAGGGCGTGCTGCGTATTACACCATCCGTACAGGTCGATTTTTTTCCTATACTATATAAATCTTTTCTTAAGCCTATGAAAGTTCTGTTCAGAGCCTATGAAAGTTTCGTTCAAAGCCTTTGAATGTGCGTTCAAAGCCTTTGAATGTCCGTTCAGAGCCTTTGAATGTCCGTTCAAAGCCTTTGAACGAAGATTTCAATGTGGTTTAACGATTTTAAAGTAACTACTTATGGCTATTGGGGGTGCTGAGTAGTTACTTTATTTCGCAACAACGTGAATTAAATATAATCATCGTTCAGAAAATAAAAATATTCTCTTTTTCTTTTCGCAAACTCAGAAAAATGCATTATCTTTGCATGAGATATATTAATTATTATCATGTCGATTCATTTAAACCAATAATAGCTTATGAGTGATAGTGTTGTAATTATTCCTACTTATAATGAAAAGGAGAATATCGAGAAGATTATCCGGGCCGTGTTCGGTCTGGAGAAAGACTTTGATATCCTTGTTATTGATGACGGAAGCCCCGACGGTACTGCTGCCATCGTGAAGGAACTGATGGCTGGCGAGTTTGCCTCCCGTCTCCATATCCTTGAGCGAAAGGGCAAGTTAGGACTGGGTACAGCCTATATCACTGGCTTCAAATGGGCGCTTGAGAAGGGGTATGAGTTTATCTTCGAGATGGACGCAGACTTCAGTCATGATCCCAACGACCTGCCACGACTCTACGCCGCGACTCACGACGAGGGATTCGACGTGGCTGTGGGCTCGCGCTATGTCTCGGGTGTCAACGTGGTGAACTGGCCCATTGGTCGTGTGCTGATGAGCTATTTCGCCTCGAAGTATGTGAGAATGGTCACGGGATTCAAGGTGAATGATACTACGGCAGGTTTCGTATGTTATCGCCGCAAGGTGCTGGAAACCATAAAGCTTGACGAGATCCGTTTCAAGGGTTATGCCTTCCAGATAGAGATGAAATACACTGCCCACAAGATTGGCTTCAAGATCAAGGAAGTGCCCGTAATCTTCGTCAACCGACGTGAGGGTACGAGCAAGATGAGCGGTGGAATCTTTGGTGAGGCTTTCTTTGGTGTGATGCGCCTGCGCTGGGATGGATGGTTTAAGAAATATCCCAAGAAGGTGTAGGGGCGAAGACTGAAGAAAAGTGGAAATACAGGAAATAGAACATATTTTTGAGCGGTCGCCCCAGGCGAAGGCGCTCCTGAAATTATTGGATAGAAAAACGCAGAAGACCGTTTTCCTCAGTGGATTGGTGTGTTCTTCTGCGCCTTTATTTTTTGCCGCTGTCAAAGAGCGGTTGGCTCGCCCGGTGCTCTTCGTGCTCAATGATGCCGACGAGGCGGGCTATTTTTATCACGACCTGGTGCAGATACTGGGGCAGGATCAGGCTTTCTTCTTTCCTTCTACTTACAGGCGTGCTGTGAAATACGGACAGAAGGATGCTGCCAACGAGATATTGCGTACCGAGGTGCTGGCACGACTGGCATCCTCGCAGCCACTTTATGTCGTTACTTACCCCGATGCTCTGGCAGAAATGGTGGTGTCGAAGAAGAATCTTGACGAGCGGATCATTAAGCTCGCCGTGGGTGACCAGGTGTCGCTGATGGACATCTCGCATCAACTGCGCGACTTCGACTTCATGGAGACAGATTATGTCTACGAGCCTGGTCAGTTTGCCATTCGAGGCAGCATTCTCGATATTTATTCCTACAGTTGCGAGTTTCCTTTCCGCATCGACTTCTTCGGTGACGAGATAGACACCATACGTACTTTCAACATTGAGGATCAGTTGTCGCGCGACCGGCGTGAGAGTGTGGAGATTGTGCCCGAACTCTCGCTTGCTGAGGGTGAGAAACTGCCCTTCCTGCATTTCCTCGACAAGCGGGCTGTGGTGGCGATGAAGGACTTTACGTTCGTCTATGACCGTATAGACCAGATATACAAGGAGGGCTTCTCCTCGCAGAGCATGGTGGAACAGATGGAGGGAGTCACCGAGGTGGAGGCGGAACGGATAAGACGCGCCATGAAGAAAGAGCTGAACCTGTCATCGGCCCTGCAGTTTCAGCAGGGTGTGGCGGAGCGCCAGCGCATAGAGTTTGGCATCGCCGAACAGGGTGTGGCGGAGCGCAAGACAGAGGAGGCTGCCGACGTGGTGCCGTTCCATATCGTGCCTCAGCCCTTGTTCCATAAGAATTTCGACCTGATAGGCCAGATGATGGAGGACTATCTTCTGCAGCAGTACACCTTATATATATTGGCCGACAGCAGCAAACAGCAACAGCGACTCAAGGATATTTTTGAGAGTGAGGAACTGAAGCGCTATCAGGTGAGGTTTGTGCCCGTGGACAAGACCCTGCACGAGGGCTTCATCGACAACGACAAGAAATGCTGTTTCTTTACCGACCATCAGATCTTCGACCGATTCCATAAGTACAGTCTGCGTTCGGACTCAGCACGTGCCGGCAAGATGGCGCTCACGATGAAGGAGTTGCAGGAGATGGAGCCGGGCGACTATATCGTGCACGTGGATTTCGGCATCGGAAAGTTTGGCGGACTGGTGCGTGTGCCGGTGGGCAACAGCTATCAAGAGATGATACGCATCGTCTACACGAACAACGACAAGGTGGATGTATCCATCCACTCGCTCTATAAGATCAGCAAATACCGCAGCGGCGATACGGGTGAGCCGCCCCGACTGTCGACCCTCGGCACGGGTGCCTGGGACCGACTGAAGGAGAAGGCGAAGAAGCGCATCAAGGACATCGCGCGCGACCTGATCAAACTCTATGCCCGCCGCCGTAGGGAGAAGGGATTCGCCTTCAGCGCCGATTCCTATCTGCAACATGAGTTGGAGGCCTCGTTCCTATACGAGGACACGCCCGACCAGAACAAAGCCACCATGGACGTAAAGGCCGACATGGAGAGCGCACGACCCATGGACCGACTGGTGTGCGGCGATGTGGGCTTCGGAAAAACGGAGGTGGCGATACGCGCAGCCTTCAAGGCGGCATGCGACAGCAAGCAGGTGGCTGTGCTGGTGCCTACCACGGTGCTGGCTTTTCAGCACTACCAGACTTTCAGAAACCGACTGGAGGGAATGCCGGTAAAGGTGGACTACCTGAGTAGGGCACGCTCCGCCAAGGAGACCAGACAGTTGCTGGAAGACCTCAAGGAGGGAAGGATTGACATCGTAGTGGGGACGCACAAGCTGATTTCCAAGACTGTGAAATGGCATGACCTCGGTCTGCTCATCATCGACGAGGAACAGAAGTTCGGCGTCAGCACCAAGGAGAAGCTGCGCCAGCTGAAGGTGAATGTCGACACGCTGACGATGAGTGCCACACCTATTCCCCGCACTCTGCAGTTCTCGCTGATGGGTGCACGCGACATGAGCATCATGCGCACGCCGCCGCCCAACCGATACCCGATACAAACGGAGGTGGTGACCTTCAGCGGTGATACCATGGCAGATGCCATCAACTTCGAGATGAGCCGTAACGGACAGGCGTATGTCGTCGTCGACCGTATATCGAAGCTCATGGAGTTGAAACTGATGATAGAAAAGTACGTGCCCGACTGCCGCGTGGCGATAGGACACGGACAGATGAAGCCCGAGGAACTGGAGAAGGTCATTATGGGATTCATGAACTACGACTACGATGTGCTGCTCTCGACAACCATTGTGGAGAACGGTATCGACATATCGAACGCCAATACCATCATCATCATCAATGCCCATCACTTTGGTCTTAGCGACCTGCACCAAATGAGAGGCAGGGTGGGGCGTAGCAACAAGAAGGCTTTCTGTTATCTCGTGGCTCCGCCGAAGAGTACACTGACACTCGATGCTCGCCGCCGACTGGAGGCGTTGGAGACCTTCTGCGATCTGGGAAGCGGGTTCAACCTCGCCATGCAGGACCTCGACATTCGCGGTGCCGGCAACCTGCTTGGCTCGGAGCAGAGCGGATTCATGGAAGACCTGGGGTACGAAACCTATCAGAAGATCCTGTCGCAGGCTGTCACCGAACTGAAGAATGAGGAGTTTGGCGACCTGTATCAGGAGGAGATGGACGAGGGACAGCAGCTCACGGGTGACGACTTCGTGGACGACTGTTCTATCGAGAGCGACTTAGAGATGTATTTCCCCGATACCTATGTGCCGGGAAGCAGCGAGCGAATGCTGCTCTACAGGGAACTGGACCGCATAGAGAATGACGACGACCTGGCTGCTTACCGAAAGCGAATCATCGACCGCTTTGGACCTGTGCCCCGTGAGGGTGAGGAACTGATGCACGTGGTGAGCTTGCGACGCCTCGGCAAACGCTTGGGCTGCGAGAAGATCATGCTCAAACAGGGTACTATGCAAATGCAGTTTGTAAGCAACGTGCAGAGTCCGTTCTATCGCAGCACGATGTTCTCGAAGGTTCTCAACTATGCCACTTGCCACGTACAGCAATGTGCGTTGAAAGAGAAGAACAACAAGCGATTCCTTCGTATCGCCCGCATCACGAGTGTGGAACAAGCTGTCGCCATTCTCCAGGAAATACAAAAGTAAAATCAAGAATACAAGAATAAGATAAAGTGTAAGACTAAGAATAACAATAACAATCAATATCAACTTAAAAATTATGAGACAGAAAAAGTTCATCCTACAGGAAAAAGACATTCCTACACAGTGGTACAACATTCAGGCAGAAATGCCCAACAAGCCATTGCCACCACTTAATCCGCAGACCCACAAGCCCATGACGGCTGAGGACTTGTCGCACGTGTTCAACCTGGAGTGTGCCAAGCAGGAGCTCGATACAGAACATGCCTGGATCGACATCCCAGAGGACGTGCAGGAGAAGTACACCTTCTATCGTTCTACTCCGCTGGTGCGTGCCTACGGTCTGGAGGAGGCACTGGGTACTACTGCCCACATCTATTTCAAGAACGAGAGTGTCAATCCTTTAGGCTCTCATAAGATCAATTCGGCCTTGCCACAGTGTTACTACTGCAAGCAGGAGGGCGACACCAACGTCACCACCGAGACGGGTGCAGGACAGTGGGGCGCAGCCTTGTCGTATGCAGCCAAACTCTACGGACTGGAGGCGGCTGTGTATCAGGTGAAGATCACCATGCGTCAGAAACCTTATCGCTCCAGCATCATGCGTACCTTTGGCGCTACTGTGGAGGGTTCTCCATCAATGAGTACACGTGCCGGAAAGAACATTATCACACGCGACCCTCATCATCCAGGTTCACTCGGTACTGCTATCAGCGAGGCTGTCGAACTGGCTACTACCACTCCAGGCTGTAAGTACACACTGGGTTCGGTGCTCAACCATGTGGCTCTGCATCAGACGATCATTGGACTGGAGGCAGAAAAGCAGATGCAGATGGCTGGCGAATATCCCGATCAGGTGATTGCCTGCTTCGGTGGCGGAAGCAATTTCGGCGGACTGGCTTTCCCATTCATGCGTCATAATCTGAGCGGAGAGAAGAACACTGAGTTTATCGCAGCCGAGCCAGAGAGCTGTCCTAAGCTGACAAGGGGTAAGTTCGAATATGACTTCGGCGATGAGGCTGGCTACACTCCGCTGCTGCCGATGTTCACCTTAGGTCATGACTTCAAGCCTGCCAACATTCATGCTGGCGGTCTGCGTTATCATGGTGCCGGTATGATCATCTCGCAGTTGCTCAAGGACGGTTATCTGCACGGTGTGGACATTCCACAGTTGGAGTCGTTCCAGGCTGGTATGCTCTTTGCCCGTACCGAGGGAATCATTCCTGCTCCAGAGAGCTGTCATGCCATCGCTGCTACTATCCGTGAGGCGCTCAAGGCTAAGGAGAAAGGCGAGAAGAAGGTTATTCTCTTCTGTCTTTCAGGACATGGTCTTATTGATATGCCTTCATACGACAGCTATATCAATGGTGATCTGCAAAACTATTCTGTCAGCGACGAAGAGATAGAGCAGTTCCTCAAGGATGTGCCACAGGTAGAGATGTAGGCCAAGGCGTAAGTGTGCTTATGCTGATTTTTCAATATATATATGTGAGAGAAGGCGCAACTTCATCAGGCAATGATGCGCCTTCTCTTTCTACTTCTAATAACTTGTTATAACTTGAAATTTTGAATCATTAGACTTATATTTTATGTTTAGTAAAGAAAAATTATTGTTATTGCTGCTCGTTGTGATGTGCAACTTGGGCAGTCTGTCTGCTGTCCATGCCGCAACAGATCCAACCATGACATCAGCTTTGAAACCATCGGGGACTTTACCCGTCATGTATGTTAACACTCAAGATGCACAGCCTATCACTTCCAAAGAAACTTATGTGTCAGCCACGGCCTATATTGATGCCTTGGGATTGGAGGGGTATGAGAATATGGCTTCTGCAGATAAACCAGAAACCTTGATAATTAAAGGACGTGGTAACTGGACGTGGAATGGGTTTGACAAGAAACCTTATCGCTTGAAGTTTGATAGTAAGGTGAGTCCTGTGGGTATGGTGAAGAGCAAGCACTTCTTGCTCATGGCTGGTGCCGATGATGATTTGGGTTTTCTCCGCAATCTGGTAGGCTATGAATTGAGCCGTCGTGTGGGCTTGCCTTATACCACAGATTCACAACCTGTTGAATTGGTGCTCAATGGAAAATATCAGGGCTTGTATTTCGTAACCGAAAAGATACGTGTTGATAAAAAACGAGTTAACATCGTAGAGCAGGCTGACAAGGCGACTGATCCTGAGGCTATCACGGGCGGATGGCTCGTGGAGATAGACAATTATGATACAGATCCTCATATCAATGTGAAGTTGGGCAGCCAGAACATGGTGCTTACTTATCATACCCCAGAGGCGCTCTCCGCAGAGCAAGAGAACTATTTGCAGACACAGTGGAATGCCATCGCCAAGGCTATCTGTAGCAATAATGAAAACGATACGGAATGGGAAAAGTATGTAGACATCGAGTCTTTGGCAAAGGTGTATATCGTGCGTGAGCTGTTGCAAGATGAGGAGGGATTTCATGGCAGTTGCTATCTCTACAAGGAACAAGGTGCAGATACCAAGTGGACTTTTGGCCCTGTATGGGACTTTGGTAATGCTTATAATGAAACCAATTTCCGTCATTTTATCTTCCAGGGAGATAAGTTTGAGCAGTTTATCATTGATCGTGCCTGGAATTTTAAGCACTTCCGCGACAAGGTGAAGGAGGTATGGCAGGAGTTTTATGCCAATCAATATGCAGAGATGAACGCTTATATTGATGGTGTGGCGGCAAAGATTTCCGATGCTGCAGCTAACGACTATCTATGTTGGAAGAATAGCAGCAATGTCGCCAAGAACCAAGATGAACTGGCCAAGGCTGCCGTTTTTAAGAACTATATGCGCCAAAAGGCCACATGGCTTGTTGAGCAATGGGGTGGTGGCGAGGCTCCTTCTGACAAGATGAACATCTATGTGACTTGCGACGAGGATCGTGTGCCTTACCTCTTTGCTTGGGGTGAAGGAAACAACGGAGGATGGCCAGGCAATCAACTGACCGATACCAGGATGATAGGTGGCAAACTCTTCTATCATATTTCTTTGCCTTATGGAACCAATATCATCTTCAGCTATGGTGATCAGGAAACGCAGACGGAGGATATCTTGAATGTGTCTCGCGACACCTATTATCGCTTCTATCAAGCTCCAGAGAATGAGCATAAGGAGAAGAAGAATGGCCGTTTCGAGGATATCACACAGAAAGTGCTCACTGGCATCAGTGCAGTAGTTACGTCAAAGCCGCAGCCCGCGAAAGCTGCGATATACAATATGAACGGACAGCGTGTGGATGGTAGCTATCATGGTCTTGTCATCTGCAATTGTAGGAAATATATATCCAAATGAGGTCTGTAAATTCTGTGGTGTGATTCTTCTGTATTGACAGCCATGTGGCAAGAGATGTGTAAATAGAAAAGCCAAATGTTTCATGCAAGTAAAACATTTGGCTTTTTTGATGTTTGAGGGATAGATTCCTACAAACGATGATGGCGATATCAGAAAGTAGCGATATTGCACATATTCGTTGATTCTTATGAATTCAGAAGTTCCTCTATTTGCTTGGCGATATTCTCAAACTTCTCGGTAGGCTCAAAGCGGGCAACAACCTGACCTTTCTTGTTGATGAGGAACTTGGTGAAGTTCCACTTGATGTCGGCACTCTCCTTGTAGTTGGGGTCGGCCTCGCTCAGCATCTTGTCGAGGACAGGGTAGAGAGGGTGTGACTCGTCCCAGCCAGCGAAACCTTTCACCTCCTTGAGGAACTTGTAAAGAGGAGCGGCGTCATCACCGTTTACCTTTATCTTCTTGAAGCGTGAAAACTCTGTGCCGTAAGTAAGCTTGCAGAATTGATGAATACTCTCGTCGGTACCGGGTGCCTGCTGACCAAACTGGTTGCAAGGGAAATCGAGGATTTCAAAACCTTGTGAGTGATATTTCTCATAGAGATTTTCCAGTTCCTCATACTGTGGGGTGAAGCCACACTTCGTGGCTGTGTTGACGATGAGCAGCACCTCGTTGGCATACTCCTTGAGGGAAACGTCCTTTCCCTTTCTGTCCTTGACAGAGAATTCGTAAACGGTTCTCATTTTCTTTTTATGTATCTTTTTATAGTTTTAATCTCAGTTATCGTATCTTTAACGAGTGCAAAGATACGATTTTTCTTTCATATGTGTCTATAGTTACTGATATTTTTTTATAAAAAAATCCGGGAATTTCACAATCCCCGGATCACTTTGAATATTCCTTTCGTTGTTGAAGGAAAGGAGTATTCAAGAATTAAACTATCATTTAACTTTTCTAAGAACTGGTGCAAAGGTACTGCTTTCGTACAGAATCAAGGTGTAAATTCTCGTTTTTTTCGTGCACCAGGTATAAAAAAGTGTTATTACTTTGAATTTTCTCTATATTCGCTTGGAATGATACCCATTTCCTTTTTGAATACCTTTGAGAAATACTTAGGATCGCTAAAGCCCAAAGAGTAGGCGATGCTGCTAAGTGTTTCGTCGGTATTGCAGAGCAACTCGGTGGCACGCATGATGCGGATGTGGCGTACGAAGTCGATAGGCTTCATACCCACAGCATTCTTGATCTTGCCGTAAAGCACGCTGCGGCTCATACCCATGGCTACGGCGATGTCATCGATTTTGAGGTCGGGATTGCTCATGTTCTCATTAATGAACTGTACGATCTTCTCGGTCAGAGCGTCCTCTTCCGTCATGCGCTTATTAGTAGCCGGGCTTCTGTTGTCGCCCTGTCCGGATGCTGTCTGTGGATATTCGTGCGTGATATGGAATTCGGCACCCTCGGCTCGTTGTATCTGTTTCAGCATGTCTTGCTGCAGGGCATGACGCTGATTGATGACAGCCTCGATGCGTCCCTTGAGGTAGGTGGCCGAGAACGGCTTGGTGAGATAACCGTCCACACCTTCCTCGAAGCCTCGCAGGTGGTCTTCCACACTGGCTTTAGCCGACAGTACGATGATAGGAATATGGGCGGTGTTGGTGTCCTGCTTGATGTAGTGTACCATCGTGAAACCGTCCATTACTGGCATGGTGACGTCGGTAAGGATGAAGTCGGGCATCTTGTTTCTTGCCATTACCAAGCCTTCCTTGCCGTTTTCGGCAAGCAGTACATTATAGTCTGTCTTGAGGATGGTGAAGAGGAACTGGCGCAGGTCGGGGTTGTCTTCTACGACGAGGATGGTGATGTCCTTTTCCGCCTGTTCTGTTTTGTCGTCCTCTTCTGTCTCTTCTACTTCCTTGAGATAGCCTTTGGCTGTCTCGTCGCTGATGCTGCCGTTGTTCTCGCTTGACACGAATGCCTGATCGCTTCCTTCGTCAAGATAGAAGTCGCTTCCGTTGTCAAACTTCAGCATCTTGTTGAGCATATAGAGCATCTCCTTGGCATTGCGCTGAACCATCTGCAGCAGGCTGCGGCTCTCGGTAGAGAGGTTGTCCTCCTTCTCTAACACCTCGTCTATCGGACCTCCGATGAGCGTGAGTGGAGTGCGAAGCTTGTGTGAAGCCTTGCTGAAGAACCTGTTCTTCATCTCGTTCATCTCGTGGTTGATGCGTTCCTTCTGCTGCTTGTTGTATGTGATGAAACACAAAGCCGTAACACCGGCAATGATGAGGATGATGAGCAGCTTGCCCCAGATGCTTTCCCAGAACGTCGGTTGCACGTCGAGTTCCAGCGAAGCCACGTATTTGCTCCATTTGCCATGCGTATTGGTGGCGATGACCTTGAGCACATAGTTGCCATGCGAGATTCGGTTGAAGCCGATGCGGTTCTGTCCTCGAAGGTCGATCCATACGCCTTCGGGGGTATTTCCGTCGATGCGGTATTTATAGAACTGCTGGTACTTGCGTGTATAGTCGAGTGCGGCGAAGCTGATGGACAGGTTGCGTTTGTTGGCTGGGATGACTATCTTCTTCTGGTGCAGGATAGGTATGTTCTCGTTGCTTCCGTTGTAGTGCAGCTCAGTGAAGATAATGCGGGGCTGATAGTCGGTCTGCTTCAGTCTCGCGGGGTTGAACGTCAGGCTGCCCGTAGCAGTGCCCACTGTGATGTTGTCGGTTACAGGGTCGTGTATGGGTCGTGCCTCCGAGAAGGTCATGTTGAGGTCGAAGTCGTTGGGACCGAAGACGGTCAGCTTCCTTGTCTTGGGGTTGTATTTATCGACACTCGACTCCCTGATGAGCCAGATGTTGCCACTGTTGTCCTCTATCATGCTCTGCACATTTCCCTCGCTGGTATTGATGAAATTACAGAATCTCACCTTCAGATTGTCCAGCAGCAGGTTTTCGCTTGTTATCTTGTCGAGGCTTCCTCCTATGCTCGATACATAGGTTTCGCCGTTGGAACGCACCAGAATGTAGTTGATGTCTGGTGCGGTGAGCGATGTTGTGTCGTTCTCCCTGTAGGAAGTGGTGTGGAATTGTATGTTTTTGGAAGGGCGCTTTTCTTCCTTGAAGGTGACGAGCCCGCCTGTGGTTCCGATGAGTATTTCGCCACTGGCGGTACAGGTGATTCTACGTACTTTACTGTAATATTTCTTTGGCCATCTCAGTCCGTTACGAGGAGTAAGGAATGTGATGTTGCCCTGTGGGTCTTCACGCATAAGTGCCAAGCCTCCTCCGTATGTGGCTACCCAGATGTTGCCCTGTCGGTCGCTCACCACATCATAGATGCTGTCGCCCGGGAGGGAATTTCTGTCGGATGCATTGTAGCGGAAATGGCGCATGGTGTTTCGGTCATACAGATACAGTCCGTCGCCGTCTGTGCCTATCCACATTCTTTTCTTTATGTCTTGATAGATGGCATAAATACCTGAGCGTGAGAAGGGTGTCTGCTTCTGGCTGATCTGTCCGTTGGACTGCAGATAACCAATCTTTTTGAAGTGGCTGTCGCTGATCTTGAGGTGTCCCGACTTGAAACCATCCCAGTGGAATCCGTTGTTAGTGTAAGCCATGGCTCTTACTTCCGATTCTCCTTCATCGAGTTTGATCATGGAGTAGTTGTGGAACTTGAAGTTTACCTGAGTCAAGTCGTGTACACCCGTCAACCAAAGTATGCCTTGGTCTGAAACAACGAATTTAGAAATGCGAGGTACATAGAAATTACCTGCAGAGTTGCTTCTCAGCATATAGGGTACGAGTTTCCCTGTCTTACGATCGTAGTAGCTGAAGGTGCCATAGTTAGGGATAGTCCACAAAGTGCCGTGTTCGTCTTCCATGATGAAGAAGTTGTCACTCATGGTGCGGTCGGCAGGGGTAGGGGCATCAGCGTAGAGCCAATTAGCTGACATGGTTTTAGGATTGATGACGGTCACGCCCTGTCCTTCGGTAAATGCCCATACCATGTTGTGTCTGTCTACGTAGGCTTTCTTCACTTCTGCTACGGGCTGGTTGGGATTCTGCACACTGATGACGTCGGTCTTGAATGTGCGTGGATTGTACACTACGAGTCCTATATTGGTAGCGATAATCAACTGATAACCAGTATTCTTCAGCTCGTTGATGCGAGTGACGCCTGCTGGCATGGGAATCCAGGAGAGATGGTTCTGCTTGTCGTAGACTGCCACCTTGCCATCAGTCGTGGCGAGGAAGATGGTGTTGCCCACTTCTCTGAACCACTTGAAGGGCGTAGAGGTATGGAAGTTCTTGCCGTAGATGAATGTTCCCTTGTCGGTGAGAATCCATTCACGGCCTCGCTTGTCTTGCTTGATAAACCATACGTTGCCGCTTCGCAGTCCTTTTTCGCCCACCTTGATGAGCTCGGGCTTCATGCTCTCTATGTCCTTTCCTTGACCTACACGAATCAGGAAGTTCTGTTTGTGAGTCGTAATCCAGGTGTGTCCATTGGCGAGTGGATATATCTCGCTCGACTCCAAATGGATGCCGAAACGCTTGCAGAGCATCGTGCCAACCTTGATAAACTGGCATTGCTCTGTATCAAAGATGTATAGCTTACGATCGAAGGTTACTACCCATACATTGTTGTCTGGGTTTGGGAAGATGGAGAGTATGCGGTTGGTACTCATGTTGTCGATGTCGTCGGGCTCGTCACGGAATGTCTTGAAATGATAGCCGTCGTAATAGGACAGACCATTCCAGGTGCCAAACCACATCATATTGTCGTAGCCTTGTGCCAAATCGGAAATGGAGTTGGCTGCAAGTCCATCGAGGATTGAAAACTTTCTGACATCGCAATAGGGTTCTGCTGATGATAAGATTGTTATAAATGATAGTATAATTAAAAAATGTAAGCGTTTCATGCTTTTTTTGATAAAGTTTGGTACAAAGTTAGGCATTAAACTTGACATTCCCAAACATTTTAGGGAAAATCCGCTTTCTAATAGGGATTTTTCCTTAAAATAATCTACTATTCCCTTTGCCCGCAGAAAAGAATAAGGTATCTTTGCACCAGAATTTAATAAACTACTATTGATATGAAAAAGGTATATTCTTTGCTGACAATGGCTGTGATAGCAGCCATGTCGCTAACATTGACCAGTTGTGACGGTGACGATTATTGGGATGATCCACATGGTTGGAATGATCCTTATGGTTGGTACGATCATTATGACGACTGGGGATGGAACAACAACGATTGGAACAATGGCTCACAAGGTGGTTCACAGAATAGTGACCTTGTGGATATGGCACAGTTGCTTACAGGCGAATGGTATGGACCGGTGACTTATTCTGCTCTTTCTGATGACGGACAGTCGCGAGAGACGTATAAGTTCTATGCCGATATGAAGTTCTTCCAGTACGCCTATTCTCGTGATGCGTTGAGTGGAGAGGGAACAGAGGTGGATTATGTCTACAATGATGACGGCTCTGTAGCTGATCAGCAGCATCTGGAGTTCAGTTGGTACATCGACGACAATTACGATATTTACATCAAATATAAGAATTCGGGTGCTACGTTTGTCATGGATTATGGTTCTTCACAGGCTGGCTTCCACTTGGGTTATGAGAAAGGTCATGACAAGGATACTTTCTGGGGCTATATGATCGGTACGGGAAGCGTGAAGGGCGATGTGATTTACATCGACTTGGAACGTGTCAACCAGACCAGTCAAGCCAAATCCTTCGGTTCTTCCAAGGCAAGTGAGAAGACAGTAAAGAGTTCTTCTTCGTTTGGCAAGGGTGCGACCATCAAGCCTCTCAAGGCTGACTCTTCCCGACTGATTAGAAGATAGGGGACGGAAGTTTTGATATAATACAAAGTTGCCATATAAAAATCGCATGTTTCGACAGTTCTGTAATGAACTTTAGAAACATGCGATTTCTTTTTAGTCTTACTGAAGTATTACGTGTGGTTTGAAAGCCAGGCTATAAGTCTGTTGTCCCTTAACTTCTTAAACCTCAATAAATCTCCGTTTACTTCTCTATACTTCCCCAGTCGCTGAGGATTTTTTTGCTTTCTACATCTCGCTCGATATTGTCGGGCAGATTGCAGAAGAAGTCGATGCCGGTCTTCTCTTCCAAATCCTTGATGCTCATGGTGTAATCAGACAGCTTGTCGTCTCCATGATATACATTGGTGTGAGGGAACCACATGCCGATAGACTTGTAGTAGGCCTGTCCGTTGACCATCTTCTTGACGAGGACAGCCACAAAGAAATACTTCGGCACGATGAGCTTTCCCTGTATGCGCTTCAGAATGTGTTCCTCCTTATCAATGGTTCCGCCCTTGCAAACATACATGGTGTCTTTATAGTCAAGCTTGTAACTGTTCAGATAGTTCTCCATCTTGATCCAAAGACCTGAATATTTATGGTCTGGATGGCTTCCGTTAAACACCGAGTATTGTGGTTGCATATTGGTAAGATAGAAAGTTTGCTTGTTGGCATTGGAACTGTACAGACGGTCGTTCGAAGGACAGATGTGTCCGTGGTCAAAGCCTGAACTGTAGATGTAGTCTTTCTCCCATCTGTTTGAGGCTGTCAAATCTGGATCGTTGGGATATTGGTTGTCTTTGTCGTAATAACGATTTGTATTCTTGGCTCTGTTGTTCTTGGTGATGATGTAGCAAGACCAACGCTGCGATTTCTTGCCGCAATCCCATTCTACCGCATAGTTTACGTTGTCTGGGTCGTACTGCTTGCTGTTGCCGTCACGATAAACACGGATAATGCTGTTTCCGCCTTTCAGTTTAGGAAACTCCAGTCGGGTGACCGCCTTGTCGGTTGTTACCTCATTCTTGTTGGTGTTGATGACCGAAGAGCCACCGCCTGTTCCCGAACCAGATCCGCTGCCCGAACCATTTCCGTCTCCGTCGTCGCTGCTTCCGCAGGCTGCCATAGAGAGCACAGCGAGGAGAGCGAATAAATAAATCTTGATTTGTTTCATACCTTAGAATGTCAGATGATGAATAATAAATTGTAAGGAATAATCTTAAATAAGAAAGAGTGGGGTGATATAGAAAAGGTAAAAGGTGCGCACTAACGCATATGCAACTACGTTAGAACGCACCTTCTATCTCGTATTGATAATATATCCTTATATATAAAAAGGTATATTACTTCTTCAACTTGCCGTAACGGTTCATGAAGCGGTCAACGCGACCAGCTGTATCAACGAGCTTGCTCTTACCTGTATAGAATGGGTGAGAGGTGCTTGAGATTTCAATCTTTACTACTGGGTAAGTCTCGCCTTCGAACTCAACAGTGTCGTTGGTCTTGCAAGTTGACTGTGAGAGGAACATGTCGCCATTAGACATATCCTTGAATACTACTGGACGATAGTTCTCTGGATGAATACCTTTTTTCATTTTGTTTTTTACTTTTATTTGGGTTATTAAAATTAGACGTCATGGGGATGTTGCCATCATTTCATGTCCTTGCGGTGCATGCCCATTATAGCCTTTTGACTTAACAGGGTGCAAAGTTACGACTTTTTTTCCTTTCCTCCAAATCTTTCTACCTGTTTTTCTTTCTTTTACTCTGTTTTTTATTTTTACAGATGCGTTGCCCAAGTTGCGCCCCTTGTTTTGGGCACATGTTGCCCGCTACGTGATCCCTCGTTGCCCGTCCCTTGTTCACCAGCTCCCCATCGCGTGTTCATCGAGGGACCAAGCGATGGGCATTGCTCGAAACAAAAATCCCCATTGACTGATGAGAGGCAATGGGGAAATATGAAGTCTTCAAATATTGTTTATTTGATGATAACAGTCTCGCCGAGAGTCAAGGTGAGGTCATCAATGAGAACGTCACCACCTGGCTTCTTAGAGTTCATGATAACGATGCAGTATGTGCCATCTGATGGAATTTCCAACTCCTGCTCAACAAGTGTCCACTCTGTGTTTGAGATATTGTTGATGTAGCCAGAGTATTTGTAATCGCCGACCTTACCTTCAGTAACAGGTACAAAGCCAGATTGTATTGATGCGCCTGTTGCAGTAGCTGCCTTTACGTAGTACTTAATCTTATAAGTACCAGCTTTGAGCTCCATTTCCTTGTAGCCAAGACGCTTGTTGGCTGATGTTGAACCACCTACCTTAACAGAATACTTGCCACTATGAGCGTCTGTGCTCTGAGTGAGAGAGGCATTACCTGCAGAAGAGGCTGTCTTCCAGTTGTTTGGCTTGCCGTCTACCCAAGTCTCGAAGTCACCATTAGGTGTTGTGGTGTCGCCAGTAGAAGGAGTGTCTGGAGTCTCAGGCTCTACAGTAGGAGCCCCTTCCTTAACAGACAATTCCTTAATCTCCCATGTACCTGATTTAGCCTCGCATGCATAGTGGAAAGCGATAACGATGTTCTTCTTTCCCTTGTAAGGAGCAAGGTCGTAGGTATATGTAGACCAAGTCTTCCAGTCTGTTCCCTCGGTCAGAGTACCTGTGATATCGGTCCATTTTGTTGTAGCAGGATCGCCAGTGTAGTTTTCTGTGATAAGTACCTGATTCTTTACACCTTCTGTAGGAACGCCATTGTAGGTAGCATAGCGCAAGATATAAGATAATTTCAAGGTTGCTCCCTTTGATGTAGAGAGGTCAATAGCCTTAGATACGAGGTAGCTCTCTGAAGGTGTTGTTACCTTACTTGTGTTGTCATAACCTGTAGCCTTGGCATAGCCATAAGAATCAATGATCCATGGAGTACCCTTTATGGTCTTCAGAGTAAATGTACCGAAGCTCTTACTGAAAGTCTCGTTGATGTAGCCGTCTGCAGGTGTATCAGGAGTAGTTGTTCCACCTACGCCATTAAGAGATACAATGTAGTTATTTACGAGGAACTCTTTGGTGCCGTTATAGCTGTCTACCTTACCGCAGATAACAACCTCGTCGCCCTGTTTCAAAGCATCTTCGCCGGAGAACTTGGTGCGGTTAGGACCGGCATAGCCATTGTAAACATAGAACTGGTTGGTTGGAGTACCGTCTTCTGAAATGTAATATTTCAAGCTGCCGTATTTTGCATCGAAACTGCCCTGTACTACAGAAACAACCTTACCCTTCACGTATACCTCGGTCTCAGCGCTTCCGCCTTCATCAATGTACTTTTCTACACCTGCCACATTGAATGGGTCGGCGGCTGTACCTGTACCTGCAGGCTGAACTTCTGGAGTTTCATCCTCTGTAGGCATATTGTAAGGAGCTGGAACGTCCTCGCAGCTGCTGAATGTTATGGCTGCCATAGCCAAGAACAAGCATGAATAAATGAACTTTTTCATATTGATTATTCTTTTTATAGTTTTCTACTTGAGTTAGTTTTATTTGATGGAAACGATATAGTTTCCACTGTTGATTTCCGGTGTTACACCATTGTAGAGTAAGAGCTTGCCGCAGATGACAACTTTCTTTCCCTTCTTGATCAAGTCCTTGTTGGCATCGGTGTACTTATCCTTGTTGAGATAGTAGTTGCGGAATACCTTGATGGTCTTGGCAGGATTGCCAGTTCCGTCAGCATTCATACCCTTGCCGTCTACAGAGATGTAGAAATCAGCATTACCATACTGTACACTTACACTTGGCTCAGAACAGATGATACCTTCGGTATAAACATTGGTCTCGGTAGTCTTTCCGTCGTTAATCAACTGGATGGCTTCCGCTACGGTGTATGGACACTGTTCTGTTCCCTTGGCTACCTTCACGTCGTCTGCAGTACGGATAAGAATCTGCCATGTATCGTTCTTGCTTCCTGCATAACGTGTGAAGATACCTGTTACGTTCTGTGGACCTTCTGGCAGGAGAGCATTAGCAAACTTGGCGTAGGCAGAAGTACGAACCACCATGTTGTTGGTGCTGATGCCAGAGAAACCGCGGTTTACGCAGTTGGCGTTGTCTTTGTCTTTAGAATCAGCAAACACCTTCTTGCCGGCATCGGCGAAGGTTACGCCCTCTATTCTCATCAACTTGCCTGAGCAAGACTTCAGATAGTCGGCATCCTTGATCTTGGTCTGGTCGAATACCTCAACCATTGCCTCAGCCTTGGCCTCGTCGGCCTCGCCGATAATCTTGTAGTGCTTCTCCCATACGTAGCGGTCTACCTTACCGATAGACTGTGAGCCCTTGTTGGTGTTGGTATAGACACCGCCCAACTCAGCCTGCTTGCCGTAGCCACCGATGTAGAGGCCCTTGCAGTCGATAAGCACTTGCTGACCTACAGGCAGTTCGCCATAGAGTCCGCTCTTGCCGATGCAAACCAAGATACCGCCCGTCTTGTCCTGCAGGCAAATCTGGTTGTAGAGGTTGCCTCCGAGGTCGTTACCAGTAACGATACCCAATATCTTGATGTCCTCGTCCACCTGCTTGTACAGGCCGCGTTCTATCTGTGTGGCATATTTCTCCTTCAGTTCGGAGATGGTGATGACATTAGTAGCCTCCAGTTTGTTGTTGCCGATGGCAGGGCCGGTATAATCCTTTTCTCCCACGGAATCAGCATAACCGTCGCCCATGCATGAAGCCAAGAGCAGGGCAGCAAATGCCATTGCGATATATTTTAACTTTTTCATATCTTTCTCTTCTTTTAGAATCTGTATGATACCTGGAACATTCCGTTGGTTCCGAATACGTAATACTTCTTAGGGTTCTTAGAGAACTTGTAGACGCGATCCTTAACGTTGTTTTCCTTGTCAAGGGTGTAGTCGCTTCGGCTCTGCTCGTAACCACCTGAAACAATCTTGCGGTTGTTGAGGATGTTGGTTATCATGAGGTTGAAGTTCAGACTACCGTGCTTGAGGCGGATACTCTTGCCGATGCTTCCGTCTACCATCCAACCGCCGTGGCCCTTAGCCTGGTCAATAGAACCAGGGAGAGGCTCGTCGTTGAAGAGCATGTCGCGGTTCTTCAGAGAAGACTTGTAGCGATAGCTTGGTGAGTATGACAAATAGATGCGGTCGTACCAGTTGGCGTTGAGGTTGACGAACCATCCGCTCTTATGGAAGTCGAGTGCAAGGCTACCGATAGTAAGAGGAGTTCCGCTTTCGCGCATGTCCTTAATATATGCGTAGTCCTTAACCACCTCTGCCGACTTGGAGAGCATGTAGTTCACGTTGGCATTGTTGATGTTCTTGGCGTCGCTGATGGTTCCGATGGCCTTGAAGTTAAGGAAAGAAGCCACCTTGAAGTCGAGACCTGCCTCGATACCATAGTATTCTTTCTCCAATCCTGTCATGCTGAGGTAGGTGAAAGAGTTCTCGTCATCGTTGTAGAAGTTCTGCCACTCTGTGACGTGGTCGAGGCGGCTATAGTATGCGTTGACGTTGGCGTGTACCCAGGCATTCTGATACTGATAGCAGAACTCGCTGCTGAATACATGTTCGTCACCGAGGTTGAGAACGTAGTCGTTGCAAATCTCAGGAGAGATGAATGCAGCGTTGGCCATTGGTGGACGCCACTCGTAACCTACACCAATCTTGAATACATGACCCTTGCCGGCATCGAAGTTGATGCTACCCTTGGCACCGCCTTCTCCGAAACGTGCGATGCGGCTATTGCCCTCAGAGTTGTTGGCAGCCATACCGTTGCGCATATAGCCATGACGACGCATATTGGTCTGTCCGAGCTTAGCGCTTATCATGGTCTGGAAACGTCCCATCTCAGCAGTGTAGGAAGTCCAGAGCAAGCCCTTCATTACCTCTATCTTATAGTCATAACCGAACTTGTCGCCTTCGTAAACGAGAGAGCCGAGGTTGTTAGGTCCGGCAGTGTTGAGGTCGTATTGTACTCTTGGGTCGCTGGCAGGATAGGTGCCGAGCGCATAAGTGTTGATGTTGTGGAAGAAGGAAGCACCCAGCAGGTCGTCCATGGTCTGATAGTGACGGTTGCTGTTGCTGCCCAGTACAAGACCGCCTACGAGAGTAGAGCGCTTGGTAACCTTAGCCGACAGGGTGGAAGCCATGTTGAACATCAGGTTGTCGCTGTGCTTGGCCTGGATGAAGTAGAGTGCATCATGGCCCTGGTTGGCAGCCTGAGTGTTGGCATAATAGAGGCGATCCCAGTCAATCTGGCGGTTGGCCTTGCTTGCTGTCCAATGGTTGTAAGAATTGTACCAGCTCTGGAGAGTTGCAGAATTATTGCCGAGAGCATCTGCGTTCCAGATGTCATAGTAGCTACTTGGCAAGTTCTTCCAGTAGTCTGGCTGTGGGTTCTCTGCGTTGGCGTAGTTGAGCTTGGTGCTCTTGTACATTGAGTACTTGCCAAAGACAGAGGTGGTGAGCTTCATCTTGTCGTTGATGTCCCAGTCCCATGTGGCGATGGCTGATGGCGCAAAGTCGTTCACAACGCGTGAGTTGCGCTTGTGGCCATTGTAGTAGCCCCAGTATGGGTTGTAATAATAGTCGTTGGCGAGCCAGTAAGTCTCGTCGGTTGCTGCTCCCTGTGTAGAGCGCTCTGTAGGATTGCCCCATGTGGTGAAACTCAGGGAGTGACCGTTGTCCCACTTCTTCTGCACACCGAAGTAGTAAGACAGCGCATTGTAGAAGGTTCCCTCTACATAACCGCGGTTTGCCCAACGATAGGTAAGACCCGCTGAGATGGCCCATCCCTTGTCGTTGAATCCACTGCTATAGGTATAAAGACCACGAAGCGTGTAGTTGCGGTTGGCAACTCCCACAGAAGCATAGTGGCCTGTCTGCATGCTTCCGGCACGGAAGTCATAGTTGTTGCTGCCTCCCATACCTGTCATAGAGTAGTTGTTGCCCTCGAAAGGCAAGGCAAAGTCAACGTTTCTTGAGAATCGGTTCAGACCTCCGATGTTAGAGAAGCGGAACTGACCAGACTCCATGTCGTTCATGGGAGCACCATTGATGTACACATCATTGTACTTCTGATTGAAGGCACGATAACGGAAACGCACTGGCGAGAACAGGTAGCCTGCCTCTGATGCGTAAACATTTGAGTTAGAATTCAGAATGGTGACGTTCTGTGACATATCGTCATCCTCACCCAACTGTGCTTCGGTGAATGTGAATGCATTCTCGTCCAATCCCTTTGCTATCTTCTGCTCGGTGGCGTTCTGAGCGAAGAGCAATGGGCTGTAGCAGAGAGCAATCATTGCTAATTTTACCTTTTGTTGCATAGTCAATTGTTTAATTAATATAATGCTGTCTCTTATACACATCTCC
>ERZ1026780.277-NODE-277-length-43187-cov-6.994830_pt1 | contig 43187 bp, 32 predicted proteins | sample MGYA00380126_ERZ1026780 | MGnify/ENA primary metagenome ERZ1026780 (study PRJEB33269, sample SAMEA4719762) | human gut metagenome | biome: human-associated habitat; feature: organic feature; material: feces | place: Cameroon | collected 2013-10 ... | reverse complement strand
ACGGCGCGCTGCCCGCCTATCTCGTGAACGCGGCGGGGTCCGTCGCCGTGCCTGACCGCCTCCCGGTGCTGGCGGACTGCGACACGCTTGTCGTCGGCGCGGGGACGGGCGGCGGCCCCGCCGGCATCGCCGCCGCGCGCCAGGGCGCGCGCACGCTCGTCTGCGAATACCTCTACGTGGAGGGCGGCGTGCAGACGGACGGCCTCATCGGCTACTACTACTTCGGCAACCGCATCGGCTTCACCCGGGAGGTCGACGCCGGCACGCGCGCGACGGGCAGCGTCTTCCCCCAGGCGAAGGGCGAGTGGTACCGCGCCGAGCAGCGCAAGGCGGGTGCGGAGATCTGGTTCGGCGCGTTCGTGAACGGCGTCGTCGTGAAGGACGGCCGCGTGGCGGGCGCCGTCGTGGTGATGGACGACGGGACGCGCGGGCTCGTCGCCTGCCGCACGGCGATCGACGCGACGGGCAACGCCGAGCTGCCCGCGATGGCGGGCGAGGAGACGGAGTTCATCACGGACGACGAGCTTTCCGTGCAGGGCGTCGGCCAGGCCCAGAACACGCTCGGCGTCGGCTACGCGAACTCCGACATCGGCTTCGTCGACGACACGGACGCCGCCGACCTCTTCTACTTCGCGCTCCGCTCGCGCCTGAGCCTCCCCGCCGGCACATGGGACCAGGCGCAGGTCGTCAACAGCCGCGAGCGCCGCCGTATGGTCGGCGCGTTCTACATGAACGCCTGCGACGTCGTGAACGGGCGCACGTACCCGGACACCATCGTGCGCACCTACTCGAACTTCGACTCGCACGGCCAGACGCGCGACGACCTCTTCTTCATCCAGGACCCCGGCCACAAGCCGATGTACGTGAACCTGCCCTACCGCTGCCTCCTGCCGAAGAAGCTCGACGGCCTGCTCGTGACGGGCCTCGGCATCAGCGCGCACCGCGACGCGATGCCGATCCTGCGCATGCAGCCCGACATCCAGAACCAGGGCTACGCCGCCGGCGTCGCCGCCGCCCTCGCGCTCAAGGAGGGGAAGACGGTGCGCGACATCGACGTGAAGGCCCTCCAGCGCCACCTCCTCGCAAAGGGCATCCTGCGGGAGGAGGACCTGTCGACGCCGGACAGCTTCCCGCTCCCCGACGCCGCGTTCGACGCGGCCGTCGCGGAGCTGGCGGACAACTACAAGGGCCTGCCCGTCCTCATGACGGACCGCGCCCGCGCCCTGCCGCGCATCCGGGACGCCTTCCACGCCGCCGAGGGCGAGGCCAAGGTCATCTACGCCCACGTCCTCGCGCTCCTCGGCCGGCCGGACGGCGAGCGGCAGCTCCTCGCGAAGTTCGCCGCGATGGACTGGGACAAGGGCTGGAACTACCGGGGCATGGGCCAGTTCAACCGCAGCGTGAGCTGGGTGGACAGTTACGCGATCGCCCTCGGCCACTGCCGGTCGAAGGCCGCCGTCCCCGCGCTGGTCGAGAAGGCGAACGCGCTCACCGAAAAGAGCGAATACTCGCACTTCCGCGCCGTCGCCCGCGCGCTGGAGGAGATCGCCGACCCGCGCGCCGTCCCCGCGCTCGCGGACGTCTTGAAGCGCCCTGGCATCGGCGGCCGCTGGCAGACGATGGGCCCGAAGCCGCCCGTCGTCCCCGGCTACCAGAACACGGCCGGCGACTGGGAGCGCACGCTCGCCCTTCGCGAGCTCTGCATCGCCCGCGCGCTCTACCGCCTCGGCGACACGCCCGACGGCCTCGGCCGCCGGACGCTCGAACGCTACGCCGCCGACCCGCGCCGCGTCTACGCGAAGCACGCGCAGCTCGTGCTGGGGCGCGCGGATCGCGCGCGCTGAAAAATCCGAAATTCCCCCTTGCGCTTCCCGGCAAGGGGTGCTATACTATACCTCGTTTTCAACGCCACACGGGGAAGTAGCTCAGTTGGTAGAGCATCACGTTCGCAACGTGGGGGTCGAGAGTTCGAATCTCTTCTTCTCCACCATTTGGCGCGGAAATAAAAAGCGGCTTTCGCCCGTTCGGGGCGCGCCGCGATTTTTTTTGCCTACGAGGCTGTAGGCGCGCGGATGCAGCAACGCGGTTTGGCAACGCGATTGGCCCGGCCGCGACAAGCGCGGCCCTCCCGTGTGGCGCCGCGCGACTTCACTTCGGACGCCCCGCGCCGTTACGTCCGTACTGTATCCGCCCATACGGCTTCAGGGGAGATGTCGATGTCGCCCGGCCATGCAAGCGTGCCGTGCGCCGCCGCAACCTTTTCAAAGAACGTCCGATTGCGTAACGGTTCGTAACAGGGATAGTCCATATAGGGGGCGAAGTCGAAGATGCCGCCCGTACCATCCGCAAATGTCACGTAGATGTTGAATCCATCGCCCGCCCGCGCCGCTACAGTGTGTTGAAACGTTTGCATGGTTGCCTCCTACTTGTCAAGTCCGCGAATCTTTGTCGGGTGCAGATGACGCGCTGCCAACGACCATGCGCCCATAAGTTCTTCGGCGTGGATGTCGATCCACGTCTGTACCATGCGCACTTTTTTTGCGGGGAAGTCGGCATCGGCTTCCAGAAGATTTCCTTCGGGGATGGAAAGCACCGCCCATTTCCCCGCATACTCCGCGTGTATGTGTGGCTCCTTGTGCTTGCTCTTGTCCTCATCCCAGTATATCCAGATAATGAGGCCGTAGAAGTCGGATAGTTGCGGCATGGTTCAATCCTTTCTTCATGTCGGTTTCACACATTGACGATCGGCATCGGTGGTATTGTACCATATTCCGGCGACGCTTACGGATCACTTCGCTGCATTTCGCGGCGCCGCATGTCGCCTCTCATCGACCGTACCCGTCGGCCCGGCGCGCGAAGTACCCGCGCCGCCCTCGGCGCGTGGCGCGCGGTCGGGGTGCTTGGAAATTTCCCCTTGAAGATTTCCCAAAACTTACAATTGACAGGGGGGGGGGTGCGTATGGTATGCTTATGCCGTCATGCACGAACAAGGTCAATCATTCCACAAAGCGAGGTGCCGGATGACGAACGGAAGAACCGTATGGGCATGGGTGTGCGTCTGCGCGGCGTTCGCGTCGGCCGCCGCCGCGGAGACCGCGGAGACATGGTATCTTAAGGGCGGCGGCAAGAAATCAGGCAACGGCTGGGGCTACTGCTGGTCCGCGACGGGTGAGGGCTGCAACTGGACGAACGCCGTCGGCGCCGCCGGCGTGCCCGCCGCCGGCGATGCGGTCGTCCTCCCCGAGAAGGACCCGGTGACGGGCGGCAACATCACGATCACCGCGAGCGACGGCACGGTCAATCCCCTTTCGGCGTTCACCGCGCCGGGACCCTTCACGCTCCACCAGGGGACGCTCGTCATGCGCGCGGGCGGCGCGGGCGTCTTCGTCGGCGCGGACAGCTGGTGGTGGGCCGACCTCGTCTGCCGGGCGAACCCGGACGATCCAGCCGCCGAGGGCGTCGTCGTCACCGTGCCCGACGGCGTGACGTTCAACCTCCAGAAGGGCATCACCTGTACGGAGACGGACGTCATCAAGGTGGGCGGCGGCACGCTCGTGAACCTCGCCCAGGGCATCAGTGGGTCCTATGTCGACCTGAAGAACCTGACGGTGCGCCTGCGCGGCGGCACGTTCGTCAACCACACGACGAACCTCCTCCAGGGCGTGCGCCTCGTCTTCGATTCGGACGACCCGAATCTGCGCGTCAAGATCGGCAAGCACGAGAAGCGCTCCTGGAACTGGGGCATCCGCGACGGCGCGATCGAGGAATCGCCCGCCGTCTCGAACACGGCGCACGGCTTCACGTCCGAAGACGGCGTCGAGGCGCAGGCCCTCACCCTCTGCGGCACGCCCACGGTGAACCCGATGCGCTTCACGGGCACGTTCTACCGCCGCGCGGGCCTCGTCTGGAACCCCGACGCGGCGGACGCGGCATTCGTCTTCGCGAAGGCGGTTTCGCATACGACGGGCGAACTGCTCGTCTCGAACGGCGTCGTGCGCCTCGTGGAGGGCGCGACGTTCTCGCGCCTTTCGCGGCTGGACGTGGCGGCGGGCGCGCAGTTCGTCGTCGAGGCGGGCGCGGGAAGCGGCTTCATGGCCCAGGAGGCCGCGCTCGCGGCGGGCAGCCGGGTCGTCGTCGGCAAGGACGTCTCCCTGACCTTCAACCGCGCGACCTTCAACGGCGCGGCGCTCGCGCCGGGCCCCCACACGGCGGCGACGGACCCGGACTGGCTTTCCGGCGACGGCCTTGTCTACGTCGTCTCGAACACGGGCGCACCCGAGACGCCCTCTGCGGCGACATGGACGGGCGGCGGCGCGGACACCCTCCTTGCCACCGCCGCGAACTGGGAGGGCGGCGCGGTGCCCGACTTCGAGACGGGCGGCCTCACGGCCACGTTCGCGGGCGGCGAGCGGGCGACCTTCGCGGCGGACGGCTTTGTCCGCTTTGCGGGGCTCATCTTCACGCGGGCCTTCACGCTCGACCGGGCGGCGGACGCGACGGGCCGCGTCCTCCTCGGCGCGGGCGGCGTGCAGACGCCGGACGCCGACGACGCGCGGACGTATGAGATCGCCTGGCCGCTTGCCGCCGCCGCGCCGCAGACCTGGTACGCCGCCACGAACGCGACCCTCCGCTGGACGGCGCCCCTTTCCGGGTTTTCCGCGCTCGACCGCATCCTCGTGGACGGCCCCGGCACGCAGGAATTCGGTGCGGCGAACACCTTCCCGAACGACATGACGCTCACGAACGGCACCGTCCGCTTCGCGGGCGACGGCGCGATGGGCGAGGCGGCGGGGACGACGGACGTGGACCTCAGGCGGGTTCGGCTGCGCTTCGGCGGCGGCGTCAACACTCGCTCCCTCGTCTACTTCCGGGGAGATGGCGGGAAGGTGGTACCGTATACCGTCGCCGTTGAGGCGGGGACGACGAACCGCTTCGAGGGGCGCGTTGTCCACAAGGCCGTCAACAACGAATACGCCACGCTGGACGTCACTCTTGGGAAGGACGCCGAACTCGTCTTTGCGGGCGAGACCAGCCTCCACTACGTCAACTTCCGCACGGCGGGCAACGCGCCCGCGCACCTCGTCGTCACGAACATGCCGCTGACGGTGAACGACCGCCTCAACTTCTACTCCGAGGCGCTGACGGTCGATCTGTGGACCGCGCGGAACAAGGTGAGCGGAAACACGAGCTACTGGCAGTCCGGGCGTGTCCGCACGCGCGTCCCCTACGCGCTTGACGCGACAGCCTACAACGGAAACGCGACGCGCGTCCAGTTGGAGGGCGGTGCGTTCACCCTCGACCTCTGCGGGAACGACCAGGCCCTCGGCGTCCTCCACGGCCTCGCCGGCACGGTGACGAGCGACGCGCCCGCCCTCCTCCACCTCGCACAGAACCACATTCCGTCGTGGTGGGACAACGGAGGTGAGGCGTTCAATGGGATACCCTACGTTGGCATCACGAACAAGGTGGCGTTCACGGGCCAGGCCGGAATCTCGCTCGACGCCGACGCGCGTTATGCGGACACGTTCCCGCACGTCCTCACGGCCGCCAGCTGCTCCTCGGGCACGGTGCAGGTCACGCGCGGGCGCCTCACGCTCGCCGCGCCGGACGGCGCGTGGACGAACGCGGCGGCGGCCGTCGTGAAGGGCGGCACGCTCGTCTTCGAACACGGCGGCGCGATCGGCCGCCAGACGGACGTCTTCATCGAGGGCGGCGGCGTGCTGGAGCTGGCGGCCGGCGTCGTGCAGACGTGCCGCGACCTCTTCTTCGACGGTGTGCGCCAGCCCATCGGCACCTGGGGCAGTTCGGCGAGCGGCGCCCGGCGCAAGAACGACGAACGCTTTGCGGGGACGGGCGTCCTGAACGTCCTCTCCGACGGCAAGGGCCTCGCGCTCATCCTGCGCTGACGGGAGGGACGCGCTCCTGCGCGTCCGCCGCGCGCGCCGGGCCTCCGCGGTCGCGACAAGCGCGACCCTCCCGCGCGCGCCGGGCCTCCTCGGTCGCGACAAGCGCGACCCTCCCGGGAGGGACGCGCTCCTGCGCGTCCGCCGCGCGCGCCGGGTCTCCTCGGTCGCGACAAGCGCGACCCTCCCGGAAGGGACGCGCTCCTGCGCGTCCGCCGCGCGCGCCGCCAAATGTGCTATACTCGCAACGTGCAGACGAAGACGAAAGAACGGACGGGAAGGGGCCTCACGGGCCTTGTGCTGGGCGGTGTGCTGCTGGCGGCGGGGGCCGTCGCCGGCATGGCGAGGGCCCCGAAGCCGCCGCCCCCTGCCCCTTCGGACGCGGCGGCGGTGCCCCAGGCGGCGACCCAGATGGTCGTGCGCGTGACGGGGTACTGCAACTGCGGGACGTGCTGCGGGTGGCGGCGCAGCTGGTTCGGGTTCGGGCCGCCCGTCTTCGCGCAGGGTCCGCTGAAGGGGCGGCGCAAGCAGGTCGGCGTGACGGCGCGCGGCACGCGGGCGCGCACGGGGACGGTCGCGGCGGATCCGAAGGTGCTGCCGTTCGGGACGCGGCTGAGGATCCCGGGCTACGGCGAGGGCGTCGTGGAGGACACGGGCGGCGCCGTCACGGGGCGCCATATCGACGTGTGGTTTCCCACGCACGAGGCGGCGCGGCGGTGGGGGTCGCGCAGGCTGCCGGTGGACGTGCTGCCGAAGTGAGGCGACCGGACGCGCAGGAGCGCGTCCCTCCCCGCGCGCGTGATTTTTCCGTGCGGGCGCGTTGACTTCGGTCCGGGGTTCTGCTAAACTATCTATCCTTCCTGCGACCGTCTTAGGAGACTTCTCCCCGTTGCGGGCGTCCGCCAGTTCCTGCGGATGTTCGAACTTGCGCACGCGCGCACCGGGTAGCGTCGGATGGTTCCAGGCGTTAAAACAAACAAGAAAGTTCGAACAAAATGAGTCAGATTGACAAGGCTGCAGTCCGTTCCGAGTTCCAGCGTCACGACCGTGACACCGGCTCCTCCGAAGTCCAGATTGCCACGCTCACGAAGAAGATCCAGCTGCTCACGCAGCACCTCAAGGCCAACAAGCAGGACCATTCGAGCCGCTACGGCCTCCTGCGCATGGTGAACAACCGCCGCAAGCTCCTCGACTACCTCAAGCGCGAGGACGAGGCGAAGTACAAGGACCTCATCGCGAAGCTCGGCCTCCGCCGCTAAGGAAGGACTGGAACCATCCCATGCAAGGTGCAAAGCAGTTCAAGGTGAACATCGCGGGGCAGGACCTCGTCTTCGAGACGGGTCTTCTCGCCCAGCAGGCCGCGGGCGCGGTGACGTGCTCCTACGGCGACACGACGGTCTTCACGGCCGTCACGAACACGGATACGCCCCGCGAGGGCATCGACTTCTTCCCGCTCCAGTGCGAGTACCGCGAGAAGTTCTACGCGGCGGGCAAGTTCCCGGGCGGCTTCTTCAAGCGCGAGGCGCGGCCGACATCGAAGGAGATCCTGACGGCCCGCATGTGCGACCGCCCGATCCGCCCGCTCTTCCCCGACGGCTACTACAACGACGTGCAGGTCAACTCCACGCTCATCCAGTCGGACGGGACGCGCGAGGCGGACTTCCTGGCCGTGAACGCCTCCTCGGCGGCGCTCCACATCAGCGAGATCCCGTTCATGGGCCCGATCGGCTGCGTCCGCATCGGCCGCGTGGACGGCCAGTGGGTGATCAACCCCACGCATGAGCAGAAGGCGAAGAGCGACATCGACCTCCTCTACGCCGGCATCCGCGGCAAGTTCCTCATGATGGAGGGCTCGGCCGCCGAGATCTCCGACGAGGACTTCCTTGCGGCCCTCAAGCGCGCGCACGAGGAAGTCGAGAAGATCATCGACCTCCAGATCGAGATGCGCCGCGCCCTCGGCAAGCCGGACAAGGACATCAAGGACGTTCCGCAGCCGGCGGACAAGATGGACTTCATGCGCGCGGAGGGCGGCGAGGCCCTTGCCGCCGCGCTCCTCATCAAGGGCAAGCTCGAACGCCAGGGACAGGTCTCCGCGATCAAGGAGGACCTGCTCAAGAAGGTGAGCGAGAAGTGGCCCGAGATCGACGCCGTCGGCTTCGTCCACCTCTTCGACGCGCTCGAAATCGAGACCGTCCGCCGGAACATCCTCGAAAAGGGCCTCCGCATCGACGGCCGCGCCCAGCACGAGATCCGTCCCCTCTCCGCCCAGGTCGGCGTGCTGCCGCGCCTGCACGGTTCGGCGATCTTCTCGCGCGGCGAGACGCAGTCCTTCGCGACGGTCACGCTCGGTTCGAAGAAGGACGCGCAGGACCTCGACTCGGTGACGGGCGGGCCCACGAGCCAGCGCTTCATCCTCCACTACAACTTCCCGCCCTACTGCACGGGCGAGGTCGGCCGCCTCGGCTCCACGGGCCGCCGCGAGATCGGCCACGGCGCCCTCGCCGAGCGTTCGCTCGCGGAGGTTCTGCCGGACGACTTCCCGTACTCGATCCGCGTCGTCTCCGAGATCATGGGCTCGAACGGTTCCTCGTCGATGGCGTCGATCTGCAACGGCTGCCTCGCGCTCATGGACGCGGGCGTGCCGATCAAGCGCACGGTCGCGGGCATCTCGATCGGCCTCTTCACGAACGACGACCAGAGCCAGAAGGTGCTCGTCACCGACATCCTCGGCGCCGAGGACCACTGCGGCGACATGGACTTCAAGGTCGGCGGCACGAAGAAGGGCATCACGGGCTTCCAGGTGGACCTGAAGCTGCGCGGCCTGACGTGGGACCTCGTGGAGGGCGCGATCAAGGCCGCGCACGACGCGCGCCTGAAGATCATCGACTTCATGGAAGGCGTCATTCCCGCGCCGCGCGCCGCGCTCAACCCCTACGCGCCCCGCATGGAGGTCGTCGAGATCCCCGCCGACAAGATCGGCGCGCTCATCGGCAAGGGCGGCGAGACGATCAAGGGCATCTGCGAACGCACGGGCGCCCAGATCGACATCGAGGAGAAGGGCAACCTCGGCATCGTCACCATCATGGCCACCTCGGCCGAGATGATGCAGAGCGCCAAGGACGAGGTCAACGGCGTGACCGCCGAGGCCGAACCCGGCAAGGTCTACGAGGGCAAGGTGACGGGCATCAAGGAGTTCGGCGCGTTCATCGAGATCCTGCCCGGCAAGGACGGCCTCTGCCACATCTCGGAACTCAGCGACAAGCGCGTTCCGAACGTGGAGGCGGTCTGCAAGGTCGGCGACATCATGCGCGTGAAGTGCATCGGCGTGGACGACCGCGGCCGCATCAAGCTCTCCCGCCGCGAGGCGATGAAGGAGGCCGACGCCGCTGCCCAGGCGTAAGGCGTCCAGACGCGCGGATGCGCGTTCCCGTCAGAGCGGCGTCGCGGTGTGTTCCGCGACGCCGCTTTGTGGTATAATTCAACTATCCGTAATTTGAACGTGGAGGCTTGAATGGCAGTGGAGACTTTGGAACGGGTGGCGGCGGCGCTGCGGCGGCGCGGCTTCGACGCCGTGTGCTGCGCGACGCGCGCGGAGGCGGCGGCGCATGTGATGAAGCTCGCGGAGGGCGCGGCGACGGTTGGGCAGGGCGGTAGCGTGACGCTCAAGGAGCTGGGGCTTCCCGAGGCGCTGGCGGCCGTCGGCAAGGCACCCGTGCGCAAGGCGGACGTGGACCTCTTCCTCCTCAGCGCGAACGCGCTCACGGAGGACGGCCGCCTCGTGAACATCGACGGCAACGGCAACCGCGTCGCGGCGTCCATCAACGGTCCGCGCCAGGTCTGCTACGTGGTCGGCCGCAACAAGATCGTCGCGGGCGGCGTCGATAACGCGATTGCCCGCATCAAGCGGTGCGCGTGTCCGCCGAACTGCCGCCGCCTCGGCAAGAAGACGCCGTGCGCGGCGACGGGCGTCTGCGCGGACTGTGATTCGCCCGACCGCATCTGCAAGGTGACGGTCGTCTTCGACCGCAAGCCCACCGGCGTCGCCTGCGAAGTCGTCCTCGTCGACGAAGACCTGGGATACTGATGGGGATTAAGTCGCCGCTTCGCGGCTTTAAGTTGGCCTTCGGCCTTTAAATGGTTAAGTTGCGCGTTTCACGGCTTTAAGCTAAGAGTGTCAATGGGGGGACGAGCCGGGAGGGACGCGCTTGTCGCGTCCGCGCCTCCGTGCCTCCACGCGCTCCGTGTGAACCGGCCGGATGGCGCGGACGCGACAAGCGCGTCCCTCCCGGCTCGGCGATGTGGTTCGGCGCGTGGCATCGAACAGCCCCCCGATGGAATGAACGGCGCGATGGTGTTGACGATCAGACAGATGATCGGGTATACTGCCACTTAACCATTCAATCATTTAACCATTCAACCACTTAACCGTCATTTAACCTTTCAAGCATTAACCACTTATTCAATCATTCAACCATTTAACTATTTAACCGCTTAATTCTTCGTTATGTTCAGGCTGTTCTTTGAGCTGTTTCCCCTTGCGGCGTGGGCGCTCATGCTCATCACCGTGGTGCGTCCGCTGCGGCTTGGGTGGCGTTGGAGCGTGCTGGTGGCGGGGGTGCTGCTCGTCGCCTCGCAGAAGTTCCTCATCTACCGGTTCTTCGGCGGGGATGCATTCGTGCCGGACCTGCCGGAGCGGTTCGTCAACCTGACGGGCTGGAGCTATTCGGCGGCGATGATCCTGTGCGCGCTGTCGTGCGTGTGGGGCGTGGTGGGGGGCGTGTGGGGCCTCGTGCATCGCTCGTCGCGCCCCTCGCCCCGCCGGGCGATTGGGGTGCTTGCGGCGGTGGCGATGCTCGTGGCGGGCTGGGGCATCTGGGAAGGCATTCGGGTCCCCGACGTGCGGCGCGTCGAAATCGCCGTGGAGGGCCTTCCGGCGGCGTTCGACGGTTTCCGCATCGTGCAGCTCACGGACCTCCACTGCAGCCCGGCGGCGCGGAAGGGGCGCACGGTCGGCATCGTCGCGAAGGTCAACGCCCTCAAGCCGGATCTTGTCTGCATCACGGGGGACTTCGTGGACGGCTCGCCGGAGCTGCGGGCGGACGACCTGTCGCCGCTCCGCTCCCTGCGGGCGCCCTACGGCGTCCTCGGCTGCGCGGGGAACCACGAATACTATTCCGACTACGTGGCGTGGCGGCCCGTCTTCACGTCCTTCGGCGTCGTCATGCTCGACAACGCGCACCGCGTCCTGGAGAAGGGCGGCGCGCGCCTCGTGGTGGGGGGCGTGACGGACTCTGCGGCGATTCAGAACAGGGGCGCGACGGTGCGGCTGGAGCTGCCGGATGTCGCGAAGGCGTTCGCGGGGGCGCCGAAGGGCGTCTGCCGGATCCTGCTGCAGCACCGTCCGTGGGATCCCCGGTCCGCCGCCGTGCCGGGGATCGCCCTCCAGCTCTCGGGGCACACGCACGGGGGCATGATGCGCGGTGTCGACCGCCTCGTCGCGCGCCTGGACAACAACGGCTTTGTACGGGGGCTTTACCAGATGGGGCGGCGCGCGCTCTACGTAAGCAGCGGCACGGGGCAGTGGGCGGGCTTCCCGCTCCGCCTCGGCGTCCCCGCCGAGATCACCGAGATTGTCCTGCGGGAAAAGGAAACAGGAGAAGCGAAATGAACGGAAAGGTTTTGGCGATGGCCGTTTTGACGGGGATGGCGTTGCCGCCTGCGGCCGCCGCGCTGCGGCCCGGCGACGTCGTGAGCGGGTTCACCGTGCGGAGCGTGACGGAATTGCCCGAGGTGAAGGGGCGGCTCGTGCGGATGGCGTACGAGAAGAACGGCGCGGACCTTGCGTGGCTCGACCGCGACGACGACAACATGACCTTCGCGATCGGGTTCCGCACCTTCCCGCAGGACGACACGGGCGTCGCCCACATCATCGAACATTCCGTCCTCTGCGGCTCGGAGAAGTACCCCGTGAAGGAGCCGTTCGTCGATCTTCTGAAGAGCTCCTTCGCGACGTTCCTGAACGCCTGGACGAGCGCGGACTCGACGATGTACCCCGTCTGCTCGCGCAACGGCGCCGATTTCCTCAACCTCGTCGACGTGTACATGGATTCCGTCCTCCACCCGCTGAGCGTGAAGGACCCCTTCGCGTTCGAGCAGGAGGGCTGGCACTACGAGCTGGACACGGCGGACGGCGAGCTGCGCCGCAACGGCGTCGTCTACAGCGAGATGAAGGGCGCCTTCGCGAACCCGGAACGCCGCCTCTACCACGAACTGCGCCGCCTCCTCTATCCGCAGACCTGCTACGGCTTCGTCTCGGGCGGCGACCCCGCCGCCATCCCCCAGCTCACCTTCGAGGCGTACACGGCGTTCTACCGCACGTTCTACCACCCGTCCAACGCGCGCATCTTCCTGGACGGCAGGGTGGACCTCGCCGCCGTCCTCGCGAAGCTCGACGGCTTCCTCGCCCCCTACCAGCGCGCCGAGGTCGACGCCGCCGTCGCCTACCAGCCGCCCGTTGCCGCCGCGAAGACGGTCGAGTACGAGATCGGTGCGGACGAGACGCCGGACGGGAAGGTCATCCTCGGCGACGCCTGGGTCTTCGGGCGCTTCGACGAACGCGAGAAGCTGATGGCGCTCGACGTGATCACCGACGCGCTCGCGGGCGACAACGACGCGCCGCTCAAGAAGGCCCTGCTCGACCGTGGGCTCTGCGAGGATGTCCGCTTCGGTGTCGGCTCCGCCGCCCAGCTGGAGGCTTCGCTCGTCGTGAAGAACGTGAAGCGCGAGAACGTCGCGGCCGTGCGCCGCACGGTGCGCGAGACGCTGGCCGCCCTCGTCGCGAAGGGGCTTGACCGCGCGCGGCTGGAGGCGCTTCTGGACCGGGCCGAGTTCCACGACCGCGAGAAGGACTACGGCGGCTTCCCGCGCGGGCTCGCCTTCTTCAACGACGCCTACGACCAGTGGCTCTACGGGGGCGACCCGGCGGATGCCTTCCGCAACGCCGCGCGCTTCGCGTCCCTGCGCCGCCGCCTCGCCGAGGGGTGGTTCGAGCGGACGCTGAAGGAGGCCATCGTCGAGAACCCCCACCATGCGGAGCTGACGATGCTGCCGTCGGCCACCCTCGGCGCGGCGCGGCGCGCGGCGGAGAAGGCCGCGCTCGCGAAGGTCAAGGCGGGGTGGACGAAGGCGGAGGCCGAGGCCGTGGTGGCCGCCTGCCGCGCGCGAGAGAAGCGGCAGGCGGCGCCCGACCGCCCGGAGGACGCCGCGAAGCTGCCCGTTCTCGCCGTCAAGGACGTCCCCGTCGAGGGTCCGGTGCCGGTGTACGAGACGGCCCAGGCCGGGGAGGTGACGGTGATCCGTCCCCGCACCCAGGCGAACGGCGTCCTCCACCTGGGCCTCGCCTTCTCGGTGGCCGACCTGACGGTGGACGAGCTCGCCGACCTGCCGATGCTCGCGCGCGTCCTGGGCGACCTGCCGACGGCGCGCCACGCGATCGCCGCCCTGCGCAACGAACTCGACGGCAAGCTCGGGAACTTCGGGATGTCCGCTGCCGTGTACGGGAAGCCGGGCGAGCCGCAGGACGCGCATCCCTACTTCTCGGTGGGCGTCTCCGCGCTCCTGTCGCGCCAGGCGGACGTGCGGCGCCTCGTCCCGGAGGTCCTGCTCGAAACGTCCTTCGCGGACGCCCGGGCCATCGGCGAGCTCGTGAAGCAGACGCGCATCGCCGCCGAGCGCGCGACGATGGGCCTCGGCGGACGCAACCACCCGTTTCGCCGCGCCGCCGCGCAGCTTTCCGTGCGCGCCGCCCTGGAGGAGACGCTGGAGGGCTTCGCGCAGATCCGCCACCTGCAGAAGCTGGACGCCGGCGGTGCGGCGGCCCTCGGCGCACGCCTCGCGGCGCTCGCGCGGAAGGTCTTCGTGCGCGACCGCCTCGTCGTGTGCCTGACGGACAACATGCCCGCGTCCTTCGCGGGCGAGCTGGCCGCCGCCTTCCCGCGCGGCCCGGTCGGCGCGCCCGTCGCCCATGCGCCCTTTCCGAAACGCCGCGAGGGCTTCCGCATCCCCGCGTCCATCGGCTTCGCGGCGCGCGTGGCGCATCCCGTGCCGGGCGTCTACGGCGGCTCCGCCGTCGTCGCCTGCCGCATCCTTTCGCTGGGCTACCTGTGGAACGAGATCCGCGTGAAGGGCGGGGCCTACGGCGGCAACGTGCGCGTGCGGCCCGACGGCGACGCGGGCTGGCTCTCGTGGAACGACCCGACGCCCGCCCGCTCGCTCGACGTCTACGCGAAAAGCGGCGACGCGCTGCGCGCGTTCGCGGCGGGGGACGACGCGCTCGACCGCTACGTCGTGAGCGCCGTCGCGGCGACGGAGCCGTACCTCACGCCGCGCGTCGAAGCCTCCCGGGCGATGGACCTCTACCTGTCGGGCCGCACGCCCGCCGACCTGCAGCGCCTGCGGGCGGAAATGCTCGCGACGACGAAGCAGGACCTCGCGGCCTTCGCGAAGCGGCTCGACGCGCTCGCGCGGGACGCCGCCGTCTGCGTCCTCGCCGGCCCGCAGCAGCTGGAGGCCTGCACGAACCGGCTCGACGCCGTCGAATCGGTCGTCCAGACCCGCGAATAGAGAGGGACGCGCTCCCGCGCGACCGTTTCCCGCGCGACCGTTGGGTTGGCGCGCGAAGTACCCGCGCCGCCCTCGGCGCGTGGCGCTGAGGGGCGGCACGGCGGTCGCGCTCCCGCGCGACCGGAGGTGACGGCCGTTGTACTGGGAATTTCCGGGATAATAATGCGCCCAGACGTCGTTCTCGCAAAATAAAAATATGGTTGTTTCAGATCGGATACAGTTATGGTATAATTGTGTTGATTCTGGAACAGGAGAGCCATGACGAAGTATGATTCCATCAAACAGGCGTTTCTGGAGAGAGGCGTATTGTCTCTTCATGATGAATGTTGCCGAGGCGTGCCGAGGGTTTACTTTTCGCGGCTTGTCCGCGAAGGGGTCATCAGTCGTATAGGGAGTGGGGTCTACAGCTGTGCAACCTACTCGTTCTCGGAGCATATTGGCTATGTCGAGGCGCAGAGGGTTGTTCCGGATGGCGTGTTCTGCCTCTTCTCTGCGTTGAAATTCCATAATCTGACGTTAGAGAATCCGCATCGTCTGCACATGGCCGTTTCACGCGGAACGTATGTACCACGAAATGAACTGCCGGTCGATTTCTACCGTTATTCTGAAAGTGCGTTTGAGTACGGAATCGAGGAACATCAAACAAAGGACGGACGTGTCCGGGTGTATTCTGTCGGAAAAACGCTTGCTGACTGTTTCAAGTTCAGGAATGTGGTAGGACTCGATGTTTTCATTGCGGCGGTCAGGGACGCAAGGGAGAAGAACTCCATTGACTACAATACGCTTTGGACGGCGATTAACGTCTGTCGCGTGGCCAAGGCAATTCGTCCCTATTTGGAGGGTATGCTATGAACCATGTTGTCACGAATCTCGGTCATTCTGCACGTGAACGCTTGAAGAATCTCTCGCGTGAGAGTGGGCGCATTCCGGATTACCTGTTTCAGAGGTATGCCTATGAACGGTTCTTCTACCGTCTGGGAGAATCAAGCTATCGTAGCCGCTTTGTCCTCAAGGGGGCGTCGTTGTTTTCCATTTGGCTTGGTCCGATGTTCAGAGTGACGCAAGATGTGGACTTTGAGTCAAGTCTCACACCCGACCATGAACTTATGGCGGATGTGTTTAGGGAAATCGCAGAGTTAAGGGTACCTGACGATGGTGTGCGGTTTGATGCCTCGTCAATTGAAGTGTCCGGCATCAAGGCAGAAGATCAATACAAAGGTGTTCGTGTGAAGTTCAACGCCTTTATTGAACAGGTACGCATTCGCTTGCAGTTTGATGTCGGATTCGGCGACAGCGTCTATCCGCGTCCGGAGTACGGGACGTATCCTGTCTTACTGGGTGGCGGTTCACCGCGAATCAAGATTTATCCACAGTACACGGTCATTGCGGAGAAGTTGAGTGCCATGATCGGGCTTGGCATGGAGAACAGCCGACTGAAGGATTACTTTGACCTGTGGATCCTGAGCGAGAACTTTGAGTTTGACGGCGTCCTGCTGAAGACGGCAATCAAGAGGACTTTTAAGCGTAAGGGGCTTGAAATTGTTGACAAATGGCCTGTTGGGTTGCAGGATGTTTTCGCAAATGACACGTTGAAGATTGCACAATGGGATTCGTTTGTGCGACGAACCGAACCACGCCAGAAGCCACCAGGCTTATCCGAGGTTGTGTCTTGTATCCGCACGTTCCTTGAGCCAATCCTCTTCGGTGGCGAAGCGGCTTTACAGTGGAGTTGCAGCGAAAGGGCCTGGGGAAATGGAACAGAAATAATAAAACCTACCCAAGACAGCTGATCGTTGAAACAGCAGAGGACTACAATACGCCAATACACTGGAGCGCCACTCGCCCTCGGCGGGGAACTTTCCCGCGTGCCGAGAGCATCAATCATCGGAGTTTTCAACCCCTTTCATTGTCGGAGTAAAGCGAGTAAGAAGTTGGGTGTGGGAGGAATGTATATGCCGTAGGAAACGTCACCGCCCTCGTTGCGTGGGGCGGGGCGCAAGGACAGGAAAGAACAGGCATATGAACGATCTCGAACGCGCCAAGAAGGAATTCTTCGCCAAGAACTGGGAGGCCGGTATCGCGGCCGCGAAGAAGACAAACATGGAGGATCCCGTTCTCCGTTATTTCTTCGGCTATTGCCGTGAACATGGCTATGGAATGGAGCGGAATGACGCAGATGCCGTCCGAACAGCCCGAAGAGGACGAAGGCGAACGGATGGAGACGGATGCGTCGTCGGCTGGAGGGGCTTCCCGTTTCGCCCTCGTCCTACCACTGCGTGTTTTCCGGAAGCCCCGGAACGGGCAAGACGACGGTCGATGGGGCGTGCCGGTGTGGAAACTTCTGACGCCGCCGCCCCTCTCTTTGGCGATTTCCCGCCAAGCGTGCGGCGCGAGAACTTGCTATACTATCCGCCGACTTCTGAACCATTCTGAACCTCTGGAGCGGGTGCCTGCGGCATCCTTCTCACGAATCGGCATCGACCATGGACAAGATCATCATTCTCGACTACGGCTCGCAGTACACGCAGCTCATTGCGCGGCGTATCCGCGAACAGCACGTCTATTCCGAAATCGTCCCGTTCGACATCACGGCGGAACGGGCGAAGGCCTACGCGCCGAAGGGCATCATCCTCTCGGGCGGGCCGAACAGCGTCTTCGAGGCGGGCGCGCCCGGCATCGACCGCGCGATCTTCGACCTCGGCGTGCCGGTCCTCGGCGTCTGCTACGGCATGCAGCTCATGAGCCAGGAGCTGGGCGGCAAGGTGCAGCCCGGCGAGCGGCGCGAATACGGCAAGACCGAGATGACGGTCGAGCCGGGCAACGAGCTCTTCAAGGGCCTCCCCGACACGTTCACCGTCTGGATGAGCCACGGCGACCGCGTCGCGGCGATCCCGGCGGGCTTCCAGGTGAGCGCGACCTCGGCGAACTGCCCCTACGCGGCGATCCGCAACGAGGCGCGGCGCTTCTTCGGCATCCAGTTCCACCCGGAGGTCGTCCACACCGAACACGGCAACCAGATCCTCTCGAACTTCGTCTTCAACATCTGCCGCGCGAACGCCGACTGGCAGCTGACGACGTGGATCGAGGACACGGTGGAGAAGCTGAAGGGACAGGTCGGCGACGACGAGGTCGTGCTGGGCCTCTCCGGTGGCGTCGATTCGTCCGTCGCGGCCGTCCTCCTCCACAAGGCGATCGGGCCGCGCCTCCACTGCATCTTCGTGGACAACGGGCTCCTGCGCTGGCGCGAGGCCGAGCAGGTGGAGGAGATGTTCCACGCGAAGCTGGGGCTCGACCTCACCGTCGCGCGCGCCGCGCAGAAGTTCTACGCCGCGCTGAAGGGGCTCGACGAGCCGGAGGCGAAGCGCAAGGCGATCGGCAAGACGTTCATCGACGTCTTCGCGGACGAGGCGCGGCGGTTCAAACACTGCCGTTTCCTCGGGCAGGGCACGATCTACCCCGACGTCATCGAGAGTTCACACGCGGTGAAGGGCCCCTCGCAGACGATCAAGTCGCACCACAACGTGGGCGGGCTGCCGCCGGACCTCGCGTTCGAGCTGTGCGAGCCGCTCAGGGACCTCTTCAAGGACGAGGTGCGCGCCGTCGGCCGCGTCCTCGGCATGGCGGACGAGCTCCTGGACCGCCAGCCCTTCCCCGGTCCGGGCCTCGGCGTGCGCATCCTCGGCGAGGTGACCGAGGAGAAGGTGAAGCTCCTCCAGCAGGCCGACCTGCGCGTGCAGGAGGAGGTCAAGAAACTTCCCGACTACAAGACGATCTGGCAGACGTTCGCCGTCCTCCTGCCCGTCAGGTCCGTCGGCGTGATGGGCGACCAGCGCACCTACGAGTACACGTGCGCGATCCGCTCGGTGAACTCCATCGACGCGATGACGGCGGACTGGACGCATCTCCCCTACGAGACGCTGGCGACGATGTCGAACCGCATCATCAACGAGGTGCGCGGCATCAACCGCGTCGTCTACGACATCTCCTCGAAGCCGCCCGCCACCATCGAGTGGGAGTGAGCGCGTCCGCGCGGCGCGGTGCATTTGACGTGAACACGCGAGAAAGGAGCGGGACATGCAGGTGAAGTACAGGGTGATGGGAATCGTGGCGTCGCTGTGCGCCGTCGGGGCGCTGGCGCGGCAGGACGAGATCCGCCCGGGCGCCCTGTGGTACGACACGTCGGGGCACGTCATCAACGCGCACGGCTGCGGCGTGATGTTCGACCGCGGCGCCTACTGGTGGTACGGCGAGCACAAGGTCTACGGGCGCGCCGGGAACAAGGCGCACGTGGGCGTCCACGTCTACTCCTCGACGGACCTCGTGAACTGGGACGACCGGGGCATCGCGCTCGCCGTCTCGGAGGATCCGCAGAGCGACATCGCCGACGGCTGCATCATCGAGCGCCCGAAGGTGATCCACTGCCCGAAGACGGGAAAGTACGTGATGTTCTTCCACCTGGAGCTGAAGGGGCAGGGCTACAAGGCGGCGCGCGCGGGGATCGCGGTGGCGGACCGTCCGGAGGGGCCGTTCGCGTTCCAGCGCTCGCTGCGCCCGAACGGCGCGATGAGCCGCGACATGACGCTCTTCGTGGACGACGACGGCCGGGCCTACCACATCTTCGCGTCGGAGGAGAACAGGACGACGCACATCGACGAGCTGACGGAGGACTTCCTCGACTACACGGGCCGGAGCGTGCGGATGGCCGTGGACGCATCGACCGAGGCGCAGGCCGTCTGCAAGCAGGGCGGCTGGTACTACCTGGTCGGCTCCGGCTGCACGGGGTGGCGGCCGAACAAGGCGCGCCTCTACCGCGCGAAGTCGCTGGAGGGGCCGTGGGAGAACCTGGGGAACCCCTGCCGGGGGACGCGCCCCGAGACGGGCCTCGGGCCGGACATCACCTGGGGCGCGCAGTCGTGCTTCCTCCTGCCCGTCGCGGGCCGCCCCGGCGAGGTCATCGCGATGTTCGACATCTGGCATCCCGCGAACCACGAGGAGAGCCGCTACGTGTGGCTGCCCGTCACGTTCGAGAAGGACCGCCTCTGGATCGACTGGAAGACGGCGTGGCGGCCGCAGGTCGCGCCGCTCCCCAAGGCGCCGCCGATGCGCTTCATGACGTTCAACATCTGGGGCGACTACTTCAAGAACCCCGTCGCGGAGCGCGACGCGGGCGTGGCGGAGGTCATCGTGCGCGAAAAGCCCGACGTCGTCGCCCTGCAGGAGGTGACGCGGAACTGGTACGAAAGCCGCCTCTTCAAGACGACCGCCGCCGCCGGCTACGCGCTCATTCGCGGCGACGAGGACATGGCGCTCTACCGGGCGGGCGCGGAGGACGGGCTCAAGACCGGCGCGAAGCTCAAGAAGCGCAACTGGTGCAACCACGAGCCGCTTCTCTACAACGCCCGGCGCTTCGCCCTGCTCGATTCCGGCGTCGAGTTCTACCACCTCGACCTCCAGGTCGAGAAGAGCGTGACCTGGGGCGTCTTCGAGGACCGCATGAGCGCCCGGCGCCTCGTCGCCTTCGCGACGCACTTCTGGTGGAAGAAGGGGGCCGAGAGCGACGCCCTCCGCGCGCTCAACGCGCGCCGCGTCGTGGAGGTGGTGGACCGCGTGAGGGCGAAGTGGGGCGACCTGCCCGTCATCGGCGGCGGCGACCTCAACTGCGCATACGAGGCGGCGCCGCACCGCGTCTTCGCGAACGCGGGCTATCTCAACGCCGCCCGGACGGCGGACGTGCGCGATCCGCGTCCGAGCGAGCACGGCGACCCCGTGCGCAACGCCGAGGGGAAGTACGAGGGGCGCCTCGTCCAGAAGGGCGACGCGCAGGCGGCCGACCTCGACCACGTCTACTACACGCCCGCGTTCCACGCGACGCGCCACGCGGTCGTCGCCGATCCGCTCGCGCTCGCCGTCTCCGACCACTCGCCCGTCGTCGTCGATGTCGAGATCCGGGACGGCGCCGGCCGCTAGGCGCCGCGCCGTCCCGTCAGGATGTCCTTCTGGCGCTGCTTGCCGCCAAGCCCGCGTTCGACGAACACGGGCTTCCCCGTTTCGGGCGAGAGGCCCGTGTAGTACATCGCCGTCGCCGCCGTGAGGGGCGTCGGCGTGAAGATCTGCACCTGCTCGGGGCTGAGCTTGAGATGCCGCGTCGCAAAGCGGCGCAATGCGCGCATGTCCGCCTCCGTGCAGCCGGGATGCGCGGCGATGAAGTAGTAGGTGAGGAACTGTTTCTTCCCGCACGCGCGCGAGGCGGCGTCGAACTCTTCCTTGAAGCGCAGGAGGGACGACACGTCGGGCTTCCCCATCGCGGCGAGCACGTGGTCGACGACGTGTTCGGGCGCGAGCTTGAGCTGGCCCGAGACGTGGTGGCGCGCGAGGGCGTCGACGTAGTCGCGGCCGTGGCGGGCGTCGGCCGCCGCGAGGTCGGGGCGGATGCCCGAGGCGACGAACACGTGCTTCACGCCGGGAAGGGCGCGGATCTTCCGCAGCAGGTCGAGCTGCGGGGCGTGGTCCGGCTTCAGCGCGGGGCAGCAGGAGGGGAAGAGGCAGTCGCGGTCGGCGCAGGCGCCGGCGGACTTCTTGCGCGGGCAGTCGAAGCCGTACATGTTCGCGGTCGGTCCGCCGACGTCGGCGACGGTGCCACGGAACTTCGGATGCTCCGCGAAACGCGCGACCTCGGCGAGGATCGAGCGCGCGCTGCGGCTCACCACGCGGCGGCCCTGGTGGACCGTGATCGCGCAGAAGCGGCAGTTCCCGTAGCAGCCGCGGTGGGTCGTCACCGAGAAGCGGATCGTGTCGAGGGCGCGGATGGGGCCCTGCGCGCGGATGGAGGGCGGGGCGTCGAGCATGAAGGGAATGTCGTGGACGGCGTCGAGTTCGTCCGGTTCGAGCGGCGGCGCGGGCGGGTTGTGGACGAGCCAGCGCAGGTCGACCCGCTGGACGAGCGTGCGGGCGGTGACGGCGTCCTGGTTCGCCGCGAAGAGGGTGTGCGCCCGCAGGAACGCGCGGCGGCCGGCGTCCGTCTTCGCCGCGACCTCGGCGAAGGAGGGCAGTTCGACGGCCTCCGGCAGGGCGCGGCGGCGTTCGTCGTTCGCGAGGTGGCAGATGCCCCGGATGCCGCGCCAGTCGGTGCCGTCGCGGAAGGCCTCGGCGAGCTGGACCATCGCGCGCTCGCCCATGCCGTAGCAAAGGACGTCCGCCTTCGCGTCGCAGATCACGGGGCGGCGCACCTTGTCGCTCCAGAAGTCGTAGTGCGCGATGCGGCGGAGGGAGGCTTCGATGCCGCCGAGGACGATGGGCTTCGATGGCTTGAAGGCGGCGCGGATGGCGTTCGCGTAGGCGATGGTGGCGCGGTCGGGGCGGCGGGTGTTCGCGCCGCCGGGGGTGAAGTCGTCCTGGTGGCGGCGCTTGCCGGTGGCCGTGTAGTTCGCCACCATCGAGTCGACGCAGCCGGCGGAGACGCCCCAGAAGAGCAGGGGCTCGCCGAGCGCGCGGAAGGCGTGCGGGGCGTGGACGTCGGGCTGCGAGAGGAGGGCGACGCGGAAGCCGTGGCGCACGAGGACCTGTCCGATGACGGCGACGCCGGAGTAGGGGGAGTCGACGTAGGCGTCGCCCGAGACGAGGATGACGTCGGCCGCATCCCAGCCGCGCGCGCGCATCTCCTCCTTGGTGGTGGGAAGAAACATGGGGAAGATTATACCACGAAGTGGGCCTTGGATAGAGCGATGGAATGGATGAGCGATGCGACCGTTTTCGAGAATAGGACTGGAAATGCCGTGTTCCGCAGAGAAATCCCACGGTTCTGTCCTGTAGGCCCATTGATGAGATTATGGTGCGGAAAAATATTTTACAGCCACTCATTTCGTCAAACGGGGCGATTGCCCCTCGTGGAATATTAGGCCGCATGGAACTGAAGTCCACGGAAACCCACGGAACCCCTGAAGGGGGCATTGACAGACGTCATGTCATTTTGATATATTACAAAATAACGAAAGGAAAAATCGGTGGAAAAATTCGATCGAAAGATGTGGGAGACTCCCGCGAAGAGGTTCAAGGCGCTCGGGCATCCGGTGCGCATGTGGATTGCTGCGCAGCTGATGGACGGCGAGAAGTGCGTTCATGAGTTCGTCGATCGCGTCGATCTCGATTTTTCAACTGTCTCCCAGCATCTTTCGGGACTCAAGGTCGCCGGTGTGGTCGAGGCCGACAAGCGCGGCAAGGAAGTCTTCTACCGGCTGAAATGCAGCTGCGTACGCAGCTTTCTCAGGTGCGTCGAGGCGAAAAGAAGAACCGGCGCGTGCTGAATCGCTGCGGTGGACATTGCGGCAGGTGATTCCCGAATCCGGAACACAGGAGGGCAAGGCATGAAATACGTCATCATCGGCGGCGTGGCCGCGGGGGCGAGCGCCGCGGCACGGCTGCGGAGGCTCGACGAACAGGCGGAGATCGTCCTTCTTGAGAAGGGAAGCGAGATCTCCTATGCGAACTGCGGGCTTCCGTACCACGTCGGCGGCGTGATCGCCGCCCGCGCGCGGCTCTCGGTGATGCCGCCCGCCAAGTTCGCCTCCTGGTTCAACGTCGACGTCCGCACGAACTGCGAGGCGACCGCGATCGACCGCGCGAAGAAGGAAGTCGAGATCCGCACGGCGGACGGGACCTCGTGCCTCGCCTACGACAAGCTGCTGATCGCGACCGGCGCGACGCCCGTCGGCGACGCCTACACGGACGCGACGCATCCGCACGTGGCGCACCTCTGGACGCTCGCCGACATGGACCGCGTCATGGCGAAGCTCAGGGTGGCGAAGCGCGTCCTCGTGGTCGGGGCGGGGTTCGTCGGCCTCGAACTCGCCGAGAATCTGCGGCATCGCGGTCTCGCCGTCACCGTCGTCCAGCGCGGCGGACACGTCCTGCCGACGATGGACGCCGAGATGGCCGAGCCGCTGGCGGACGAGCTCCGCGGCGCGGGGATCGACCTCCGGTTCGGATGCGTCGTCTCCGATTTCGTGGAGAAGCCGGACGGCGTGGAGGCGGTGCTGGACGATGGCACACGCCTCGCCGTCGACCTCGCCGTGGTTTCGACCGGGGTCCGTCCGCGCGCCGAACTCGCCAAGTCCGCCGGACTCGAGATCGGCCCGCGCGGGCACATCGTCGTCGACGAAGGACTCCACACGAACGATCCGGACATCTTCGCCGCGGGCGACGTGATCGAGGTGCGCGATCCCGTGTTCGGCGGCAAGACGGCGATCGCGCTGGCGGGACCGGCCAACAAGCAGGGCCGCATCGCCGCGGACAACATGGCCGGAGGCGCGAGCGTCTACCGTGGTACCTTTGGGGCGAACGTCGTCAAGGTCGGCGAACTGACCGCGGCGGGTGTCGGATGGACCGAGGCGCGGCTTAGGGCCGAGAACCGCGACTACCGGAAGATCTACATCCATCCGTCGTCTGGGGCGGGCTACTATCCCGGCGCGGCGCGGCTCAACATGAAGCTCCTCTTCGGCTCGGACGGCACGATCTACGGGGCGCAGATCGTCGGCGCGAAAGGCGTCGACAAGCGGATCGACACGATCGCCGAGGCGATGCGCGTGAAGCTCAAGGCCCCGCAGCTCGGCGAACTCGAACTCGCCTACGCGCCGCCGTACAGCTCGGCGAAGGATCCGGTGAACTTCCTCGGCTTCGTCGCGGAGAACGTCCTCACCGACAAGAGCGACGTCGTCGCGCCGGACACGATCCCGGCGGACGCGCAGGTCATCGACGTGCGCGAACCGTCCGAACACGAGATGGGGGCGGTTCCCGGCGCGATCAACATCCCGCTCGGGAGCCTGCGGGCGAGGCTGAACGAACTCGATCGGGCGAAGACCTACGTGACGTGCTGCGCGGTGGGGCTGCGCGGTTACCTCGCCGAGCGTATCCTCAAGCAGAACGGCTTCAAGGTGTACAACCTTTCCGGCGGCTGGGCGACCTGGCGGCTGTTCCATCAACCTTCTTCGACCCTCGATCTCCCTTGAAATTGTTCGGGGAACAATGGAGCAGTCTCAAGCCCGTTTTTCGGTTGATTTGGTACATCCGATTTGTTAATATCTTTCAAACTGATTTGAAAACGCCATGTTTTCAGCTGAAAGAGAGAAGGAAATGAACTGGAACAGGCCGTCAAGGGGATGGGTCCTGCCGGGTCTCATCCTGGCGGGGGCGCGCCCTCGCGCAGGCGCTGCGGGCTTTTCTGGAGGAGAAGTGAAATGAAGAAGAAACTGATTCCGTTGTGGTGCGCGTGCGCGCTGGCGGGGGCATGGGGCGCGGGCGCGGCGGAGCCGCTGTGCGTGTCGGGCGTCTACCCGCACCTCGCGATGGTGAACGACGAGGGGGAGTGCGGAACGGGGGCGGTGGTGCCGTGGGCGGGAAGTCTGTGGGTCGTCACGTACGGGCCGCACTGCCCCGTCGGGTCGAGCGACCGGCTCTACCAGATCAAGCCCGACCTGACGCGCGTGATCCGTCCGGAGTCGGTGGGCGGCACGCACGCCGAGCGCCTGATCCACCGCGAGACCGGGAAGCTCCTCATCGGACAGTACCTCGTCTCGTCGAACGGCCAGGTCGAGACCGTGTGGATCAGCCGCATGCCGGGGCGCCTCACGGGCGCCGCGCGCCACCTGGAGGATCCCGCGCGCAAGGTCTACGTGACGGACATGGAGGAGGCCCTCTACGAGCTGGACATGACGGACCCCTCGAAGACCTACACGCGCATCCGCGACGGGCACAACCGCGCGGCGTTCGAGGCGTACTTCAGGAAATGGAACCGCACGCCGCCGCCCGGCTGGAACGAGGCCGAGGCGTCGACGCTCTTCGGCTACCACGGCAAGGGCACGTGCAGCGGGTTCGGCAAGGTGTTCTACGCGAACAACGGCATGTGCTCCCCGGCGGCGATGAACGACCCGCGCACGCCCTCGGGCTGCCTCGCGTTCTGGAAGCCGGGCATGACGAACTGGGAGCTGATCCGCACGAATCAGTTCACCGAGATCACGACCCGCGACGGCATCTACGGCAACGAGCATCCGGGCACGAACGCGATCTGGGCGCTCGGCTGGGACCACCGCAGCGTGATCCTCACGACGACGGCGGACGGCGCGACGTGGCACGACTACCGCCTGCCGAAGGGCTCGCACAGCTACGACGGCGCGCACGGCTGGAACACGGAGTGGCCGCGCATCCGCGAGATCGGCGCGGGCGACGATTTCCTCGCGACGATGCACGGCACGTTCTGGACGTTCCCCGCCGCCTTCGCGCCGGGCCGCGCGGCGGGCGTGCGCCCGCGCTCGACCTACCTGAAGGTGATCGGCGACTTCTGCCGCTGGGGCGACCGCGTCGTCTTCGGGTGCGACGACCACGCGAAGAGCGAGTTCCTCAACGTGCGGCCCCTGAAGGGGAAGCGCCCGAAGGCGCGGCAGAGCGAAAGCAACCTCTGGTTCGTGGAGCCCGCGCGGCTGGATGCGCTCGGTCCGCGCGAGGGGCGGGGCGCCGTGTGGAGCGGCGACGCCGTGGCGGCCGGCCAGGTGAGCGATCCGTTCCTCTTCGCGGGCTACGACCGCGCGTGGCTGTGGCTGACCGTCCCGGCGGAGGTGCAGGTGGACAAGGCGGGCGACGGCGTGTGGACGGTGTGGAAGACGCTCGCGCCGGGCGGGCACGACCTCGCGTCCGCCCCGAACGGCGAGTGGGTGCGCCTCGTCGCCGGGGCCGCCGCGACGAACGCCTTCGCGGTCTTCCACATGACGGGCGAACGCGCGACGCCGCCGGAGCCGTTCACGGCGTCCGCGCCGAAGGAGGCGGCGTCGGTCTTCGAGAATGACGCGCCGGTTCCCGAAGGGCTCGTCACGGCGGACGCGGCCTCGCTCGTCTACGTGGACAACGGCGTGCGGCGGCGTCTGCCGCGCCGGACGGCGACGAGCGCGGCGTCGGGCGGGCGGCTCTGCCGCGAGGTCTCGACCGAGCGCGACCTCCTGCACGTGGGCGAGATCTTCTACGAACTGCCGGCGGACAACGCGGGCGGCTTCCGGTACGTCCACCCCGTCGCGGCGACGCCCCGGCGCATCGTCGACTACGACACCTGGAAGGGCTGCCTCGTCCTGAAGGAGGCCGGCGGCGCGCTGAAGATCGGCGTGGCGGACGACCTGTGGGGCCTCGGCAAGCCGGTCGGCGTGGGCGGCCCGTGGAAGGAGACGGCCGTCAAGGCGGGCGTGCCGAGCGACCCGTACCTGATGAACGGCTTCGACCGCAAGGCGCTCGTCCTGTGGGCGAGCGCGGGCACGACGGTGACGCTGGAGGCGGACATCGACGGCTGCGGCACCTGGGTCGCCGCCGGCGCGCATCCCGTCAAGGCGGGCGAGACGCGCACGGTCGAGTTCCCGGCGGCGTTCTCCGCCTACTGGGTGCGCGTGCGCGCCGACCGCGCCTGCACGGCGACGGCGCAGTTCCTCTATCGCTGACGATGTGGTAAACTATCCTGCCATGGGCAAGAAGACGAACGAACTGAACGAGAAGCGGATTGCCGATCTGGTGCGGCAGCTGCTGGTCGAACTGGGCGAGGATCCGCGGCGCGACGGCCTCCTGAAGACGCCGGAGCGCGTTGCCAAGTCGCTTGCGTTCCTCACGCGCGGCTACCGCCAGACGCCGCGCGGCGTCCTGAACAACGCCGTCTTCGACGCGGGCGCGAACCACATGATCGTGCTGCGGAACATCGAGGTCTACTCGCTGTGCGAACACCACATGCTGCCGTTCTACGGCAGCTGCGCGGTGGGGTACATCGCGAAGAGCAAGGTGCTCGGCGTCTCGAAGATCGCGCGCATCGTGGACTGCTTCGCGCGGCGGCTCCAGATCCAGGAACGCCTCACGGAACAGGTCGCCGAGGCCATCCAGGACGCGGCGAAGGCCGAGGGCGTGGGCGTCGTCTTCAAGTGCCGCCACCTCTGCATGATGATGCGCGGCGTGGAGAAGCAGAATTCCGAGATGGTGACGAGCGCGATGCTCGGCAGCTTCCGTTCGGACGAGAAGGTGCGCCAGGAGTTCCTCTCCCTGATCCGCTGATCCCGAAGGGGGGCGCAGGCCCATCCCACGGCGGACACGCCGTGCCGTGCGTCCCCGCATGTCGTTTTTTGGTATACTGGCACGGTTTTCACAAAGGAGTTCAGCATGGACGTACGTTACACGGTTGGCCGGAACGAATACCGGCGCATGACGACGGAGGAGCTGCGCGCGGCGTTCCTGAACACCGCGCTCTGCGAGGCGGGCAAGGTCAAGCTCATGTACTGCGAGGTCGAGCGGGGCATCGCGGGCTTCGCGGTGCCGACGGCGGCGCCGCTCGCGATGCCGGCGGGGAAGGAGCTCGCGAGCGACTTCTTCTGCGCGCGGCGCGAACTCGGCGTCCTCAACGTGGGGGGCGCGGGCACGGTGACGTGCGACGGCACGGCGTACGCGCTCCGGCCGCGCGAAGTCCTCTACGTGGGGCGCGGCACGAAGGAGATCGTGTTTGCGTCCGAAAACGCCGAGACGCCGGCGGTCTTCTACCTCGTGAGCTACCCGGCGCACCGGGCGTTCCCCACGAAGCTCATCCGCTTCGAGGACGCGAACCACCGCCGCTGCGGCACGAAGGAGGACTGCAACCTCCGCACGATCCACCAGTTCATCCTGCCGGGCCGCTGCGACAGCTGCCAGCTCGTGATGGGCTACACGGAACTGGAGCCGGGCAGCAACTGGAACACGATGCCCGCGCACACGCACGAGCGCCGCACGGAGATCTACATGTACTTCGGCATCGAGCCGGGGCAGTGCGTGTTCCACTTCATGGGGCCGGGCGACGAGACGCGCCACCTCGCGGTCCACGACCACGACGTCGTCGTCTCGCCGATGTGGTCCATCCACTCCGGCGTGGGCACGAAGGCCTACACCTTCTGCTGGGCGATGGGCGGCGAGAACCAGGAGTTCGACGACATGGACGGCATCGCCGTCGAAACGCTGAGGTAGTTAAGTCGCCCCTTCGGGGCTTTAGTTAAGTCGCTTCGCTTTTAAGTAGTTAAGTCGCCCCTTCGGGGCTTTAAGTTCTTTCAGGCTTCCATTTAACAACTCAACCACTCAACTACTCAACCACTTAACCTCTTAACCACTTAACAACTCAACCACTTAACTACTTAACCACTTAACTACTTAACTACTTAATTACTTAACCACTTAAAGTCCCCAACGGGGGCGACAACGAGACAGGAGGCAGACGATGGTTCTCGATCGATTCAAGCTGGACGGAAAGGTCGCGGTCGTGACGGGCGCGGGGCGCGGCATCGGGCAGGCGTATGCGCTGGGGCTCGCGGAGGCGGGGGCGGACATTGCGGTCGTCGACGTTATCCCGATGGACGAGACGCTGGACGCGGTCAAGGCGCTCGGCCGCCGGGCGATCGGCATCAAGGCCGACCTCGCGAAGGGCGAGAAGGAGGCGCCGAAGATCGTCGCGAAGGTGGTGAAGGCGCTCGGGCGCGTGGACATCCTCGTGAACAACGCGGGCATCATCCGCCGCGAGCCGTTCCTGGAACACAGCGCGAAGAACTGGAACGACGTCATTTCCATCAACCTCTCCACGCCGTTCTTCCTCTCGCAGGCGGTGGCGCGGCAGATGGTGAAGCAGGGCCAGGGCGGCAAGATCATCAACATCGGCTCGATGCTCTCCTACCAGGGCGGCATCCTGATCCCCGGCTACGCGGCGGCGAAGGGCGGCATCAAGTCTCTCACAATGCTCATGGCGAACGAGCTGAGCAAGTACGGCATCTGCGTGAACGCAATCGCGCCCGGCTACATCGCGACGGCGAACACGGCGCCCATCCGCGCGGACAAGAAGCGCAACAAGGCGATCCTCGACCGCATCCCCGCCGGACGCTGGGGCACGCCGGACGACCTGAAGGGCCTGTGCGTGTTCCTCGCCGCGCCGGCGAGCGACTACGTGACCGGTTTCATGTATGCATGCGACGGAGGCTGGCTTGCCCGCTAAATGAAGATCCTCACCCGCTACGTCCTCCGCGAGTTCTGCGTGCCCCTCTTCTACTGCCTGACGGGGTTCGTCTCGATCTACCTCCTCTTCGAGCTCTTCGGCTCGTTCAGCCGGCTGGTTTCGGCCCGCCCTGGCTTCCTCAAGGCCTGCACGTACCTCGCGGGCTACCTCGCGCCCTACTTCGAGTGGATGGCGCCGGCGTGCCTGATGCTGGCGACGCTCTACACGATGTGGAACTTCTGCCGCCACTCCGAGATCATCGCGATGCGGGCGAGCGGCATCGGCTTCTTCACGATCGTCAAGCCGCTCCTCGCGGTGGCGACGCTCATGGCGCTGCTCGTCGGCTGGGTGAACGAGGTCTACGTGCCGCGCTACGGGCAGTGGGCGAAGCTCTACAAGGCGCACCGCTTCAAGGAGGAGGACATGGAGAAGGCGGACGACATCGTCTTCCACAACGCGGCGAAGAGCCGGACCTGGCGCGTGGGGCTGCTCGTGAACGAGGAGGCGTCGATCCTGGAGGACGTCTCCGTCTCCGTCAACTATCCGGGCGGCGGACGCAAGATGACGATCAACTCGCCCCGCGCCGAGTGCCTGGACGGCGTGTGGTACCTGATGAATCCGGAGATCGTCTACTACACGGAGCTGGGGGCCGAGATGGTGTCGCCCACCCCCGAACTCGACAAGCTCTCCCTGCGGCCCTTCGTCGAGTTCGACGAGAAGCCCCGGGACTTCCTGCTGCAGAACCGCGACCCCGCCTTCTGCTCCACGCTGGACCGCCTCCACTACCTCAAGATGCACCCGGCCCTCACGGCCGAGACGCGCCGGGGCCTCGTCTACGACCTCGCGGCGCAGATCGTCGCGCCGCTTGCCTGCCTCGTCATCACGCTCTTCGCGATCCCCGCCGGCATCGCGAGCGGGCGGCAGAGCGTCTTCAAGGGCATCGTGGGGGCGCTCGGCATGTTCTTCGCCTTCTACGGCATGACGATCTGCGGCATGGTCTTCGCGAAGAAGGGGTGGGTGCCGCCCATCCCGGCGGCCGTGCTGCCGGATCTCATCTTCTTCGCCATCGGATGCCGCCTCTTCTGGCGGCAGAGATAGCGCGAAAGGCCGTCCGCAGACTGGACGCTGCGCGTTCTTTTTGCTATACTGGTAAGCACTTGCGAGTTATTTTCTTTTGAAGACAGAGAGGGAGTCAGACATGGTTACGGCGATTATCGTGGCGGCAGGAAAGAGCGAGCGCATGGGCGCGGGTACCGACAAGGCGTTTCTCAACCTTGGGCCAAAGCCCGTGGTGGCCTGGAGCCTCCTTGCCTTCGAGCGCTGCGCGGATGTCGACCAGATCGTCCTCGTCGTGCGCAAGGACCAGCTCATCGCCGCGAAGGCCGTGGTGCGGATGTTCGGCATCTCGAAGGTGCGGGCGGTCGTGGCCGGGGGCGCGAAGCGCCAGGATTCGGTGATGAACGGCCTGAAGGAGCTGGACGTCGATACGCGCTTCGTGGTCGTCCACGACGGGGCGCGGCCCTGCGTGCGGCCCGAGACGATCTCCGAGGTCGTCAAGCTCGCCCGCCGCGCCGGCGCGGCGGTGGTGGGGTGCCATATCTGGGACACGGTGAAGCTCGTCGAGAAGGGCACGACCGTGACGCGCACGGAGGACCGTGCGAAGCTCTGGGCCGTGCAGACGCCGCAGGCGTTCGACGTGCGGCTCCTGAAGCGGGCCTACGCGGCCGTGGCGGAGCAGAAGAAGGACGTGACGGACGATGCGTCCGCCGTGGAGCTGCTGGGCGAGCCGGTGAAGATCTTCGAATCCGAAAAGCCGAACCTGAAGATCACGACGGTTGAGGATCTTCAGGTTGCCGCGGCGGTGGTGTTGAAGGCGTAATCTTTATCTAACTTGGGGTGAGAGCGAGGTTGAATGGGTCGAGTCTACGCGGTTCTCGGTGACATCCATGCGAATATCGACGCCCTGAACGCCGTGTTGGACGACGCGCGCGCGCAGGGCGTTACCCATTTCGTCTGCGTGGGCGACGTCGTGGGCTACAACGCGGCACCCGCCGCATGCATCCGCGCCGTGCGCGACGAGCTCGGGTGCCCCTGCGTGCGGGGGAACCACGACCACTACGTCTCCGACCCCGGGACGAACCTGGCCGACTTCCACCCGAGCGCGGCCCAGGTGGTGGAGTGGACGCGCAGCCAGCTGGCGGCGGACGACGTCCAGTGGCTCCACGACCTGCCGCTCCAGAAGCCCGTGATGGGCTTCATGCTCGTCCACGCGACGCTCGACAAGCCCGACCACTGGGGCTATGTGTTCGAGAACCAGCAGGCCGAGGCGAACTTCAGCTACCAGTACACGCCGCTCTGCTTCCACGGGCACACGCACGTGCCGATCATCTACTCGAACGAGCCGGGGGGCGTGGTCCACTACCAGCCGCGCGACTTCACGCTCGAACTGGGGCAGCGCCTCTTCATCAACGTGGGGTCCGTCGGGCAGCCGCGCGACGGCGACCCGCGCGCTTCCTACGTGGTCTACGACATGGCGGCGCGCCAGGTCCGTTTCCGCCGCGTGGCGTACGACGTGCAGGCGGCGATGGCGCGCAATCGCCTGGCGGGGTTGCCGGAGAAATGCGCGTCCCGCCTGGAGATCGGGCGCTAGGGAAGGGGGTGACGCGGTGAGAGGACTGTCGGTCGTGGTTTCCCTTCTGGCCTGCTGGTGCGCGGGGTGTCTCTCGTCGGATGCCCCGGCGGCGAAGGCGTGGACGCTCGACGCCGCCCCGTCCGCGCCGGCGGCCGGGGTCCTGGAGGGCGCGGGAAAGGCCGCGTTCACGACGACGCGCGTGGGGGCCGTGTCCGTGGACGCGCCCTACGACAAGACGCCGTTCGTGGTGCGGCGGGCGGACGGATCCGTCGCGTTCGACCACTACAACGTCTTCTCCGCCTCCCCGGCGGCGCTGCTGCGCGCGCCCGTGCGGAACCGGATCGGCGCGGACGGCCGCTTCGGCAGCGTCGTCAGTCCGTCCAGCGCCGCGTGGGCCGACGCGCAGGTGGAGGTGCAGGTGACGGACCTTTCGCTCGACTGCCGCACGGACGGCCGGCGCCGTGCCCGCGCAGCCCTTGCGCTTGACGTCGTCAAGGCCGGTCGCGGCCCGCGCACCGTCGCCCTGCAGGGCGCGGGGGCCGGCGAGGCGGATGCGGCGGAGGGGGATTACGCGCGGGCGTTCTCCAGCGCGGTCGATGCGGCGCTGGCGGAGGCGTTGAAGTCGTTGAAGGCCCCGGTGGGCGAAGCGGAAACGGGAAGGAAGCAACCATGAACGCGCGGGGCTTCAACCGCTGAAAACTTTTTTCGGATTTCCTGTAGATTCCGTTGGATGGTTCCCCTACTCCCAAGTGGACAAAGCCAACCAACTGTCCATGCCGCTCCAGGACCTCCCCATTTCCTGGAGCGGATTTTTTATGCTATACTGTCGCCCGGAGTTCAAAATGAAGACTTTTCTCGTTGCATGTTCGCTGATCCTGGCCCTGGCGGGCTGCCGCCGCACGGATGTGCGGAGCTTCGCCGTTGACGTCCCCCAGGCGACGGAGGCCGACCTTCCCGCCCTGAAGGCCTCCCTCGACCGCTATGCGGGGGTGGACAAGTCGACGATCAAGTTCGACGCGGCGGCACGCCGCCTCACGCTGCGGTACGATTCGATGCAGATCGCCAAGAAGAACATCGAGATGGCGATCGCCGGCGCGGGGTTCACGGCGAACGGCGTGACGCCCGAGTCCATCGGCGCGACGCCGAAGAAGAAGTAGGGGCGGAAGGGCGTCGGCATGGCGGCGTTCGGGGAGGCTCTGGCGTCGTTCCGGGCGTGGATTGCGCTGGAACGGGGGCTTTCGCCCAAGACGCTGGAGGCCTACGGACGCGACGCGCGCGCCTTCACGGCGTTCCTCGCGGCGCGCGGATGCACGACGCCGCAGGCCATCGCGCGCGCGGATGTCGTTGCCTACCTGGAGAGGCTGTACGCGCAGCGGAAGCGCGCCTCGACGCGCGCGCGGGCGTTCATCGCCGTGCATGCGTTCCTGCGCCACCTGCGGGAGGAGGGGGCGCTTGCATGCGATCCGGCGGAGGGGTTGGAGGCGCCGAAGCAGTCCCTCGTCCTCCCGCGCGTCCTCGACGAGGAGACGGTGCGGCGGCTCGTGACGGGCGTTTCGGGCACGTCGCCGCGCGACCTTCGCGACCGGGCGATCCTTGAAATGCTCTACGGCTGCGGGCTGCGCGTGAGCGAGCTCTGCGCGCTGGAGGTGCGCGATTTCATCGTGGATGCGGACGTGGTGCGGTGCCGGGGGAAGGGCGCGAAGGAACGCCTCGTGCCGATGGGCGGCGCGTGCGGACGCGCCGTGCAGCGCTACCTCTCCTCCGCTCGCGACACGTTCACGAAGGGGAACGCGGCGGAGGGGCACCTCTTCGTGACGCGCCTGGGGCGCCCGTTCACGCGGATGGGGATCTTCAAGCTGCTGCGCGAACGCGCGGCGGCGGCGGGGATCGCCGCCGACGCCGTCTCCCCCCACGTGCTGCGCCACTGCTTCGCCACGCACATGCTCGCGCACGGGGCCGACATCCGCGCGATCCAGGACCTGCTCGGCCATGCGTCGATCGCGACGACGCAGATCTACACGCACGTCGACCGCGCGCGCTTCGGGGAGGTCCACCGCCTCCACCACCCGCGCGCGGACCTGCCGGTGAAATGATGGTGCGCCGCCGCGCGGCATTATGCTATACTAGGGGACATGAAAATCAGATTCTACGGCGCGGCGCAGACCACGACGGGCTCCATGCACCTCGTGGAGGCCAACGGGGCCCGCATCCTCCTCGACTGCGGGCTCTACCAGGGACACCGCAAGGAGGCGTTCGAGAAGAACCGGAACCTGCCGGTCGACCCGAGGACGGTCAACGCGGTCGTCCTCTCCCACGCGCACATCGACCACTCGGGCAACGTGCCGCAGCTCGTGCGGAACGGCTTCCACGGGAAGGTCTACGCGCGGCAGGCGACGGCGGACCTCTGCGGCGTCATGCTGCGCGACTCGTGCTTCCTCCAGCGGCGCGACCTCGAATACGTCAACAAGCGGCGGCGCGCGCAGGGGAAGCGCCTCTTCGAGCCGCTCTACGAGGAGGAGGACATCGACCGGCTGATGGCGTGCATGGTCCCCGTCGAGATGCACGAGCCGCGCCGGATCGCGCCCGGCGTCACGCTCACGCTCTTCAACGCGGGCCACATCCTCGGCTCGGCCCTGGTGCAGCTCGACGTCGAGGAGAACGGCCGCCGCCACCGCATCCTCTTCTCGGGCGACCTCGGGCAGCCGAACCAGCCGATCCTGCGCCACTTCGAGTACCCCCAGGGGGCGGACATCCTCCTGATCGAGTCCACCTACGCCGACCGCGTCCACCCCTCGGCCGACGACGTGGAGGGGCGCCTCAAGAGCTACATCGACGACATCGTGCAGCAGCGCGCGAAGCTGATTATCCCGGCCTTCTCGGTCGGCCGCACGCAGCAGGTCCTCTACTACCTCAACCGCCTCCTCGCGGCCGGGCGCATCCGCCCGCTGCCCGTCTACATCGACTCGCCGCTCTCCCAGAAGGCGACGAAGATCTACGAGCGCCACACGGAGGCCTACAACGACCAGACGCGCGCCCTGCTGGCGAAGGGGGTGAACCCGCTCACGTTCCCGGGCCTTACGTTCGTCGAGACGCCCCAGCAGTCGATGGCGCTCAACGACCTGCGCGGGCCGATGATCATCATCGCGGCGAGCGGCATGTGCGAGGGCGGGCGCGTCGTCCACCACCTCAAGGCGTCCGTCGGCGACCCCCGCAACATCGTCCTCATCGTCGGCTTCCAGGCGGAGGCGACGCTCGGCCGGCGGCTCGTCGACTACGTGGACCCCGTCCGCATCCTCGGCGAGGAGGTTCCGCTGCGGGCGCGCGTGCAGACGATCAACGCGCTCTCCGCGCACGCCGACCGCAACGGCCTCATGGACTGGTTCGACCACGTGAAGGGCGGCGTGCGCCAGGCGTTCGCCGTCCACGGCGAGCCCGAGAAGGTGTCGAAGATGGTCGACCTCCTCCGCGCGCACGGCTGCCCCAGCGCCGTTGCGCCCGTCCCGGGCCAGGCATTCGAGTTCTCGTAATGCCGGTTGCGTCCGCGCGCGGAAAATGAGATAATACCCCGAATGGCAAATCAAGTGACAGTTCTGGGGCTCGAAGGCGACACGCTGCGGGGGGTGCGCCTGGAGGCGGCGGGCGAGGACTTCGCGCGCGCGTCCGCGGAGGCCTGGCCGCTTGCCGCGCAGGGAACGGTCGAAGAGGGCGCGCCGGACGGCGGCGAGCAGGCGGCGGAGGCCGAAGAGGCGCCGGCGGCCGGGACGGTCGTGGAGGAGGACAAGCCGCTCGCGCGGGCGTTCCGCGCGGCGGCCGTGGCCTTCGGCACGCGCGAGTTCGTGCTCTCCCTTCCGCTTTCGAAGCTGCTTGTGAAGACGGTGCGCCTGCCCGTGGAGGCGCGCGACGACCTGCTGGGCGCCGCGCAGCTGGAGCTGGACGGCATCTCGCCCTTCCCCGACGAGGTGTTGACGCCGGGCGTAGAGGTGGTGGCCGAGACGGACAAGGAACTGGTCGTCCTCGTCGCCGCGCTGCCCGAGGCGGCCGCCGCCGAGGTGGGCGCCGCGCTCGCCGCCGCAAAGGTCCACGTGCTGCGGACGGACGCGACGGCGCTCGGCTGGCTGCGCGGCCTGTGGCCGCAGATCTGCGCGCGCGCGGACGCCGCGCGGCGGATCGTCTTGCTGGATCTGGATGGCGGCTGGGACCTCGCGGTGCTCGACGAGGGCGCCCCCACGTTCCTGCGCGGCATCGGGGCCGTCGCCGGTCCCGCCGAACTCGGCCGCGAGGTCATGCTGAGCCTGCTCGCGCTGGACGGCGGGCGCAGGGACGGGGACGAGGTGGTCGTCTGCGCGCGGCGCGGGCCGGACGCGGCGGTTCTGGAGCGGCTCGCCGACTTCGGCCCCGTGCGCACCGTCCTCGTCGAGGACGACTTCGCGGGCGTGGAGGGCTCGGCCCGCCGCGTCGTGGAGGGCCCGGCCCTCGACGTCACGCCCGCCGCGTGGGTGGAGGCGCGCACGGAGAACCGCTTCCGCCGCAAGCTGATCGCGGGGCTCGCCGTCGCGGGCGGCGTGTGGCTCGCGCTGATGGCCGTGCTCTTCGGCGTGGACACGGCGTACGACCTGCTGGCGGGCCACCAGAAGGCCCTGCAGCGCGAGCGGCGGCACGCGGCCGCCTTCCGGGAGGTCGCCGACATGACGAACCGCGTCGCGCTCATCGAGCGCTACGCCGACCACGCGCACGGCGCGCTGGAGGTCCTCAAGACCGTCTCCGACTGCCTGCCGCCGTCGGAGGAGATGGCCTTCCGCACGTTCCAGTACCGCCGTGGCGAGAGCGTGCGCGTGAACGGCAGCGCGGCGGAGCGCGAGGACCTGCGGTCGTTCACGGAGCGGCTGGAGGCGGCGGCGTTCGACGACGGCGAGGAGACGCCCGTCTTCGCGAAGGTGCAGCAGTCCGGCGGCGAGACGCAGACGAAGAAGGGCGTGCGCTTCGCGATCGAGTGCTTTTTCCACGGCGACGACGGGGAAGCGTCCGGAGGGAGGGGAAGATGAGCCTGTCGACGATGTCCCGCCGCGAGCGCACGGCGTGTGCGGTCCTGGGAATGGCGGTACTGTACGGCCTCGCCGTGCTGCTGTTCTTCACGGGGCGCGAGGCGGCGTGGGCGAAGGCCCGCAAGGCCTACGCGCGCGAGGCGAAGACGTACGCCCGCCAGTGCGCGCTCATCGGCGAGCGGGCCGCCTGGCAGCGGCGCGCCGAGGAGGTGAGCGTGAAGATGCCGACGGCGGGGGAGGACGAGTCCACGCAGACGCGCTGGCAGCGCATCCTTGAACGCATCGCGGGCGAACACAGCGTGAGCATCCTCGGCGAGCAGCCGAAGGAAGAGGAGGAACACGGCGGCGTGTGGGAGATGCCCATCGAGGTCAAGTACGAGGCATCCCTCGAACGGCTCGTCGAATTCCTCTACGCGCTCGAACACGCCGAGGACGCCATGTTCGACGTGCGCGACATCGACATTTCATCCAAGAACACCGGCTACCTCTCCGGGAAACTCACGTTGACCTGTGCCTACATGAAAGGATCTTCCAAATGACCAGATTCGCCTCCAGATGGACGCTCGCCGTCCTCGTCGCGTGCGTTGCGGGGGCGCTCTGCGCCCAGGGGCTGGGCCGCCGCATCGGCGCGCTTGGCGGCGCGCGGCCCGGCCGGCCCGGAGCCGCCGCGCGCGCCCAGGCCGCCGCCGAGGCGGCCGCCTCCACCGAGGAGATCCTCAAGGAGATCCCCAAAGGTACGAACGGCGTGCCGACGCGCCTCGCGTTCGACCAGGCGCCGCTGGAGGTGCTGCTCTACGCCTACGCGGACGTCGCCGGGAAGATCCTCCTCCCCGCGCCGAACCTGCCGAAGACGCAGGTCACGCTCAAGACGTTCGAGGACCGCGAACTCACGAAGGAGCAGTACCTGACGGCGATCGAGGCGACGCTCACGATGAACGGCGTCGTGATCGAGCCCTTCGACAAGATCTTCCTGCGGGCCTTCGAGCGCAAGAGCGTGCGCACGCAGGGCATCCGCACCGCGATGGAGATGCCCGCCACGAACGCCGTCCCCGAGAAGGGCCGCGTCATCAGCCAGCTCATCCGCCTGCGGCACATCACGGCGGAGGAGGCGCAGAAGGCGCTGGAGGGCTTCAAGGACCCGAACGGACTCTTCCAGGTCTTCGAGCGCAACAACACGATCCTCGTCACCGACACGCAGGAGAACATCAACCGGATGCTGGAGGTCGTGCGCGAGCTCGACGTCGCGAACCCCGTCCTCGAGGACGTCTTCGTGCGCCAGATCCAGTACGCCGTCGCGACGGAGATCAAGACGGCCCTCGAAACGATCGTCACCGAGTCGCAGAAGGAGGGCCAGCAGGCGACGTCGGGCCCGAAGGCGAGCGGCGCGCCCGGCTTCACGTCCGCGCGCCCCGCCACGCCCCAGCCGGGCCGCCTCCTGAACCTCCACAACCGCCCGGGCCTCAACAAGCCCGAGCCCGCCCCCGCCACGCCGAACGTGACGATGATGGCCCAGGTCTCCGACGCCGACCGCGGCATGATCCGCGGCAAGGTGCTGATCCTCGCCGACGACCGCTCGAACAAGCTCATTATCATCACGACGAAGACGAACATGGACTTCTTCGACAAGGTCATCGAGACGCTCGACGTGGAGACGACGCCCGAGGTGAACGTGGAGGTCATCCGCCTCAAGTACGCCGAGTCCGAGGACGTCGCCTCGATGCTGAACGACCTCATCGGAAACGGCTCGTCCTCCTCGCAGGCGAAGAACAACCCGAACGCGAACGCCGCGAAGAACGGCGCCGCGAACCGCAACCTCACGCAGACGCGCGCGGGCGGCGCGGCGACGCGCCCGCAGACGACGAATCCCACCTTCTCGAAGACGGCCGCCTCCACGCTCGGCGAACTCAACAAGGACAACATCAAGATCCTCGCCGACAAGCGCATCAACGGCATCGTCGTGATGGCCCGCAAGGCCGACATGAAGGCCGTCAAGGAGGTCATCGAGGACATGGACGTGAAGCTCTCGCAGGTGCTGATCGAGACGGTCATCGTGCAGGTCGAACTCGGCGACGACCTCCAGACCGGCATCGACTGGGTGCAGCGCGGGCGGCAGAAGGTGACGACGCGCGAGCGCATGACCGATGCGTCGGGGAACGAGCTTTTCTGGGTGCTGGACGACGAAGGGAAGCCGACGACGTCGACGACGACGACGGATACGGGCTTCAAGGCCTTCCATTCTGTCTCCCGGATGGTGCGCGACGGCTTCTACAACAACGGGCACTACATGCTCGGCGGTGGCGGCGGGTCGGGAACGTCGTCGCTCGGGAGCTTGATGAACGTGGCAACGGCGGTGGGCACGAACGATGCCGTCGTCTCGGCGATTAATCCAATTGGCGGCGGCCTCAACTACTTCCTGAAGAGCGACAAGCTCAACATCGCCGCCATCATCCAGGCGTCGAAAAGCGACAGCCGCACGAAGGTGCTTGCCTCGCCGATTCTTATGACGGTGGACAACAAGGAGGCGACCATCGAGGCGACCGACATGATCTACCTCTTCAGCGGTTACCAGTACTCTGGTTCGACGTATTCGGGTAGCCAGGTGCGCAACTACGAAAAGCGCGACATCGGCCTCACGGTGAAGGTGACGCCGAAGATCAACCCGAATGGCACGGTCATGCTGACGGTGGAGCAGACGTTCGAGACGCAAGGCGCGGACCAGAACGTGCCGAACGAGTCGGGCGGCACCGATCCCTACGCGACCGTCACGACGCGTAAGATCTCAAGCGACGTCTCCGTCGAGAACCGCCAGACGGTCGTGATGGGCGGGCTCACGAAGAAGACGAACGCCGAGAGCGAGAGCGGCATCCCGATCCTGAAGGACATCCCCTGGATCGGCAAGTGGCTCTTCGGTAGCGTGAGCCAGAAGGAGGCGCGCTCGGAATTGCTCGTCTTCATGACGCCCTACGTCCTCGACGACGCCGAGGCCGCGCAGGCGGAGGCCCTGCGCCGCAAGAAGACCCTCAGCGATCCGCGCCCGTGGGAGGACAACGGCTGGTCGACGTCGCCGCTCGCCGATCCCGTCTCGAAGAAGGAGCAATTGCGCCGTCTGAACGACGAGTGGCGGAAGCAGGACGAGGAGCGCCGGAACCAGAAGGCGATCGAGGAGGCGCGCGAGAAGCGCGCGAAGAAGCTCGCCGAGATGGACGCGGCGGAGCGCCGCGCCTGGGCCGAGAAGCACGAGAAGGAGATCCTGGAGGAGAAGGCGCGCTTCGAGGGCGAGCAGAAGGACCTGCGCGAAATCATCGACGCCATCCGCGAAAAGCACGGCGATGCCGTCCAGGCCGACCTGGAGGCCCGGGAGAAACCCCAGAAGTGACGGGGGCGCAACGACCTCCAAAATTAGGTCAGACCTAATTCTGGAGGTCAATTGTGCCGTGTCCGTCTACGTATCGCAAAGCGATCTGCGTTTAACTGAAGTCTGAAATGGATACAGGCACGTCCATGCTACAGATTGTCCTCAAATCCGCCGACGCCGACGCCATCGCCCGCTCCTGGGGGATGGTCGGGCGCGTGGCGCGTTTGGGGACGGGGGAGGAGGCCGTCCTCGACGTCTCGGCCCTGACGGGGACGAGCGCGGCGCTGGAGGCGTTCGTCCTCGCGCTCAACCGCCGTGCGGCGGCGCGGGGCGTCACGTTGAAGGCCGTCGATCCGCAGGGGCTCCTGGCCCACCTCCTCGACCGCTACGACGTGGCGTCCTACGATCTTGCCGCGCCGCGCCGCCGCGCGCCGTCCCTCTTCGATTCCGTGGGGCGCGCCGCGTGCGGGACGGCCGCCGCCGTGCAGGGGCATCTCGCCTGCCTCGGTGAAACGGCCGTGACGGCGCTCGGGATGCTCGTCCATCCGCGCCGCTTCCGTCTGCGCGACGCGCTCTGGGCCTTCCAGCGTGCGGGCTTCGACGGCCTCCCGATCACGCTTTTGATCGGGTTCCTCCTCGGGCTCATCCTCGCCTTCGAGTCGGCGGCGTCGCTCAGGATGTTCGGCGTGGAGGTCTACGTGGCGGACCTCATCGCGATTGGGCTTTTCCGCGAGCTGGGTCCGCTCATCACGGCGATCATCCTCGCGGGGCGTTCCGGGAGCGCGTTCGCCGCCGAGATCGGCACGATGAAGGTGGACGAGGAACTGGACGCCCTCACGACGTTCGGCCTTCCGCCCGTCCGGTTCCTCGTCCTGCCGCGTGTCGCCGCCGCCGCGTGCGCGATGCCCCTTTTGACGATCTTTGCCGAACTCGCAGGTCTCGTGGGCGGCCTGATCGTGCTGCTCCTGATGGGCGTGCCGCCCGTCGTCTACTGGAGCCACGTCGTCGCGTCCTCCACGTGCCTCGGCATTTCGATCGGCCTTGCGAAGTCGGTCCTCTTCGGCCTCCTCGTGGGCCTCATCGGCTGCGCGTGCGGCCTCCGCACGCGCAACACGGCCGACGGCGTGGGCGCCGCCGCCACGAGCGCCGTCGTCGGGGGCATCGTCGCCATCGCCGTCTCCGACGGCCTCCTCGCCGTCGTCTGCTACGTCCTCGGGATCTAGTCTTTTAGTAAGTCGCCCCTTCGGGGCTTTAAGTGGTTAAGTGATTGAGTGAAGGTGCGGAGGAGGGAATTTGAAGGTGTTGTTCGATCAGGAAAACGAAAAGATTGACGCTCGTTATGGACGATTGCCCATTATGACACGAAAACTTAACCACTTAAAAGCGAAGCGGCTTGATCGTTCATATCATAAACTTAACTACTAAACTACTTAAAAGCAAAGCGGCTTAATTATTCATATCACAAACTTAACTACTTAACTACTTAAAAGCGAAGCGACTTAATCTTTTCTCATATGAGTGTCCAAGACGTAGCCATCGAAGTGTCCCATCTGACCGCCGGGTATCCCGGCGTGCGGGTGCTGGAGGACGTGAGCTTTTCCGTGAAGCGGGGCGAGATCTTCGCGCTTCTGGGCGGTTCGGGGTGCGGCAAGTCGACGATCATGAAGCACCTGATCGGGCTTGTGCCCGCACGGGGCGGCACGATCACGGTGGACGGGCTCACGCTCGACGCCGCGAACCGCGAGCGCCTCTTCCGCCGCGTCGGCGTCATGTACCAGAGCGGCGCGCTCTTCGGCTCGATGAGCGTCCTGGAGAACGTGATGCTGCCGCTGGAGGAGTTTACGCGCCTGCCCGCCGAGGCGCGCCGTCTCGTCGCGCTCATGCAGCTCGACCTCGTGGGACTGAAGGACGCGGCGGAGAAGATGCCGGCGGACCTCTCCGGCGGCATGAAGAAGCGCGCCGCCATCGCGCGCGCGATGGTGCTGGAGCCCTCGATCCTCTTCCTGGACGAACCGAGCGCAGGTCTCGACCCCGTAACCTCCAACGCGCTCGATGAGCTGATCCTGCGCCTCCGCGAGACGCGCGGCGTCACGTTCGTCGTCGTCACCCACGAGCTTGCGAGCATCTTCAAGATCGTCGACCGCTGTGCGATGTTCGACCGCGCCCGCCACGCGATGGTCGCGCTGGGGACGCCCGCCGAGCTGCGCGACGCCTCCACCGACCCCTTCGTGCGCCAGTTCTTCAACCGGGGATGAAAGCGCCGCTTCGCGGCGTTAAGTCGGCCTTCGGCCTTTAAGTGGTTAAATCGTCGCTTCGCGGCTTTAAGTGGTGCTTCGCGACCGTGTAGGCATATGGGAGGGACGCGCTCCGTCCGTCGCGTCCGGACCTCCAAAATCAGGTCAGACCTAATTTTGGAGGTCGATCATGCAACGTCCCCCCATGTTGAAGCCCGCTTTGCAGGTCCAAACGGAATCTGCTATAATGCCCGTCAAACAATGGAAAGCGCGTGCCAGGCAATGCTCTGCAACGAGCGCAGCACGGGCTCCTTGCCGGAGGGGGAGGAGTGTGGAACATGAAGAAGACGTATGCCATTTTGATTTGCGCAGGATTTCTGTCCTGT
>ERZ1026780.275-NODE-275-length-43526-cov-7.073589_pt1 | contig 43526 bp, 35 predicted proteins | sample MGYA00380126_ERZ1026780 | MGnify/ENA primary metagenome ERZ1026780 (study PRJEB33269, sample SAMEA4719762) | human gut metagenome | biome: human-associated habitat; feature: organic feature; material: feces | place: Cameroon | collected 2013-10 ... | reverse complement strand
TCGAGCCGGGCAGCGAAAAAGTGGACGTCAACAAGACTCCGGGTACCAACCCGCCGTCTGCTGCCGACCGTGACCGCAATCGCCAGGGTGGCGGTCAGGGACGCCCCGGAGGCAAAAACGCCAAGAATAAGAACGCGGAACGCCCCGCCAAGCGTCCCGTGGCTCAACAGCACAACGACGTCAGCGACGAAGACGTATCCAAGCAGGTTAAGGAGACGCTGGCACGCCTTACAGCCAAAGACAAAGGCCTCAAGAAGGGAGCCAAGTGGCGTAAGGAGAAACGCGAAGCCGCAGCCGAACGCGCCAACGAAGCTGCAGCCGAAGCACGCGCCGAGAGCAAGATTCTCAAACTCACCGAATTTGTAACCGCCAACGACCTGGCTATAATGATGGATGTTCCCATCAATCAGGTTATTGCAACGTGTATGAATATCGGCGTGATGGTGTCCATCAACCAGCGCCTTGACGCCGAGACAATAAATATTGTAGCCGAAGAATTCGGATTTAAGACCGAATATGTCAGCGCCGAAGTGGCCGATGCCATACATCAGGAAGAAGACGCCGAGGAAGACCTCGTACCGCGTCCCCCGATTGTCACCGTCATGGGCCATGTCGACCACGGCAAGACCTCGCTGCTCGACTACATTCGTCAAGCCAACGTCATCGCAGGCGAGGCCGGCGGCATCACGCAGCACATCGGCGCATACAACGTCAAACTTTCGGACGGCCGCCACATCACGTTCCTCGATACCCCCGGCCACGAAGCATTTACCGCCATGCGTGCCCGCGGCGCCAAGGTCACCGATATCTGTATCATCATCGTTGCCGCAGACGACAATGTTATGCCGCAGACAGTCGAGGCCATCAACCACGCCAGCGCCGCAGGTGTGCCCATCGTATTCGCCATCAATAAGATAGATAAGCCGCACGCAAATCCCGAGAAAATCAAGGAGGAATTGGCCGGAATGAACTACCTCGTCGAAGACTGGGGCGGCAAATACCAGTCACAAGACATCTCCGCCAAGAAAGGTACGGGCGTGCCCGAACTTATGGAGAAAGTGCTCCTCGAAGCCGAGATGCTGGACCTCAAGGCCAACCCCAACCGCAAGGCCACGGGTAGCATCATCGAATCGTCCCTCGACAAGGGTCGCGGATACGTAGCCACCGTATTGGTACAGAACGGTACACTTCGCATGGGTGATATCATCCTGGCCGGCAACCACTTCGGCAAGGTCAAGGCAATGTTCAACGAGCGTAACCAGCGCATCAAGGAAGCCGGTCCCGCATGTCCGGCCCTGATTTTGGGACTGAACGGCGCGCCTACGGCAGGTGATACCTTCAACGTACTTGATACCGAACAGGAGGCTCGCGAAATAGCCTCGAAACGCGAACAATTGCAGCGCGAACAGGGCCTCCGTACCACCAAGATTCTCACACTCGAAGACATCGGTCGTCGTCGCGCCATAGGCAACTTCCAGGAACTCAATATCATCGTCAAAGGCGATGTCGACGGCTCCATCGAGGCTCTCAGCGACTCGCTCATCAAGCTGTCTACCGAGGAGATACAAGTCAATGTCCTCCATAAGGCCGTCGGCGAAATCTCCGAAAGCGATGTCACCCTGGCCGCAGCCTCCGATGCTGTCATCATCGGCTTCCAGGTGCGTCCCTCCATCGCTGCACGACGTGCTGCCGAACGCGAAGGCGTCGATATCCGTCTCTACTCGGTCATCTATCAGGCCATCGAGGAAGTCAAAGACGCTATGGCCGGTATGCTTGCTCCCGAAATCAAGGAAGAAGTCATCGGTACGGCCGAGGTACTCGAGACATACCATATCAGCAAGGTCGGCACCATTGCCGGCGCAATGGTTCGCGAAGGCAAGCTGAAACGCGGCTGCAAAGTTCGTCTTATCCGTGACGGTATCGTCAAATATACCGGCGAACTTGGCTCGCTCAAACGCTTCAAGGATGACGTCAAAGAAGTGGTCGCAGGCTACGACTGCGGATGCTCCATTGCCGGATACAACGACATCAAAGTGGGCGATATATTCGAAGGTTTCGAAGAAATTGAGGTCAATCGCAGCCTCTGACATATCGATTAACCATCTTATAGCAGCGAGCGGCGCCCCGTATGAGGCGCCGCTCGCTGTCGGTGGAGAGATTCATCCCTATATCTGAATTCTTCAGGCATTTTCGCAACATTGCATTTGCCCTTGGACTTTACAGGGGTCTAAACATCACCTAAGACCTCATAGTTAGCGGAATATCATAATATAATTTGTAATTTTGCAATATGAACAATCTTACTGTGTCAAATATCGAGCGACAAAATGTGTTGAACAATCGCTACGCCGTGGAAGTTCTTCAAGAGGACCTTGGTTTTACCGGGATGTTCTTTGAAGGGGAATATCGTTTCACTAAGAAAATGGTAGCCGATTTCTATGAAGTGGATGAGCGCACCATTGAGCGTCTTCTGGAAGAACACAGCGAAGAACTGAAGCATAACGGCTATGTTTTAAGTAAGGGCAAACAACTGAAAGAGTTTAAGTTGCAATTTGCTCCCGTCATAAATGTCGGGAGCAAAACCACGCAGCTTGGCTTGTTCAGCTTCCGAACTGTTTTGAATGTCGGTATGCTTTTAACCGAAAGCGAAGTAGCTAAAAAAGTTCGTGCACGTATCCTTGACATCGTGATCTCGACAATCAACAAGAGAGCCGGAGGCGGCACTAAATACATCAATACCCGAGACATTGATTTCGTTACGGCTGCAATTGAAGAAGACAACTATCGAAAGAATTTCACCGCCGCCGTCGGACGATGCGTTCAGGGACATAAAAATTATAAATATGCACAAATTACCGACCTTATTTATCAGGCTATATTCAAAGAAAAGGCCGGAGAATATCGTGCTATATTGCGGCTTGATAGAAGCGACAATGTACGTCGGACTTTTTACGCGGAAGTGCTTCGCTGCATTTCTTCATTTGAGAATGGCATCGGTTATGCAATCGAAGCAGAATTCAAAGTGAGGAATGGAAAGCTATTGTCGCTGGAGCGCGTGAAAGAACTTATCTTAGAGCAGGAACAGTCGCCGGCCATGCAACCCTTCATATATGATGCACGGACAAAGATGGCATCTCGCGATGTTGCCTTCCGCGATGTTTTCCACAATAACATCGCCGGATATCTTCGTGCCGTCACACCCGAGGAATTTGATCGTTTCATCGGAGAAAAATCAATTGATTTTGACGAGATAATGAATCTGCCGGAGAATCGGGAAGTTCTCAAACGCTTAAAGCAAGCCGAAGATGAGTGAAGAATTGAAGTACATCACTTACGATGAGGCATTGGTGGTTTACAGCAAAACGGTAGCAGCCAGCGGCGGTGGTTTGCAGGGCGTCAAAGATGAGGGTGGCATACGGAAAGTGCTTGACTTCGTGCAGAACGATTTGTATTATCCCACCTTTGCCGAAAAGCTGACCTATCTGGTCTTCGGTTTTTGCACAGGCCATTATTTCGAGGATTCCAACAAACGCGTTGCATTGACCCTCGGCGTATGGTTTCTTGTGCACAACGGCTACTATTGGCATGCATACAACTTTATGCAGTGTATGGAGGCTATTATCTACCATGTAGCAGCCGGACACATTGATAAAGACCTGCTTCTGCGCGTCATCAACTGCTATATGGCAAACGAGGATTATCCCGAAGACCTTAAACTCGAACTCATTCACGCTATCGGTGACCAATCAGTGGAATTTGAAGAGTCCGACGATAATCGGCATTAACCTCGAAAAGATGCGAATCACGTCCGACGATATAACGAAACTTATGCTTCCGGACCAAATGGACATTATAACGCGAGCGGCGCCCCGTATGAGGCGCCGCTCGCTGTCGGTGGAGAGATTTATGTTTTAAGATGCTGCGTGCGTCAGATGGTCTCCGAAAGGGCCAAGAGGAGGCGAATGTCGCGCTTCAGTGTGTCATCGTCTTTGCTCGAGCTGTGGGCGGCGACAGACTTAAGGTCATTGAGAATTTCTTTGAATTTGTCGACCATACCGATGTGCAGATATTCCACGGCAAGGTCCTTGCCCGCAGCCAAAGCCCCGGATATATCGCCGGATTTCAGTGCTTCGTCATAGGCAGCCTTGATGGCATCGAGACACTTGCCGGCTTCGATCAGAGTATCAACATTGATGCTGATGCCGTATGCGGCGTAGTTCGGTTTGAACCGCTCGTAGATGTCGGCTGCGACGCTCTTGGTAGATTCGAGGCTGTCGCTTGATTCGAGGCTGTCAAATATGTTGGTGCTATCTTGGTAGAAATAAAGTTTCATCATATCATTATGATCAGATGAAACGGAACGGAGTGCTTTGATGTCCTGTCGGTAGCTATCGGGTCTGTCGGACACCCGAGTGTTTGATGACGTAGGCCGCGGTGACGCACTGCGTCGCGGTCCGATGATTTGTTCAAGTCGGTCACGCGTCAGACACTTCATGGCGTACCCGAACTCCATATCGCTTTGACGTTGTTCTGCTAAGGCTCCCTTGACGATGTTTGCTACAAGCAGTACTTGCCTTTGCAGTTCTTTGTCGGCCTTGATATGGTTGAGAAATCGGCTTTCGGTTTCCGAGTCCATGTCCCCACGGACGTATAGGTCTATAAGTGTTTCTTGCTCCTGCTCGGATAAAGGTTTGGCTTCGGCCACTTTGGCCATCGTGGCTGTTGCTTGGCTTGCCGCCTGTCGCTTTTCGGCAATCTCACGTTCTTCGCTCAGAATGTTGCAGAATTCCGGGTCTTTGAGCTGTCTCGTAAATTCAGCGATTTGGGCGCTGTTGAGACGTCCTTTGAGGTATTGTTGAATGAGTGCTCTCTTGTCCATATCTTCTGATTTCATATCATAAGTCATAACCAAGTCTCTTTGCGTGTTGTTTCATTTCCTTGGCCAATTGCTTCATACATTGAGCCTTGCGATTGCGCACCGTCACTGCGGCATTATACCCCAGCAGTGTGGCTATGGTGTCCATGCTCATATTGTCATAGTAGAAATAGCGCATAATCATAGCACATTTCTCGGGCAGGTGGCTCATGGCCAGGTTGAGTGCATCAAGCATTTCGGGGTCTTCGTAAGGATTGTCGGCGTCTTCGATTTCTGCGATTTGGCCCAAGGTACGGTCTGTGCGGCTTTGGGTGTCGTCGGGGGTCTCGTCAAACAGAGCATCGAAGTCCAAGCGGATGACGCGGCCTTCTTTGGCGGCGCGATATACCTTTTCGACTATATTTTTGCCAATCTTCAGCATATATGCTTCCCAATTGGTATCGAGGGCTATGCGACCTTTTTGAAGGTTGTTGTATATGGCGATAAATACGTCGGTATATATATCCATGGCTTCCGAGTGGCTCAGGAAGCTGTACTGCTTGCACAAGTAGTTGATGAATTTGGGCATAAACGAATTGTACCGTAGTCTTACGACTTCGGCAAATGCCGCTTGTTGCCCTTCCGGGGAGAGTTCTTGGTTGTCCATGTCTGTATTGTTTGGCAAAGTTAGTGGTTTTGGAGGAAATATCGTGTGAGAGATTGAAAAAATCGAGGTTGAAAGAGAAGAATGAGCTGTCGAGTTTTTTTTGTTTTCGAATTTGCGGTAAGGCTTAGAGGTCACGATCTTCGAGAGCCTGAACGAAGTCGTGCGGCAGCACGATGTTGTCTATGCCTAAGGCGTTATAAAACAGCGGGGCTATCTCGCGAGCGCTGAATCCGGCAATGCCGCAGCCTATACGCGTTACCAGGAATGTCTGCTGAGGATGTCCCTTGGCGTATTTGATGAATTGGTCGACATAGGGGGCAATTTTGTCCACACCGCCGTGCATGGTGGGAATGGCATAGCTTTGGCCTTGCATACCGACGCCCTGTCCCATGACGGCGCCGAAATGACGTACTGCCGCATAGGCGGCACCGCCGCCGTGCATCCCGGCCAAATTGCTGCCGAAGACGAAGACCTCGTCGGGCTTTAGTGTTGAGATACGTCCGGGCGTGTATCGTCCTGCTGTGTACTGTCGGGGAGTGCTGTCGATATTGTCTGTAGTTGACATTGTTCTGCTGATTTCTTAGTGTTTACAAAATGCTGCTTTGCTGTGTTCTGAGCTGTGTTCAAAATTCCATGCGGAAGCCTTTGCTCTTCATCTTGTCGTAATTGTCTTTATTGAAGCGGTACTGTACCGGGATGCGCGATGCGGCGCCTTTGGGCCGTTCGACAGCAATGTCAAGTATGCCTAATTTAAGCATTTTGGAGGCAAAGTTGCGTCGGTCAAACTTGATGCCCAGAATACTTTCGTACAGGTCCTGAAGCTGCGGCATGGTGAATATTTCGGGTAGCAGCTCAAAGCCTATGGGCTCGAAGTGTATTTTTTCCTTGAGCTTGCGTAGCGCTACACTCAGTATGTGGTCGTGGTCGAATGCCAAGGGGGGGACTTTGTCGATGCTGAACCATCGGGCGCAGCGGGCGTCATCGCCGCCCTGCACTTCGCTTTTCTTGACCAGTGCGAAGTATGCGATTGTGACTACGCGCTCGCGAGGATCGCGGTAAACATCGCTGAAGCTGCCGAATTGCTCAAGGTAGCACGAGGTCAGTCCGGTTTCTTCGCCCAACTCGCGCTCGGCACATTGGTCGGTGCTTTCGTCGATGCGCATAAAGCCGCCGGGAAAGGCCCAGCGACCCTTGTAAGGCTCAAGGCCGCGCTCTATCAGCAGCAGCGACAGGCCCTCTTTGACATCGTAGCCGAAAACCACGCAGTCGGCCGTCACCGCCGGATGCGGATACTTATAGCAGTAATTGTTGTCTTGTTCCATTGTAGTGGAATTTGTGTTTGTGTTATTCTGACGCAAAATTACTGCTTGCATCTGAAATCACCAAATTTTTTGAGTAAAAAATACGCATTATTTTCGGTGTTTTTCGCGGCGGCTCGGATATTGTGCTGATTTTCAGTGGTTTTTCGGGGTGATTTTTTTGATGAGCAGCACGATTTTTTCGGTTTTTAATCGATATTTCCTTCGACGGAGGTGGTGAAGCCTACGGGGCGGCGCATGGACGACTCCGCCTTGACTTCGTTTGCCCCATCGGCGGCTTGGTTGTCTTCGGACTGCTCGTTGTCGGTCTTGCCGGCATTATTTGCATCGGTATTTGTGTCTTCATCTGCGGCGGCGAAGCCCACGGGACGGCGAGTGTCGTTGCTTGCCCGCCCGTTAGCGGACATCATCGCGAGATATGTCTCGTCCAAGTATCGGTGCGAGTGCAGAAGGCTTTGCATGGCCATATTCAGGTATAGGTCAAGCCTTTTGATGCCTGAATGCAAGATGAAGTCCAGGCATGTCGAGATGCCGATGTTGTCGTCTTCAAGCCTCCAGAATATTAGTTTTGTCAGAAACCCCTCATTGGCATTATTAACAGCCAACAACTTGGCTGACATATCAGGGTCATTCTTATCCACCTTCCTCCAAATGTAGTCCACGATGCGGACGCTGTCGCCATGGACATCAAAGAGTATGTTTTCGCCCTGATAAGCGACGACTATTTTGCCGTCGCTCTTATGCGTTGTCGGTTGACAGCCGAGGGCTGTCAATGCTTCCTCCAAGAGATCGAGCGACTCTCCGGTATCGAGCATCGAATCAGCGTCACCGGCTAACGCTGCACGGCATCGGGTGAAATACCAAGCATGCAAGGCCACGGCCACGATGCCGCAACCGACACACAGATATATTTGTTGATCAAAGCTATGCCCCTTGATGGCATTCACAAGCAGAATAACGAAAAAGAAGATGGTAAAAATGTAGAAATACTGATACGTGTTACGTAAAAACGAATTCATGAGGGTTGAGGTTTTTTGGTTGATGATTATATATTATTTGGATAAGAATCGGAAGGAGACAACAATGTCTACCTTCCGCATTTTAGAAGAACAAAAAACATGCCAATTGGCACGCTTTATTTTCCGGTTGTCAAGTATGCGTCTGTCGAAACGCTAAACTCTTATATCATATACCCATTGCACGTTGTTAAATCGGACATAGAGTTCGACTCCGCCATTTCGTCTTTTGTATATGCAAAGGGTACCATAGTCACCGTCTTGATCTCTGAATTCGAAATCAATATGGTAGTCGCCATCTCGGTCATATTCGCCGGACGATACACTGTATATCTTATAGACCTGTACCACATCTGAATATATCGTAATCTTATCATTATCGCCGTTGATATTGATTATAACGTCACAAGGAGTCCAGGAACTCCATTTGTTCCAACGATTATAGCGGTCATTGTATGTGCAAATTGCGACTGCGTCAGCTTGGTAATTCCATCGTTCGGCGTGGGCGCCAAGGCAGCCGATGATAACGGCCAGAATGGTTAGAAAGAGGTGTAATTGTTTCATTTGTTCAAGTTCTTTAGTTCGTTAGATTTGTATCTACGTTTATATACCGCAAGGGCGTCGAACGTAAATCACTTTGCCGGAAAAAATTGTCACCTTCGAAAGTAGATTGCGCATATATACGGCAAAGGCCGGGAAGCTGTCGATGCTTCTCGGCCTTTGGTTATGCAGGTAGTGTATTGTTACTTGACGTAAACTTTGGTTACGGTATTGCCGGTTGCCTTGATATACAGGCCATTGGAGGGCTCGGCTACGCGTATGCCTTGCAGATTGTAGTACGTTGCGGCGGCAGCGTCATCTACGGTAATGTCCGAGACGCCTTCGTGTTTGTCCACCTTGAGCCATGACGATATGCTCTTGTCAAGGTTGTGGTAGAATGTCAGTTTGATGCTTTCGGCTATTGTAGACTTGAGGTTGGTGCTGCTGTTGTAGAACACTTCGGTGGTGCCATCTATGGCGATGGTTGCGTCCGCGCCGTAGTTGACCTCACTCCAGCTGCTGTCTGCAATCTTGAATTCGCCGGCCAGGCCATCGGGGAGTATCAACTCGTACATCTGTTCGCCGAAAGAGCTGACGCCGGTATATTTAAACTTGTAAGCCTCGTCTGCATTCCAGCTATTGACATCGCCGCGCAGGTATATATCGAAGATGTCCGTGGTTGTTCCCTCGCCGACAAGAGTCATAGTCTTGGCATCAAGGTCTACAACAAGTTTGAAGTCGCCGGAGGCGGGAATGGCGTTGTTGCCCAGGTTGCCTACGGCCCAGGTGGTGGCGACATTCGGCGTCAGTGTAACAGTGGTGTTGTCAGCGGCTACGCCGAAGCAGGAGGCGTTGAAAGTCGTCCAGTCGCCTTTGGCTGTAGAGAGTTTGAACATCTGGCCTTGCTTGGCGCCGGTGAGGTCGAGTGTGTATACGCCGTCAGCGTAGGTCAGTTCAACGGGATTTTCGGGATCCCATGAGGCGGGTATGCCCGTAAAATTACCGGTAGCGTAAACCGAGGTCTGTGCCGCAGCCGTGGCACCGAATCCAAAGACAGCAGCCAGGGCCACTGTAAGCGAAAGTAAAGAGTGTTTCATGTCGTAAATTGTTGTGTATGATATAACTAAAATTATTTGGTTCGCTTTGATATGCGTTTTTGACTTTGTCGGGCGTGCCTTTATGCCTGTGTTTGCCGGTTTTTGATGCACATTTGATTCGACATCATCGTCATCTCTTGGCGTTGCAAGGCGAACGAAGTGTTTCGGCCGTTGTGTCCGTGGTGAGTTTGCGCAAACCGACGAACTTCAGAAGTTTTGCAAATTTAGCGATTATTTTTGAATCTCCTGCGCTTTTCTCCTGAAATCTTGTTTTTTACGATGGTTTCGAATGGTTTGTTGATAATACTTACCATGCAATATTTATTTCGGCTTGACCCTAAATAGGGATATTCAGTTAATGGGCTGGTTGAGATTGTCCTCAATTGACCATATTTAATATTTTTGGCTTGACTGTCGCCTTAGATTCGAAAAACGGCAATTAGTGGAAGCTTGGCATGGATATACCCTAATTCACTCTTATCAAAACTTGCTCTGTATTTTTGCAGAAAATCGAACTCTGTTATGGGTAAGCTTGGCTGTATCTCAGAAATTTTTTGTATCTTCACTTCACATTTTTTTTAGTTTTACCCCCGAATTAACCCGTGATGGGCTTATCGGGGGTTTTGTGTAAAGTTACAAAACTTCTATGACTCTGACAAATAATTAGTTGACTATTTTCTGAATTTCCCTAATTAATCCATGTTCATTAGTGTTAACCAAAATCATAAGTGTTGTTTGGGTATTATAGCTGTTCGATAATAACCCAAGAAATGAGAGACATAACTCGGCTGCTGTTTTACGGTGGCCGAGTTTGTGTTTTTCATCTATAGACCGTTTATTGGTCACTTATTGGCTACTTATTGGCTACTTTTCGGGGGCAGCGGCCACGGGTGATACCAGCCAAAGGCCGTTTTTGTTTGAGCCACGTCGCACTAATAGCCCGGCGGTTTTCAAGGAGGTAATCACTTTTTTGACACCACTGACCGAAAGGCCGGTCAGCTCGCTCACTTCGGCAATGGTTAATAATCCGTTCTTGCGAAATGCATCCAAAACTATCTTTTCCGACTTGGAAAGCGGTGGAGTCTCTGCATCGGTCTCTTCGATGTGCGTACCCTCGTGTTCTGTTACTGTCCGGAGCAAACATCTGAGCATAAAGGTGACGAACGGAGTGCTATCGGCGCGGCTGTCACTGTCGGCGATGGCCGCATAGTATCCTTCTTGGTTGTCGTGTACTATGCTCTCTACCGGAAGCCATGCAAATACCGGTTTCCATCGGCTTAACAGCAATGTCTGCCAAAAACGCCCCAGACGTCCGTTGCCGTCGATGAACGGGTGTATAAACTCGAATTCGTAGTGAAATACACACGAGCTGATGAGTGGGTGAATCGTGGTCGAGGACACCCATTCGAATAGGTCTTTCATCAGCCACGGCACGCGTTCGGCAGCCGGAGCCATGTGAACACAGCGGCCATCTTTGTCGAATACGCCGACACCTTCGTTGCGAAAATGTCCTGCCGTATGCACAAGGTCATGCATCATAGCCGTATGGGTTTTGAGTAAGTCTTCTTGGCTAAACGCATCGAGTTGCTGCAAAAGACGATAAGCATCGATGGCGTTTTTTACCTCCAGAATTTCGTCGGGCGCGCCAAGTACTCGCTTGCCGTTGACAATATCTGTAACTTGCTGCAATGTAAGGCTGTTGTGCTCAATGGCCAATGATGAGTGGATGGTGCGGATACGATTCGCCTTGCGGAGCATCGGACTTGGCAATCGCGATTGCGATATTGCCTCGATACGGCCCACGTGTAAGCATATCTCGCTAACAAGTTGTAGCACTTCGTCTGTTATGGTGAATGGCGGTGTATACATGGCAAATTATTATATGCTATTTTGGAAGTGTCTGTCTGCTGCCCGGGGCGTGGTCAGTACTGCTGCGGGGCGATGATGGTGAGGTGGCGGCGGGCACGGGTGACGGCGGTATAGAGCCAGCGATAGAAGTCTTCCATGGGGGCGTCGGGGGCGATGCCGCACATGTCGACGAAGACGTGATTCCATTGGCCGCCTTGGGCTTTGTGGCAGGTGACGGTATACCCGAATTTGACCTGCAACGCATCGAAGTACGGGTCGGCATTGAGTATGGCCATCTGTTGGCGCGGGCTCATGGATGCGGCGCCGTCGTATGCCGCGAGTATGGCGGATGCGAGGTTGCCGAGCTTTTCGCGTGACAGTGCCGGGGTGTCGTCTACGAGTGTGTCCAGGGTGATTTTTGCGTCGAATTCGATGTTGCGGTCGGTCAGGGCCAGTCGTACATCCGCCCAGTGCATCCCATAGCGTGTCTCGGTGCTGTATATGTGCGAGACGATGGCCATATCGCCGTTGGCAACGAAATCGAGGCCTTTGACGGAGCGTGCACATCGGTAGTTGTTCTTGACCACGATGAGCGGCTCGCCTTTGGCGATGGCGGTGTCTATATATAGGACATCGGCGCGTATGGCGCGGTTGAAGGCGGAGGCGCGCATGTTTGAGCGCGTGATTACGAGCGTATGGTCAATGCCGTGGTCGCGATAGGCGCTTTCGATGGCTTCGGGCAGCTCTTCGGGCGAGGTGATGTCGATGTCGCTGAATCCGTTGGTGAGGAGTGTGGGCATACGCAGCTCGTCGCGTCCGGCGGCTGCATCGCGCATGGCGCGTCGCAGCATCGTGGCATTGGCCAGGATGCCGCTGTCGGCGCGTTGGCGTGCTATGGCGGTGAGTGTGGCGCGGCTTACGCGCAGTCCGTAGGCGTGCAGCACCTCCGGGTCCATAGCCGGCGAGCAGTCCATTCCCACCGGTGGCAGCTGTGCCGTGTCGCCTATCAGGAGCATACGGCAGCCCTGTCCGGCATAGACGTATTGTATGAGGTCTCCGAGCAGGTCTTCGCGTCCCTGAGGGTCGCCGCCCGAAATCATGGAGGCTTCGTCGACAATGAATAGCGTGCCTACGGCTTTATTTTCCTGCAATCCCGGCACTTCGCCGCCGAGGCTGTGGCGGTATATCTTGCGGTGTATGGTATATGCCGTGTGGTGTGCGTAGCCGGCAAAGACCTTGGCGGCGCGGCCTGTGGGTGCCATCAGTATCGAGGGGACTTTGATGTCGGCCAGAGCGCGTGTCAGCGCTGCCGTGAGCGACGTTTTGCCTGTGCCGGCATATCCGTTGAGTACGAATACGGCATCCACATCGGGGCCGGTCTGTGCTTGCGGGTGCGTCAGCGGTGCCACAAAACGCGCCAACGCTTCGATGACGGCGCGTTGCTGGTCGTTGGGCTCGTACCCGAGAGCGGCAATGACACGTGCCGACAGAGCCTGAGGCTCGGAGGCTTCAGGCTCTGTCGAGATGTGTGTGTCCGTATTCATTGTCACAGACGTGGGTGGTAAGAGATATTGTTCGGCGTCAGTCCAGCGTCCACTCAAAGCCGTCCTTGGTGTCCTTGACGGTGAAGCCCAGGGCGGCCAGGCGGTCGCGTATGGCGTCGCTGGTGGCGAAGTCGCGGTTGCGCTTGGCGTTGAGGCGGATGTCCAGCAGCAGGTCTACAGCGCCGCGGAAGGGTGCGAGTGCATCCTTGCCTTCGGCGGAGTCTGCGCCTTGCACATCGGCACGCAGGCCCAGTATTTCGACCATGAAGGTGTCCATAAGTGCGCGGATGTCGGCGATATCATCGGCGGTGGCGCTGACGGTTCCGTCATTGATTTTGTTGATAAGTCCGGCGACTTCGAACAGTGTGGCCAGTACCATAGGTGTATTGAAATCATCGTCCATGGCTTCGTAGCAGCGGCGGCGTAGTTCGGCCACGGTCTCGGTCAATGAGGGCGCGTCTGCCGTGGGGTGCAGCTCGGCCAGGCGTCCGTAGGCCTCGGTGAGGCGGCGCAGTGCGCGTTCGGCGCCTTGCAATGCCTCGTTGGAGAAGTCCACGGTGCCGCGGTAGTGCGCTTGCAGGATGAAGAAGCGGATGGTCATCGGCGTATATGCCTGCTGCAATAGCTCGTGGCTGCCGGTGAAGAATTGTTCGAGGGTGATGAAATTGCCCAACGATTTGCCCATCTTTTTGCCGTTGATGGTAATCATATTGTTGTGCATCCATACTTTGACGCTCGGATGTCCGTTGTGGGCTACGCTTTGCGCAATCTCGCACTCGTGGTGCGGGAATTTGAGGTCCATTCCGCCGCCGTGAATGTCGAATTCCTCGCCGAGGTATTTCTCGCTCATGGTGCTGCACTCGAGGTGCCATCCGGGGAAGCCTTCGCTCCATGGTGACGGCCAGTGCATGATGTGCTCCGGCGCGGCTTTTTTCCAGAGGGCGAAGTCGGCGGGGTTGTGCTTGGACTCCTGCCCGTCGAGGGCGCGTGTGGTGGCCAGCAGCTCGTCGATATTGCGGCCGCTGAGGCGTCCGTACCCGTAGTCGCGGTTGAATTTGGGCACATCGAAATAGACGTTGCCGTCGCTGACGTATGCGTATCCGGCCTCCAAAATTTTTTTGATATATTCGATTTGCTCGATGATGTGTCCCGAGGCGTGCGGCTCGATGCTCGGCGGCAGCACGTTGAGCGCTTCCATATCGTGGTGATATCGGTTGAGGTAGTATTGCACTACTTCCATGGGCTCGAGCTGTTCGAGGCGAGCTTTCTTTGCTATTTTGTCTTCGCCGTCGTCCGCATCGTGTTCCAGGTGTCCGACGTCGGTGATATTGCGTACATAGCGCACCTTGTATCCCAAGTGTCGCAGATAGCGCAGTACGATGTCAAAAGTTATGGCGGGGCGGGCGTGTCCCAGATGCGCATCTCCGTACACTGTAGGGCCGCAGACGTACATGCCTACGAGAGGGGCGTGCAGGGGCTTGAAGGCCTCCTTGCCGCGGCTCATCGAGTTGTAGATGCACAGGTCGTTGGGGCGTATGCCCGATAGGTCGGTGCTCATCGGCTTAGGCGGTAAATCCGGATTTTTCCGGCGTATTGTTTTTGGGTACTATGCGTTCGATGTCTCCGAATACGCTCTCGTACTTGGCTATGTTGTCGCGCAGGGCAAACAGCAGGTTCTTGGCGTTTTCGGGGGTCATGATGACGCGTGTTTGCACTTTTGCCTGCTGCATATTGGGTGCCACGGCGATAAAGTCGAGGTAGAATTCGCCGGCGCCGTGGGCTATCACTGCGAGGTTGCTGTAGTGTCCTGCAGCGACTTCGGCGGGAAGTTCTATTTTGATTTCGTTGTTATTGTTCTTGTTGTTGTCCATAAGGCTTTTGTCTATATAGTTTATATGTATTTTCAGGGAATTTGCCGATGTCGACGGACCGACTCCGTCGACATCGGCAGGCACGGTATGTATTCCGCTGCCGATTACTCGGCGGGAGTGATTTGCGAGGCGTCCTTAATCAGAGTTACGCTCTTGGAGCCTTCGGTGGTGGCGTACTTGATGCGTATGCTTTTGCAGGTGGACAGATTCCATACTTGGGAGATGTCCCACGAGCCGTAGGTCACCTTGTAGGCGCCGTCGACGCTGTTGCTGTCGCTCTTGTATATCAGGTAGAGCACCGGCTCGGCATCGCCGAGTGTGCTTTGGTCGCATATCAGATCAAATTCCTTGGGTGCATTGAGCATAAAGCAGCGAGCGGCCACATTGACGTATTTGCCGGCGCGCTGGCATATCTCGATGATGACATCTTCGGAGGCAAATCCGCCGACGTCCTCGCTTTTCTTGAGGGCTACGGGGTCGCCGCTGCCGTATATTGTCATATACCCCGTGGGGGTGATGTTTCCGCTGGTGTAGGGCTGTCCGTTGGCCGGGAAGTAGCGCAGCAGTATGCGCTGGCCCACCTTGACGTCATCGGAGAGTTTCTTGGAGGTGATGAGTGTGGCCACGGGCGAGTCGCCTTCCTTCTGTACTTCGAAGGATGTGCCGGCATTGGTGATGGACTTGACGGTCACAAAGTCGATTTGGTTGCCGTCCGTCGAGGGGTCGTTTTTGTCATCGTTGTTGCACGAGCAGGCAAGCAGCGACAGGGCTACAACCGGAAGTATCCGGCATATCATCTTGGTGATCATAGTTGTACTTGTTTTTGTTTTATGTTGTTCGTTGTTTATTTATACACTTAAATCCGTCGCGGGGTTCAATCTTGCATCGGCTTCCGAATTATTTTGTCCGTCGGTGTCTGTCGCCGGAGCCTGTTCGCGCACCAAGCGTCCGTCTACGATGTGCAATACGTGGTCGGCATCCGCGGCCAATTCGCTGTCGTGGGTGACGATGACCACGGTGGTACCGTAGGTGTCGCGCAGGTCGAAGAACAGGCGATGCATCCGCCGGCGATTTTCGCTGTCGAGGCTGCCTGAGGGTTCATCCGCCAGCAGCAAAGGCGCATCGTTGACCAATGCGCGAGCCACGGCGGCACGCTGACATTCGCCGCCGGACAGTTCGGACGGGCGGTGGTCAAGCCGTTCGGCAAGGCCGAGACGTTCCAGCCAACAGCGTGCGCGTTCCATGGCTTGGCGTCGCCCCATACCTCCTACGAGGCATGGCATGGCCACGTTTTCGACTATGGAAAATTCGGGAAGCAGACGGTGGCTTTGGAACACAAAACCCAAAGTGGTGTTGCGCAAGCGACTAAGAGCCTTGTCGCGCAGCGAGGTAACGTCCACGCCGTCGATGAGGACGCTGCCGCTGTTCGGGCGGTCAAGTGTGCCCATGATGTGCAGCAGCGTACTTTTGCCGGCGCCGCTGGGTCCGACTATAGCGGTCACGGCACTCTCGGCGACATCTACACTGATGCCGCGCAGCACTTCCATAGAACCGTAGCTCTTGTGTATGTCCCGTACCGACAGTTTCATTCTGCGAAGATAGTACATTTTTTGCACCGCGCCAACACGTTTTGCGCTAAAACTGCAAAGGAGTGGCGCAAAACGCTATCAAACAGTGCTTGGCGGTGTGCTTTTGTTGCACGCGCCGGCGGCCGTCCTTAATAGGGATTGAATTTGCGTAGAGGACGTTGGCGCAGATAGGACGTGACGGCCACGGCGGCCACAAAATACAGCACTACCAGCCCCCAAAGTCGGCAGTAGGGAGCGGCAACGTCGGCCAGTGAGGCTCCGTTGTTGTTGATGCGTATGAACCCCTCGATGCCCCAAACGCCCGGTATGATGTCGCCGCAGAGCAGCCAAGGTGTGGACATGGCGTAGCGCGGCCACACCATGCCGCTGAGAAACAGGAATATTACGGACGAGAATACGAAGATGATGAAAGCCATTTCGCGTTCGCGCACTATGTATATCAGGGCTTGTCCCATGAAGGCCGTGGCCAGCAGCATAGGCACCATCAGCAGCAGGTAATCCGTGGCCGAGCCGTAATGCGGCAGCCCGAAAATCTCCGGAATCCAGTGCAGGATGTATATCGTCATAGGAACATAGCACAGGAAGTATACCAGGGCACGTCCCCAGACGGTGGCGCCCGGGCCGTAGTGTTCGGGGCGCAAAGGGTCGCGGCCGCCGTAGAAGCGGCGTCGTTCGCGCGATGTTGCGCCTATCATGGTGATTCCGAGCAGCATACTTTGCTGCAGTATGAGGATGACGATGCCCGGGATGATAAAGGAGGCGTAGCCTTCCTCCGGGTCGCCCATGAAGTGGCTGCGGTTGCTTATCGGCAGCCCCGATGAGGAGATACCCGCGGCATTGAGTTTGTTTGCCGTGATTTCGGTGCAGGTTTCCAGTTGCACGTCCGTGAGAGCTCCCACAAAGGTGCGGTAGCGTAGCAGTAGCGACATGTCGCTGTAGAAGTCGGCATGTGCGGTGGTGCCGCGGCCTATGTCGCGTGCGTAGTCGCGCGGAATTTCGAGGATGCCGTAGATTTCGCCGCGCGCCATGAGGTCGCGTGCTTCGGCCATGTTTGCGCACCGGTAGTTCACCGCAATGGCTGAAGTGGCATCGAGGTGGCGGGTGAGGCTGCGAGACTCGGCCGTGTGGCTTAGGTCGACAACGGCTATGGGAATATCTCGCACCACTTCGGGGTTATATATCAGCGTGTAAACTATGGGATAGAATAGCGGCAGCCCGAAAAAGAAGAGCAGCACGCCGGCATCGCGGCGCAGCAAGCCGAACTCGCAGCGGAAGACATCGGCCACATCGGCCAGCCATTTATATATTGCGTGAAAAATCTTCATTGGACGAAATAAACATCATGGGACGTACACAGGCTTGAGACATGCCTTCTTGAGGCGCCACAGCGCAAGTGCGGCCAATGCCGGGAATATGGCGAGGATGGCAAACATCCAGCGCGAGTAGTACAGCGGCAGGCCGTTGATGCCGGTATTGACATATAGTAGGAACATGTAGCGTACCGGAATAATGTAAGAGAGTATGGCTATGCCGCCGTACATACCCTCGACGGGGAAGGATAGTCCGGCTATGGAAAAACTTAGGATGCCGGTGAGTGCGCAAATGCTCAGAGCCATGCGCGGATTGGGTTGCAATGCGGTGATGAACACCGCCAGTGCCTGATTGGCCACTACCATCAGCAGCACTCCAAGCATCAGAGCCCAAGCGGGGCCTTGCAGCGGGAAGCCGCAAAATCCGAAGATGACTGCGCCCATAGCCCAGCCTACCAGGGTGAACAATACCGTATGGGGCAGCAGTTTGCCGAAGACGGCCACGGTGATGCTTCCGCCCGCCGTTTCCAGCCACCGGGGCGAGGTGCGCCATTTGATTTCCTCGGTGATGGAGAATGCGGTCACCAGCAGTATCATCAGCGACAGCATTGTCATCATGAACGACGGGGTGAGGTACATCGAGTAGTTGGTCCACGGGTTGCCGGGGGCATGTGTCTCGATGGTCATGGGCTGTACGATGTTCATAGCCCGGTCGTCCTCCATGCCTGAGGCGGTGAGCGAGGCACGCATCATTCCGGCTGCCGAAGTCACGGAGGTGGTTTTGAAACCTTTGAACAGGAAGGTGCCGGGCACATAGTAAGTCATATTACTATAGTAGTCTATGACCGGGGTGCGGCCGGCTACGGCATCGGCTTCGAAATCTTTGGGTATGACAAAAAAGCCGTAGATCTGGCCGCGGCGTACGGCGGCCACAGCGTCCGAATATGTCTGTTCGGCACGCGTGATTGTCACCAGCGAATTGGCGTTGAGTGTGCGTGTAATTTCGCGCGACATGGCCGAGTGGTCTTGATCGACTATGGCCGTGGGCACGTGCAGCGGCAGCCCTTGGTCCATCAGGCTGAGGAAGAAGATTGTGCAGCCCAGTGGCACCACGAAAAAGGCAAAGATATATGCCTTACGCGATACCAGCCGCCGCAGTTCGCGGCGCATGGTTGCTATAAGCGGATTCATAAAGTTGCTTTCGGCCGAGATGTTAGGTGTATGGGGTTTAGTCGCGCAGTATGGCTGTCATTCCGGGTCGCAGACCTTCGATGGCATTCACAGGGCGAGCCTTGATTTCGAAGGTTCGCGAATCCCATTGACCGGTGGCCTTGGTTGCACGCCATACGGCATACGAGCCCATATCGCGGATGTAGAATATGCGGGCCTTGAATTCTTTTTGTCCCAGTGCAGGAATCATCACTGTTATTTCTTGACCCATCTTGAGGGCGTTGAGCATTTCTTCGCGGACGTTGAAAATAATCTGTCGCTCGTGCTTGAGTACGCTCATGATGGGTGTTCCGGTGGCTACCAATTCGCCGGTCTCGGGGTATATCTGGTCGATGGTACCATCGCAAGGTGCTATCAGGTAGCTGTCTTCGAGCACGGCTTGCACTTGTTCCACCGAACCTTCGGCGGCACTGACCATGGCTGCGGCGCTGCGCTTGTCCTCGTTTTGGGCGCCTTCGAGTGCCAGGTTGAGTTGGCTGCGTGCGGCTCCGACTTGTGCGGTGGAGGCATCGTATGCGGCCTTGGCCTCATCGCGCTTCTGTGCGGTGACTACGCCGTCATTGTAGAGGTTCTGCATGCGTTCGTAGGTTTTCTTGGCTATGGTTTGTGCGGCTTCGGCCTGCGCCAGCATGTCGCGTGCGGCTTCGATGAGTTGGCGGCGAGTGCCGGCCTCTGCTTTCTGGCTTTGGGCATGGGCGGCGTTGCGCATAGCCTCGGCCTGTGCCAGCTGGGCTTCGACGACAGACGAGTGTATGCGTGCCAGGGTGTCGCCGGCGGCTACGGTGTCGCCTTCGCGTACGTATATCTCGGCCACACGTCCGGGCAGCTTGCCCGAAATGCGTACCGTGGTGCCGTCCACCTGGCCTTCGGTGATGTCGTCAGGGCGGTTGAGGCACAGAAATCCTACAAGTATGACGACTGCTATGACGACTGTTAGTGCAATCATCGTGATGTTGAGTCGACGGTTGGCGCGCCGTTGTTCTTCGGGCGACGGCACGGGATAGATGGGTGTCTGTTCTGACATAATCGTATGTTTTCTTGTTGGTTATTCTCTATTATTCGGTATGTGTCATTTTTCGGCGGAGTATGCCCCGGTGTCCATCGTGCCCAAGACCTTGCTGAGGTATGTATTGCTGAGGCGGACATCGATCATTGCATCGATGTTTTCGCTGTTGGCCTTGAGCCATGCTGTCTGTGCGGCCATGACATCATCGCTGGTGACCACGCCCTCACGGAAGCCAACGGTGGCGGTGCGGAGGTTTTCGTCGGCGCTCTCGAGGTTGGTCAGTGTGGTATGGTAGGTTTTGTAGGCTTCCTGAGCCTTGTATGATGCCTGACTGACTTGGAGATTGACCATTTCGCGTGCATCGTCAAGGCGGAGACGCATCACGGTTTCGTCCACGGCGGCGGCGCGGTATTTGGCGTAGTCACCGCCCCAATGCCATAGGGGTATCTTGACCATCACGCCTACGGAGAATGCACCGCTAAAGCGTTTTTCGAAGCCGTTGAACATATTGGGGTTAGAGAAGCTGTATGTTCCCACGAGCGCTACGTTCGGTAGCATAGAAGACAGAGCCACTTTTTTTTGCTGTCCGGCGATATCTATACCCAGTGAGAGCGCACGCAGGTCGTGGCGACGCACGTATGCGCTGTCTATATCCGTAGCCGACAGCCCGGGAGCTTCGACAATGCCGGCACGTACTTCCTCATCGACCACGCACATCCCGGCGTTGATGGGCAGTCCGCATACTTGGGCCAGAGCCATGCGCGAGAGGGTCAAGCCGTTTTCGACTTTGGTGAGGTCCACCTGTGCCGAATTGAGTTTGACGTCCACGCTCAGTCGGTCGCTCTTGGTGGCCACGCCCTGCTGTTCCATAAGCCGGACGTTGCGGTCCAAAGAATCAAGCAGGTTGACATAGGCCACGGCAAGGTCTCGTTTGTTCTTGAGCGATACCACTTGCCAATAGGCGGCATCGACGGCGTAAACCACGTTTTCGGCCTCGGAGAGGTGCATTTGCTGCGCCAATTCTTCGGCGTACTTGGTCAGGCGGTTCATAGCCACAATCTTGCCGCCCATGTATACGGGTTGGGTCAGGGTGACGGCGCCGAAGAACACGTTGTGTATGTCGTAAGTCATAGATTCCTTTGGTATCAGTGCCACCTGCGAGGGTATGTATTGTCCGTCGGGGGTCTTTATCGGCTGTCCGGTGGCGGGGTTGGTCACCAGATTGAAGTCATAGCTGTTGGTCGCGGGATTGAAGGTCTTGATGGGCAGTAGCTGGTCTTTGGAGAATATGGACAACTCCTTTTGGTTGTACATATACCCGCCGGCAAAGTCCAAGGCCGGCAGATAGGCCGCAAAAGCCTCTTTGTTCTGATAGTGAGCCTTGTCCATTGATTGGCGTGCAATCATCAGTTGTTTATTGTTGGCCAAGGCAAGGCTGCGGCACTGCTCCAAGGTGTAGACTGCACTGCCGGCGGCGGCACCTTCGGCGACGCTGATGCCTTGGGCGCGTGCGGACAACGTTGTGGCGGCCGTGAGCGCAAGAATTGCGAGGATGCGTGTTTGTGACCTCATAGTGTGTGGTTGTTTCGATATGTGTTATTTTTTTGTTTCTATTGGAATCCGTGGTTATGTTTGTCGCTGTGTATCACGGCTTTGGCGTGCGGCCTATTATTGTATAACCAACATCCGAATGGTTCGGTTTGGTGTCGCGCGGCCGAAACGGTGATTTTCGCCTGCAAAAATAAGGCAAATATCAAAATGTTGTACCGATTATTTCCGATATTTACCAACTATTCTGCTTTAAGGCGAAAAAACCGAACAGCGCATAAGCATCGCCGCAGCCTCAATGATGTGTGCAGGGACTTATACTTGACTTATATCTCAATATTTAGTTGTAACTTTGTACGGCCTAACGGCACATATATCACCACATACACACCCAATTGCACAATGACACTTTTTGATATAATCTGTATACTTATAGTTCTCGGCGGCGCCTTGTATGGATGGCGTCGCGGCGTAATGTCTCAGGCCGGCAGCGTTGTCGGCATCGTAGCCGCCATCATCCTGTGCCGCGTGTTCAGCGGTATCGTAGCTGCCAAGTTTTCCTCGCCGGAGGATAGCGCGGACACCGTGCTGCTGCATACGGTGATGTCATACGCCATCATCTTCATTGTCGTGATGGTGGCGGCACGTTTTTTGGCCGGTACGATACGCACGCTTTTTGACAGTCTCAGCTTGGGGCGCGTGGACAATATCGCCGGAGCCGTATTTGCCATACTCAAGTATACCTTGGTCTTCAGTGTATTGCTTAATGTTTGGATGGCGCTGTTTCCTTCGGGCGAGCTTAAGTCGTCATATAATGATGCCTTGCCCTCGGCCGTCATCAATATGGCGCCGGCAGTGTTGGGCAGCAAGACGGCCGCAGACGTCTTTGACGGTATAAATGCGGCCACCGACTCGCTGCGTGCACGCACGGCTGCACAGCCCGACAGCACGGCTCAACAGTAAGAATAGGACGGGGAACGAATGTTTGAGCCTCCGAATAGTCGGTCGCATCGATATAAAACGCACAAGACGCCACATCCTTTCACGGGGTGGCGTCTTGTGCGTTATGTGTGCGTGTAGGCTTATGCCTTAGGTCTTATTCCTTGGGCATTTGGATTGCGGCCATCAGCAGGATGCTGCCGTGGTTGTTGTCCTTGACTATCATTAGGAACGGACGGTCAAGGACGATTGGCGTGCCGGGGTTGGCTGTTGCCGTTCCATCCCATTCCGTCTTCGTTACTACTTTTGTCCCTGTTTCAGTAACAGTCAAACCTATAGCCTGTTTAATTGTGGAGACTATATCGACGTCAAAACCGTTCAATGTACAATTGTCAATGTCTAGGCCGGATTTTTTTACATATTTATATATGTCGTTATTTTGCAGCACCGAAAAAATGGGTATTCCGATAGTGCATCTTTGAGGTTCTGTATTGTCAAGTTGTCTGGTCAAAAGCATTTCTTTTACCTCCGGAAGAATGTCAAAGATTGTCTTATCCCGATCCGGCAGGACAAATACAGCCGAGTAATTGCAGTCTGCATAAGGCATTGAAAATGCGGCGAAAGAGTTTGTCCAGATGGCAGGCAAGGTCCGTATATCTTGCATCGTTTTTACGATACCTCTGGGATGAATACCATCTGCTTCATAAAAGGTGCTTTCTGTTGCGGAACCTTTCGTGAATGGTTGTGCCCAAGCGCAATCAAAATACATTGTATTTATGATGATACTTTGGGTGTTTTCGTCAGTGGGTTGTGTGTTTTCTATATTGCCTATCAGCCCGTTTGTCTTTTCCGAGCACCATTTATTTATTTGAGCTCGGATGTCCGTGTTGCCAAAGTCAAGGATACGACATTCGGCATCATAATACTGTTTTATGATTCCTGATGCAGCCCCGAATTGTTGTTCTGATGTCATCCACCGACTGTTTGCCCAAATTGAGTTGGCGAAGAACACTTTCGCTTTCTCGTTGTTGTACGAGAAATAGTTTAGGCGGTTCTTGTTGAACTCATTGAGCGCGGTTGCCGATGATGCGCCCATTTTCCCGACAATTCTGTCGCGGTCGCCGTCCACAAGAGCGTTGGCCACCATTCCGAGGCACAAGTCCTTGCTTAGTGGTGAATATACGGTATTGTCTCGATGTGGTGTTGTTGAGGTTGCCATATCTTCAAAGACGGCAAAGGCGTTCGCAATCTCTGTTTCGCTGATAGCCTCTTCCTCGGCGTTCATCTCCATACGCGACTTAGGGCCGTTGTCTTGCCCTTCGTTCGCTTCGGATGAGCATCCCGTGGCAAATAATGCCACGATGCCAAGTAGTGTCAGTTTGTAGGTTTTCATATAGTGTATTGTATATTGTTTAACGATGTGCTTTTATATAACAGAATCTGGTCGTGAAGTTCCAGCTAAGAGTGCCATCATTGGGATTATCCAATGATGTTGCACTGTCGGTTTTGTAGGAACCATTGTAGAAGTAACCATTGGATGTTCCATCCCAACCCCAGTTGATATGAACATAGTCGAAATAGGATATGCTGTCTTGCACAATCTCCCTTATCACTGGAGGTGTCACATTGGGATCTACTATATATCCCAAATAATGGCGTTTGATGTACTTTCGACCATCAACGACAAAAACATGCCCATAAACACTGTCTTTCACAGGGTCTGTGGCGCAGACAATCCATATTGAAGAGCCATCAAACATTATGTTGGATGCATTGTTGGAGACGTTGCTAATGGTGGTTGTATAACCATATTGGTTTAAGGCCGTTTGCGCTTTATCAAAGCTTGTTGTCGTTCCACTGACCGTGTATTCTGCATTCATTTTTTTGCCAATCTGCCTTACAAGTTTGCCGATTACATCATGGGTGGCATTTGGATTGTTTGCGGTACATACCGGGGGAAATGCGCCGACTCCGGAAGTTATGTGCTTGTTAATCTCTGTCCAGTCCAAGGCAACGTTAGAAGCAGCACCGTTCACATCCCACACGAATGATTGCGGATATTGGTAGTGTGTCATTACTTGGGCTACAGCTATCGGGCCACAGCCGGCCGGGGTTCTCTTGCCATTGATTATCGGGCAGTAAAGGTTGTAGGGGCTTTTGTCCTGTCCCCAGCGCACCTTTATCATTGGTTCAATGTTGTAGATTGTGTCGTATGTGTCTTCTATGATGTACATTAAAGGCTTTTGTGGTCGTTCGATTATATCGCCGGATCGTCCTTGCAGGTTTTCGACGGCGTTGTCCACGAAGAGCTTGAGCGAGGGATTGTCGATGTTCTCGAGGTTGAGCGTGCCTTCATCGCTTACAGCGAGGATTTCCGGGCTGTCCGTTTTGTCTGTAAGGATTACGAAACCCTGCCCATCGGCGAAGTTTACTACCGACAACACTGTATCTGTCGCCGAACGGCTGCTATTGGTGACATAATGGCCGATAGTGGCACCTGCTGCCGATACGCGCGAGCCTTTCGAATAGAAGAAGTCTCGAGCCTTCACCGCTTTGGTAACAAGTGCTTGGTCTTTTGTCTCAAGCAGTGCGGTTTTGCCCGGACTGCTGTCATTGTGGAGCTTCATGGCAGGCTCATTGCCGCAAGAGGCAAGGGTCGCCAGTGCTACCGCGAGAGTGGTTAAAAATTTAACGTGTCTCATGTTGGTTTGCGTTTAATGGTTAGTAGTCGTTTTTAGGTGGTCTCTTGTTTATGCTGTTATTTTGTGATTGCTTGCATCCGGCCATTCGACGTGTTTTTCGTCCGGTGTCAGCCGTTTTTTCTTTCTGCCTCCAAAATTAGCGCATAATTTTTGTAAAACAAAATATTTTTTCAAAAAAAATAGTTCAAGTCGTTGATGTCGGTCGTTTTTTAACAAATAGAGTTGTATTGTGTTGCATCACGATAGATTGCAATAATGGTTGCTGACCGGCAATATGCAAGTGCGAGTTGTCATATTCATTGTTTATGCTGCAATAAGTGCAGCATTTTGTCAAGTAAGTTTTACGGAATGGTACAACTCCGGCCGTTCGGGTGGTATAGACGGAATATACATCAGTGTGGCGGCCTCTTGTCGGAGTCGGGAAAAGCGGTCCGGCGCGGTCGGGTGCGAGTCGATACGGCTTGTATACAATAAAAGACGGCGGAGGCCGTTATCTTATATAGAAAAATGAGAATACCGAACCATCATATAAGGCTGTGGCGACGCGCGGCAATGACGGTGGCGGTGGCGCTGTGCGCGCTGCTGCCGTCGGCATCGTTGATGTCGGCCAAGAGTTTCAACGACAAGGTGCTCAATCGCCCGTATGCCGACCTGCGTCGCTGGCATTTAGGCTTTTCGGTGGGTCTGCATACCCAGGACCTCAAATTTACGCATAACGGCGTAGCCACCGAAGACGGCCAGACATGGTATATGGAAGAGCCGTCCTTTTCGCCCGGATTTTGTGTCAACGGTCTTTTTGATCTGCGTCTGAACGAGTGGTTCAGCCTGCGACTGTCGCCCGGTATGTACTTCGGCAACCGCGACATACGTATGATTGATGTCACCGGCGAAGGCGGCGAAGAGCGTCTCAATCTCAAGAGCGCCTATGTGGTCGCACCTATAGACCTGAAATTCGCATCGAAACGCTACCGTAATGCGCGACCCTACGGCGTGGTGGGTGTCATGCCCGCCTTCGATGTGTCCAAGAAGCGCAACGAGGCGCTCAAACTCAAAAGCACCGACTGCTACCTCAGCGTCGGCTTCGGCTGCGACTTCTATCTGCCGTACTTCAAGCTTAATCCCGAGATAAAATTCTGCATAGGTCTCACCGACGTGCTGCAACACGACCGCCCCGACTTGGCCGACGACCCGCAGAAACTCAAGTATACAAACGCGCTGAAAAAAGCGACGTCCAAAATGATAGTCCTTACATTCTATTTTGAATGACCGTCCGCAAGACACATAATACCGTAATACGTCATCGGTGGCTGCGAGTGGCGGCGGCCGCGTTGCTGCTGTGTCCGTGCACCAAGGCGGCCGCACAGACCGATGCCACCTTCACACAATACTACAACGTTCCGACGTACTACAACCCCGCCGCCGTAGGACAGACCGACTTGCTGCGTATACGCGGCGGCGCACGCCTGCAATGGCTCGGCATAGACAATGCCCCCAAAACGTTTGCCGCCACCGCTGACATGCCCTTCAAATTCCTGGGCAAGCGCTTCGGCACAGGTGTGGTCATCTCTCAAGAAAGCATAGGTCTGTACCGGACCCTCAACCTGCACGCTCAGATTGGATATAAATTCAAGAAATGGGGCGGCGAATTCACCGGCGGTATAGCCCTGGGTATGTACGACCAATCCTTCAAAGGCAGCGAAGTCTATCTGCCCGACGAAGACGACTACCATCAGGGTACCGACGACGGCATACCCACGCAGGACCTCCACGGCACCGCCTTCGACGTCAGTGCCGGTATATGGTATCAGCACCCCAAATTCTGGGCCGGCATATCGTGCAGTCACCTGACCGCCCCCACGGTCACGCTGAGCAATGATGCAGGCGACGCTACGGCCAAAAACATCTACGAATTCAAGACCGGGCGCACCCTCTATTTCATGGCCGGAAGCAATATTCCGCTGAAAAATACGTTATTTGAATTGATGCCGTCGATGCTTGTGCGCACCGATTTCACGTTCTATACCGCCGAAATCACCGCACGTGCTTCGTATGGCAAATTCCTGACTTTCGGCGTGGGCTATCGCTACAACGATGCGGCCTATGCCGTGGTCGGCGCAAGATTCAAGGGGTTCTTTGTCGAGTACTCCTACGACTATCCCACCGGCGCCATTGCTAAGGCTTCCTCCGGCAGCCACGAAATCACCGCTGGGTACAGCCTCAAGCTAAACCTCGGCGCCAAAAACCCCTACCGGCACAAGGCCATACGCCTGATGTAATGACAACAAAAAGATAAAAGACACCACAAAAGACACTACATAGCATTACCACATACACCATAATATGGACAAACCAACCAAGACAATCATAGCCCTGTCGACCGCGGCTCTGGCCGTGGCCCTGGGCGCTTGCGCCACCGGCTCGCGCAGTGCCGCCGGAGGCGAAGTCACCGGAGTGGGCGGCACCTCGTGGACCGAACCGACCCCCTACGGCATGGTGCTCATCGACCGCGGTTCCATGGAAGTAGGCGTGCAAAAAGCCGATAGCGCATGGAATCTCCCCGCCGATGCGCGAGGCATCAGCGTCGACGGATTCTGGATGGACGAAACCGAAATCACCAATGCCAAGTACAAGCAATTTGTATTCTGGGTGCGCGACTCCATCATCCGCGAACGTCTTGCCGACCCGGCATACGGCGGCAACGAGGAATTCAAAATCGAAGAAGACCGTCAGGGCAATCCCGTCAAGCCACATCTGAATTGGAACAAAGCCATACCCTGGCGCAACCCCAACGAAGACGAGCAGCGCGCCATAGAAAGCCTATACCGCACCAACCCCATCACCGGAGTGCGCGAGCTTGACCCCACGCAGCTTAACTACCGCTACGAAATATACAACCACACCGAGGCCGCCAAGCGCAAAAACCGCCTGGACCCCACTCGCCGCATATACAACACCGATGTGCCCACGCCTACCGACGTACCCATCATCTCCAAAGATACGGCATACTTCAACGACGAAGGACAAATCGTGCGCGAGACCATCACCCGCGGTCTTACCGGCGACTATGACTTCCTGAACACCTATATTGTCAACGTCTATCCGGACACCACGGCGTGGGTAAATGACTTCGAAAATGCCTACAACGAGCCATACGTGCGCATGTACTTTGCTCACGGCGGATACTCGGACTATCCCGTGGTGGGCGTCAGCTGGGAACAGGCCAACGCCTTCTGTAACTGGCGTACCGACTACCTGCGCCGCGCCTTGGGCAAGGAAGGTGTGTATGTCGAGCCTTACCGACTGCCCACAGATGCCGAATGGGAATATGCGGCACGTGCCGGTGTCAACGAAAATATGTATCCTTGGGACGGAGACCTCACCATGAGCGATGACAAGGGTTGCTTCTACGCCAACTTCAAGCCCCAGGAAGGCAACTACGTCAAGGACGGACACGTCATCACCTCGCGCGTGGGCACTTACGCCCCCAACGACTTCGGCCTCTACGATATGGCCGGCAACGTCAGCGAATGGACATCGACGGCCTACACCGAGAGCGTCGGCAAAATCACCAACGACCTCAACCCTGAATATCGCTACAACGCCGCCAAGGAAGATCCGTATCGTCTCAAGCGTAAAATCGTCCGCGGCGGATCGTGGAAAGACGTCGCTCACAACATCCGCAGCGACCTCCGCATGTGGGAATTCCAAAACGAACAACGCTCGTACATCGGATTTCGCTGCGTGCGCTCGCAGATAGGATTTGCCCGCGGCACCAAAGCTCACGCCAAGAAATAACGGCTGTGGCGGACGACTGCCCATCGCTCTCATAATTCCCATTGTTCCCATAATTCCCACAAAAAACCCACAAAATCAACACAGTACACCACGCTATGGTCAAACTGAAAAAATACAAGAAAGGCATCGGCGCTTGGATTTCAAGCACCAAAGGCCAGCGCTTCTTCAATTTTGCGTACTCCATAGGCGCCGCCGTCGTCATCTGGGGCGCACTCTTCAAAATACTCCACCTTCCCGGCGGTAATATGCTGCTGTCCGTGGGTATGGGCACCGAGGTTCTGATGTTCGTACTCACTGCTTTCGACCGTCCGCCGCGCGAATACAATTGGGAGAAAGTTTACCCCCAACTGGACAACGAAGAGGCCGATGCCGACGTCGATGAAACGCCGCAACCCCTTACGGACGAGGCCGAGGATAGCGCCGAAACCGAGACCCCGGCAGCACCGGCCGCCGCAGGTATCGTATATGTAGGCCAATACCCCGGCGTCCAACCCACCGCAGAAGCCCCGAGTCAGCCCGTAGCCGCTCAGACGCAAGCACCCGCGGACGTCGCTTCGGCCACTCAGGCATACATCGAGCAGATGGCCGCCACCACCGCACAGATGCAGCAGTTGCAGCAATCCACCGAGGCCCTCAATAAAGTCTCCGAGATACTGCTCGAAAGCTACCGCGCCATCACCGAGAACTCCGAAAATATCACACGCTCGTCTCAGGGCTACGTACAGCAGATGGGCGACCTGAGCCACAACATTCAGGGCCTCAACACCATCTACGAGATACAATTGCGCAGCATATCCTCGCAGCTTGACTCGATAGACCGCGTCAACCAAGGCATCAAAGACATCCGCGATATGTACGAGAAGAGCGCCAGCCAGAGCAGCCGCTACTGCGAAGAAACCGAGAAGATGGCACGCTACATGCAGCAGCTCAACGCCGTGTACGAAAAGATGATCACCGCCATGACCATCAATATGTACAACCCCGCAGCCGCCGCGCAGGCCGCCGCCACTGCCGCGCAGTCCCAACAGCCCGCAGCGCCGCAACAGTAAAAATGCGACACTCCGACACATAGACAACATCATAAACAAGCCAAAACACCACCACCCAAACACCTAAATGGGAGCAAACAATACACGCCTGTCGCCACGCCAAAAGATGATAAACCTGATGTATATCGTCTTGACGGCCATGCTCGCCCTTAACGTCTCGTCGGACGTCCTGGACGGCTTTACACAGGTACACGAAGGACTGACGCGCTCCAATGCCAACGTCAGTCGGCGCAACGCGGACATCTTCCGTACGCTCGAAGCTTTTGCCGAACAAAACCCGGACAAAGGCTCGGTATGGCTGGATCGTGCCGCCAAAGTGCGTCAGGCCACCAACCAGATGGTAGCCATGGTAGACTCGCTCAAGCTGGCCATAGTCCGCAAGGCCGACGGTCCGCAAGGCGACCCCGACAAAATCGAGGCTCGCGACGACCTCGAGAGTGCCAGTGTAGTCATGCTGGCACCCGGAAGCCCCAACGGCCGCCGCTTGCGCCAAAGCATCGACAACTACCGCAATTTCATCGTCACGCAAATTCAGGACCCGGCCAAGGCCGCAACCGTCAAAGACGCCTTGTCCACCGCTTCGGTAAGGCGCAAAGGCCAGCTAACCCCGCAGCTGTGGGAAGAGGCCAAGTTTGACCAGCAGCCCGTGGTAGCCGCCGTCACCATACTCACCAAGATTCAGAACGACCTGCTGTATGCCGAAGGCGAGGCCCTCAACTCGCTCCTGGCACAAGTGGACGCCGGCGATGTACGTGTCAATAAACTCGACGCACTCGTCATCCCCAATTCGCGTATGGTCATGCGGGGCGGACAATACAGCGCCGACATCGTCCTGGCCGCCGTGGACACCACGGCACGCCCGCGCATCTTCGTCAACGGTCGCCAATTGGCCGACGGACACTTCACCACCACTGTCGGTACGGCCGGCAAATTTACCTATAAAGGCTACCTCGAAGTGCCTCACGGCGACGGAACCGTTACCCGCCACGACTTCGCCAGCGAATACACCGTCATCGAACCTATGGCAACCGTCTCGGCTACAATGATGAACGTCCTCTATGCCGGCATCAACAACCCCATAAGCATCTCCGTGCCCGGTGTGCCCATGGACGGCATCAGCGCCTCCATGAGCGGCGGCACCCTGCAGCGCAGCGGCGACCACTGGGTGGCACGTCCCACTGCCGCCCCCGGCAATACAGCCGTGGTCACCGTCACCGCCAATATCGACGGACGCTCCACGCAAGTGGGCACGACATCCTTCCGCATACGTCGTCTGCCCGACCCGACGGCATTCATAGCCTTCACCGACAGCAAGGGCAACAGCGACCACTACAAGGGCGGACGCCCGTTCTCGAAGACCCTGCTGTTGGCCGCCAACGGCCTCTCCGCGGCCATAGACGACGGACTGCTGGACACCCCGTTCACGGTGCTGTCTTTCGAGACCGTCATCTTTGACTCGATGGGCAACGCCATCCCCGAAGTCTCCGCCGGAGCACAGTTCTCGCCGCGACAGAAGCAGGCCTTCCAACGTCTGCGCCGCGGCAACAGATTCTACATCTCGCGCATCAAGGCCAAAGGCCCCGACGGAATCACCCGCGACCTTTCGCCCATGGAAGTAATCATCGGATGATGCCACGGATGATGAACAACTCACATCGACAAAATAATTCACACACGATGAAAACCATATACCGTACCGCAATATGCGCCTTCGCACTGGCCGCCCTCGCCCTCGCACAGAGCCCCGAAGCCGATGCACAGGACCAGTCAACATCCACTGCCGTACAGCGCCGTACATCAGGACCGCGCACACGCCACGGACAAGACGAAACCAACGCCCCGCAAGTTACTCAGCGACAGCAGGCTTTCTACGAAGACGCCGGAGCAAATATCACCGACGCCGACCGCCAGTGGATGCGCATAATTTATCGTCAACTGGACCTCGATAAGGACAAAAATGCGCCGCTGTACTTCCCCGAGGAAAATATCGACGGGCAGGAAAACCTCTTTCGCATAATCATGCGACTTCTGGCCAACAACCAGATACACGCCTACGAGTACCTCGACGGTCGCGAAATTTTCACCGAGCAGTATCAGGTCAAAGTGCGCGATTTGCTCGACCGCTTCCATATCATCTACACCGATGCCAAAGGAAGCACCGAACGCAATCCTCGCTTCACAATCCAGGAAGCCGATGTGCCCACCAATGAAGTCCTGTCGTACTACATCATCGAACGCTGGGAATTTGATACGCGCAACAACCGTATGCGCACCATCGTCGAGGCCATCTGTCCGGTACTGCACCGCAGCGGCGACTTCGGCGGCGAGGCTGTCAAGTATCCTATGTTCTGGGTCAAATTTGCCGACCTGCGCCCCTGGCTGGCTCAGCAGCACATATTCACCAGCGACGACAACAACCTGCCAACCTGCACCTACGACGACTACTTCACACTGAACATGTACGAGGGCGAGATTTACAAGACCCGCAACCTCAAAAACAAATCGCTGATGCAGCTATATCCCGACCCCGAGGAAATGGCCAAGGCTCAAGACAGCATACAGCGACGTCTCGACTCCTTCGAGGCTAAACTCTGGGTGCCCGACCGCGAAGAAATCATTGCACACAAGGACAACGAAAAAGGGAAAAAAGGCAATACCGATGCCGTAGCGGCAGACAATACCGAGGCCTCGACAAACAACGGCGGTGAGGCTGTAACAAATACTGAGGAAAAGCAGGAAAAACAGCCCAAACGCTCCACCAAGCGCTCGTCCAAACGCCCCAAGTCCTCCACTGTTAAGGAGTCCAAGGCTTCCAAATCCTCCTCGGCTACACGTAGCGTACGCCGCCGCAAATAGCCCCCGGCGTCCGTGGCTCTACCGCTAACAATAAGAGCAATAGGAATAATGGGAGCGATGGTAATTAAGCCATTGCTCCCATTATTCCCATCACTCCCATTGTTCATATTATTCCCATTACTCCCATCACTCCCACCCAATACTCAAAAATACTTAGACACCGGGCTGTGTTTTTAGAAAAATATCCTTATCTTTGTGCCAATCAGTTTGCTCCGACATGCTGATTTCTCAATACCCTATCTTACAATAGTCCAAACACATAACACTACTCCAAATGATGAAACAGATCGTATTATCACTTTTAGCCGTCCTCGTCTCGTTGCCGGCATCGGCGGACGCATATTTCTTTTACACGTACGAAGGACAGACTTTAACGTATGTTACATTTGGTGATAATTGTCACGTGTTTAACGTCAACATGCAAGAAACAACAAGCCCTAACGTCATCATCCCTGAAGCGGTATACAGTAAAGAGAACCAACGCTCCTACACAGTAACCGGAATACAGGATATCGCTTTTTATCGTAGCACCGGTATAACCTCGGTGACAATTCCCGCCACGGTTCAAACCATTACGAACAACGCTTTTTATGAATGTTCATTATCATCGGTGTCATTACCTAAAGCGAAGACAATACGGAGCCACGCTTTTTACAACTGTACAAATCTCAAGACTATAACGTTTAACGGCCCGATTGACGACTTGCAGAGAGACGCATTTAGCCTTTGCCCGGCAATCGAAAGAATCATTTTTACATCCGCCACGCCGTTCTCGGCACCCGTCGATATTTTCCCGGCGTCTAATCCTTATGATGAGGAAGAAGATCTTAGCCCCATTTACGAAAACGCGACATTGTATATCCCGGAAGGCTCGGAGGAAGCGTTTGCCGCAGTAAGCCCTTGGAACCTCTTCAAAAAAGTGGAGACATTCAAGCCCGAGACCAATGTAAATATGACTCTGAGCCATACCGAAATCGAGATAAATAAGGATGATACGGCGCAACTGACCATCAACCTTGAAGGGAAACGCATCGGTACGGGCTTTATCACCGTGAAGTATAATGACGAAAGCGGATTACAATCCTCCGAAATATGCCGTATAGAAGTCAAGGACAAAACCGACCTCATCAACGAAATCCAAGCCAAGGGCGCCGGCGAAATCGGTGATATCTACACCATCGACGGCATCCTTGTCAAGAAAACCCCGACCCTTGACGACGTCCGCGCCCTCACCCCGGGCCTCTACATCATCGGCAGCCGCAAAATCTTCGTGCGCTGACCTCTATCCGAGAACTTCAGGAACTCTGAGCACTCCGCACCGGCTCTCTTCAGGCAAACAATGTGGTTTTCTTGCCGATATCGGCAAGAAAACGTATCTTTGCATACGATTTCACAACTTTTTTTTGCCGATAGATATGGATTACATCTCAGCTAAAGAATATGCTCACTCTCACGGAATATCCGAGCGCACAGTACGCAACTATTGCGCCCGAGGCCGACTGCCGGGTGCCGTCCTTGTCGGCAAAACGTGGAGTATCCCGACAGACGTCCGGCTGCCCGAGCGAATAAATGCACGCACCGTCGTTTCGCCGCTATTGACAGCTCTGAGAGAACAGAAAGCAGCAAGAATAAAAGGGGGAATCTACCATCGCACACAGATAGACTTGACCTATAATTCCAACCATATTGAGGGAAGTCGGCTGTCCAAAGAACAGACTCGCTATATTTTCGAGACAAACACGATAGGTGTCACCGACGTTGCCATCAGAGTTGATGATATAATCGAAACCACCAACCACTTTCGTTGCATAGACTTCATCATAGATCGGGCAACGGAACCGCTGACCGAAAGTATGATAAAGCAAATTCATCGTATCCTGAAATCCGGCACATCGGATGCCCAAAAGGATTGGTTTGCAGTCGGCGAATACAAGCGCTTGCCCAATGAAGTCGGCGGAGTGGAAACCACCGAACCGGAGGCTGTCGGTGTTGCAGTCAGGGATTTGCTTGGCGAATATCGGTCAAAGGAATCTATAACCATGGAAGACATCCTTGATTTTCATCAGCGCTTCGAGTCGATACATCCGTTTCAGGACGGCAATGGTCGTGTCGGTCGATTGATAATGTTCAAGGAATGCTTGCGCTGCCGCATCGTGCCGTTTATCATCACCGACGAGCTCAAAATGTTCTATTATCGTGGTCTGAGCCAATGGCCGCAGACGCCCGGTTATCTCCTCGACACATGCCTTACGGCACAAGACCAATATAAGACCTTCCTTGATTATTTCAGGATAAAGTACTGAGCCGAATCGGGGGCATAATTGCTCCTTACGAGGTCAACGATTTTTACACAGTTCAGTATTGAGAAAGGACGAAAGACGGCGGTGGCCGCCTCGTGGATGTTACGGGGCGGCCACCGTCAGTCGTATGGGATGACGTCAGCCGAAGACGGCGTTGGAATGCTTGCCAAACGTGCCGTCGGTGACGGTCAAGTCGTCGGGATGCGTCAGTCGATGATGATGTGGCGTCAATCGATGATGTCGAAGCCGGTGTAGCGGCGCAGGCACTCTGGAACGACGATACCGTTGGGCGTCTGGTTGTTTTCGAGCAGTGCGGCCATAATGCGCGGCAGAGCCAGTGCCGAGCCGTTGAGGGTGTGGCACAGGTGTATCTTCTTGTCTGCATCGCGATAGCGGCATTTCAGACGGTTGGCCTGATATGTCTCGAAGTTGGATACGGACGAAACTTCGAGCCAGCGTTTTTGGGCGGCGCTGAAAACTTCGAAGTCGAAAGTTATGGCGCTGGTGAAGGACATATCGCCGCCGCAGAGGCGTAGGATGTGCCAGGGCAGGCCGAGCTTTTCGAGCAGTCCCTGCACATGGTCTTTCATTTGCTCGAGGGCTGCGTAAGAGTCTTCGGGGCGCTCGATGCGGACGATTTCGACTTTGTCAAATTGGTGCAGACGGTTGAGGCCGCGTACATCCTTGCCGTAGCTTCCGGCTTCGCGACGCCAGCAGGCGCTGTATGCGCAATTCTTGATAGGCAGGCGGTCGGCGGGGATGATTACGTCGCGATAGAGGTTGGTGACGGGGACTTCGGCAGTGGGGATGAGGTACAGTCCGTCCAGAGGAGCGTAGTACATTTGAGCTTCCTTGTCGGGGAGTTGGCCTGTGCCGTATCCGGAGGCCTCGTTGACTACGAAAGGAGGTTCGACTTCGAGGTATCCGGCTTCGCTTGCGCTGTCAAGGAAGAATTGTATGAGCGCGCGTTGGAGGCGAGCGCCTTTGCCCAGATATACGGGGAATCCGGCACCGGTGATTTTGACGCCGAGGTCAAAGTCGATGATATTGTATTTTTTGGCCAGTTCCCAGTGCGGAAGAGCGTCTTCGGGCAGGTCGGGCATGGGGCCTCCGGTTTTCTCGACAACGTTGTCGGCGGCGCTGGTGCCTTCGGGAACCATTGCGCAGGGGACGTTGGGGACGTTGAGCAGTATGTCGCGTATGCCTTTTTCGGCAGCGGCCAGTGCATCGGAAGTGGCTTTCTGGCTTTCCTTGAGTGCGGCTACTTCGGCCTTCTTGGCTTCGGCGGCAGCGCGGTCGCCGGCTTTCATGAGGGCGCCGATGGCGTCGGCATGTTTTTTGAGTTGGGCGGCGGCATTGTCGTTCTCCAATTGGAGGCGACGGCGTTCGGCGTCCAATTCGAGGACACGGTTTATGGGCTCGGTACCGTCAAAGCCCTTGACAGCAAGGCGGCGGATGATGTCTTGCGGGTCTTGTTTGATTTGTTGAAGTGTAAGCATTGTTGTGTCTTATATGCTATTTGTTTTTTGACAATCGTATTATTTGGCCAGGAGTTCGCGCACTTTGGCTGATATTGCGCGTCCATCGGCGCGTCCGGCCAGTTGCTTTGTGGCTACGCCCATCACCTTGCCCATGTCTGCGGGTGAGGTTGCGCCCACCTTGGCTATGATTTCGGTGAGTGCGGCGGTGAGTTCCTCGTCCGAGAGAGCCTTGGGCAGGTATTCTTCGATGACGGCCAGTTCGGCCAATTCGTTGTCGGCGAGGTCTTTGCGACCTGCATCGGCGTATATTTTGGCGCTTTCGCGGCGCTGCTTGGCCAGTTTGATTATGATTTTGAGGGCGTTGTCGTCCGTCAGTTCGCCTCCGGCGCCGGGGGCAGTCTTGGCTTCAAGGAATTCTTTTTTGATGCCGCGCAGGGCTTCGAGGCGTACTTTTTCGCGAGCCTTCATCGCGGTTTTGATGTCTTCGCTTATGGTGTCAAAGAGATTCATCGTTGTATCGGTTAGATGTATGTAATATGTTCTGATTGTGAATTTTTAATAATCGTCGGCGACTGCTACTTCTTCGACGGACGGCGCTTCTACCGAGTCCGCATCGGCGGACAGATAGTAGTCGCTATTGTCGTTGGCGGGTGCACGCAGGGCGCTGCCCATCACGGTGTCGTAGTCCAGTTGGCCGAAGCTGTAGACTATGCGCAGGCTGTAGGTGGACGGTACGATGTACACGTAGTTGCCGGCGCTGTTGCGCAATTCGTGGCTGTGTCCGCCGGCACGCTCCCAGCCCTTGTTCATAAGGGCGTCTATCAGGGCGTTGGCCGTGGCGGTGCGGCTGTCCGTATTTACGGGAGTCTCTATGGCCAAGAGTGCCACGGGTACGTCCCTATAGTAGTAGCGTTGCGATATAGACCATCCGTCGCTGTCGAAGGTCCAGTCGGCCGGGGATGTGGCGAAAGTGGCGTACAGCACGCCCAGGTCGTCGCTTATAGGTCTGGATACGCGATAGCAGCCGCTGTTGAGGTATGTAAAGGCGTCTTCGGCGCTTATGCCCATATCGGGAAGCAATGTCGAGGCTGTCTCGCCGTTGCTGACCGATGGTACGCCTTCGGCGCCGCCGAACGATGCGCCGTTGCCGATGATGTCGGCCAGGGCTGCCACTTGTTTCTTGTTGTAGATTTTCTGCGAGGAGACGGAGATGAATTGTTCGTCGTTGATTTGGTTGATTTCTAATTTCTTATTAACGAGCTCGCCGTTTCGGTCGTAGATTGTGTATGGCTTTTCGTCGCCACCGAAAATGTAGCCGTAAAGCCATAGTATCTCGTTGGAATACTCAAGCCTATTGTCGCCTACGTCCTCGCCGTTGGCGTCCACCACGCGGCATTTGCTGTCGGATCGTTTACGCACGAGGAAGCGTGTGCCGTCAAGCCCGAGGGGGGTAATGCTTTCGTATCCTTTGAGAATCTTTTCGCCGTCTTCTTTGGCTTCGAGCAATATCCATCCGTCCGAGTTGCGAGCCAGGACGCGGTCGCCGATACGTGCGATTGCAATCGTACCGCGGGACAGCTTCATCACCGTTTCGCCCTTATGGTCTACAAAATGGCCTCTGTCATCCTTGTTTACAGCCAGCCAGCCGTTTAGGAATAGGCTCATAGCTGTGTCTTCGCCTTCGCGGAGTGAGAATACTTTTTCGCCGTCGGTGTCGATGCAGGAGATACGGCCGTTGTCGTTGCGTACCAGAGCAAGACCCTCCGAGAAAGGCAGCGCCGTGTCCCATTTGGCTTTGATGGCGATGTCGCCTGAGGCGTTGATGTATCCCATCTTTTCGTCGGTATCGTGGTATGGCAGAATGTCAACGGATCCGAGCGGTACGGGCACGTAGACTACGGCGATGTCGTCAGAGAGCTGCTTGATTACCTCGCCGTTGGTATTCACAAGCAGGATGCCTGTTCCGGGACGTACGCCGAAGGCGTGTCCGGCGGCGAAATTAGTGAGCTGTAGGAACGGCTCGTCATTGAGAGCTTTCTTGGGGTCGGAGATGCTGTGTACGTATAGGCCGTCTTCCTCTTTGACTACGAAAGTGCCGTTGTATACGTAGCTCGGGCTGTTGTCAAAGGCGTTTTTGGCGATGATTTCACCGCTAAAGTCCACAAGACTCCAGGCGTCTTCATCGTCCAATTGCACGGAGAAGGCTTCGGGCTGTACCGGAGTGCCGTTGTTGCAGGATGCCAGTGTCGCGGCCGTCATAAGAGCCATGATAGCGCACAATGCCGAAAAAAGGTTCGTCTTCATAAGGTTTTAAGTCAATGATGCGAAGCCGGCAGTGATGCTCAGGGCCGTGCTCCGCGCGAGGTGTGTATAATATTGTGCAAAAATAACACTCTTATTCCGATTTGTCGCTATGATTTGCCGAAAAAAACGACCTGAGGGAAGTTGTTTGATGCGTTTTTTTTTGAAAAGGACGTTATTATCCAAAAGCTGCGATGTGTAGATTTGCGGTTTTCCGGCTGTCCGTAATCGCATACTCAAATTGTGCAATCGGTTGGTGCGAGACGCAAGCCGACATACCCATTTGTAAGTATTTTTGGCCTGTTTGGCGCTTAATGTTTTTATATTAAGTTGTGTATGTGTAATTTTGCGCCGACAAAAACCGCGTCTTTATAGCAGGGCCTTCTTTATGAGGGACCAATGACTGACGGGTGAAAACAATTGAAAACACACAGATTTAACAACAGAATGCTTATGAAACTTATTACAACGACATTAGCAGCAATGTTTTTGGGTGCGGCCACCGTTATGGCAGCTCCCGCCGCTCCCACTGCCGAATGGGCAAACTTCGTAAACGGTCCTCTCGCTTCGGGTTCGATGACCCGCAGCATCAAGGCCACGGAGGATGGCTCTGCCATCTATTGGATGGGCTCGGCCGCCACGCACAGCGCCGGTGATGCCGCCACGTATGCCGGCGAAACAATCTTCAGCAGTCCCGTGGACGTGCAGCGCAACACCAACAACAACCTCATAATCATGCGTCTTGACGCACAGGGCAAGAAGGTGTGGAGCCTTTACAGCTCGTACGGCGATGCTGCCAGTAATAACGGCGGCCTCGATATTCTTCCTGACGGATCTATCGTTTTTGTCGCAGTTATGCGCCATGACGAAAAGGCTGATATGCTGGCCCATCCGTTGACAATCGTAGATGGGACGGGCGTGTCTACGGACGTGTATCCCGCTGTCGATGAATACCGCAACGTAGGCATCGTAGGCCATCTGTCTGCCGACGGTAAACTGCTGGGCTACGGCGTCATTGATGTCGACGCCATAGAAGTCCCGGCTGACGGAAGCACGAAAAAAGTACGTGCCGGCCTGTTCGTGGACGACCTTGCAGTTGCCCCCGACGGCAACATCTTTATCAGTGGCAACTACCGCGCCACCATGCACCTCAAGAACCAAGCCGGCAATACGGTGACATTCACGCCCAAGTATATCAATGGTTGGAACGGCGATGCACAGAAGGCTGCCGGTGATATGTATCTGCTCAAACTTACCCCCGAAGGCCGTATCCTCGGCTCGCTCGAAGCACAGGGCACCGGCATCAACAACGGCCATATCAGCAATGTCGTATACGACCGCGGCATCCTCTACCTCTACGGCAAGTATGACGTTGTCTCGGGCGAGGATTTTACAGCCACACTGGCCGGCGCGCCTTTGTGTAACACCGGCGTTGTAAACCTCTATCTTGCGGCTGTTGACGCCACCTCCTTTGCCTCCGAATGGCACACCAATATTGTGGGCGAGAAAGACAGCAACAACTCGTGCGTCATGCAGAACTCCGGCATCAACGTCGGCAACGGCAATGTATGGTTCTGCGGTCAGTACAACGGTAAATTCTATCCCCAGGGCAACGAAGAACTCGGCGTGACCAGCACCAACCGTATGCGCGAAGGTATGCTCGTCAAGTTTGACGCCGTTACCGGCAAGTGGATTAAGGGCGTAAGCTCTCCCGCTTCGTTCGGCGCCGCCGCTTACACCGGCCTCACCGCCTACCAGGATGCTTTGGTCAACACCACCACTCCGGACAAGGTCTACGTTTTCGGTTACACGATGAAGAACACCATCGGCGTCTTCCTGCGTCCTTACAACGCCAATACACTTGAGGCCGATCCCGAAGACTCGTGGTCGCTGGTAACCGGCGTTAAGGGCAACGGCTTCAATGCCGCAATACCTTTGTCCTTCAACATCGCCTACAAACCCAAGGCCGGCCTTGCATTCACAGATGCACGCGGCCGTGGCGGTATGTGTGCTGCCGGACTCGAAACGGCAAATACCGGCTCGTCCTTCGCCATCCAGATAGCCAAGTTCCGTCTTCCCGAGCAGTTGTTTGACGGGGTATCCGACATCATCAGCGATAACGACAACGCTACCGCCCCCGTCGAATACTATGATCTGCAAGGTCGCCGCGTCAGCGACACTCCCGCTGCCGGTCTGTACATTCGCCGTCAAGGCACTCAGGCCACCAAGGTACTCATTCGCTAAAATCGTCGGCCTTAGGCCGCAGATGATATAAACGCGAGGGCATCCGACGAATATGTCGAATGTCCTCGCGTCGTTTTATTTGGCTTATAGCCCTTTAATTTTTGGGGCTGCAATTTGTCATTGTTCGCCATATTCGGGTATACAAAAGATGCCGTCGGCGCAGATTGATGCGAAAATACTTGCAGTTGTGGTCGGTGATGATTAATTTTGCAACGTAATGACACCGTCCCGGCGGTGGAACACGCAATTTGCGACAATCCGTTGTGGCGCCGATGCAAATATGCGCCGATGTAGCAGATAATTATCCAATATATACAATATCAGATGCTTATGAAGAAATTTACTACGACGTTTGCAGCAATGCTTTTGGGCCTTGTCCCGGCAATGGCTGCGCCCACGGCTCCGGCCGGACAATGGGCCAATACGGTGAACAGTACCGCCTCTACCGGTACGATCAATAACGCCCTTGCGGTTACCGACGACGGCTCGGCGATATACTGGATGGGCGCCGGTGCCACCAAGACGAGTTCCGATGTTGTGTCGTACAATGGTGACGCCATCATCTCCAATCCCGTAGCCACCACCCGTGGCAGTGCCAACAATAACCTCGTAATCATGCGCCTTGATGCTTCCGGCAATAAGGTTTGGTCAGTCGTAAGCACTTATGGCGACGCAGCTTCCGGCAACGGCGGCATCACCCTGCTGCCCGACGGCTCGCTGTCCTTTGTCACGGTTATGCGCCATGACGAGGGCGAGCTTTGCTCCAAACCGCTGGTGATTGTCGATGCCGAAGGAACTGCCACCGAGGTCTACGGCGCCACCGAGACGGCACACTACGTTGCTGTTGTAGCGCATCTTAGCGCCGCCGGCAAACTGCTGTCTTACGGCGTTATCGACCCGGAGGTTCTGAAACTGGAGAAGGACGTAACCTCGGCTATATTTGTCAAAGACATTGTAGCCACCGCCGACGGTAATATCCTTGTAGGCGGCAATTACCGTTCGACGCTGCACCTTAAAGATGCTGCAGGTAAGCAAGTCACCCTTGCGCCAAAGTATTTGGAAGGCTGGACCGGAGATGCACAGAAGGCTGCCGGTGATATGTTCCTGTTCAAACTTACGCCCGACGGACGCCTGCTGTCATCGCTCGAGGCTCAGGGTTCGGGCCTCACCAACGGCACGATAAACAGTATAGCGGTGAAGGATTCGCGCGTATACCTTTTGGGTAGTTACAATGTTGTCGAGGGTGCCGACTTTACCGCCACATTCGCCGGCAAGGCATTGAGCGCCACCGGCGTCACCAACTACTTCGCCACCTGTCTGAACGAGGCCGATCTTACCGGCGTATGGCATACCAATATCGTAGGCCAAAAAGTCAACAACAATTGTGTCCTGCAAAACCCCGGTCTTGCCGTGGCTGCGGGCAAAGTCTTTGTCTGCGGACAATTCTCCGGCAAATTCTATCCCGAAGGGGCAGAGGACAAAGCCGTGACCAGCACCACCAAAGTGCGTGAAGGATTTCTTGCAAGTCTTGATGCCGCTACCGGTAATTGGAATGTCGGCGTCAGCTCGATGGACTCCTTCGGCGAAGCTACATACGTCGGCCTCACCGGGTATCTGGACGTAATAACGACCGATGTAACTCCCGGTAAAGTGTATGTCTACGGATATACAATGAAAGGCGGTATTGGCGCATTCCTGCGTCCCTATGACGCCGCTACGCTCAAGGCCAATACTTACGATGCGTGGACGCTTGTAGCCGGTATCGCCGGCGACGGCGCTGTTGCCGGAATGCTCACTGCCACTAATATAGCGTATGCACCGACTGCCGGTATCGCCGTATGCGATGTACGCGGCAAAAACGGTATACAGCCTGCCTGTATGGAAGTGCGCAATCTCGGATCGACATTTATCTCGCTTATCACCAAATTCGAACTTCCTGCCGAGCTCGGCGCAGTCAATGACATTGTTGTCGATAACGACAATGCCGCCGCCCCCGTCGAATATTACGATCTGCAAGGTCGTCGCGTCAGCGATACGCCCGCAGCCGGTCTGTATATTCGCCGCCAAGGCACTCAGGCCGTCAAGGTCTTAGTGCGCTAATCTCCGGCTTTTATAAGGCATAAACGCGAGGGCGTTCGATAATTCCATCGAACGCCCTCGTGCCGTTTTTATATGCTCGAGGCATGGTGTCGAGGCGTTGGTCGCCTTCCCAAAATATGCGGACGAAAAAAAGTTGCTTGTTTTTTTGAAAAAAATTTTGTGTGTACGGGAATTCTGTGTAACTTTGCACCGCAAATCCCCGGAGGGGGAGCGCCGCAGGATGCAATCATCGCGGTTGCGCACTGTTGTATAAAAATGATACACGCTTCAATAGCTCAGTCGGTTAGAGCATCTGACTGTTAATCAGAGGGTCGTTGGT